>Ga0209631_10002675_pt1 | contig 21154 bp, 16 predicted proteins | sample COG_08_FD_184752 | JGI IMG/M metagenome (GOLD analysis project Ga0209631, IMG submission 184752) | Pelagic Microbial community sample from North Sea - COGITO 998_met_08 (SPAdes) (version 2) | ecosystem: Environmental > Aquatic > Marine > Neritic zone/Coastal water | place: Helgoland, sampling... | reverse complement strand
ATGAACCAAAAAAACCAAAAAACCACGAAGAAGCCATCTTGAGACAAAAAACACATCTCTCTTCCTCATTGTGCGCGTAAATATACACACGACGTAATAAACGATGCCGTCCGCAAAGGTTTTCAGAAACTGTGAGTAAAGAGTTCTCGTATTTCGTACTTTTTGAGCGTCGCGTCGAACGAGGCGAAGAACGTTCGCGATGGGTCTTTGATCGTCGAGAACGATTTTGTTTTGGTTGCGCGCTTTTGGGTCTCTCTTTCGCCTCTCTCGAATTGATTTGAGGGCGTGAGAAAGTGGGCAAACGCGCGAGAAAGACCGCGATGCGAACGAGATGTTGGATGAAAAGAAACGGAAATGTTCGGTTTGAATGTTTCTGCGTTCGATCGAGCGCGTTGCGTCTTCCTTTATCTCGTTTGCGTCGAGCGCGAGTGGCTTTTGCGCGCGCGTTGGTCGATTCTCATTTTACGCTTGAGGGCTTTTGTGGGTGGGAGAAAGGCGATGGGAGGAAGCATCTGAGCTCGAACGGCGCTTTTGTCTCTCTTTGCGTCCGAATCGACCGTTCGAGCATCTCGATTTCGTGAGGATCGCTTGCCGCGTTGTCGTCGTTATTAGTATCGTCATCGCATCGTTTTATCATCATCATCGTTTCACTCACCTCTCATCTCCTCAACCTTTTTTACTTCTTTCACAGACTCGAAGACTTTCTCCAAGCCGAGACGTCCTTTCGAAAAAGTCCGTCTCGACGCCGAGTTGAAGACTGTCGGTGAATACGGCCTCCGTAACAAGAGAGAGTTATGGAGAGTCCAGTTTGCGTTGAACAAATTGCGCAACGCTGCGAGAGTTTTGCTCACCTTGGACGAAGACGATCCTAAGAGAATCTTCGAAGGTAACGCTATTTTGAAGAGAATGCGAACGTACGGTTTGTTAGAAGCGGATAAGGAATCTTTGGATTACGTGTTGGCGTTGAACGCGGAGGAGTTCTTGGAGAGAAGATTGCAAACTTTGGTATTTAAGCTCGGTTTGGCCAAGTCGGTGCACCACGCCCGTATCTTGATCAAACAAAGACACATCAGAGTTGGTAAGCAAATCGTCAACGTGCCGTCGTTTTTGGTTCGCGTCGAGACACAAAAGCACATCGACTTTGCGTTGAACTCACCGTTGGGTGGTGGCAGACCGGGCCGCGTGAAGAGACGACGCATGGCGCAAAAAGCGGCTGCCGCGGGTGGCGGTGACGACGAAGAGGAGGAAGAGGAATAAACTAGAGGATGAGAGAACAGAGAGAGAACACACATTAAAATTTCATAGAAACTTTTAGAAGAAAAATGTACGAGGAATTGAGAGCTTGTAATAAAAAGAACAATCGTATCGCTTCGTATCGGATAATAATATACCTTATCGAGGTACCAGGTACCATACAGTGTATAAACAATGTGTGCGCTTCTCTTTACAATATCATTCTAGTATTTTAGTGCGGAACCGGGCATTTACCTCCACCGGCTGCCGCTCTCTCGGGCAACCAGTACTTCTCGTCGCCCGGTTTCGTCTTCGTCGGTCTTAAACTATCCCAATCCATCTTATCATCATCGTTTACCGTTCGCATTTCCCGCACGGTTACGTCGCATAACAACCCGTTTCGAGTATGAATAGTCGCTCCGGACGTCATTTCAACCTTGTGACCTTCCACCAACGACAAATCGAGTCGTCGTAACATGGTGGCCCAAATCGCCACGCCTTCCAAAACCGCAAACTTATCGCCCGGGCATCTTCTCGGTCCAGCACTGAAGGGAACATACCTGTACTCCGTGTTTAACTCGCTCGGTTGACCTCGGTTTAATGGGCCAAAACGCATCGGTTCAAACTCTAACGAACTCTCGCCCCAATTCTTCGGGTCTCGGTGCAAGTTAAAAATGGAGACCAAAATGTCCTGGTTTCTTGGGATGGTTAACCCGTTCAACGGCAACTCATCCTCAACCACCGCGCGTCGAGTGTACACCGGCGGTTGTGGATATAATCGCATGGCTTCGTGGAAACATCTCTCTAAATATGGCATCTTCATCAAGTCGTTGAAATCCGGATACGGTTTCGTTCCTAAAACTTCGTCCAACTCTTGCCTCAAAATTCGCAACTGTTCCGCGTTTTCCGGTTTCAACAACTCGTACGTACCCCAAGTCAAAACGCTCGCGGTAGTTTCGTGTCCAGCCACTAACAACGACAACAAATCGTCTCTCAATTGTGTCGAAGACACTTCCTCTCTCGCTGCGATCAAATATCTCAAGACGCTCGGATTGCTCTCGTTCAAGTAATCTCTCGCCCACGCCTCGGCGCCGCCCACTTTTTCCTCTTCCTCGACCATCTTCTTACACTCTTCCACTAACCGTGTCGTGACATCTCTAATAATCACCACGGCGTCTTGCGCCGCTTTTTGTCTTGGTGATACCGCTCTCAAAAACTCCTCCGGCAATCGCCACGTCGGCAACAAATCCATCGACCTCGTTTCCACTTCTTTCAACGCCGTATACGTCGCCTGAATCACCGGCGCCGCTGTCTCCAACGCGTTAAAATCATAGTTGAACACGGAAATGCCAATAATATCTAACGCGGCTTGCGAAAATTTGCTCTCAATGTTAATGCTCTTCCCCCCGTTTGTCTTTTCCATCGTCTCCACCATTTTATTCGCACACTGCCCAAACGTCCGATCGACCATCGCTTCCACGTATGCCCTGTGCAAAGCTGGCGCCACTGCTTTCCTTCGCATCTTCCAAGGTTCTAACTCTTGCAACGCGACGCCTTTTCCGAACAAAAACTCCCCAGCTTCGGCAATCGTCCCTTTAATATACTTCGATCCGTAGTTAAACAACACGTGCTTCACGCACGCCGGGTCGCTAATAACCACGTACGAAGTAATCGGCCCAGTTGGCAACAAATACACCGGTCCCGCCTCTTTCATCCACTTAAACAACGGTTGAAACAGACCACCACCTAATAATCCGGTGATGTCGTCCAACTTGGCATCCGCGACTGGAATCTCACTCGCGCCTCCCCACAGTCTGTTCAATTGCGTCATCCAGTCCGGTGCCGCCATGGTTGCCCCGGCGCCGGATTTGTTCGAGATGGCCGTCGATTCTTCCTTCGCTAAATCCACGAACGCGATGTTATCGATATCGTCTTCATTCCACGCCTCTTCTTCTGTCTTCGACGAAGAAAATGATGATGTCTCCGTCGTCTCCGTCGTCGCTCCAATCGAAAAGGAGATACGCTTCTTTGGATGATGAAAAGATGTTCTTCTTCTTCTTCTTCTTCCAAAAGAAGAACAAAGGCGCCGCTGCTGTTGAACGTTTCGCTGAGTCACGCCAGGTGGTAACCCTAACGGCACCGACCGCATCGTCGTCGTCGTCGTCATCGTCTTTGCTTTTAATGAAAAGTATTTCTGGGGATAGATATTTTCTTTATCCAAAACTCCTCTTTTGGGGAAGTCTCGTCGCCAGAATTTTTCTCTCAAAACTCTCATCAAAACTCTTTACTGAGGAGGACTTTTGACGAGAACAAAAGCTCGGAAAGAGGAGCGATTTCGACCAACGCGCGACACGAAAGAGAAGGCATTCGCTTAAACGAGCGCAAACGTACGGAAAACGAGCCCTTATTTATTATATTTAACACGCATCAATCACTCCATTTGAGAACACTTTTGGGTAAAACGACAGAATAAAATGGGAAAAGATTCGACGACGAAAACGGGCGTCTTCATCGCGTTGGCATGCTTTGGCGTGTATTTTCACCAGCTTTACTCGTACGTGTTGAGGACGACTCGTAATGCGAGTTTGAACAGAAACGGGACGAAAATATCCGCGTTGAAATGGATCGATGGGTTATCGTTTGAAGCGCCGTTGATTGCGTCTTTGTTGTATTTGACGATGGTTTTCGTTGGCCCGAAAATCATGCGAAAGCGCGCCGAGCCGTTTAATCCGAAAGCGTTGATGTTGGTGTATAACGTGTATCAGACGTTATTTAACGTGTACGTGTGTTATTTGTTCGTGAGTGAAATCAAGACGAATAATTTCAAGGTTTGGGGGGAAACGTGTCGATGGAACGATACGCGAACGTTCGGCGTCGCGTTGGGGGTTTGGTTGCATTACAACAACAAATATTTGGAGTTGTTGGATACGGTGTGGATGATTTTGAGAAAGAAAGAAAAGCAAGTGTCGTTTTTGCACGTGTATCATCACGTGCTGTTGGTGTGGGCGTGGTGGATGGTGTGCTGGACGATTAACCAGGCGCCGTGCGTGGACATGTACTTTGGCGCTTTGTGCAACTCGTTCATTCACGTGGTGATGTATTCGTATTACGCCATGGCGTTGATGGGTGTAGCGGTGCCGTGGAAGAGGTACATCACGCAACTTCAGTTGTTACAGTTCATGGTGGTGTTTTGCCACGCGGTTTACGTTTTGTTGTACACGAAGTGCTTGAAGATTTTACCGTATTCGCAAATGTTCGTCATGGCGAACATGTTGGTTTTGTTCGGTAACTTTTACATGAAGAGTTACAAGAACACGTCGTCGAAGCGTAAAACGAAGTAATAAACGTAGTAGAGTTTTGGTGGTAACCCACAAATACATAATAAAAATAATTTACAGCGTTGCGTTGAGTATTACTATTATACGTGCACTATGAAGCTTTATTGCCCTTTCTCGTCCATGGATAAAACGATATCACACTCCTCGACTTCGTCGTCGTCTTCGCACCTCACCGAGTTCTTTTTCACGGCGAAGAGAATGTATTGTCGCTCGCGTTCGCGTTTGAAGTCTTCCAAGCCAACCATTTGGCATAAATCTTTGAGCTCTTGTTCCGTCCAAAACCGATTAAACGCGCCTCCGGTACCTAATTTAGCGTCCCTGAAGAAATCCGAAAACGGTTTCGTCAAATCGTCGTTGTTCAAGTTCGCGCTCGGATCGAGAAACGTAGAGGCTACGAAAGTGCCGCCCGGTTTCAATACTCTCGAAATTTCAGCCACGGCTTGCGTCGGCGAAGGCCAGCAATGCAGAGCTGCACCGGCGTGCACAACATCTACGCTACCCGTCTCAAAAGGTAAGCGTCCAACATCCGCGCGTACAAACGTGATCACGTTTGCATCAATGTTTTCCTCTCGCGCAAACTGACTCGCTTCTATCAACATGTTCTCCGAAAAGTCGCTCGCGACGACTCTCGCGAACGCCTTCGAATCGACAAACTTTCTCGCGAACAAACCAGATCCGCACGAAACATCTAAAACGACTTCTCCAAGTTGCTGCTTTTGATTTTGTTGTTGTCTTTGATTAGTATTCTCTCTGACGAACCGCATCGCGACGTCAAACTCCTTCTCCTTCCCGGGAAACCCAGCCCAGGCGAAGGAATCTCGCCAGCCCCTTTCGTAGGCGTTGCTCACAATCGGCGTTTCGAACAGAGACGTTCCGCTTAGCTTTGCCTCTCGAAACGAGTTCGCGTTTCTCGAAATCTCTAAATCTGTGTACTCGTACGCGTTCTTTCGTTCAATCGTCCACGTTTTCCCGCAGCACACGTCTTTAGTCTTCTCCTCTAAAACTCTTCGCGTGCATATCGGACACGTCAACTTCACGAACGACGACGACGACGATGATGAAGTTCTCACGTTTTCGTCGTCCTCGTCTCCCGAGGAAGAAAAACCAACACCGATCCTCCTCGACGACGTCAAACGCCTTCTCCTTCCGGGATGATAAATGCTTTTGGGTGGTTTTCCCCACGCGTTTCGAGATTTGGTTTCTTTTTTTTTATTAGGAGTACACAACAAAGCGGCCCATGCGGACGATGATGATGATGATGATGTCGCCATGGGAGGCGTTGGTTCTGTCGTTTTTAAGAAGATTTTGAACTTTTTTCGTCTCTTCAATGTTCAAGTAAAAAAAATTTGACCTCCTCTCTGCCTCGTCCAAAGGCTTCATAAAAAAGAAGCAAAATTTTCTTCAACCGAATCTACACGCGACTTATTACGCGTAAAAACGCTCTTCTTTCTCGCGCGTATCGTTGCGAAGGTGAGAGCGCACTTTTGAACGGAAAAAAGTACTCGCGAAAAGAACGTTTTTGTGTTTTCGCGAATTGAGTATCGTTCATCTTCGAAAAGAGGAGGAGATTTATTAAATACGAAAGAACTTGTTGTTGAAGAATGCGCACGGCTTTTTTGAGCAACGCGAGCGCCGGGGAGACGTCGATTTCCTCGAGGAGGACGATTGGGGCAAATTTTACGAGGAGATGTGCCGTCGCGAGGAACGAGAACAGAAGAAACAACAGAAGAAATAAACGACAGACGAACGAGACGAGCAGTATTAAAGCGTCCGGGTTATTAAACTTTGGACACGATGAACTCTGGACGCCGGAAAAAGCCGCCGCGGTAAAACAGGCGGACATGGAACGAAAAGCATCCTTGAAAGGGTTGACGGAGAGCCAAATTCGTTTGTTCGGGTTGACGCCGGAGCAAACGAGAAACGCGCAAGCGAAAAGCTTGGTTTCGACGGATACGATTTCGGCGAGGATGAGCTATCGCGATCAGTTTCCATCGGACGCGAATCCTCCGGAGAGTGGGAATATGTCCGGGGCGACGATGATGGCGGGAGGGATGGCGCCCGCCGGCGCCGTGGCGCCGCCGGATTTGCCCAGTTTGTTGTTAAACGCGAGAATTTGTTACATTGGTATGTCCTTGGTGCCAGCGGTGACGGAGTTGGTGGTTGCGGAGTTGTTATATTTAGGGTACGAACAAGCGGAGAAGCCGGCGTATTTGTACATTCATAGCGCGGGGTCGATGGGAAAGGATAAGGATGGTCGAGACGAAGTCGTTGGCGTGGACAACGAGGCGTACGCGATTATCGATACTATGCGATATATCAAGCCGAAGATTCACACGGTTGCGGTAGGGAAGACGTACGGGAACGCGGCGTTAATTTTAGCGGCGGGGGATAAGGGGTGCCGATGGGCATTGCCAAACGCGCAGATTGCGACGGCGCCGCCCAGGTTGAATAGAATGTTTAACACGTCCACGGACGTGCAAGTCAGAGCGAACGAAGTCGACGTGTGCGAGAACTATTACTTTGGTTTCATGCAAGCGTTTACTGGGAAAGATAAGGAAACGATTGCGAAAGACATGAGTCGAACAAAGTATTTCACGCCGGAGAAAGCCATCGAGTACGGGTTGGTTGATAAAATAATCAGCAAAGGCGCGAGCATCGCGGAAAATAAGAACTACGAGTTGCTGTTGGCGCAGCAGCAAGCGCAACAACAGGAAATGCAAAGACGCCAGGGGGCGCAAGGCGCACCGAATAGAGGTTAAAATTAATCTGAATTCTTTCCTTTCTATATATACCAACACGTACACTCTAATATTAAAAATTACAACACATTTCGCGCTATTGCTCGCTCGAGCTTCTCATCTCCAAGTTTGCACTCTCCAGCGCTTTTTGTTGTTCCATCTTGGCCATTTGGTAGACGTAAAAGCCAGCCATGCTAATCGTATATCCAACGATTTGTAAACTCGTTACTTGCGACCCGAACACCATCACGGAAATCAATATCACCGCCGTGTTCTTCGCCTGGCCTAAAACTTTGAACGTCAAGCCGCTGGTTGATTTAATCACGCCTAACGTCAAATAGTTCACCAAAAAACCAAGCAACGCGGCGCAGATATACAAACTTGGCGACTCCATAATTTTCCCAACACCATTTTCACGCACAAATGCCGGCATCTCTAACCACATGATCCCGATAAACAAACACGCCAAACTCGCCGGAGAGAACCAATACAATCCTTCGATCAATTCGAACTTCAAATTCCCCAACAGATATTGCAGCACCGCCATTCTAATCGCCTCGCAAAACTCACTCGTAACCATCATCACCACTCCAATCCATTTAAAGTCAATTTCCCCGTACGCGCTCAACGTCGTTCCAATCGTCAACACCGCCACCCCGAGCAAAACCTTCGCGTCCAACCGTTCCAACCCGGCGCAAAACATCACGAACAACGTCACCGCCGGCACGCACGCTTTCAACATCTGAATAAACGACACGGACAAATATAAGTACACGTAATTCCCAAATCCTAAACTCAACGCCGCGAACATTCCAATCGGTAAAATATGCGTGGCGTACCATCTCGCGGTTATTTGCGTCTGTCCTTTCTTCGTCGAGACAGTCGAAATTCCCAAGGAAATCAAACCGACCGATATCGTCCACGACGCGGCCACTCCCATGCTGCACAAAATCATCGGGTAGTGGAAGTCCGCCTCGGACATCAGGTGTTTGTTCAGGAAAATCAAAGACGACGAGGCTATCGCCCACGCGGTGACGAAGAAGAGAGCTTTCAGTTGGGGAAATTGTTTCGAAGTGGATATGTTATGGACGATATCGGAGAACGAGGAGGCGTTGCGTACACCGGTACTCGTGCCGTCATCTTTGAGCTTCTCCCCGTTGTGATCGAGGATTGGAGTGGTGTTGTTGTTGTTGGAGGTCATGGAGAAGAACGCGCGACCCATATATGTTTGGAGGATGTTTGGATGGGTGGTGGAAAGTGGCGCTTTTTCCTTCTTGGACTTGTTTGGTCGTGGGTCGTGTGCGTTTACGATGAATTGATGATACGCTCGATGATCACTGCTATCTCTATACTTCTACGTCTAAATACGCGTTCCCTCTCTCCTCGTTCTCCCCATCACGCGTCGTCATCGTTGTCCTCGTCGTCGTCGTCTTCGATGGTTTTTAGAATCTCGCCGACGGCGTCGCGGACCTCGCCCTTCTTTCCGATGCCGCACACAGCCTTCGTTAAACGCTTAAACAGACGTTCTCTTTCCTCCTCGTCCTCGAAGTCTCCGCCTAGGATATTTTCGTCCGGGTAATCCTCGTAAGGGTCGTACCCTTCGTCGCCTGGTTTCAGTTTCACCCCGGACGACGACATGATTTCTTGTCGTTGCATCTCCGCCTGCTTCCTCTCCAACTCTTTCAGAAGTCTTTGCTTCTCTTCGATTTTCCTTCGCTTCTCTTCCTCGCGCGCGTCCAACTCTTGCTTCGATTTCGGCGAATCCTCCTCGTCCTCCTCTTCGTCCTCTCTCTTCAGAGAAACGTCGCTGATAACTCCCATCAGCACGTCCAACTCGCGCTTCGCTTGCATCTCCGCTTCTTTCGTTTTCTTCTTCTCCCTCGCTCTCGCTTCCGCTTGCGCTCGTCTCGCCTCGGGCGTCAGGTGACTCGGCGCCTGGGCGACATTTCGAGCGATTTGCGTTTGCACTTTCGAGCTCACGTTCTTGTTCTTCAAGCCAAACGTTCGATCCACCGCGTCGCGGGCTTTCCGTTCTTTCCGTTCTCGCTCCTTTTCGCGCTTTTCTTTCTCCTCTTTCCGTTTCTTCTCCTCCGCGGTGAGCGCTTTTTGCTTCACTCCGGTCCCGATGATTTTCTTTTCCTTCGGCATTTTACACTTGTTTTTCCTTTTGTGTGATGAATGTTTTATACGTAAAGTAACGACGAGAAAGAGACGGGATGATGATAAACGCTCTCTCTCGCTCTCTCTCTCTCTTTTGAGGAGCCGTTTTAGGCGCTTTCGCAGAGGAGCACGCGCGGGGTGAATAGCGTTACGTAGCTTTCAAAATGAAGAAACTTTTGAAATTCGTCTCTGCTTTTTTCCCGAAAAACAAACGTTTGGGTGGTATGCCTTTGATACGGATGATGTTTACGCGCGTTGTGTATCATCTAAGAAGTAAAGTACGGTTGTATTATATATCATCCAAAACCCAAAACCTGAAACAACTTCCCGCTCGTTATCAGTTTCCTGAGCGGCGTAAACATCGGCTCTTGAATGTCCTCCGGACGTCGCCAAATCCATCCCTCGCACTTGTTCTTTTCCATCGTTTTCTCTTTCCCTTTCACGTCGCTCTCGTTCACGAAGAAAAGGCGAAAGAGTGTTATCCAGTGATTGTTGTCGTCGATGATGGATTCGCAGGTGTGGAAAGAACACTTGTCGTCGCCGATTTCTGAGGTGTCGTCGAGGGAGTCGTGCACTTCCTCGTGCCAAACCTCGTTTAAATCTATCCCGGTTTCCTCGCGCAGTTCTCGTTTCGCGCACGACGAGGACGTTTCTTTCCACTCCAACGCGCCGCCGGGTAACGCCCACTGGCCGGAACCGTGAGACCCTTTTCGTTTCCCGACGAGTATTTCGCCAGTTTGTACGCAGAATAAGACGACGCCAACGCCCACGCGCGGGTAGGATTGTTTTTGCGACGACATATTCTCTGACGCAAACGTGTGTTCTTTGAATGTTTTTTATTCCCCGGGGGGGAGTTGAGTTATTTTTGACACATGTGACACATGCGAATTTATATCTCATTTATATCGCGAAACAAAGCGAACGCGAACCACTCGTCTCGTTCGTATACTCGAACCGTTCGTCGTTTTATGAAACTCTTTGGCGGAGAGTAGTAGTAGTAGTAGTAGTAGTAGTAGTAGCGCTGCCGCCGGGAGACTGCAACTTCTTTTTGTTTCTCCTTTTCGAGAGAGAGAGAGAGAAAATGTTCAAAACGCCTTCTTTGTTGTTGACCAAAAATAAAGACGAGGAGGACGACGACGTAAAAGACTTCGAGGAAGAAGAAGAAGAAGAAAAGAAGAACAAGGCCATCGTCGATAAAGAAGAGCGAACGCGCTCGGCGAAAGCGAAACTCTCCTTATCGATCGTTTCCGTGATTCTTTTGTGGTTCGGGTCGTTATCGGTGTGCGAAACGGTCGCAAAATATTCGACGACTTTGACATCTTTGAAGGCGAGGACGGATGATATCTCGTCGTCTTTCGATCGAGTCGCGTTCGCGTGGGAGCGGTTGGCGAGAGAAGCGCACGAGCAGAAAGTACGACACGAGAGATGCGTGGAGAGAACTTACCGAGGGTGCGAGAAGACGTTGGCGCGTGAGATTGAGAGAGAAGAGGAGCGCGCGCGAACGGCGAGAAGAGAGAACGATGACGCGGTCGATCGGTTGGCGAACGCGACGGGGGAAGCCGAGAGAGAGATGGAAATGTTGGCGGCGACGTTGCGTTCGCAGAAGCTTTTTTATGCTAAGAATAAACTCGATGATGATAACACTATCGATGTGGATAAAGTGTACGTGGATGCGGTAAATGCGGTGTTGAACGCGAGGATGTGTGTTCCCTCCTCTCTTACCGAGGAAGGTAACGACGCGACTTTAGGAAACGTCATAAAACGAAGACTTGGCATAAACGCAGAGGAGACTGAGCAGCTCGCGAGCGATTTAGAGAGTGCAAATGGAAGGTACGCAACCTCGGCAGAGTTATCGGTGAAGAACGTTTTGCATGTACTAGAAGAGAGACGAGAATACGACCAATCGTACATGGCGAATAAAACTGCAGACTTTTTGCAGACGACCCGATTCGTAATGCCGGAGCTCACCGCGGTTTCTGTGGGTTCCATTGATGTCTATATGAATGCATCCTTTGCAAACATTTCCAATATGACTGATTCATTTGCCTCAAAAGCGTCTGCGTCGATGGAAGAGACCTCTCAACTTCTCTTGGAAACCGCGAGCGCAGCGAATGACATGTACCGAGAAGTCGCCGCGTCAACGATAAGTAAAGTGGACGTTATCAAAGCTGTTTACGACGAGGAAATGGAAGAAATCGGAGAGTTTTTTAAGTGGTACGATTCCACGGTCCAACCTTTCCTAGAGGAGGCTAAACTCCTTTTGAATCCAGGGATAGATCTTGAATTGTTCGAAACGACGCCGTCGTTTGGATCCGTACAGTTGAACGACATCACGTTTTCATCGACCGAGTTGCAAGGACTAAACGAACGAACAAAGCAAATGATGGACAAAGCTCGAATGGACGCGGAACTTCTCGTCTCAAACTTTACCGCGCAGTCGAGTAGCATGATTTCGAAAACGTCCAAGGAACTCGCCGAACAAGTCAACGCGACGTTCATCTCGACAACCGGAAATCTCGCGGAGCGGTTCAAAAATGTTTCCGCGTTCGATGACTACAATCCTCCTTTATTGAGCGATGGAGGAAACAACAGCAAAGCGTTGGACGAGTACATACAATCGGAGTTACAGCTGAGTGAAACGAGAAAAAGCGCGTTTGATCGCGACACCGCGGCGCTTTCGAAACGGCTTGATGAGCAAAATCTTGCAACCAGCTCTTCAAAGGTCAATTTCACATCTGCATCCGAACGAATGACAAATACGTCAAGATTTGAAGAGCTCGTGTCATCTGCTGAACACGATAATACCGATTTAAATTTCAACATATTCGCGCCGCTCGGATTTAAAGCGCCAGGAGCGACGCTACGTAACGCGTTCCAAAATCTGAAGAGGGCGAAAGACGCCGTCGTACACGCAGACGTGGCGTACAGAGTTATTCGAACAGTACAAGTACTCGCGCAACACTGGCACTCGGACGCGTTTATTCTCGAGCCGATGCTCGTAGCGTCGTCCGCGCAAAAGAGAACGGTTACAGACTCTTCATGTCTCGTTGTAGAAGATGGTCGCCGTCGAGACTTCAGCGAGTACGGAAAAGCGGAGCGCTACAAAAGAGGAGACAACGACACGAAGAAAGTGAGCACTTTAGAAAGAGTGGCGGCATTTTTTGGTGACCCCGTGCACGCGGCAATCGTTAAGTTTGCCGTGGTATTCTTCGTCGCGACTATCGTTTGGTCGGCGTATTATCCAATGCTTCAATCGCACTCGCAAAAATGTTCCAGAAAGACATTCTCAGACGATATTCTCAATTCGAATGAGTCGGAAGATTTCCAATCCACGTCGTCTTTCCTCGCGAGGAATGCATACAATAGCGCTCGAGATTACATCCACGTGACGCCGAACGCGACTGGTGAATTTCAAAGGAAACAGCTGGTTTCCATGAAGGCAAGCGCGATACGGACGCACGCCGCTACGGCGAGAAGCGAGTTCGAGGCACTTTTGGCGGAAGCGGATGTCATCGAGACATCGTATAGATTGGTGAGCATGAAAGACAAAAAAGCGTTCGATACGTGTGCGCCTGAACATGCAATCTTGCGAGAGTTGAGTAAAAATACGACTTCGTCTTCATCTTCTTCTTCCGACTTTGCGTATTATCAAAACCAGGAGATTTTAGCGCGAAGCGCTCTCAACGAAACGCTCGAGTCGATCGAGACTTTCTTCGATGACAGTTCTTACTTCATAACCGACGAAAGCATATACATCGATTCAGCGCGTGTGCAAGCGCCGTGTCTCTCCAACACAAACGCCGCGCACTGTTTAGGAGTGAGAGAAACGCCTCTTCGCTTCCGTTCAAAACTCGCCGCGTGCGAAACCGAAACCTTTCTTCACCAAACTTTCTCGAGCGTCTTCTTCTCTCTGTTTATATTCTTCAGCGTGAACGCGACGAGAAAACCATTTGTCAACGCGCTCGGGAAAATCTTCTGGCGAGCAAACTACGTCGCAAAACGAGACGCCTTGCGAGGCGTGTTTCGTTTGAACGCCAAGACGGCTACGTTTTCGAAAGAATACGATAGGTACGAACGCGACAACCAACAAATCCTACGCGAACAGATACGCGCGCACACGACTCAACAGGAACGAAAAGGGTACACGTTCGCCATCTTGTGCGTAATAGCGCAACTTCCATGGATAACTGTCCTCGCGCTCTCTCGTGAGATGGCATTTTGATGATCATTATCGTTAAAAATATTTAAAAATACAACACGTACGTAAGGAATTCGCGACTAGACGCGACTAAAATAACTATTTTTACATCGTCGCGGCCGGACTGTTTACGGTTAACAACTCGATATCTCCGATCAAACCGCACAATTCGTCCACGGAACTACTCCGCTCTCCTAACTCTTTAATGCTTTTCAGCCTCTGTTGTACGTCTTCGTCGTACAACAACTCGAGCCACCACACCTCGTCGTTTTCGTCGCCGAGTTCGCCCCACTGGTACCCCAAACTTTTGCACTTTTGTCCCGCGGCGACGAGTAAGCGAGCGACTTGCGTCAAACACGGTCGATCGACCTTCACATCCAACGAGAACAAATGTTCGATGGTTATTTTCGCTAATTTTTTATTCTCGTGTAAATGCGTTCGACGCAGAACTTCCTCGTCCGTAAACATGTTCGCCAGTAACGCAAACGCGTGCGTTTTCCGAGAACTCGACGCGTTCGCATCTTCCAACACGTTCGAACAGACGAAAATGCCATCGCATATCGACGGATTCGCGACTGATTGTGGCGAAATTTCCGAAAGTTCTCGCAGAAATTGCCCGGAATCTGTCGCGCTTTGTTCGTCCAGTTCGTTTATCTGAGCTGCGGTGGGTGCTTTCTTCGCGAACTGGAGCGCGTGGAAGGCGATGGATTCCTTCTTCGAATCGTCCAATTCAAACTTCATTTGAGTGTTTTTCAATCTTTTTCTCGCCACGTGCGTGGAGGACGTATCGACCGCGAAACGAACGTATATAAAGTCCTCCGGAAAGACGAATAAGAACAACGCGCGTTTGGTGGTACTCTCTCTCTCTCTCTAAACTCTCTCTTTCCCTCCTCAACAGAGAGATGTTATCCTGTGCACCACTTTTGTATTTAATTAAACGGAAAAGAACGAATTTTAAAAGTGGCAAATTCAAGAAAAAATTTTCAATTCCGTGCGTGTTGTTTTCTGCTCTGTTGTGAGTAGTATCAGTACATGTTTTTCTCTGTCGTTTTGTTACGTTGTCTCTCTCACCACTCTCTGCTGAATTGCGGCATTATGTTCCTTATTTAGTATTCCATTATGTTCCTTATTATTCCGCGTCGTATTCTTCGTGCTCTTCGTCCGAACCCATGCCGTCGTCGTCGTGGTCGTCTCCGACGACCGAGGGGGCCATGACGAACGTAACCGGGACGTTGCACGTGGACGCGCCGCCGCCGCCGCGGAGCGAGTTTCCAACTCCGTCGTTTCGGTCCGCCGTGGTGGCGTTGGTGTCGCCAAACGCGTTGCTTTGGTGATGACCAAGTAACGCGCGGAGACGGAGCATGTGCGCGACTTTAAGAACGCCGGTTTCGCCGACGGAAATTTTTGTCGTCGCCTTGTACGCTTCGTCGGTTTCCACGCGATGGTGAGGTAGATGGAAGCCTCCGGGGCCTCCACCACCTTGCGTTTGCGTTTGACGGTATTGGCCGAACGTGTTATTCGTTCCTCCCGCGGTTGCGATAACGGCGCCGCTATGCGTTGGAACCATCGTCGATCGCTTCAAAAATTCTTGCTTGTACGTCCACTTTTGTTTTCTTTTGTTCGATGTCTGTCCCTCTCCTTCTCCTCCTCCTCCTCCTCCTCCTCCTCCGTCTCCTCCTCGAGAAGACGCTTCGCGAAAGGAATACTCGACCAGAGAGGATAAATCGACGTCGACTTTGACGCTTCCAATGTCGCTCGATTCAGAAACGAACGCCAACGAATCTCTCGTCGCTATCAAAGACACGTTTGCGTTCGCCCACTCTAAATCTTCGATGATTTCCTTCCATCTCGTCGTCGGTAACACGAACGTCACGAGCGCTCTCCCGATCCTTAAAAACTCGTCGCGGTCTTCGTCGTCCTCGTTATTCATTTCATCTTCGTCTTCTCCAAACACGTTCGCCTCGGTCGCCACGTCCGCGTACGTCGTCTGCCGCAACGGCCTCAAACCTCTCTGATTCTCACTCCCACCTCCTCCTCCAATCACCGTCGTCTCTCTCACCGAGTTCGATTCCAACGCCACTCGCCCGTGCCTATCCGGGTACGAAAGCGATACCGTCTGGCCGCCGGCGCAATCCTCCCCGAGGAGAGCGTTGCCGTTCGACCTGTTCGCGAACATCTCCAATACGTCCACGAACGCGTCTAAAGACATCCCTATGTACTTTTTAATCTCTTCTTCCTCCGGCGGTTCGTTTCCGTTATTCGCGTGATTATTCCGCGCTGCTCGAGGACGACCGTCGCTTCTTTCCCCCGTCGACTCTCCTCCTCCTCCGCCACGACCCCTTCTCTGCTCTTCCTCGTCTCCGTCATCCGCCTCGTCGTCCTCGTTTTCCTCGTTTTCCTCATCTTCCTCCTCCTCATCTTCCTCCTCCTCCTGATTCCTACCGCGCCCGAACCCAACTCGAAACCTCTCGAACGTCCCTCTCCGAAAAATCGCCGTCGCTTTTAAGCTCTTCGATTGGTCTAAAGTGATAAACCCGATCCCTCGATTCGATATCCACGCTTTCACTTTTTGCCCGCCACGTTTCGTCGGCGTCAACTGGATTCCAGAGAGGACTTGCGAAAACGTTTTCGCGTGCGCGATCGTGCACACCAAATCTCTATTCGTCCGTTTTCGCACGTTTCGAGAAAAAGTGCCGTTGTTGTTGTTGTTGTTCTCAAAATCGATTCTATTTTCGACGTCGACGCTCCTCCTCCGTCGTCGTCGTCTGTGGTGTTGTTGTTCGACCATTTCTGCGCTTAAAAATCTGACGCGTTTTTGAAAATTTTTGTCGCTCGTGTCGCGAGCAAAAAACCAATTTGTTCCTCTTCTGTGCACTCGCAAAAGTGAACACGCGACGGGTGATGATAGTATATATCTACACGTTTCTTCTTCAATTTCATGCGCTCTGCGTGATGAGAAGCGGAGATGTGTGTTGTCTCTGCGATGTGCTTCAAAAGTACGAGAGGAAAGTCTCCGCAGAACTGAGCGTCTTGTCGCTCGCGTCGCGAGCAAAAAGCGCCTGTTCCTCTTCTGTGCGCTCGCGAAAGTGAACGCGCGGGTGAGAGTATACCTGTATTTCTTCTTCAATTTTATGTGCTCTGTGTGATGAGAAGCGGAGATGTGTGTTGTCTGATGAGATGTTCTTCGTATGTATTTGGAAAGTATTCGCAGAACTGAGTGTCTGAGACATTTTTAAACGCTTTAGGATACTCCTCGAATACGCGCGTTCTGCGCGAGCAGAAATCAGATGCATTTTACCTACTTGTCGACAGAAGTCTGTCGACCCATTTTTTAGAAAAACGCTTCATACTTTAAGAGGGAGAGAAACACAAAGAGTGTAAAAAGCGTCGTCGTCTTTATATCGTCGTCAAAAGAACGAGAACTTTGCGAGGAGGAGGAGGAGGAAGAAGAGGACGACGATGGTTGTCTTTCGCTCTTGGCTGCTCTGCGTGTGCATCACCCTCCAGTACTTGTGCTTCCTCTTTTTTCTCCCCTCGTTCTCGTTCGGGAGGAAACCTCGGAGTCCTCGTTTCCCGAAAGAAGAAACGAATAGGAACGACAGTCGTGTGATTCAAACGCGATTTTTGATGCAACTGTGCGCGTGTTTGCTTGGATTTCTCCTCGTTTTGTGGTGGTTGAGAGAGACGATGTCTTTCGAGGAGGTGTTCGCGATGGTGTGCACGGGTGGGGAAACGAAGAAGAACTTTCTCATCAGCTCGTCGAAAATGTTTGGTATTCTTGGCGTCGCGATGGATGTGACGACGGACCTCTTCTTTGGTCTCGCGGTGACGGGTTTAGTGTATCTCGGACCGGTGGTGTGCGCGGTCTTTCGATCATCCGCGATGATGCATCAGCGGTCAGGTGATGATGATTACGATGAGAACGAGGATGAGAACAACGAGCACAACCTTAAAATTATCGACGGTATGTTTCGATTCTTATTCGGACACCACCGCGAAAACGCGGAACGATACGGCCGGCTCGTTCCGATTCGAGATGTACTCCTCGCGCCGTTCTTCGAGGAGTTCGTCTTCCGCGGCTTGTTGCTCACCGTCCTCCTCGGTACCGGCTTTGATGAGGGAACTAGGACGACGAGCGGCAGCGCCGCCGTCTCGACGAGGAGCGCGGTGTACGTCAGTCCGCTTTTCTTCGGTTTCGCGCACATCAACCACTATTTCGCGCTGAAAAAAGTCTACGGCTCTGCGAAAGCCTCGCGATTCGTTTTGTTCCAGTGCATCTACACGACTGCGTTCGGCGCGCTCGCTGGTACCATATTCTGGCGGTGCAAAGCCGGCCTCGCCGGCGCGTGGAGTTTACACGCGTCCATGAACGCGTTCGGCGTGCCTGATTTTCGACCGTTTCGTCGAAAAACCAATGCGTTTGAGCCGCCGCATTTTAGAAGAGGAAGGAGGAATAATAGCGATGATTATAATAGCGGGGGCGTTAAAGGAAAACATTTCAACGCGAAGATCATCAACTGGTTGGAGAGAATCTGTTACGTTCTCGGCCCTCTGGTCGCGCGCGAATTCGTTCGGAGTAGGATTGTAGTTTAGAGAGAGAGAGAGAGAGAGCGCTCGCTCGAGCGTAGCATATATATACACACACATAAACTGCGCGGTATAAACAAACGCACTCTCATCAGAGAGTCCGTTCTGCCTTGGAAACAGAGAATGTGTAATCATCCTGGCCTATAATAAAAACTCTCGCTTTTCAAGAAGACGTTACTCCTTTTCTCAAAAGTCTTATTTTTCCTCAATTTTCCGCACTTTTTTCAACCACATTGGGTACATTTAGTAGCAGTAAACGCGCGTTAACGCACCGTCGCATTCCTCCTTTTCATCCTTTCAAGAGCGCGAAATTCGAGAGCACGCGTTGTTTACGCTCTCGTTTGCGTCTTCTCGTCGCGGGGCAGAGAAAACGAACTACAAAATGGTCTCCCCTGAACCGACAAAACGTGACGACGAAACCGGCGACGGTTCACCAATTCGTCAGCGGAATTCCAAAAACGACGACTTTTCCTCTCCCTCTTTGTCTTCGTCTTCGTCCCCGCGAGGAACGTCGTCCAGAGACGAGGACGACGATTCAGACGACGACGACGACGACGATCGCGAAGGCGAGGACGAGTATAAAAAAGGCGGGTACCACCGCGTTTCCATCGGGGATTGCTTTCACGAGAATCGATACCGAATCGAGCGGAAATTAGGCTGGGGGCACTTTAGCACGGTGTGGATAGTGAGCGATTTAAAACGGACGACGAAAGAAGAAGAAAAAGAAAAAGAGATTGAGTTTGAAGAGGAGAATAATAAACACACGTACGCGTTGAAGATACAAAAGTCGGCGTCGCATTACTTGGAAGCGGCGAGGGACGAGATTGAGATATTGAAGCAGATTGCGAGCGGACAGAGGAAAGAAAACGAGGACGATGACGCTACGAGGAAGAATGAATACAGCGAGAACGCGAAACACGTGGTACAGTTGGTGGATTCGTTCGAGCACATAGGTGAGAACGGGACGCACGTGTGCATGGTGTTTGAACGTCTGGGCGATAATTTGTTGACGCTGATTAAACGGTACGATTATTTAGGTATTCCAATTCCAGGCGTGAGGAGAATCGCGATTGGTATTTTGAAAGGGTTGGATTATTTGCATCGCGAGAGGGAAATCATACACACGGATTTGAAGCCAGAGAATGTCCTTTTAACGAGGTTTTTACCGCCGAAGATGTCGAAGAGAAGTCGGTCTTCGTCGAGCGTCGCGGCGGTTGGCCAGGCGACGCCGCCGGGGACGACGCCGACGAAGATGGAGCAGATGACGAAGGATTTAGGAAACATGAACATGCCAAATAATAGCGGCGCGAGTAACAAAGATGAAGACGATATCGCGAGAGGAGAACAAGAGCAGAAAAAGTCTGTGGGAGGTGGAAAACCACCGCGTTTCACTCTCTCTCCAGAAGAACTGGATAACTTAGATGTGAAAATCGTGGATTTAGGTAACGCCTGTTGGACGTACAAGCAATTCACCTCGGACATTCAGACGCGACAATACCGATCGCCGGAGGTTATTTTGGGCACTAAATACGGTGCCGCGTGCGATATATGGTCGTTAGCGTGCGTCATTTTTGAACTCGTCACCGGTGACGTCTTGTTTGACCCTCGAAGTGGAGAAACGCACGAACGCGACGACGATCATTTAGCGCTCATGATGGAACTCGCCGGGAAGAAGATGCCGAAGAAAATCGCTCTCGGTGGAAAACGGTCGAAAGATTTCTTTAACCGCTCGTGCGAATTGAGGAACATTAAAAACTTGAAGTTTTGGACGTTAGACCGCGTTTTAGTGGAAAAGTATCGATTAGACGAGGACGAGGCGATGGAACTGACGGCGTTTTTGAAGCCGATGTTGGATTTCGACCCGAAAAACCGCGCTACCGCAGAGGAGTTGCTGAAACATCCGTGGTTGAGCACGTACTAGATATAGAGCATATATACCACCAACAGATAATAATAATCACAATAGTAAGTGAGCATCATCCGTCGTTGCGCGGCGGGTATATGCGTACACTTTAAGTCTCTCTGTAGAAAACAAGATATAAATAAAAAGCGAGAAATTGTAACAAAAATATATTAAAAAGAAGCACATCATCTTCGTTTAAAATCATGTACCTTTCGACTGATGCACACTTACTTCTCCCCTTTCGGCGCGGGTGGACTCGGTAAATTCACCGTTCTCAACAACCACAACGATATACTCATCCCCAACCAGTGCGCCAACATCGCGTTGCTCGCCGCTTGAACCAAGAAAATATCCAACGCCAACACCGGATTGGCATTTTGCGCGAATGGCCCAGTCGCCGCGATCGTCAACGTCTTCGCGAATAACAACCCCGTCGTCGCTTGTAAACCAACAATCGTGGCGCCTAACCCAACCAAATTCACCGTCAACCCAGTCGTCAACGCTTTCACCACCTCCGCTCTCGGCGGCACCAATTCGAGATCCGCGATGGACGCCTTCAACCGGTCGCCCAATCGAACTAACCCGAGCGACCAAAACGTGGTAAAAAACCCAGCCATGATCCCGAACAAGATAAAATACAACCCCGCGTCCGTGGCTTTCGTGAACCCTTTAAACAAAAACGAAAACACCACCACCACCGCGGCGACGGTGAAGAGAATCAACTGCCCCCAAAACCCCCATCGGCCTAACGTTTTGCACGCCGCTGCCGTTCGAGACACTTTACGCGCGATCGATTCCGCGTTATCCACCGACGCTTTCGTCGTCACAAATAAAGCTCTGCTTCTTCTCTGTCTCGTCGTCGTCAAATGCGCATCTGATTCACCGCCAAATAAACCGCCGCTTTTGTTGGACGTCTTCACAGTTCTCGGGGAAAAGACGCATTTGGACGCAACAATTTTTGAATCAATTCTCCCTCCTCGTTTACCTCCTCCTCCTC
>Ga0209631_10002673_pt1 | contig 21163 bp, 19 predicted proteins | sample COG_08_FD_184752 | JGI IMG/M metagenome (GOLD analysis project Ga0209631, IMG submission 184752) | Pelagic Microbial community sample from North Sea - COGITO 998_met_08 (SPAdes) (version 2) | ecosystem: Environmental > Aquatic > Marine > Neritic zone/Coastal water | place: Helgoland, sampling... | reverse complement strand
TACTGGAACAGAAAGCGTAAAAAAATTTACTCAAGAAGGTTATAAAGTTGCAATGCTAGCAAGAAATACTGATCTTTTAAATGAACTCCAATCAAAATTTAAAAATGCCTATGCATACAAATGTGATGTATCTGATATGGAGCAAATTGCTAATGTATGTTCTAAAGTCAAAAAGGACATAGGCAACCCAAATATATTTATTCATAATGCAGTTGCTGGTGTTGCAGATGGCGGCTTAGCAGGAAGTTTTTTAAGTGATAACCCTGAAAGGTTGGATAGAAACTTTAAAGTAAACACAAAATCATTACTATACTTTGCCAGAGAACTTGCTCCGAGTATGATTGAAAATAAATCAGGTTCAATAATAATTACTGGAAATACTTCTGCTCTCAGGGGTAAACCTGATTTTATTTATTTTGCTCCGACAAAAGCTGCTCAGAGAGTAATGGCAGAATCATTAGCAAGAGAGTTAGGTCCTAAAGGAGTCCATGTAGCATATGTTTTAATTGATGCGGCCATTGATACTCCTAGAACAAGACCAATATTTGCAGCAGACAAAGATGATAGTTTTTTCTGCAAACCAAAAGATATAGCAAATGAAATATTTCATGTAGCACATCAGCCTAGATCGGCTTGGTCATTCAATGTAGAAATTAGACCGGATATAGAAAAATGGTAAATAATAATAAACCTTTAATGAGAGTATTTTGCTATATTCCTACTCCAAGGATTTGGAAATCTACTATAACAGCTAGATTTATAGACATAAATATTGAAGTAAGAGGAACAAAACCTCCGGAAATTAAAAACTGGTTATGGGATTTTGATGCTAGACCTTTAACGGAAGAAGATAAAATTAAATTGGCAGATAAGACTTCTGAAGGAAGAACAGGTTTTTCGATAAAACTCTATAAAACAGATAAATTCTTAAAGGCTCATCCTTATGGAACTATTCCAGCTGCATTTAGCTCTGATGGTAAAATTGGTATTTTTGAGTCTAATAGTATAATGCGATTAGTTGCAAGATTAAAGAATAACAATAGCAATATTTATGGATCTAATCCTTATGAAACATCTAGAATAGATGGTTTTTTAGATGCCTCTCTTATATTTGCAAGATCATCCCAAAAATATCTACTCTCTATCAACAATAATTCTGCAACTCTTAAAATTAGAGATGAAGCTAAAGAAGCATATATAAACTATATGATAGGTATAGAAAATGCGCTTAAAGAAAATAAAAAATATGGATTTATTACTTCTCAAAATATTACTCTAGCTGACATATGTTTTTTTTGCGAGTTATCATTATTCTATAGAGAAATTATGCCTTATGAAAAATCTGATAAAATAACCTCAATTATTAGAGAAATAGGTCCTTCTGAGTTTAAATTATCATTAAAACATTTTCAAAAACTAAGGAAACATCCTCTGTTTAAAATAGATTCTAAAAAATACTTAGACAGTATAGATAAAAAATCAACTTAGATCATGACCTGCTGAAGCTACTAGGCCTCCATCACAGGTTATAACTTCACCAATTGTATATGCACCAGCTCTTGATGATAAAAATATTGCTAGACCAGCTATATCTTCAGGAGTTCCTATTCTACCTCGCGGATTTTTTGCTTCTAATTCCTTATAGTCAAATTCAACGGCCGAACCAAGCATTTTACTAGGAAATGGTCCAGGAGCTATTGCATTAACGTTAATATGCTTACTTACTAATTCTGAAGCTAATACTCTTGTCATATGATGCACAGCAGATTTTGCGGCACTGTAAGAAAAGTTTTTAAATTCAGGTTTATTTATTCCATCTATGGAGCCTATATTTATTATTCGTGACGGATCTATCGTTGAAGAAGATTTCGTCAAAAGAGGTAATAATTCTTTTGTAAGAAAAAACATAGATTTTACGCAAAGATCCATTACTTTATCCCAACCAATCTCAGGAAAATCTTCAATTGGTGATGCCCAAGCTGCTCCAGCATTATTAACTAATATATCCAGATGATCCTCATTTTCATTGATTATTCTAGCTAATTCTTTCACACCATCTAAAGTAGAAATATCAGATTTTATTCCAATACACTCAGAATCATATTTATCTGAAATTATTTTTGCAGTCTCAATAACAGTATTTTTTGATCTAGCTGAAATATATACTTTTGCTCCATTTGCACAAAAACCTGATGCTATCATCTCACCTATTCCTCTTGAACCACCAGTTACAAGGGCTACTTTTCCTTTTATTGAAAACAAATCATTTAATAACATAATAAATCCTAAATAATTTTAAAATAAATATTGAACTTTAACTACGTCAATGTACTATGTCTCTCTACGTAATTCAATCATGGGTGAGGAATTTCAATATGTTAATCAAATTTATAAAATTATTTTTACTTATTTCTACTTTAGTTTCCTATTCTATTGCATCAAAAGCAGATGAAAAAATTAAAATAGCAATTATAGAACCAATGTCAGGTCCTTTAGCTTCTGTTGGATTAGACTTAATTGAAGGATTAGAATTTTTTGCAGAAAGAATAAATAATGCTGGAGGAGTACTAGGTGGAAAACATATTGAGATAGTTCCTTATGATAACGCGATGGTTGCTGAAAAAACTATTCAGCAATTGAGAAAAGTCATTGATGAAGATATAAGGTATGTAACACAAGGTGTGGGTTCAAATCATGCACTTAATATTATTAAAACTCTGGAAAAACATAATAAAAGAAACCCTGGTAAAGAAATTATGTTTCTTAATCACTCGGCAGTAACAACTTCATTTACAAATGAATTATGTAATTTTTATCATTTTAGGTTTGATGCTAACGTAGATATGAAAGTTGCAGCTTTAGTATCTCAAATGACAAAAGACCCGAGTATAAAAAAGGTATACCTTTTGAATCAGAATTATGCTTATGGACAATCCTTTCAAGCTGCTGCTAGAAGGTTACTTGCTGAAAGAGCACCACAAATAGAAATAGTGGGCGATGAACTAATTGTTCCATTTGGTAAAATTTTAGATTTTAATCCTTATGTTTCTAAAATTACTTCTAGCGGTGCGGATACTGTATTGACTGGAAATTGGGGGCCAGATGCTGCTCGTTTGATTAAAGCTACAACAAATTCGCAGTTAAAAGTTAAATTTTATACTATTTATGCAGGTATCCCAGCTGCTATGAACTCAATGGGAGTAAAGGTTTCAACTTTTAATCCAATAGTACAAGTTACAGAATCACATGAAAATGACTCTACTCACCCAGACTGGTTAAAAGAAATTGATGCAGAATATATGGAGTTTGCAAACAAGAGTCCCTACGCAGATAGACAGAGATTTATGATGGAAATGTTTGCTGCTGCAGTTGAACAGGCTGGAACTGCTGATCCTACTCAAGTAGCATGGGAATTGGAGGGCATGACAGGTAGAGGCGCTCATGGTGATGTATTTATGAGAGCAGAAGACCATCAGATGCATTTTGATATGGTTTTAAGTCATATTTCAACTAATGTTGAAAAAACATTTATTTATAATAATGAAGATTATGGTATGGCTTATGAAACTGACGGGTGGGTAGATGTAGCAGATATTACATTACCTACTACATGCAAAATGAAAAGACCGAAAAGATAAAAAATTAAATTTTCAGAATAGGATAATAAATTGGACGTAATTTTATTTACATTATTTAATGGGTTACTCTATGGGATGTTGCTTTTTATGCTTTCCAGTGGTCTTACTTTAATATTTGGAATGATGGGTGTTCTTAATTTTGCTCACGCATCATTTTTTATGCTAGGAGCTTATTTTGCTTATCAAATTAGTAAATATATTGGATTTATTCCTGCTTTATTTATCGCGCCTCTAATAATAGCTTTTTGTGGAGCTATGGTAGAAAAATATGCTTTAAGAAGAGTGCATAAATTCGGACATGTAGCAGAACTTTTATTTACTTTTGGGTTATTTTATATAATAGAAGAACTAGTTCAAATGATATGGGGTAAAGTACCTGTAGGTTATCATGTACCTGAATACTTAGACTTTACTTTATTTTCTATGAGTGGAATGGGATATCAAGCATATGCTATGTTTACTTTAGTATTATCAGTAGCTATGTTTGTCGTTCTATTTTCTGTACTTACTAAAACTAGAGCTGGCCTAATTATTCAAGCCGCACTAACACATCCAGAAATAGTGTCCTCATTAGGACACAATGTGCCGAGAGTTTTTATGCTTGTATTTGGATTAGGATGTGCATTAGCTGGTCTTGCAGGAGTTTTAGCAGGAAATACCTTAGGAACTGAACCATCAATGGCACTGTCTTTAGGTCCGATAGTATTTGTAGTTATAGTAGTTGGTGGACTAGGTTCGCTTAAAGGGGCACTAGTAGCCTCAATTTTAATTGGTGTTGTTCAAACTACGGCTATATCTCTTGACTATTCTATTAATAATTTTATTGAGTTTATTGGTTTAAGTGTTGATGTAGAAAGTTTATGGCGTATCATAATAGATTTAACTATATCTCAGGTAGCTCCTATTCTTCCATATTTACTGCTAGTACTCATGTTAATATTTAGGCCTAGAGGCTTATTTGGAAATAGAGACGTATAATGGCTAATTTATTTAAATCTTTTTCTACCTGGATTATTATCGGTGTTATAGCCGCAATATTACCATTAATATTTGATTCATCTTTTGCATTAACTTTGTTATCCAAAATGGGGGTATTAATAATATTTACGGTTGCTTATAATATGTTACTTGGACAGGGTGGTATGTTATCATTTGGTCATGCAATTTATTTTGGACTAGCAGGTTATGCCTCTATCCATATTATGAATGGCATTGGTGCAGAGACGCTTCCTTACTTTCCAACAGTTCTATTTCCTCTAATTGGTGCAGTTGTAGGATTATTTTTTGGTAGCTTAGTGGGATATGTGTCTACTCGAAGAGCTGGAACTGCTTTTGCAATGATATCTCTTGGCTTTTGTGAGATGGTTACTGCCATGACTTTAATATTTGTTTTATTCTTTAATGGTGAAGATGGAATTCAAACTGATAGAATGGTTGGTCCTGAACCTTTTGGTATTTCATTTGGTCCTCAAATTGAGATATATTATTTAATTTTATTCTGGTGTGTAATTACTGTGGCATTAATGTATATTATTACTAAAACTCCATTTGGTAGGATGAGTAATGCTGTTAGAGAAAATCCAGAACGCGCGGCTTTTATTGGATATAGTGTTAGAAGAGTAAGATGGCAAGCATTTGCCTTATCTTCAATGTTTGCTGGAGCAGCTGGAAGTCTTCATGCACTTAATTATGAACATATAGGGTTTGAGTCTGTAAGTGTAATACAGTCTGGAGCAGTACTATTTATGGCATTTATTGGAGGGGCAGGACATTTTCTTGGTCCTATAGTAGGTGCAATAGGTCTTACATATTTAGATTCAACACTTGCTGATTATACAGAAGCATGGCTACTTTATTTAGGTCTAACTTTCTCAGGTATTGTAATGTTTGCTCCAGGTGGATTAGCTGGACTGATTGTTATGCATGGGCCAATAGCCAGGACAGATAAAAAACTTCTAACCTCTTTAGTTAAACCATATTTATTAGCAATAGGAAGTGTAGTTACAGGACTGATTGGTTTAATAGGAATTATTGAGATGCTATATTTTAGATCTTTAATTTCTAAGGGCGAAGGAGAAGTTATAATATTTTGGACGGAATTTAATGCAAACGGAATAACTTCTTGGCTTATCTTTATTGGCCTAATTTTAGGCGGGATATTTTTATCTAAAAAAACTTTTCCAATGGCTAAAGAAAGTTGGGATCATGCAATATCTGTTGTAAAAACGGAGATTTCGCATGAGTAATGTCTTACAATTAAAAAACGTTTCTAAGTCTTTTGGTGAAGCTAAGATAATTAAAAACCTTAATTTAGATATTAAGAAAAATGAAAGACATGCTATTATCGGCCCAAATGGAGCTGGAAAATCTACTTTATTTCACCTTATATCAGGACATTATAAACTTACTTCTGGTAAAATAAAACTTAATAACAAGGAAATAAATGACTTAGAACCTCACGAAATTAATAGAAAGGGTCTTGCTAGAAGTTTTCAAGTTACAAATATTTTTCCTAAAATGTCTGTGTATGAAAATATAAGATGTGGAATATTATGGTCGATGGGATTCAAATATTCTATAATAAGATTGGTAAATGGTGATAAAGAATTAAATAACAAAACTAATTCTCTATTAGAAGAAATTAATTTAAAACATTGCGCACATATCCCTGCTGGACTTTTAAGTTATGCAGACCAACGGGCATTAGAGATAGGAATAACTATAGCTGGTGGTGCAGACACTTTAATGCTTGATGAACCAACAGCTGGAATGTCAAATTCAGAGACAGAAAGAGCTGTTAACTTAATAAAAAAAATATCAGAAAAAAGAACTTTAGTAGTTGTAGAACATGATATGGGAGTAGTATTTGATCTTGCTGATAGAATATCAGTATTAGTTTATGGAGAAATTATTGCTACTGATACACCAAAGAAGATTAGAGAAAACAAGGCTGTACAAGAAGCTTACCTTGGAACTGAGGATCATTAAATAATGTTAAAAATTGTAGACTTACATGCCTATTACGGAAAATCTCATATTCTAAGAGGAGTAAACTTAGATATTGCTAAAGGGGAAATAATTGCATTATTGGGAAGAAACGGAGTTGGTAGGTCTACCCTTGTAAAATCAGTCATGGGTCTAGTTCCTATTAAAGGTTCTATTAATTATAAAGACAAGGAAATAGTCGGTGATGCTACGCATGATATAGCCTTGCAAGGTATAGGTTATGTTCCAGAAAATAGAGATGTATTTTCAACATTAACAGTAAGAGAAAATTTACTATTAGGCGTAAAAGATAAAAATGCTAAAGCCGAGTGGACTGTAGATGAAATGTTTACCCTATTTCCTAACTTAAAAGAGAGAGCAGATGTACTAGCATCAGCGCTATCAGGCGGAGAACAACAAATGCTTACTATTTGTAGATGTTTAATGGGTAACCCTGAATTTATGATGATAGATGAACCTACCGAAGGACTTTCTCCGCAAATGGTTGAAACCGTTGCAGCACTTCTTAAAAAAATTTCTAGTAAAGGGATTTCAATTCTTTTAGTTGAGCAAAAACTAACTATTGCCCTTAGACTTGCTAGCAGAGTTTATTTAATGGGGCATGGAAAAATAGTTTTTGAAGGGACCCCTAAAGAACTAGAAAAAGATAATAAAATTAGAAAAGAATGGTTAGAAGTTTAAGAGACTACTATTACTTCATCATTGTTTTCTGATTCCTCATATAATAAAGAAACTAAGTTATCTCTTACCGTTAAAGCAGATGACTGATTTACATAACCTTTATCCGTAATTTCATTATCATCAAATGAAGGTGGAGTTTCCATTAATATAACTTTTTTAATTTTAGTACTAGAACCAGGAAAATTTTTATTATGAAGAGTTATTTTTCTAATAATTTCTTTTCTTAACAATGGGTGTTTTACTATTTCAATGTAATCTAATGTTTCATTACCTATAAATTTCTTACAGGCTTCTACGTTTGGCCAGGCCAGAAACCCCAAGTAATTTTTATCATGTCCCGTAACGAGGCCATCTTGAAATAATGGCGCGCATGAATTAACAACAGCTAAACGAAGACTTCCAACATCTACCCAAGTACCAGTAAGTAATTTAAAATTTTCGACAACACGACCATCAAAATCTATACCCCTGCTAGGATCATTTTCATCTACTAATCTTCCTGCATCTCCTATTAAATAATAACCTTCATCATCAAAAGCTTTTTTTGTTAAATCATCTCTTTTTAAATATCCAGGTGTTACATTTGGACCTTTTAGCCTTAATTCCATTTTATTTCCTACAGGAACCATTTTAATTTTCATTCCTGGTATTGGCAAGCCAATATTTCCTGGCTTATCTAATGTAAAATAAGTAGATGTTGCAAGAGGAGATGTTTCAGTAGCTCCCCAGCCACAGACAAGCTCTAAATCTTTACCATTAGTTTCTTTTGCGAGATCTCTTATTCCATTCCAAACCTCTGGTGGAAGAGATGCTCCTCCGTAGCCTACATAAACTAAGTTTTTAAAAAAACTTTTTCTTAATAATTCATCTATCTTTAGATATTCTAAAAGCATAGCTAGTCCAGCTGGAACGGATGTGTAATATGTCGGAGATATTTTCTTTAAGTTTTCTACTGTTTTGGGAAATAATGCAGGAACTGGTTTCCCTCCATCTATATACATAGTACCACCATTCCAAAATATACCATTAAAAGAATGATTACCTCCCATTGTATGATTCCACGGTAACCAATCCATAATAACGGTTTCTCCTAAATCTTGAGGTCTTACTTGTTGAGCCTGTTGCATATTTACACAAAGCATTTTTTGAGTATTAATTACTCCCTTTGGCATACCAGTTGAACCAGATGTAAATAAATATTTTGCTACATATTCTGGCTTAACAGAACTGTATAATTCACTTAAATTTATTTCTATAGAAGTAGATAATAAATCTTTAAATAACTCCATTTTATATTTAGAACTAGGGTTTCGAGAACAGACTACAGAAACATTATCTAAAGGAAGGTTTTCTAGAGCCTTTTCAAATATTACTCCATCCTCTACATAAATTAATCCTGGTGATACTAATTCAAAACAGTGTTTTAATTTTGCATAATCACTGCTCATCAAGGAATATGCAACTGATATGGGAGACACAGGAATTCCAGAGCATAAACCAGCAACATTTAGTAAACCATGATCCACACTATTTCCTGAAAGAATCATTATTCCTCTATTTTGATTTAAATTAATATTTACTAAATATTGAGAAATTGAATTTATATAATTATATGCAGTTTCGTATGTTAACTCTCTCCAAATATTATCTTCTTTCTCTGCTAACCAAACGTTATGAGGAAATTCATCACATGTCTTTTTAAACCTGCTATGTATATTTATCTCAGATTCTTCAAGTTTTAATGGTGATGATAATATTAATGTTCCATCTTTTCTTTCTTCAACATTAATTTCCTGAGGAGGATATTTTAATTTCATAATATGTCTCTTATTTAATTAAATATAAATTATTAAGCGGCATCATTTAATATTTTATTTCTAGCATTATCATATTCGCTTTTTAATCTATTAACTAAGTCATAAGTTGATAAAACATCTTTAACTGCACTTATTCCTTGTCCACAGCCCCAAATATCTTTCCAAGCTTTTTTCTTTTCCATTCCCTCTGGACCAAAATCCATTTTACTTGGGTCACTTGTAGGTAAATTATCAGGGTCAAAGCCTGCATTTGCTAAAGATGGCTTTAAGTAATTGCCATGAACTCCTGTAACTAAATTAGTATAAACAATATCATCAGCAGCATATTTAGTAATTGCTTCTTTATATCCATCGTTGGCATTAGCTTCTTTTGTAGCAATAAATGCAGAGCCAATATAACCAAAATCTGCACCTGCTGCTTGTGAAGCAAGTACAGCACTACCCGTTGCTATAGAGCCAGATAAAGCTAAAGGTCCATCATACCATTCTCTAATTTCTTGTATTAATGCAAATGGAGAAGTAACTCCTGCATGGCCCCCTGCTCCTGCTGCTACAGCTATTAAACCATCAGCTCCTTTTTCTATAGCTTTATGCGCAAAACGATTATTTATTACATCGTGTAAAACTATTCCTCCATAACTATGAATTGCCTCGTTTACTTCTGGTCTAGCACCTAATGAAGTGATAACTACTGGTACTTTATATTTTATACACATTTCCATATCTTTATCTAAACGAACATCATTAGATTTATGAACAATTTGATTTACTGCAAATGGTGCAACAGGAATATTAGGGTTCTGTGATTTAAAAGATTCTAATTCTTCTGTAATTTCAGCTAACCAATCATCTAGAACTTCTTGAGGTCTTGCATTTAAAGCTGGAAAAGAACCTAAAACTCCTGCTTTACATTGTGCTATTACTAACTTCGGATTGGATATAATAAATAAAGGTGCCGCTATTACAGGAAGAGAAAAATTATTTTTATTAAGTATACTTGGTAATGTCATTACTAGAAATCCTATTTAAATTTATTTTTAATTATTTTATTTATAATATATGGTATTTAACATAAAAGTAAGGTTTTTTTATGCAGAAAGCTATTATAGCAATTGATCAAGGAACTTCATCTTCTAGAGCAGTTTTATTTGATTTAGACTTCTCAATTATCCATATTGAACAAATAAATATTAATACTAAATATCCAGTAAATGGCTGGGTAGAACAAGATGCAAATGAAATTTGGAATAAAACTTTAACTGTTACTAAAAATATAATTTCTTTTAGTAAGGAAAATAATATTAAAGTCATTTCAATAGGTATAACCAACCAAAGAGAAACTATAATTGCTTGGAATAAAATAACCGGAGAACCATTATACAATGCTATTATTTGGCAAGACAGAAGAACAAAAGATATATGTGATGATTTAATTAAAAATGGATTAACCAAAACAATTAATACTAAAACTGGTCTACTTATTGATCCTTATTTTTCAGCAACTAAAATTTCTTGGATACTTGATAATATTGATAATGCAAAACAATTATCTTTAAGTGGTAAACTTGCCGTTGGAACTATAGAAACATTTCTATTATTTAAATTAACTGAAGGAAAAAGCTTCTACACAGATGCAACAAATGCATCTAGAACTAGTTTATATAATATTAATGAAAATAAGTGGGATGATGAATTACTTGATATCTTTAAGATTCCCATAAGGATTTTAGCTGAAGTTAAAGATAATATATTTGATTACGGCAGCACTAGTAAAAATATTTTAGGTATAAATATTCCAATAAATGCAATGATTGGAGATCAACAAGCCGCAGCAATAGGCCAAAACTGTATAAACCCAGGAGATATTAAAGCAACATTTGGAACAGGATGCTTTATTTTATTAAATACTGGAGATAAGGCTCTAGTAAGTAAAAATAAATTATTAAGTACAATAGCTTATAGAATAAATAAAAGTACATCCTATGCACTTGAAGGATCAATATTTATATCTGGAGCTTCTATAAAATGGTTGAAAGATGAACTTGGAATAATAAAAAATGTAAATGATAGTCAATCATTAGCTTCCAGCATTAAAGATAATAATGGGGTATATTTTGTTCCCGCATTTACAGGACTTGGTGCACCTCATTGGAAACCTGATGCCAGAGGTACTATAGTAGGATTAACTGCTTCATCTGGTAAAGCTGAAATAGTTAGAGCAGCATTAGAAGCGGTCGCATACCAAAGTGTTGATCTATTTGATGCGATGGCTGCAGATGGACAAAAACCAATAGATGTAAAAGTAGATGGTGCTATGAGTAATAATGACTGGTTAATTCAGTTTTTATCTAATATTAGTAAAACTAAAATTAAAAAATCTTATAATTCTGAAACTACCTCGCAGGGAGCAGCAATATTATCTTCTATTGGGTCTGGATTACTGTCATCTCTTAAAGAGTCTAGTAAGTTTTGGAAATTAAATAAAAGTTATAATCCTATAATGCAAAGTGTAGAAATAAAAAATTATAGAAATGGCTGGAACAAAGCAATAAAACGAACTATTATGTGGAACTGATTTTGTTTAAGGAAATTAAACTATGTATGATCTAATAATTAAAAATGGTACAATAATAGATGGTACTGGCTCTCCTAGAAAAATGTCTGATATAGCAATTAAGGACGGTAAAATTTCTGAAATTGGAAAAATATCAGGTCAAAGTACTAGGGTAATAAACGCAGAGAATAAATTTGTAACTCCTGGCTGGGTAGATATTCATACGCACTATGATGGACAAGCTACTTGGGATCCCTATCTTACTCCGTCTTCATGGCATGGTGTAACTACATGCGTATTTGGAAATTGTGGTGTTGGGTTTGCTCCAGTAAAAAAAGGAAAAGAGAAATATTTAATAAACTTGATGGAAGGCGTTGAGGATATTCCGGAGAGCGTTCTGTCAGAAGGCATTGATTTCTGCTGGGAAACATTTCCTGAATATTTGAATGCATTAGAAAATTCTAATAGAATAATGGATATAGGAACTCAAGTTCCTCATTCTGCTCTTCGTTTTTTTGTAATGGGAGAAGATGGCGCAAACCATTTATGTAAGCCAAATGATGAACAAATTTTAAAAATGAAAAGTTTATTAGAAGAGGCACTTTATGCTGGTGCATTGGGAGTATCAACTTCTAGAACCACAAAACATAAGTCTGCTGATGGTAACCTAATTCCAAGTTTAAATGCTGATGATAAAGAATTAGCCGGTATAGCTGAAGCTTTAAAAAATACTAAAAAAGGTCTTTTACAGTGTAACTCAGATATGGGTCCAGGAGAAATGGAACTATTAATTCAAGCTGCTAAACACTCAGGTCAACCTTTATCAGTTCTTCTAATACAATATAATGAATTTCCAGATAGATGGAAAGATACATTAAATCATATATCTTTCGCAAATAGGAGCGGAATTAAAACTACGGGTCAGGTTGGAAGTAGACCTATTGGAGTATTAATGGGTTTTAATACTAGCGTAAATCCATTTTCTAGTCATGAAGCGTGGCAAAAAATTAAACATTTAAGCAATAAAGAAAGAAATAATATAATTAAAGAAGATATAAATATCCGTAACAGTTTAATTAATGATGTTCCTGATAATGGCCATACAAAATGGGTCCAAAATACTTTTTCTTTAACCTATTTATTAAAAGAACCACTAAATTATGAACCTACAAAAGAAATGAGTATTAACTCTATCGCGTCAAAATTAAATAAAAAACCATGGGAAATTATACTAGATCACTTTACTTCTTCAGAAAATGATGAGTTTTTAATGCATACTTTTGAAAATTATACTCATAATAGTCTTGATGTTATAGCAGAAATGCTTGAATCTAAATATACAATTTGCGGTGTAGGCGATGCTGGAGCTCATGTAGCAACAATTTGTGATGCAAGTTATCCTACCTTTATGGTTCCATTTTGGTCACGAGATAGAAAAAGAGGTAAATTATTAAATTTAGAATATCTGATATCTAAACAAACTTTAAAAACGGCGCAAACTTATGGTCTCTTTGATAGAGGAGCCTTAATTGAAGGAATGCGAGCTGATATAAATATTATAGATTACGATAATATTGGTTTAACAAAACCATGTTTAACATATGATTTACCTGCAGGTGGTAAAAGACTTATTCAAAAATCTAGAGGATATGATCATACATTTGTAAAAGGAATAGAAGTATCACAAAATGGTGAATTTACTGGCCAACTACCTGGAAAATTAATCAGAGGCAATCAATTAATTAACTAATAAAAGGAATAAAAATAATGAGTAATGACTTAATTGTAAATAAAGAAAACTCTACTGTAACTATCACCTTTAATAGGCCAGAAAGAAGAAATGCTCTTAGCCATGATATGCTAAATGATTTTTATCATGAATTGATAAAAATTGAGAATGATAGCTCTATAAGAGCAGTTGTTATTACAGGCGCAGGCAATGCTTTTTGTGCAGGAGGTGACCTGAAAGATATGGCTGAAAGAGATAATGAAAAAGAAACTACACAAGAAAAAACTAATAACCTTAGACGTATGATGGAAACATCTAGAATTCTTCATGAAATGCCTACTCCAACAATAGCTGTCTTACCAGGTGCTGCCGCTGGAGCAGGTTTATCAATAGCATTAGCTTGTGATATAAGGATTGCGAGTGAAAACGCTAAAATAACAACTGCTTTTGCTAAAGCAGGATTTCCTGGAGATTTTGGAGGAACATTTTTTCTGACACAAATGGTAGGCACAGCAAAAGCAAGAGAATTATATTATCTTTCAAGTGTATTAACTGCAACAGAAGCTAAAGAGTTAGGAATTATTAATGCAGTAGCAACTGATAAAGAGCTTCAAACTACAGCTAATAAATTCATAGATCAAATAGCTAACGGCCCTTCTACAGCATTACGATATATGAAACAAAATATGAATCTTGCAGAGGAAGGAAATTTAACAGCTTCTTTAGATAGTGAAGCATTATATCAAACATTATGTAGAGATACTGAAGACCATCAAAATGCAGCTAAATCATTTGTTGCTAAAGAAAATCCTGTATTTACAGGTAGATAATAATTTTTATTAATAATATTTAGTAATATATAAAAAAATAAATAAAAGGATTATAAAATGTCTATTAAGGATATAAAAGCCCTCACTTTTGATACTGGTGGCACAATTTTGGATTGGCATACTGGATTTAAAAATGCTTTTGAAAAAGCTGGCAGAGAACATAATGTTGAAAGAAATTGGGCAGAGATTACTAATGAATTAAGAAGAAAATCATTAAAGACAGTTTTAAATTTAGGTGAAAACTCACCACCTAAATATAATTTTGATGGTGGGCATAAAATAGCCTTAAAAGAAGTTATCTCAGACTATAATCTTAATGAATTCACTGAAGATAATATTCATGATATCTCCTATAGAGCTCCGCATAATTTCATAGTATGGGATGATTTCCCTGCAGCATTATCTAAATTAAAAGAAAAATTTTTATGCGTTTCTTTTACTTTACTAAGCTTTAAATTAATTATCGATACAGCAAGAAAAAATAACTTATCATGGGACGCTGTTTTTTCTTGTGAAGGAATAGGAAAGTATAAAATACTTCCTGAAGCATACGAAACTGCGGCGAAATGGTTACAACTTGAGCCAAATGAATGCGGAATGGTTGCATGCCACAACTTTGATTTAGACGCTGCAAAAAAAGTAGGGTTTAAGACTATATTTGTTAAAAGACCTTTAGAGTGGGGGGAAGCAGGACCTCCTGATCCAGAAGCTAACCCACATCATGATTTAATTGTAAATAACTTTTCTGAATTAACGGAGTCTTTGGAATGTTAGATATTAGTTCACATATTAACAAACAAATATTTTTAAAGACCTCACCAAAAGATAAATTAAATGAAAATAATTTTGAACTTAAAGCATCGAAACTTGAACATATAGATAATAATCAAGTTTTAATTGAAGTTATGTATATATCTATTGATGCTGCAAATAGAGCATGGATGCAAGGTAGAACATATAGAAGCCAGATTCTTCCAGGTGATGTAATGGGAGGATATGCTTTAGGTAAAGTTATTGATTCTAAAAGTAATAAATTCAAAGTTGATGATTATGTTGAGGGAGACTTAGGATGGCAGAATTATGCCATTAGAAATGAGAATGAATTAATTAAAACTAGAATAAAATCTTCTGAAAACCTTCATATGAGTGTGCTGGGAATTACCGGAAAAACTGCATATTTTGGATTAGAGCTGGCAAATCTTAAGGCAGGAGAGACAGTATTAATATCTGCAGCCGCTGGTGCCGTTGGAAATGTAGCAGGACAAATAGCAAAAATTCATGGATGTAAGGTAATAGGAATAACTAGTTCTGATGATAAAGCAAAATGGCTAATAGATGAATTAGGTTTTGACGGTGTAGTAAACTATAAAAATGATAATTTTGTTAAAGACTTAAGAAAACTTTGTCCTGAAAAAGTTGATGTATATTTTGATAATGTAGGAGGCCCAATATTTGAGTCAGTATTATTTGCTATGAATAATTTTGGTAGAATTATATGTTGTGGGGCAGTTTCTCAATATGATCAAGCAGCTCCTCAAAATGGGCCGAGAGGCATTCCGGGTTTAATAGTTACAAAAAGGCTTAGCCTAAAAGGTTTTATAGTAATGGACTTTGAAGATAAAAAGTATGAAGCAGAAAATAAACTTATGGAATGGATAGATAAAAAGCAAATTAAACCTGCTGAAGATATAATTAATGGATTAGAAAATACACCAAAAGCTTTGATAGGTCTGCTAAATGGAGAAAATAAAGGTAAAAGAATGGTTAAAATTATAAAATAGGAAATATATAATATGAATTCTAATGAAGAATGGTTATTAACGAATAAAGAAGAAGCCATAGAACCAAATTTACCAATATGTGATCCTCATCATCATTTATGGGATTTCAATAAAACTTATATTGAAGAGAAATATCTTCTTCCAGATATACTTAAAGATACAAATTCAGGCCATAATATAGTCTCCACTGTTTTTATTGAATGTGGAGCGATGTACAACCCTGAACATTCTATTGAAGAACAAGTCATTAATGAAACTGAATTTGTAAATGGTATTGCCGCTATGAGTAACTCGGGACTATATGGTAAAACTAAAATAGCTGAGGGAATTGTTGGTAGTGCTCCCCTTTTATTAGGAGATAAAGTTGCAAATATTTTAGATAAGCATATCAGTGTAGCTCCAAAAAGATTTAAAGGCATTAGATCGCAAGCTGCAATGCATCCTGATGGTACAATTCCTAGCACTAGAGCTAGACCTATAGAAGGAGTTTATATTAATGATATGTTTCACCAAGGTTTTTCTCATCTGGAAGCTAGAAATCTTTCATTTGAAGCTTGGTGTTATCATCCACAGTTACCCCAACTAATTAAATTAGCTAATAGATTTCCTAATACTTCTATAATACTAAATCATTTCGGCGGACCACTAGGTATTGGTTCTTTTGTTAACAAAGAGGAAGAGACATATTCTTTTTGGGAGAAGCAAATTACTGAATTATCAAAATGCGAAAATGTAACAGCCAAACTTGGAGGAATTGCTATGGAAATTAATGGCTTTAATTGGCATAAAAGTAAGATAGCTCCATCTGGTCAAGATTTAATTAATAGAACGAAACGATATTACGAGAAAACTATAGAAGTCTTTGGAGTAGATAGATGTATGTTTGAGTCAAATTTTCCAGTAGATAAAATTAGTTGTAGTTATGTAAATTTATGGAATGGATTCAAATTACTAACTAGAGATTATTCTGCAAATGAAAGAGCTAAACTTTTTCATGATAATGCAAATAGAATTTATAAACTATAATTTATGAGTAACCATAAATATAATGCTATTCAATGTAAGAGTTTTGGTTCTATTGATAACCTAAATTTTACAAAATTTGATTCTCTACCAATTAACAATAATGAAGTAAGAATTGAAGTTAAAGGATGTGGTGTCAATTTTCCAGATAAACTTATGATAGAAGGGAAATATCAATTAAAGCCTTCTCTTCCATTTATTCCAGGTATGGAATTGTCAGGAACTATATCAGAATCAAATAATAATAATTATCCTACAGGAACAAAAGTAATATATCAAATGCGCTATGGAGCATATTCTGAAGAAGTAATAGCAAATGTTGATAATTTAAAGGCATTTCCTAAGAATTTTTCATTTGAAGAAGCTGCTGGTTTTAGTGTTGCATCACAAACAGCCTATGTATCATTAGTAGAAAGAGCTAATATAACAAAAGGTCAAACAATATTAATATTAGGTGCTACTGGAGGAGTTGGGCTTGCCGCTATTCAGTTAGCTAATGCAATAGGTGCAATAGTTATTGCTGCTTGTAGTACTAGAGTAAAGCAAGAAGAAGCTATTAAAGTGGGAGCAAAATATTCGATTGGGTATAAAGATTTGGTTGATAATGTTAAAGAAATAACAAACCAAGATGGAGTTGATATTGTTTATGACCCTATCGGAGGAGAAAATTTTTTAAAATCCTTAAAAGTAATTAAATGGGGTGGCAAGTTATTAGTCATTGGATTTGCAAGTGGAACTATCCCTTCTCTTCCAGTTAATATTGCTCTAATAAAGGGTATATCTATACTTGGTGTAAGAGCAGGAGAATACTTTAGGAAATATCCAAAATTAAAAAAGCCTGCAATGAAAAAATTATTAAGTATAGCTGACAAAGGATTGATTACACCAATAATTTATGACTCTTTGAAACTTAAAGATGCTATAAAAGCACTTAAAAAAATAGAAAATCGAGAAGTTATTGGAAGATTAATACTAAGACCTTGATATTTTTAATGTATTTCATCCGCATTTTTCATAGCAGATAACAATTTATCAATTGTAAAATTGGGAGAGCGAGCTGCTTCTAATATGACAGATTCTTTATCCATTTGTTTTTCAATTATATTAGGTAATATTTTAATTACTTCTCTGGGAATAATGACAGCTCCATGCTTATCAAAATGTACTATATCTGAATCATTTGCTTGCATTCCATATATATTAACCTCAGAAGAAAATTCTAGAACCTGCGTAAAAGCATGGCTAGGACCTATTGAACCTGCTAAAGCAGAAAAGCCATTTGCCCATTGGTCTAAGTCTCTAATTACTCCATTAGTGACTAACCCATTAACACCTAATCCTAAATGAATTGCACTATTTACTTCTCCCCAAAATGCGCCAAAGCCCTCTGGATTATCTGTATCTTCTATTAAGACTATAGAAGGCTTGGGTTCTTCTGAAATATATTTATAATAAGAAGTTCTAATTTCTTTAGCATTATCCAAAGGTTTATTTTTTCCACCTATTTTTGCTGTTTTTACGTAACCACAAACTGAACCATGAATACCTACTGGAACTAAAGGTTTAGAAGTAAAACCAACAGTTCTTCTTTCTGGCGCAGCTATATCAAGCGCGTTACAAATTGTAGGAGTATCCCATGCTTGAAGTTTAATTAAATCACTTATTTTAAGTTCTGACATTTTTTTACCTTTTTCAAATATAATAACAAAATAAGTATATATAACATTTAACAAAAAAAAAGGAGACAATTTCTTGTCTCCTTCTCTCTCAATTATTATGTTCTTTGGAGGAAAAAAATAATTGATTATTAATGATCTAATATTTAGTTCTTTGGAGGATACAAAATATTTAATCAAAAATTTCTTAAATTAAAATCCTAATGAAATACCTGCCATTAAGATTTGAGGATCAACCTCTGTGGTTGCATGGTCACCATCTGAATGTGAAACGTTATCTAATTGAACCCAAGTATTAACGCCGCCACCTATATCATATCCTAAACCAAAATATGTTATAGTATCTTCTTTAACATTTGATGATGCACCTCCATCAACTTTTTCCTGGTGAGCATATCCTGCCCCTACAGTAACATTTCCCATAGCATATTCCATAGCCAAAGTATAACCTGCATCAGATGCTTTATTTACTTGTCCTACACTACCAAAGCTTTCGCCATGATCATATGCATGAGCACCTACAGTAATATTTCCCATAGTTGCCTTAATTCCACCTGTAACTACTGATAAATCATTATTAGTTGCACCAGCTGTACTTTTAGCATTACCAGTAATACTTGCTATGCCAGCAACAAAAGAAATACCATCCATTTCGCCTTCATATGAAACAGCTAAATGAGTAGCTTCTCCATGATTTGAAGCTTCAGTAGTTTGTTGTCTTGCATTTGAAGTTGAAGCATTAAACTCTAAAGCAGGAGTATAAGTAACCTGAACAGCAAAACCATTAACTACTGGAAGTGCATAATTAACCCTACTTGAATTTTGTGCGTAATATACTTCTGCAAATCCAGTATCAGAAGTAGCTAATGTACCTGAATCAAATAATGCAAAATAATATCCATCTGTTCCATCACCTGGAACCATTGCAGAAACTCTAGGTACTAAATTAGTAGCTGCATCTGCAGTCTGACCTATAGTTATAGTTCCCATATCAGTTTGTACATACATAGAATTAGATGTTGGTAAATATGCATCACCACTTCCAGCTAAAATAGGATCTATACTAACAGAAAATGAACCTCCAACTGTCCAACCATTATCTGTAGTAGTATCAGCACTCATAGCAAATCTTGTAAATTTATCAGTTATTCCTCCGTCTACATCATCACCCATGCCCATAATGTGTTGCATAAAACCACTAATTTTTACATCAGCTTTTGCTATACCACTAAAGGTCAAGGCCATAATAAAAATACTTAATAAAATTTTAATCATAATATCTCCTTAATTTTTTGTTGCTTTATTGCAACATTTGTACTTAAGATAAATATTATTTGTAATTTTAAAAGCATATATAAATGGTGTAATTATTATCAATTTTTATGTATATAATTGCAGCTAGTTTTTTGTCATTTATATAGAAATAAATAAGCCCAGAAAACAAGAAAACTTAAATAAAGATTAGAAATAATTGTATTTTATAATCATTATTTCAAATAAAAGACTATTTATTTTATTATATTTTGTGGCTATATAAATAAATTACTTTTTTGTAATGTTGCAAAAAAACAACGTTTATAAAATAAAACAGGCTATAAAGTATAATTAGTTAATAACATAAAAAAGAGTTATGTAATAATTGGTAAGTTAAATGCTAAGATAATTTTATTTATTAAAAACCCGTCCAACTTTTAATATTTTTATATGCCTTACACATACTATCACTAGCAGTAAAGATAGATTGTCTTTTATCTCCATTTTTAGTTATTAGAGGAATTAAGTCCCCTCTTGCAATACCATCAGATACAATTTTTTGTAATGTAGTATGACTTGCTGTACATAAGTTATGAACTGTTTTCATACTTACATAGTTTTGATCATTTTCATTCTGGCAATATTGTTTAGGAAGTATATTATACCTACTTGCAACTGCCATTAAACCTATAAGTCTGTGGTCTAAAGTTTGACTCCACCATCTTTCTGATCTGTGGACAGGAGCCCTAGATAAAGTTACAGACCACTCTAATCTTTTAATAACCCATTGTTGAAAAATATCGACACCTCCTTTATCAAAAAAAATTATATCTTTTAATTTAAACTTTTTATTTTCATCATTATTTTCTACTTTTTTATTTTTTAATTCTTTTGCAATAGACATAAAGACTCCAATTTTTAATAATTTTTTACACTATGTATTTTATATGTTTAAAAAAAAATAGAAAGGAAAGATTATTATATCTTTCCTTTCTATGTATATTATTTATTGAGTAAATTCAGGATAACTAGCAAGTCCTATCTCTGACTTATCAGCTCCATCTTTTTCCTCTGTTTCAGATAATCTTACTCCAAGTATAGCTTTAACCGCATACCAAAGAATAAAACTAGTAATCAGAACAAATGCACCAATAGCCACTATTCCTATTAATTG
>Ga0209631_10002670_pt1 | contig 21165 bp, 23 predicted proteins | sample COG_08_FD_184752 | JGI IMG/M metagenome (GOLD analysis project Ga0209631, IMG submission 184752) | Pelagic Microbial community sample from North Sea - COGITO 998_met_08 (SPAdes) (version 2) | ecosystem: Environmental > Aquatic > Marine > Neritic zone/Coastal water | place: Helgoland, sampling... | reverse complement strand
AAACAATTTTCTTCATTAAGTTAGTTTGTATATTTTTTCCTAACAGCGGGATTGCATTTCTTTTGATGGCTATGGCATCAAATGGTCCTTCACACAATACCAACGGGCTATTCCAGTTTATAAACATTTCAAATGGCACAATATCGCGAGATACTGATGGGTTTTTATATTTACGGAAGGGTTGTTTTTCAAAACTACGAGCTGTAAAGTAATTTAGATTACCTTTATAGTCATATGAGGGAATAATAATCATATTTCTATATTCTCCTTCTTCACAATATCCCATATGATATTTAATCATATCTTCCATAGTAACCCCTCTTTTCTTTAAATAAGCTAAGGCATGTCTAGCCATTAGACTGGTAGGATTGTCTATGAAAGGGGTATATTCTTGAGGGAGATGAAGATCGTTTTTAATTATTGTTTCTTCAACAAATGATCCTTGAGGAATTAATCTTTTAGCCTCCTCAATTCTATCATATGCCTCAATCTTTTTAAGAAGATTAGGGATGGTTTTACCTCTAGTATTACATACCCAACAATGCCAAGGATTATGACCCTTTTTATTTTCTGTAAAATTCACCTCCATTTTAGGTTTGTGATGTTTACAAAAGGGGCAGTGGTAAGCATGGTTACCTCTGGATGTTTGTTTACCTTTACCTAGGACGGAGTCCATTAAAGATACTAGTAATTGATTTACCATTAGGGTAAATATACAAAATATAATTTAGGAATCAAAGTCTGATGTGAAGAATTTTCCTAAAATATTATCATTATAGTATAAATCTGGTTTTTCTAATACTTCAAGCTGGAAGAGGTGTTTAGTTTCAAGGTATGTAAGATATTTCTTATTAGAAGCTGTTTGGATAATTTGTTTTTTCAAACTTTCTAGTGTAACTTCTCCTTTGCTGATTTGGTTTTTAAGATGGGAATTTGACCCATAATATTTTTTCCAATCGCTTTCTTTTTGAACTATTTTAAATGTCTTCCTTCTTCCACGTCCTGTTTGTTCTGAGAGTTCGACTTTAGTAAGTTTTTTCTTTTGATTGTGGTATAAAACTTTTTTTCCCACATATTTTTTCCCCTCGGGGGTAATCACTTCATATATAAACCCAAATGTGTCTGAGGGAAATTGTGATATGTCTGTGATTTCTTTTCCATTATATAACCAATTCATGTTTTATTTTTTACTAATATGTCTATAATTTTATACTGCTGATGTTCCTAGTGTTCCATCATTGGCTACAGTTATTGCATATTTTGTACCATCTGGTGATGTTAAAATAACACCTGTAGATTTTCCTTCAAATACTAAACTTCCAAAAGCTTGGCTATCATCCCCTCTAATACCACCCATTGTATTACCACTTGCCCTTTGGAATATCATATATTGAGTAGTATCTACAGATACGAAATTTTGAGCATCAGTCCCAGCAGTACTATCATATTCAGGGGTAGAAATATTTAATCTATTTATAATACCTTGAGGTTTAGAACTATTATTGTTTTGGAATCTAGCTATTTCTTCCCCACTTTCGTCTCCTACTACTGAGAAAAATTCATCTTCGGGGGTTGTAGAACCTATAGATACTTTACCACTTGCACTAATGGCCATTACTACATTAGGTACAGTATCATCTGGTGATGTAGCGTATCCTATTTTAAGTTCATTACCATCTATTGTGCCTTGATCACCAAACAATATTTGAGGGTGAGCAGATGTATCACAACCCATTTTAATAAAATTATCAACTCCACTTTGAACTAATATGTGGGGATCACCACTTCCTGAGATATGGACAATTTCTACAGGTGTAAAATCATTTGGAGCTATACCTTCTGATAGGGCTAAGTATCTATCGGAATTTGCATCTGTAATTCTAATATTTGCTTCTACAGCAACATTAGGGGAAGAACCATTTAAAGTAAGGACACCATCATCAGTAGCACCCGTAAGAGTTGCAATACCCGATGATCCTGATGAACCTGAGGTACCTGATGATCCACTTGTACCTGAAGAACCACTTGTACCTGAAGAACCTGAAGTACCTGAGCTACCTGATGATCCACTTGTACCTGAAGAACCACTAGAGCCTGAAGTACCTGATGAACCTGAGGTTCCGTTTGCTCCTGATGTTTGTTTTTTTATTACATTACTTCCATCTAGTACTAAAAAATTAGTAGCACTTCCATCTGTATCAACATCCCCTAAAGTAATATCACCTTCACTGACTGTAAGGCTTCCACTTATAGTAATATCATAAGCAACATTTCCTGTAAACGCATCAACTGATTGAGATACGTGGTGAGGTTGAAGGGTTTTACCATCTGCTATTTGATCATCTCCTCCAAAGTTGGTTTTAAGTTGTTCTGCCATTTTATCTGTCTATATTAATAAATATTGTAGTATCTGTAGTTTGTGAAGTTGGAAGGGGTTGAGATAACTTTCCTACTGCTACTAATTCTTGATTTTCATTATATAACCCAACATTAGTAACAAAAGGAGAAAAATCTGAAGAGGTAACAAAGTTATTATAAACAGCACTCCCCGAATCTAATATTTTATTTTGACCTCTTAAACTATCTGTTAATAAACTAGGATTAAGAGAATAATTAAATTCGTTAGCATTTATAGTACATTTATATTGAGTTTCAAAAATATCGAAAGAAGAACTAAAAGAACAAGTAATTTCAGTTTCATTAATTAAATCTTGAATAAAAGTTGGAGATTCTGACCCCCCATATGTACTACTTCCATAGGTTGCTTCTCCATAAGTTTCCCCTCCTAAATTCCCAGGGGTTCCATCACTAGTAATTATAGCTAATCCTTGATTATATATAATATTACCACATATATTATTGTTATAAATTAAATTTCCTTCTCCATCATCTGTAATACTATCACTCCCAGATTTATATAAAAAGGATTTGGGTTGAATTCTATTACCATATAATTTAGAAGGTACAGAAATAACTCCTACTACACTTCCTGTATTAGTAGGGAAATATTTTCTATAATATAAATCTGATTGTGGGTAATTATAAAAACTCCCAGATTCTAAATAAGAAGTACCTTTTGAAGAAGAAGTAAAAGTAAAATTACTATAATATAATTCTTTTACTGAATTGTATATTAAATACTTATATTCAGTTGCTATTTCTCCCGTTTGAAGCCAAGCCCCTGATATAAAGGTGGTTTCATTAGTTTTTTCCCCCAAGAATCTATCAACTCCTCCTTCTGATCCTGTTAAATCTGCTACTCCTAAATAGGAAAAAGACTTATTTACCTCAAAGGGATTTATAATAATATCTGACGAAAGGAATTTTTTGTAAGTACTCATTCATTAGAAATCTAACTTAATCCTAACTAAAGCTTCCTTAGTAAAATCTTTTTTAAGGGGTTTACTTAATTTAGCTACTGCTAATAATTCATTGTTATCATTATAAAGTCCAATAGATGTTATAAAGGTTTGAGGAGCATTTATAAAATTGGTATATAAAACTTCTCCTGAAGAACCACTTATAAATGAAGGATTTTCTGAATAATTATATTCTGAATTTCTAGCTCTTATAAAAATATAATCTGAAGTTATATTCTCTTGGCTATTTAAAGTAAATCCTGCTTCTGATTGAGAAATAGCTTGATATAATTTTTGGTTATTATTATCATCAGTATTTGATTGAAAAGCTGTAGATAAATTAATACCTCCACCCGCAAAAGGTAAATCTAAAGCCTCGGGATTAAGTAAAAGTGTTCCAATATCTGGAAGGAATAATCCATAAGATCCAGAAGCAGTCATTCCATTAGATATTGCGTCTAATGGGGTAGCATCACTTCCAATTGCACTTCCCCCTGATCCTGATACTATTTGATAAACTCTCCCAGCTTCATTAAAAGATACAGTAGAAACATCATTACTATTATCTGTTAAAGATAGTACGTTAGTATTATTATTAGTAGAAAGATTTAGGGATAAAACACCTGGAAGTATACTTCCTTTATATTTTGATCTTTCTACAGAAATAGCATATAAACTTTGAGTATTAATTGTAATTCCTCCAAATGAAAAATCTGCATTTTCATCTCCTAAAACTATATTTTGAAATTGCCCATATACTACAGAAGTAGGGGCTTTACCATCAATACCTGGGTCGAATAACAAAGACCCAGAACCCGCAGAATCCCCAAATGCAACTGAATATTGGACCGAAGAAGTTGTTGAAAGGGAAGGATCTTCATCATATACATCTAAATAATAATCTCCACTAGATGCCCCTGCTTGAGTGGATGAAGTAAAATTAGTAGTAAGGGTTGGGTTATTCCCAGTCCAAGCACCCGCAGTAATTGAATCGGCACTAATTAGAAAGTCGTCAGGATCAAGTCTTTTAAATGACATTTATTATGTAGTTTTAGTTATAGTTACTGGGATTGTTATTCTAGCCCCACTATCTCTACCTACAATTTGTAAAGTAGTATTTAATTGGGTATTAGAACCAAATAATGTATTAATAGTAGTTGCGGTTAAATTAATAGTAGTTCCCACAACGGTTTTAGATACATTAGTTCCTATAGTTTCCGTTTGGTTTAATTCTTGGGCCTGTTCAGTATTAATACCTACTCCATTAAATGAACTTAATGTCCTTACATCAGCTATAGTAGCAGTATAACCGCTAGATTCAAATACCTGATTATTACCTAAATAATTTAGTGTTTGAGGAGTAACAGCTAATGAAGCTCCCTGTTTTAAGGTAATAGCTGAGAATCCAGCATCCAATACTGGCATTTTAGCTGTTCCTCTGGGTAGGGTTACCAATTTATATCTTAAATTTTGAGTAGTTTCGGGAAAGGCCTCTAACAAAGGCATGTTTTCTAAAGCTTGACCATAAAATGCACTCCCCGAAGGATGTGAAGGATTATATAGAGTATAATCAATTTCATCATCTGCTAAAGCAAATTGTGTAATTTTAAAGGACCCATCTCCTCTAGCTAAAAGTTCTCTTCCTTTATTTGTTAAAATAGCATCTATTGTTACTATTGTATTATTTAGATATCCCATATTTGTATGTATATTTTATAAATATTATAAAATTAAGTTTCTATTATTCCAGCTTGCTTTAAATCAAAAATTAATTGATCTCCTTTATCTTTTAAGTTAGCAGTAGGAAATTGAGGAGTAATAATCCCATTAAAATTTTGATTAATTCCTGCTTCATTATCTTTTTTTTGATTAATAAATAAATACCCTCCATTTTGTAATATTCTGTAATGAGTAAAATGATTTAATTGAGTGCCTATAGAATTAAATACTCTTAATGTCTCTGTGTTTATACCCGGTTTAATATGTACTTTTAACCCATCTTCATCATTTTCAGTTTTTATTACTTTATGAACTTTATTAGCATTATATTCAAATCTTATTTCATCTCCTGTTTTAAATTGGAATGGTACTTGAACTGGGTTGAATGTACTTCCATCATTATTAGGATCAAAAGCAGTAATTGATGACGTTACTCTTTGTATATATTGTCCATTAGCAAAAGTACTCATATCTGAAGAAGCAGTTAGTATAGAGTATGCATTACCTAAATCATTAGGATCTATTCCAGAACCTGAAATTGTTGTAAACCCACTCCAATAAGAAGAAGTAGCAGCATTTACTCCCATAATTAAAATATCCCCAGATGGAGTTTCTTGAGTAAAAGAAAGACCAGCATTTTTAAAATAAGCTTCAGTATCACTATTGTTACTCAACCCTGTACCTAATAGTACGGCCGAAATAGTATCTCCTTGAGAAAAATCTTGAAAATCTATTTCAATAGTTCCACTTTCCCCACCATTTACAGGTGGATCTTTTGTATCATTACTTGGGTTAGTAAAAATATGATTAACAGGACTTAAAACTTCTGAAAATCCAGAAGTTCTATCTATTCTAAATTGAATAGTCATATTAACTGGAATTTGAGGGTATATATTTCGTATCTGTAAATTATAATTAAATGTACCTTTTATTCTAGTACCTGCTACAATAGTACTTTGCACAAAATTAAGAGTATCATCATTTACCCATTCTACCCATTCATAAGCCTCAGGGGATCCTGATTGCGAAATGGGGAGCACGTCATTAGCCAATATAACTCTAAGACTTCCATTATTACTTAATTCATTTGCACCTTGACCTACTTGAAGATGATTTGATGTTATATTTTGAGCCTGTCCTACTAATTGCGCTCCTATCCCATCAAAACTCATAGTAGTAACATAACTATCATTAGTTTTTCCATTTTCTGTAGTAAAGACTAATTGAAGTGTACCTATATCATATATAGATTGATCTCCTGTTAAGATATTATTTAATATAGTACCATTATCTGCTCTTACTAAACAATTTCTACCTTTTTCAAAATTTTGGGTTGCATTTAAAGCGGCATCAGTTTCTTCAGTAGGTTTTGAAGTATTTAAATTAGAATCTACTACATAAGTAACCCTAAATTGTGTCTTATCTATAATTTCAGGATCAGTAGTTGCTGCTTCATCAAATACTAAAAAATATTCTTGATTTTGTTCTGCAACAGGTAATCCCCCAATAATTCCATTTATAGTTTCTCCTGTAGATTCTTGCAATTGTGTTTGAATTGCTTGAAGAGCTGAAGGATTATTAAGGTCACCGTAATAATTATTCATATTTATTTACTTATAGGAATGTTAAAATCTATAGAAGATACACGTGTTCCATCATACCTACTATTTCTCCATGCTTTTTTGCCATAATTTGAATCTTGAATAGGAGCTCTATTAGCTTCATTTGTACTTAGTAAATTTAAATTAACAGGAGTAACCATATTTGAGCTATAATCTATATCTTGGTATATAGTAGAAAGCCTACTATCTTCTACATTATTTTCTATAACATTATTAGATATAATATTAGGGTCATAATAAATATTTACTTCTGAAATATTACCATTTACCCAATCAGTGTTTTTAAATGGAACTACTGATACCTTAAAATCACCTACTAATCCTTCAATAATAGAAGAAATTGTTAAATTTAATCTAAAAGTAGTACCCTCTCCATTAATATAATCTAAAGATAAAATATCCCCAGGGTTTAAATTTTCAAAATAACTTCTTCTATCATTACTATCAGCATCATTCTCATTAAAATCTAATCTAGAAATTGCTACTAACGGCCCATTTCCAGTGCTAGTAGAACGATAATATAAAGCCCCATCTGAACCGGCACCCGCTTGGGGGTCTTTAACAACTGAATCATAGTTTGATACAAAACTTCCAGTAAGATTAAGGGATTTAGGAATTAATTCCCCATCACTGGCTAAGATAATGCTACCACTTAACTCACCATTATAAAATTCATCCTGAGTGGTTCTAATATAATTAAGTGAGCCACTTTTAGTAGGAATTACAAATGAATTAGCTACAAACTCAGTAGTAGATATAAATTGGTGAGTATAAGCATTATTAGTTGTAGAACTTAAGGGTTGAACTCTTATTTCAATTTCTTCATTAGGTAGAATAACAAAACTAGTAGAATATACAACATTATCCCCTCCAGGATTTATATTATTTATCTGCCCTAAAGATATATTTCTATCTAAGGAAAATATTTGTAAATTTACATCTCTTGAAGAAGGAGTTGCTATATTACTTGAACCTGATACTATATATAATATTTTATTGGGTCTCCCATCGGGGTTGGTATATGTAATACTATCATCACTAGTATTAAAAGTAAATAATTCTCCATCATTAACTGAAGGGGTTTGGTTTAAGGCATTAACCCATTCCCCAATTTGATCCAAAGTAGTACTTCTGTTAATTTGTATATCAAGAGATCCTGTAGAAATTGTAGAATTATTAGTTCCTATAAAACTCCCCCCAGTACCTCCTTCAATAAATCCTGAGTTTACAGAAGACGTATAATAAGATTGAGAGGATTCTGTAGAAGGGGGTTTTTGTTTATTTCTTTCTAAAATATGTTGTTTTATAACTACCCCTGTGGCTAAACTTGATTTAGTTGGGGTAAAATCTTTAATCATCTTAAACAAAGAATTATCAAAAAATTTAATTAATCTTATATAATCATTTAAATCATAATTTTTATAATATTTTTGAAAATAAGTATTTTGTAGATAATCCAAGTCAGGATATGAAGTAACGGAGTCATATATTTGACGTGGGTCTCCTATATACTCCCCTATATTAAAGTATCCCATGGATGAATTAATATCATCATTAATCTCATTTTGTGGGGAAAATGCTATCTCTAGTAGACTTATATCTTTAGTGTAGCTCCCACTCTCTTTAGTTAAATAATTTTGTTGAACACTTCTAATAGGAGATAAGGTATCACCAGAAGGGAGAGATAAATTTTCAGTTCTAATTTTTTCAGTAATTCTATTTTTTATACCTGCTGCAGGTTGATCTTGATATACAAAATAAGTATGTGGAGACCAATATTGGGGTCTATAATTCCATAATCTAAAATCTGAATCAGAAGAAAAGGATTGAGTTATATAAGAAACAGATCCTGATATTTTAGGATGACTAGATTTTAAGGTTGCTGATCCTTCAATAGATTTTAAACGAGCTCTAAAACATAAATTATCTGCAGATGATGATGGGGAAGATCCTTCAATTGAATCAGAATTCATTACAAAATCATAAAAAGTATCATCACTTAATGCACAATTATAATATCTAATTTCTTGAATAGAACCCGTAAATCCTATATAATTATTACTCCCTATAGTAACATCAGCACCAGGTATTTCTAAATCAGTAGTAGAGGCCCATGCCCCTCCAGCATCTGTTGCTGAGTTAGAAGCCGTGAATCCTACTTTAAAACCATCACCCCCATTATAAATTTGATTACCTACTTTTAAAGTATATGTTGTTGAATTTTTATTTATATATAAAGTCCACCAATCGTTGTTATAAAAAGGAGCATCTACAGATACTACTTTAGTACTACCATTATAATAAGCTAAAGTAGCATATTCGTTTGATGAAGATGGAATTGAACCCGAGTAAGAAGAGCTTAAATAACCTGATCCTGTATATTCAAGTGCTAATACTCCATTAGTTCCTCCTGTATTAAAATCTGCAAGAGCTACAAAAGTATCTTCACTGGGCAGCCCCCCAGAAGGGTTTAATTTAAACCTAAAGGCAACTGACTCAGGAACATCATCAGTTGATTCCCATTCACTATTTAAACTAAATGGAAATTCTCCTCCCATTCCATCAGCTTGAGCATCTAAACTACCACTAACATCCCAAGCATAATTAAATTCGTTTTGAAAATAATCCCAATCGTTTGAATTATCTTTATCCTTCCCCCCAAACTCAGATATTCTTAAAACAGTATCAGGAATTCCAAAGGTATTAATTAAATTTCTTAATCCTGCTATACTACCTTTTTGTTTAAGTAACAAAGGTAAATTGTGAAATATTCTTTTATAAAATTCTTTATTTACATCATCTATTATAGTAAGATCATCTGAGGCACTTATGTAAGTCTCAATTACTTCTGAGCCTGTAGGGGGGAGGATACCACCACCAGGATTAATACCTGTAAGAGATGATAAAAGATTAGATGAATCAAAATTATTTTGATATAAATTAACTCCCATAGATCTAATAGCATCCGCTACAATGTCCTTAGATATACCATAAGCTAATCTATTATCTGCATCAAACCTGTTAGATAAATCCTTAGTATAAACCCATATATTATCAAAACTTTGACCTACCATATCTAAAAACCTAAAAAACTGAATGTTTCTTAAGTCATCTCTAGTATATGAAGGCAAAGAATTATTTAAACTATCACTATTTTCTAAATCATATTCTGATCCAGAATTTATGGCTTGGTCTGTTAACCAATCTGTTGCTAATACACTACTTGTTAAAGCTAAATTATAAGGAGGAGTATCATTAGTTTTAGGATATATATCTAAAGATCCCGATGAATAATATTGATACTTTTCATACTCATCCAAATTTATTAAAACATTATTTATTAAAGTTTGATATTCTGCTATACTACCTGAAGTATCCCCACTAGAAATATCTCCCAAATCAGCAATAGAAGCACTATAATCTTGTATTAATCCTACTTTATAATAAAAATTTCTAACTCTTTGTTCCGCTGAAGAAAAATATATAAAATTGTTAAAGTCTGAATAGTCTACATTAGGGGTAATTCCTTTGTCTTTTAATATATTTTGCAATTCCCCTAAAGAACCAGTCCAAGCATTTTCAGGTGTTATATCAAATAAATCTTTTTTAGAAGTAAAAGTAGTTGAATTATTAATTTTATCATTTAAAGATAAATTAAAATTAGGTCCCTTTAATTCCAAAGGTAAAGGAGGAGCAATTGTAATACTAGGAAAATTAACATTGTAAGAAACTTCTTCCGCAGTTTGTAATACAACTGTTAATGTATCTTTTACATTAAATGATGTTTCTAAAGACTCATATAGTTTAATTAAAACTGTGTATTGTTCTGTAGTAGTATCAATTAAAATATTATTAGCTAAAAATATATTATTATTACCAAAATTAATTTCAAAATCTTCAAAATAAGGAGATTCTGTTAGTTCTAATTTAAAATTATTTATTAATTCTTTTAAATCTTCATTAGAAATATTATTATTAGCTACCCTAATCTCAGTTCTATCTGAGCTGATTTCTTTTATGTAATATGGGGAAGATTGGGAAGAAGAAATCTGGTTTCTTAAAAAATTATATATTACAGTATAATTTCCTTGATCATATCCTTCTCTAACTAAATCTTCTTCAGGATTTACATTGACTGAAGATATAGCATTTTTTTTAGTATTATAATCTAAAGTTACTGTATAATTAGTATAATTATAATTTATATATTGAAGTAAATTTTGTTCATTGTATATTGAAAATTCAACTACATCAGTTTCAGGGTTAAACTGGGAGATCACATCAAAAGATGGGATTAGATTTAAATCTTCTTTTGAATAGTTTTCTACTATATCAGTTGATATCTTATTTACTATAACTTCAGCCATTTAATGTATTTTGTGCCAATTCAGCATTGGCTTGTTGAAGTTCTGTTAAATCTGTTTGATTTTGGAGAAGTTGATCTCTTAAAGAATTAATTTCTTGAACTAAAGCTTCTATTTCTTCATTGGTTTGTTCATCACCTACATATTCTGAACTTTGCTGTATAAGGGTATTGTGGGAATTTATTCCTGTTTTAGGAATATCAAAAAATAATTGATCATAATAATCAAAAAATTGTTCTACTGTAATTGAATCTTCTTCTACTATAGGAGTAGGAGGAAGAAGTTCATTAAAGGAAGTGTCTATTGTTTTTAAATAATCACTTTTATTATAAACTTTTCTATTTAAATTTATTCTTTGGTTCATCCGTTAATAATTTTAAAGTAATAATTATCATCTAAAATAATTATTTCTTCTTCAATAGGTAATTTTAATAAAATTTGGTAGTATCTTTCGGGTTCAAGTCCCTTCATATACAAATCAAAGTAACTTCCTGTAGAATTGGCACTAATTCGGGTATAACTATCATCAAAATCAATAATAAATTCATTAGTATCTAAATCTTTAACAGCATATGATGAAGAAACAGGTAAATAATGTTGGTTAAGATAAATAGATGATGTTTGGTAAACCCTTGATGGAAATTGTGGTCTACAATTTATTTTAAACCTATGAATACTATCCCTCCTAAACTCCCCAGGATTATTATCTAGGGATGCCACTACTTCAGAAGTGTTAATTATAGGGGATGTTGATGATCCTGTATTAAAAACATGATCTTCCCATTGGAATTCTAATTCAGGGGGATATATAGTATTAGTATCTATAGAATAATATTTTAATCTAGTTTGTTTATAAAGTCCACCAACTTCATCACTTTTACTCTGTTTTACAATAAACCCATTATTATCAAATCCATCTACAGTAAGACTTTTAGATTGACTATACCAAGTTTTAATTATACCTGTTGTATCAACATTTAAATCCTTATTACTAGTATAATTATAAATTTGTGTAGGAGTAATATTTAACCCTAAAGCTGAGTTATAATACCAAGTTCCACCCCCTTCAGTATCTCCATATGAACCTGTTATATTAGTATCCCATCCTGAAGTAACCCAGGGGTTTGAACCCGAGTAAGATCTATAAACCCAACTACACCCATTTTCAGTTTGGGGCGAATCATTAAAACGACCTGTTCCCATACCCCACGTATCGGATATAGGGAATACTTCTACTGTAGTATCGGTATTTAAATTTTCTATAGCAGCTATATAAGTTTTTAGATTAACTTGCATAGAAGATGTACCTATCCTATTATCTATTAAAGAATCAATTTCATCTTGAGAAAATTGTATTAAATATCTACTTAACTTTGAATTTTCATCTGTGGTGGTTTCTATAATAGAATCTAACCCTGTATTCTGTGATGGGTATCTAGAATATATAGTCGAATCTTTTGTGGGGAATAATTTATATACTGCCATAATTAAAATGTTCTAGCTCTACCCCTAATATCTACATCTGGAAATTTAACTTCAAATATTGATGGGTCTAAAGAGGGATAAATAATATTACTTTGTGTTGCTCCTTCTATATCATAACCATACTCAGAATAATTCCCTCCATTTTTATTAGAAATTTTAATATCATCTACAGTTTGAACCCCATCGATTTTATCTAAAATAATATAAATTTCCCTTAATAAAATAGGTTGATTAATTTGCTGGTTGTCTATGTTGAAAAAATCTTGTAGGGCTGTTATACATCTAGATATAACTTCATTGCTATTATAATTAGGTAATATAATTAAACTAAAATCTATGGTTATATTAATAATAAAGGCATTCTTAATATTAACAGAATCATTAGCACTTCTATATTGAGATAAATAAGTACTTAAATTCTTTTTTAATGAAGAAGGGGTAATAGTTAATTGCTTTTGGCTGTTATACCCTAACACATATAAGTCTAATGATGATATAGGTCCACTTTTACTACTTGCTTTTGTTTTTTCAATATAAGCTTTAGCTAATGCACCATATTGAGAGGGTAAACTTAAAGCTCTAGTAAGATAATCTTGGGGTGTTACTGTCCTTAATTGAGCCCCAAAATTTCCTAATGAATTATTTCTAATTTCTTGAATTGAATCTCCATCACTCCCTCCACTAGCTGCTTGAGGATTAGTTGCTATTAAAGAATCAAAAGTATCTTGAGCTGTATTATTTATTAAAGTGTCGTTTTGAAATTTAACAGTTCCCGTTAAAGTATTTAAAATATTAGCTTCTACATTAGAAGTAACACCACCACCTGTTAAATATCTAATAGTTAAAGTAGTATTTGAAGGAGCAATTCCATAAGTATTTGTAAATAAAAAGTTTTGGGGATCAAATGCTGTTTTTATTTTATTATTTGTGTAAGGTAACCCAATGCCTACATTGGTGGGGTTAGGAGTTATAACTTCATTAATATTATATTGATTAGTTCCTGCCCCAAATTGAATTTCTAATTGAGTTTTTGATTTAAATCTACTTACAAATCTTCTAGGAACTTTTTTTAAGTTAAGTATATAAGGTACTTCACCTGCATCATTTTCAGTATTGGGATCACTCCCATATGTACTTTTATTTTTAATGGGATTAAATATTGTTTCTTGAGCTAAATAATCAACTTCAGTCCATATATTACCATCACTATCCGTTACATCTAAGATACCTATAATATTAGAATCATTTATAGTAATGGTAGGATAACGCTCTACCTCAGTAAAAGTTTGAGTAATAGTAGTAATAGTGGCTGATTTAGCTTTTTTAGTTTTTTTAAGGAGAAAAGTATCAACATCTGCTCCTCCATTGGTAGTAGAATATACACTAATCTCAGTAGGATCTAAAGAGGAAGAAACTGAAAAGTCTATAGAATCCTCTACTAAAAAATTAATAGTGGAACCTAAAGTAGAAGAAATTGTTGAATTTTCACTAATAAGAAGAGCATAATCAAAATCAGGGATTTGGATTCCTCCTTCCGTTTTAGCAGGAACAGTTTGATAAAAATCAATATCAGTTAAAGAAGTACCTGTTACTTTAGGTTTATATCCCATCATATAAGCTAACTCATATAAATTAGGTTCTTGTCGTGCATATTGTAAAAACGTTTCCTGTACTTGGTTATCTAAATAAAAAGATAAAACATCCCCTACATATGAAGACATTTCTATAAATAAAGACCCAGGAGAATTGGGACTAAAGTCATTATAAGTAGTTGGAAAATAGGTTTTTGAAAATTCTAAAAGATTATTTCTAATACTATCAAAATCTCTATTTATATATTTTATATCTTTACTATTGGGAGTCATTATAAATTAAAATTTAATTCTAAGGTATCTTTACTATTATTAAACACAGTATAAGACATAATTACTTTTAAAGTATTATTATCTATATTTTCTAATACTTCTAAATCTACTAAAACAACCTCAGGAAAATAATTAGCTAAATCATCTTTAATTCTTTTTTCTACTAAATCATATGTTTGAGTAGTTAAATTATCAAATAAAATATCTTTTAAACCTCCTCCATAATTAGGATTTAATGGCCTTTCCCCTTGGGATGTTGTAAACCATATTATTAAATTTGAATTAATTTGTTCTCTTGTAGTATAATTTAATTTAAAAGGAACAGAACCTGTAGTAGCAAATGCCGAAAAAGGGTATGCCAAACCAACAGCATTTCTTGGTTCTTGATCAATAGGAAATATATTGGTTTGTTTAATAGCCATTACTTATTACTCATTAACCCCATTATTTGATTCATATTAACTTCTCCTGCAGGAAGATCCATGCCAGGTGCTCCTCCTTGGGGGTTAAAAGGTTTTGGAACATCTTGAGATGTAAATTGAGCTGACATATCTCCTAATATATTTTGATAAGCTGCTCTTTTTTCTTTTATATTTGTAGCTGAGCTCTTAGTAGCTTTTTGTGGTTGAGTATTTTCTACGACTACCTGTTTAGGAGAGCGAACTGCCTCAAGGAGAATATCTTTCAACTCTTCTTGAATAGCTTCTTTTACAGCTTGCTTTATTAATGATTTTAATACGTTCTGTTTCATTGTTTATAAATATCTAATTATTGTGCTCTTAAATTATCTCTATCTATTACAAATTTTAATTCTTCTATTAAAATATTAGGAGTAGAAGTAAAAGATAATTCACTTTGTAATAAAGTAATATTGTCTGAGTTTTTAGCAAGGGCTCTCTTTCTATTTACTGTAGGAGAAAATGGGATTTCTTCAATTTCAAAATTAAATCCTTTATAAGTAGTATCTAATAAACTACTTTCAGTTTCTTCTACATCTTGTTCTACAAAAGAAATCACATCAGCAGATATAGGAATTAACTTTGCTTGAAATTCTTTAGCTAATTGTAATTTTACTGCTTGGACTTGTTCAGGAGGAGTATCTAAAGGGGGTTGAGAAGAGCATTCTACCATACTAACATCCAAAGCTTCTATAGTACAAATTAAATCTCTTAAAGCATTTGCAAATAATTTAATAGCTATATTGGCTGATATAAGTCCTCCTGTTATAGGAACTAATTTTTGTGCACCATCAGCTTTAAATTTAAATTTTTCTATTTCTCCTTGAGCTGCTGAAATTCCTGAGGATACCGCTCCTGGTATAGGGAAAGGGGAAAATATTGTTCCTAAGGCCAAACTTCTAGCTACTGATGAAGCTACTTTTATACCTGTTAATATAAGAGTTAAAAAATTAGTAACACCAGAGATATTGCTAGATAATCTATCTACCTTTTCATACACTTTAGTCAATTGTTCTACAATATTATTCCTAATATTAACAAATTTATCGATTTGTTGTTGTGTAGGACATACCCCTTCTGCAAAACTTAATAAGATTTCTTTTATCTTGCCTATATATTTAATTTTTAAACTATTAACTTCTTTATTAATTAAGTCAACAATTTGATTTATTCCTGGTAAGGCGGGGAGTTGAGATAAAATACTTTTAGTATCATCTGCAGGTGCTATTTTGCAAAATTCACTAGCCATTATTTGGTAAAGTTTTGATTTGATTTAGCACCTCCTTGCCCTGCTCTATTTAAGGTAGCTTTAGCAGAATTTAAAGTACCTATTATACTATTAGATAAAGGAGTTGAACCTGGTTTGTATGGGGAAGGTTCTTTCCCATATATTGTAAAAAATTGAACTAAACTATCAATAATTGAATTAAGTTGAGTTATAGTTATATCCCCTTTTAAAAGAGGTTCAGTAGCTTGTTTATCCCCTAAGTATATTTTTTTAGAAGCAATGTATGTTTCTTTTGAATCAATATTGATTGTTGTAGGAGTATTTAAATTAATACTTTTATTTGAAGTTAATAAAATATCACTAGATTTAGCATTAAGTATCAATCTCCCAGAATTTAAGACAATTTGACTGTTTGTGTATTCTGTTACCCCTTCAGGAGCAGAATTATAACTCTCATAAGAAGTACTAGCTACATTTAGATCTAAAGATTGAGTATCAGTTAAATATATAGAAGAAATATCTTTATTTATATTTTCTTTAATGGGTACCCATCCTTCATTACTTGTATCTACAGGTTGACCATTTCTTATAATAGTAATAGGATAATTTATATTATTTTCTATTACACTACCTAATCTAATTGAATTCCCCCATCTACCTTCAATTAAACTATCCCCTGCAAAAAATAATAAGGGATGAGTATTAATTTGCTCATTGAAACCCTCCCCTAAATTAATATCAGTTGAATCATCATATACTCTTCTTACTTCCTGAGAGGAACCCCCTTCAGCATTTTGATAATCTTGCTTAGTATTTTCTGAAAGTTCTAGTGTGGGGTCTGGGAGGGCATTGTGATGTTGGCTATTCCACAAGTTAATTGGGGGAAGATAATAAGCCTCTGTAATATTAGTGTTAGTTTGAGTTTCTGTAGAAGCTAAAAATACTAGGGCTACTAACTCGTTTATTAAAGGATAAAATTTATTATTTGAATATAAGGGTCGTGCTATATTAGCTACCTCTTCTCCAAAGGGGAAATTCACAGAATCAAAAAATATTGTTCCTATACCATTCCATCCTCCATAATTTTTAAATTCGGGATGAGTATCATCTAATATAATATCTTTAACTCTAACTGAGGTTATATCTTTCCCCTCTTCTCCTTGTAAGTTAGAAGTAGATTCATTGGTTCTTGTAAGAGCGGAAACACCATAAAATTGTTGGGGCATTACTTCTTATTTTTACCTTCTCCAAATTTTTTTACCTCATCTAATAACTGTTGTTTTTCTTTTTCTGTCATGCCAAAACTACCATCATCATCTACCTCACTTTGTACAGCACGTTGGATAATAGTTGACATTTTAATAAGCTGCTCATCGTTTTTAACAGATATTTCCAAATATTCTTTAAGGAGAGGAACAACAAGAGTAGCATCCCCAATATCTTGAATAAGGGGTTTTAATTCTGAAATGAGAGTAGAGATTTGCTCTTCTTTTTTCTTTTGGTTATTGTAAATTTCTTCTAATATATCAGAAAATTTTTTATTACCAAATATATTTTTATCTAACTGTCCCATGATAATAAATATAAATATTATTCAAAATCTACATACCCATATTCTTTGTAAAAAATAAAACTTTTTTTAAAAATATCACCCAATTGATCTGCAACTCGGGTAATATGAGGGGTTTTTACATCTACCATTTCTCTAATATAAAGATAAATAGCCTTTTTATTAAAGATATCTATACTTTCTCTTTTTCTAAATACTTCTAGTATAGCATCAGCTACTTTAGCATCTTTTTCTTTAGGGAATAAAATGTAAATATTATCGGTACAATATTTTAGGTATTCATCTAGGAAATCTGATAGATCATCCTTTTCTGTGGGGTTATAGTCCATGTCATAAGAATGTCTTAGGTCATGGTGTAATTCTTCAAGAGGGGCTTTGTCTACCCTTTTTTTATAATTTTTAGTATTTTCTATAATTAAATACCTTTTAACAATTGTCCCAAAATATGAAAATGCTTTAGCCCCCCGTGTAGGATCAAATAAATGTATTTTACTTAACAAAAATGTAATTACTTCATGTTGAAGATGTTCAATTTCATCTACTTCTGTATAGTAAAATTTAAAGGTATGAATTATATTTTCGGTAAGTTTAAAAAAAGCATAGTGAATATCTTTACGATAGATCTCACTACGCTCTTCAAAATCACTACAATTATTATATCTTACTATCGCATCTTCGGTTGCTTGTGTAAAATATTGGTTTTTTGTTTTCTTTTTCCTTTTTTTAGGGGGTAATGTGCTCATAATTTATCTATCCTAAATTGAGATAGAATTCTCTGGAGGTCTTTTATTTGTTGGTACATAAAACCAATTTCATCATCACTTTTAAATATTTCCCGCTCATCAATTTTCTTGAGCTTTTCATCAGAGATTTCTATAATTCGACTTAATTGATCCAAATACGTGATATACCCTGTAAGTATATCTTCTTGTTTTTCATTTTTACGTAGGAGATTAAAAGTTGTGAATCCTAAGGTCACAACTCCTACTCCTAATATGCTAATGATGATGGTTTCTATCATAGTTTGTCAAATAAATCTTTAAGACCTTTACTCTGGATTTGAGAGAGTGCTTTGTCTTTTGTTGATTTTTTAGATTCTGTGGTTAATATAAAATCTTTTTCCTGGGGGGGCACGGGATTTTTAAATTTAGGTAACCATTCACGTTCGAACTCAATACGAGCTGCCATTAAATCTGCTTGATGGAGAATAAGTGGAAGGGAGGTACGTGGTTTCTGCTCTGGAAGGTAAGAAAACAGGTATTTTTTATTAGCTTCGTCATACAAACCATCGTGAGTTTGAATAGCAATCATCTCATTAAAATTATACGGAATACCATGAGATTGAAGCAAGAATAAACCACGATCTGGGACGGAAGCAAATGGGAGGGATTTGTTAAACATATAATCTTCTCCTAACTTCTCTTTCCTCCACTTATCTGTTTGGGGAATATAAGATTCATGTTCTTCATCACCCATTTTACCAAGATCATGATTAATAGCAGAAAATACGAGTTCTTCCAAAGTGTAAGTGGTGTTATCTACACCCATATCAACCCAAACATCATTAATGTTAAGGGCACATTTTACAACCCTATTAACATGATCAACATAACCCCCTGGGAAGGCATTATGGTATTCCTTTTTATGGGCTGCAGGCATCATCATAATGCGATCCTCATATTTTTTGTAAAATTTAAGGAGTTCCTTTTGTCGCTCTCCTGTAACCCACAACTTGATATTGTTGCAGAATTCTTCCCAATTAGTTTGAATTTGTTCAGCTGTAAGCATTATACTCGGTTTTGTTCGTTAGGAGTCAAAGGTTCCCTTTCAATGGCAGATTTAATTTCTTCTATTAATTCCTCACATTGTTGTTTTGCTTCTGTAATACTTTGTGTATTACCTCTTCCATTATGGAATTCGATATGTTTCAATTTAGCTTCAATATTTTCAAGCTTTTGTTGAATGTGTTGTCTATAATACATGTTTTTATGTTTTGTAACTGAAGTTACGATGAAAAATTTAAAAAGTCAAGGTATCTTTTAAGAATAGCGCATTTCTCATATTCTTCTTCATTTTCAAAAAAAGAAAGTGTTTTTTGTAATGCTTCTTCTAATTTAGAATTTGCTTCTTCAAATAAAATTCTTACATGATATTCATCTTGAATATCAATATTTATTAAGTAGTTATAAGCTCTATTATATAGCATATTCTCCCCAGCTCTCTTTACTTCCCCAATATCTAAATCAGGATCAGCCTGGCCAAAAAAATCTATAATTTTATCACTATAACCTGTATAGTTAATGATAAGTTTTTGAAACATTTTAATAAAATATCGGGGATGATTTTCGTCTATTTGACGGGTAGATGGGGTATAACTCATCCCATAACTACCTCCCCAACTATCATCTTTTGATGATGAATTGAATGCTCCAAATATTTTATTGATGTCCAAAATGTAACTTTAAAGTCTCAATTTGATCCTCAGCATCAGTTAATTTCTGAAGTGCTTTTTTCCCTTCTTCAATAAAATGACCCGAAGTATGTTCACCAATACCCGCTGGTGAATGTAATAGGGTTTCCAATGTAAGTAATGCTTCCTCTCTGTCCGCTTCCGCCTGTTTTTTCAGAGCCTTTATTAATCGATGTTCCATAATTATAAATATAGGCGATTTTTAAATCGCTATAACTTGTATTATATGTCCAATAATTCATCTACAATGGTGATCTGCTGCCCTCGTCGCAACTTGCTTGTTGGGCTTTATATTAACTTTATATCCAAGAGATTCTGCCCACCCTTTAGCGGATGATACCAGTTTATGACTCATGTAACCTTCATCATTATTATAATCCATATCAATCTCAAATCTAATTCCGGGGAGGTTGTGGGATAAACGTTCTGCAATTTTCATAGTACGTTCAGTTTCAAACCACAATCTACTCCAGTTATCTTTATTAGGGGGGAAGGTATGTTTACAATATATATAATGAACTCCTTTCATAGGATATCGATAAGCAATAGCTGTTACATAATTAATATATGAACCAACCCTTTGGGAATCAGTACCTATATGAGTTTCAACAAAAGGATCTTTTTGAATAATTTTAGCGGTATAGGTAATAGGATTAACTCTTTGATTACCTATTGTTCTAAAATCCATATATTAAATATCCCATTCATATGCAGCCATAGCATAAGCTGACCCTGTATTAAGTTCGGGGTTATCTTTAAGGAGTGCAATGGCTGTAGCCCTTACTTCGGCTCTTAACCCCCAATTACCGGCTTGAACCATAATAGATTCAACAGATCGTGATTCTTTCATTCGTATCGAAATATTGTAAAAAAATTTAAAAAACATGTTAATGGGGGGAGCGGCAACTCCCCCCTCAAACAACATGGCAACTCTTTATGCTGCAAACTCTTTTGCAACTTCAAAGAGCTTTTGATTTACATCTAAGTCTTGCTTAAAGTTCTTAATCTCACGAGCTTTACGCATT
>Ga0209631_10002669_pt1 | contig 21168 bp, 20 predicted proteins | sample COG_08_FD_184752 | JGI IMG/M metagenome (GOLD analysis project Ga0209631, IMG submission 184752) | Pelagic Microbial community sample from North Sea - COGITO 998_met_08 (SPAdes) (version 2) | ecosystem: Environmental > Aquatic > Marine > Neritic zone/Coastal water | place: Helgoland, sampling... | reverse complement strand
CAATTCCAGCAATTGCAAGATTTATTTGATAAATTCTATCTGCATAATAAAGGTATGACACTGCGTTTGCCTGAAAAGATGCAATAATTGTGCCTACCAGAATATTTATTTGAGTAACTCCAGAAGAAAAAATACTTGGTAATAGTTTTTTAAAAAAATTTTTTGTCTTTGTTTCTATCTTAATATTTAATTTTAACTGAGGTGAAAAATACTTTTTTACAAAAAAATATAAAAATATAAATTGCACTATCCCTGATAAAGTAACGACATAAGAAAGATAATAGACCAATTGATCATTAAAAAATCTCCCAAAAAATAATACACCTATCAAAAGAATATTTAATATAATTGGTGCAGCTGAAGCAGCTCCAAATTTATTGTGAGAATTCAAAATTGCAGAAAAAAAAGAAGCTAAACTTATAAAAAATAAAAATGGAAAAGTAATTCTTGTTAAAGCTATTGCTAATTCCATTTTTGCATAATCACCCTCAAAACCTGGTGCTATCAAAAATACAAAAAATGGCATTAATATTTCGATCAAAAGAACTAAAAAAAATAATCCTATAGCCAATAAACTAAAAATATCGTTAGCAAAATTTTTAGATTTTTTTTTATTAGATATAGATGAATAACTAGGAACAAATGCAGCATTAAATGTTCCCTCAGAAAATAATCTTCTAAAAGTGTTGGGAACTCTAAAAGCAACAAAAAAAGCATCTGCTAAAGGGCCTGCACCAAGAAATACTGCAATCAATATGTCTCTTAAATATCCCAGTAATCTACTAATTATAGTAAATAAACTAAATGTGCCTGTTGACTTAATTAAGTTCATAAATCATATTAGTCTTAAATTTGCTCCATTTGTATACCTAATTAACATAAATGAAAAAAACTAAAATAGATCATTATACTGACAAAGAAGCTTTAGATTTTCATACCAGAAATAAACCTGGAAAAATTGAGATCAATTCTTCTAAGCCCATGACTACAAAAAGAGATTTGGCTTTAGCTTATTCTCCAGGGGTAGCTGTACCTGTTAGAGCTATTTATGAAAATCCTGAAACTGCTTATGATTACACATCAAAAGGAAACTTAGTTGCTGTAATCAGTAATGGATCAGCAATTTTAGGTATGGGTAATTTAGGTGCGCTTGCATCAAAACCAGTTATGGAAGGAAAGGCAATCTTGTTTAAAAGATTTGCCGACATTGACTCTATCGATTTAGAAATAGACTCTAATGATACTAATGAAATAATAAACAGTATTAAAAATTTTGCGTGTAGCTTTGGAGGTATAAATTTAGAGGATATAGCTGCTCCGGATTGTTTTGTTATTGAAGATAAATTAAAAGAGGTTTTAGATATTCCAGTTTTTCATGATGATCAACATGGAACAGCAATAATTACAACAGCAGCATTAATTAATGCTTTAGACATATCTGGTAAATCAATAAAAGAAATTAAAGTTGTTGTTAATGGTGCAGGTGCATCAGCGATGGCCTGTACCAACCTATTTAAAAATAGTGGTGTTCCAAAAAAAAATATAATCATGGTAGATAGAACTGGGGTAATTTACCATGGCAGAGATGGGTTAAACCAATGGAAATCAGCACATGCTGTTGATACAAAATTTAGAACATTAGATGAAGCAATAAATGAAGCAGATGTCTTTCTGGGACTTTCTGCTAAAGGAGCACTTTCAAAAGAAATGGTAAAAAAAATGGCAAAAAATCCAATAATATTTGCATGTGCTAATCCTGATCCCGAAATTACGCCCGAAGAAATACAAGAGGTGAGAGATGATGCAATTATTGCAACTGGCAGATCAGATTATCCGAACCAAGTAAATAATCTAATTGGGTTCCCTTATGTATTTAGAGGGGCACTAGATGTTAGAGCAAAAACTATTAATGAAGAAATGAAAGTTGCTGCAGCAGATGCTATAGCAAAACTCACAAGAGAAGATGTTCCTGATGAAGTGATTGCAGCCATGGGTGGTGATAGACCTCACTACGGTAAAGAATATATTATACCATCAACATTTGACCCAAGATTAATAAGTGTAATACCTTCTGCCGTTGCAAAAGCTGCTATGGACACTGGTGTTGCGAGAAAGAATATAGATGATTTTGAAATTTATAAGGAACAACTTAAACAAAGACTAAATCCATCTCTGTCCATAATGCAAGGTATAAATTCTTATATAAAAAAAAATCAAAAAAAAATTGTTTTTGCAGATGGTGAAGATGAAAATACACTTAAGGCAGCTATAGCATTTAAAAATTCTAAATTAGGAATTCCAATTTTAGTTGGTAAGAAAGAAAAGATTGAAGAACAGATGAAAAAGATTGGTTATGATGACCATTTTGGTATTGAAATTGTAAATTCTACAAATTCTAAAAAACGTGAAAAATATGTTAATTATTTATTTAAAAAAATGCAAAGAGAGCAGGGTCTTCTAGAAAGAGATTGTGATAGACTTGTACGAAATGATCGAGTTATTTGGGCGTCCTGCATGGTGGCTTGTGGAGATGCAGACGGGGCTGTCACTGGAAATACAAGAAGATTTGGTGCCTCTTTAGATAAAATTAAGCAAGTCGTAGACCCGAGGCCAGGAGAGATAATGTTTGGTTTAAATATGGTCGTTTATAAAGGTAAAACCATTTTCATTGGTGATACGAGTGTTCATGAATATCCTAGCTCAGAAGAACTTGTTGAAATTGCTATTTCTTCATCGAGAGTTGCTAAATTATTTGGTTTTATACCTAAAGTTGCTTTTGTTTCTCATTCAACTTTTGGCCAACCTCTTACAAGTAGAACTAAACACATTAAGAAAGCAGTTGAAATTTTAAAAAAAAGAAATGTAAATTTTGAATTTGATGGTGACATGCAACCAGATGTGGCACTTAATGAAAATTATAAAGAACTTTATCCATTTTCAAATATAGTTGGCAATGCAAACATACTAATTATGCCTGGTCAACACAGCGCTGCAATTTCATATAAACTGATGAAAACTTTAGGTGAAACAAAGGTAATTGGTCCACTTCTGATTGGCTTAGGTCAACCAATTGAAATAGCCCCTTTAAGAACATCTACATCTGAAATAATTAATCTAGCATCTATCTCTGCTTATTCTGCTGATGTAATAGACTACGAAAAAGATTAATTTTTTTGAATTCTTAAATCCTCAACTAAAAAAATACTTGCTATAACATCTTTAACATCAAGTATTTCTTTAGCTTCATTTATTACTATTTTTCTTTCTTCTTCATTTAAAGAAATTCCATAAATGAATATTTTTTTTTTATAAGTATCTATTTGATAATTAGAAGCTTTAATTTTTTTGTTAAATATTAAAATTGTACGTAATTGTGAAGTGATAAGTAAATCTTTTGCTGACTGTTTGAAATTAAAATCTTCTTTAATTTTTATGTCATTTTTAACAGATCTAACGCCCTTGGTTTCCCATGCTAATTTGGTAATTTGAAGTTTTTCTTCTGGGTTTTCAACCTTTCCAGTTAAAAATATTCTACCATCTAAAACTTTGGTTTTCACTGACAATAAATAAACTTTATCCTTTAATAATAATCTTCCTAATAAATTTTTTTCCATTACTGAGTCATCTATTTGGGTTCCTATAGATCTTGGGTCCAAAGCAATACTTACACCAGTACCAAAGACACCTTTTGATCCCGTCCCTACACAGCTTGTAGAAATAAAAAGTATTAGAATTAATATAATGACTTTATTTTTCATTTTTCAGTTTTAAACAATAATTATAGATTTCTTTTTTATGTACATGACTATTTTTACTTATAAAGTCTGTAATATCTTTAATACTTAATTTTTTAATCACTTTTTGTATGAAATTTTTATCAGATTCTTTTAAAGTTGGCGATGAGTTTTTTTTTATATTTTTCTCAGAAATAACAATTGTTAACTCACCCTTAGGTTCAAATTTGAAAGCCTCAAGCTTATTTACTTCGGTTCTTATATATTCTTCATAAAATTTTGTCATCTCTCTACATACAAGAATATTTCTTCCTGAAAAAAAATATTTAATATTTTTGACAGATCTATTAAATTTTTTTGGTGAAATAAAAAAAACAATACAAGTATTTAAATGAGATAGTTTCTCAAAATCTTCTTCTAATTTATTTATTTTTTCTGGAAAAAAACCATAAAAAAAATATTTTTCATTAAATCCACTTATAGAAACTGCTGATGAAACTGCTGATGCGCCAGGTATAGGAAAAATATCAATGTTATTAGCTGAACACTCTTTTACAAGTATTGCTCCCGGATCCGATATGGTAGGTGTCCCTGCGTCAGAGATAAGTGAAACAATACAGTCTGATTTTAATATTTCCATAATCTTTAATAAATTTTTTTTTTCATTAAATTTATGGTTTGAAATAAGTTTTGACTTAATTTTATACTTATCTAATAAATTTTTTGAAATACGAGTATCTTCGCATAATATATAATCTGATTTTTTTAATACATCTATGGCTCTTAAAGTAATATCACTCAAATTTCCAATTGGAGTAGAAACAATATATAGTCCCTTTTTAATTTTATTTTTTTCTGTATCTAGAATCATTATAATATAATCGTTATAATAACATTAAAATGACCAAATTTATCAAATTTATATTAGTCGTAAGCATACTATTTTCTATTCTATCAAAAGTAGGAATGGCGAATGAAAAAATTAAAATAGGATTGCTTGTTCCATTAACTGGTAAACATTCAGAAATAGGTCAATCTATAATTAAGTCTACTAGACTGGCTATTAATAAAATTGGCAACCCATCAATTGAAATTATTCCCAAAGATACAGCTTCAAATCCAGATACAACTTTGAGTTCTGCGAAAGAATTAGCTGGATTAGGTATAAAAATAATAATTGGTCCTGTGTTTAATTCAAATCTCAAACATCTTGGTAATTTAAAAGATATGACTTTTCTTTCTTTAACCAACAAAAATAACAATGAAGCAAAAAACATTATCAACGCGGGTATAAATGCTGTTTCACAATTAAATGCTATAAAGAAATTTGTTGAAATAAATCAAATAAAAAAAACTATTTTTTTAACCCCAGACGTAAATTATAAAAATGAAATTAAAATAGCCATATCTAGATCTAAGATAAAAATAATTCAAAACTATATCTATAATATAAATCCGACCGAACTCACTAAACAAATTGAAAAAATTACGAATTATCGAATTAGAAAACAAAATCTTGAAGACGAAATAAATAGATTAGAGAAATCAGATCAAGCTAATAAAGAAGTGTTAATTGAAAGACTTAAAAAAAAAGATACTCTTGGTAAGGTAAAATTTGACTCTATAATAATTGCTGACTTTGATGAAAGTCTTAAAAGCGTTACTACGTCTTTATTGTATACAGATATATCACCTAAAAATAAATATTTTATAACTCTTAATCAATGGTTTGATGAATCTCTATTAAAAGAAACTAGCTCTCAACCAATTTATTTTCCTTCTATAAATAAGAAAAATTATGAAAGCTTTTCATCAGAATACTTTAGAAAATATAATGAATATCCAAATCAATTATCTTTTTTAAGTTTTGACTTAGTGGGTCTTGTTTATTACTTAATACTCCAAAATAATTCGATTATAGATGAAAAAATATTTTCTAAAAAAACACTTTTTAAAGGAAAAGTTGGAATTTTTGAAATTAAGGATAATAAAATCAACCATATCTTAAATTTCTATAAAGTAGAAAATAAAGAATTTAAAAAAATTTTTTAATTTTTCTAAAAGCTTTAAACCTGTGATCCATTTTATATTTTTGAGAAGGATTCATTTCACCAAAAGTAATTTTTTTTCCAACAGGAATAAAAATAGAATCATAACCAAATCCGTTTTTTCCTTTAATTGATTTTGAAATATATCCCTCTATTTTTCCTGTAGAACTTATTATTTTGTCAGAACTATAAATAGTTAATGCACAAACAAATCTTGCTTTGATTTTTTTTTTTTTCCACTTTTTATCCTTCTTATCTAATTTTCTAAAAACTTTATTCATTGCTTTAATAAAATCTCCTTTCTTACCTCCCCATCTGGCTGAGTAAATGCCAGGATCTCTATTTAAAATATCTATTTCAAGTCCAGAATCGTCAGATAAGCAGGTCATTTTTAATTTCTTTGAAAAATATTTTGCTTTAATTAATGAATTTTCTTCAAAAGTTTTTCCATTTTCGATGGGGCTTTTGATTTTAAAATCTAAAAGAGAATAAATCTTTATGTTTTTGGGCAATAAATTCTTAATTTCCTTTAATTTTCCACTATTATTAGTGCCTATCAATAATTTAGTAATTTTTTTCATTAACACCTAGCAATTATCGAATTTCATACCATATATGTATCAATGGAAAAAGATCAAAATATTAATATTAAAGATCAAGATATAGAAGAAAAAAAGCCTATTAATGAAGATCACGATAATGAAGATCACCATTCGAGTCATCAAGAAAAAGAAGAAATTAATGAAATTACGACTGAGGAAAAAATAAAGGAATTGGAAGATAAAATTTCTAGAACATTTGCAGAAATGGAGAACCAAAGAAGAAGATTTGAAAAAGAAAGAGAAGATGCTTTTAATTATGGTGGTTTTGCTTTTGCAAAAGAAACTTTAAACTTAATCGATAATTTAGAAAGATCAAAACAGATTCTCAAAAGTGATGATGCACTTAAAAATACAGATGCCTTAAAAAAAACTTTAGAACACTTTGATATTATAAGTAAAGATATGACTTCTATTCTATCAAAAAATGGAATTACGCCAGTGGACTCTATTGGTAAAAAACTTGACCCAAATCTTCATCAAGCAATGATTGAAATTGATGATAATCAAAAAGAGCCTGGCACAATAGTTCAGGAAATTCAAAAAGGATTTATGATGAAAGAAAGATTGCTTAGACCATCTTTAGTTGGTGTTTCAAAAAAAAATGAAGAAAAAGAGGATAAAAGTAAGGAAAACAAAGAAAATTCTGACAATTAATAATTTTTATCAGAACTTGTAGATTAAAAATTAACACTTATATGAAGGATAGGATTTAAATTATGAGCAAAATTATAGGAATAGATTTAGGTACAACTAATTCATGTGTATCAATTATGGAAGGTAGCCAACCCAAGGTTTTAGAAAATACTGAGGGTGCAAGAACAACTCCTTCTGTTGTGGCATTTACTGATGATGGTGAAAAACTTGTTGGACAGCCTGCTAAAAGACAAGCCGTAACTAATCCTGAAAATACTATATTTGCAGTAAAAAGATTAATTGGTAGAAATTTTGAAGACACAACTGTAAAAAAAGATATTGCAGCCGCGCCTTTTAAGATTATTAATTCAGAAAAAGGTGATGCCTGGATCGAAGCTAAAAATGAGAAATATTCACCTTCGCAAATATCAGCTTTTATTCTTCAAAAAATGAAAAAAACTGCAGAAAAATATTTAGGCCAAGAGGTTACCAAGGCAGTAATAACTGTTCCAGCTTATTTTAATGATGCACAAAGACAAGCAACAAAAGATGCGGGTAAGATTGCAGGACTTGAAGTTTTAAGAATTATTAATGAACCAACGGCTGCGTCTTTGGCTTATGGTTTGGATAAAAAACAAAATAAAAAAATTGCTGTTTACGACTTAGGTGGTGGAACATTTGATGTTTCTATTCTGGAACTTGGTGATGGTGTGTTTGAAGTTAAATCTACTAATGGTGATACATTCCTTGGTGGAGAAGATTTTGACAATGCAATTGTTGATTACTTGGTTGATGAATTTAAAAAAGATAATGGCATTGACCTAAAAGCAGATAAACTTGCACTACAGAGATTAAAAGAAGCTGCTGAAAAAGCAAAAATTGAATTATCTTCTGCTGAACAAACAGATGTTAACTTACCTTTTATAACCGCTGATAAAACAGGTCCTAAACATATTAATTTAAAAATGACACGAGCAAAGTTAGAAGCTTTAGTAGAAAGTTTAATTTCAAGAACCTTACCACCTTGCAAAACTGCACTTAAAGATGCAGGTCTTACTGCAAATGAAATTGATGAAATTGTAATGGTAGGTGGAATGACAAGGATGCCAAAAGTATTAGCTGAAGTTAAAAACTTTTTTGGTAAAGATCCAAATAAAAGTGTTAACCCAGATGAAGTTGTCGCTATGGGTGCTGCAATTCAAGCAGGAGTACTTCAAGGAGATGTTAAAGACGTACTTCTTTTAGATGTAACACCTTTATCATTAGGAATTGAAACTTTGGGTGGCGTTTCAACAAAATTAATTGAAAAGAATACAACTATACCAACAAAAAAAAGTCAGGTATTTTCTACAGCTGAAGATAATCAACCTGCAGTATCTATTAGAGTTCTTCAAGGCGAAAGGGAGATGGCGTCTGATAACAAAATGTTAGGGAATTTTGAATTAGTCGGTATAGCTCCTGCTGCAAGAGGTATTCCTCAAATAGAAGTAACATTTGATATTGACGCAAATGGAATTGTCAACGTTTCTGCAAAAGATAAAGGAACTGGTAAAGAGCAAAAAATTCAAATCCAAGCTTCGGGTGGTTTAAGTGATGAGGAAATAGAGAAAATGGTTAAAGATGCTGAAGCAAATAAAGATGCCGATAAAAAGAAAAGAGAGTCAGTAAACGTAAGAAACCAAGCAGACACTTTGATACACTCAACAGAAAAAAACCTTAAAGAGCATGCAGCCAAAATTTCTGATGCTGAAAAAAAAGCAATAGAAGACTCATCATCATCCTTAAAAGAAGCTTTAAAAGGTGAAGATATAGAAGATATTAAAAAGAAAACAGAGAGTTTAGTTCAAGCTTCTATGAAGTTAGGAGAAGCTATCTATAAATCTCAAGAAAAAAAACCAGACTCATCTAAAGATGGTGATAAAAATGACGAAAGAAAAAAAGACGATAATGTAGTTGATGCAGATTTTGAAGAGGTAAAAGAAGAAGCAAAAGAAGTAAAAGAAGAAGATAAAGAAAAAAGCGCTTAAAACTCTTACAACAACTATCATCTTAGAAGTAACTTATGGCAAAAAGAGATTTTTATGACGTCTTGGGTGTTGGTAAAAATGCGAGCCCTGAAGAATTAAAATCAGCCTATAGAAAATTAGCTGTTCAATACCATCCAGACAAAAACCCTGGTGATAAAACTGCAGAAGATAAATTCAAAGAAGCCAGTGAAGCATACGGTATTCTCTCTGATCAAGAAAAAAAACAAAACTATGATAATTTTGGTCACGCTGCCTTTGAAGGAGGTGGAGGAAGACAGGGTGGTGGTTTTGGTGGTGCAGATTTCTCTGATATTTTTGAAGATTTTTTTGGTGATTTCGGAGGTGGAGGAAGATCTAGAAGTAGAAGAAATAGCAACAATAGAGGTTCAGATTTAAGGTATGATTTATCAATTTCACTCAAAGAAGCTTACGAAGGTAAAAAACAAGACATCAAATTTTCAACTACTGAAAAATGCAACAATTGTAAAGGAAGTGGGTCTAAACCAGGATCTTCTCCAGATAGATGTACGACTTGTGGAGGGAACGGTAAAGTAAGATCTAATCAGGGTTTTTTTACAGTCCAACAAACGTGCCCTCAGTGTGCAGGAAGTGGTGAAGAAATAACAGACCCATGTAATGACTGTAATGGCCAAGGTAATAAACAAACATCAAAAAAAATATCTGTAACAATACCGAAAGGTGTTGATGACGGAACAAGAATAAGATTAGCTGGAAAAGGAGAAGCAGGAAATAGAGGTGGTGCAAATGGTGACTTATATTTATTTATAAATGTTCACACCCATGATCTTTTTAAAAGATCAGATGAAAATTTATTTTTTGAATTTCCAATATCGATAGCTGATGCTGCATTAGGAACTACAATTGAAATACCTACAATTGACGGGGGAAAAGCAAAAATAAAAATCCCTGACGGAACTCAAAATGGAAAACAATTTAGATTAAAGGGCAAAGGAATGCCTTACATGAGGGGAAGTGGAAATGGTGACCTTTATGTCCAAGTTAATACTGAAGTTCCAATTTCATTAAATAAAGCGCAAAAAGAATTACTTGAAAAATTTAGAGAAATTGAAAATGAAAAATCAAATCCAAGTATTAAAAAATTCTTTCAAAAAGCTAAAAATTTCTGGAAAAACTAAAAGACTATTTCATTAAAAAAGGTTAATATTTTCGAAATGAAAAAAATTAATATAGCCATTACAGGTTGTCTAGGAAGAATGGGCCAACAACTTATCAAATCTTCTAAATCTAATAAAAACTTTAAATTAGTGGCCCTAACAGAAAATAAATACATCAATAAGAAAATATCTGGTATCAAACTTGACTTAAATACCAGTCAGACCTTTAAAAAAACTGATGTGATTGTAGATTTCACTGTTCCTAAATGTACTCTCGAGGTACTAAAAATAGCTTCAAAACTAAAAAAAAAAGTAGTTATTGGAACAACTGGTTTTACTGAGAAAGAAGAAAATTTGATTAAAAAATATTCAAAAAAAATTGCCATATTAAAAGCTGGTAATATGAGCTTAGGTATCAACTTGTTAATGTATTTAACTGAAATTGTATCAGCAACTCTTGGTGATGATTATTTGAGCAAAGTGTCTGAGGTTCATCATAAACATAAAAAAGACTACCCATCAGGGACTGCTCTTATGCTTGGAAAAGGAATTGCTAATGGAAAAAATAAAAATATTTATAAACTAATAGGAAAAAAATTTTTAAATAAAAAATCTTTTCCTTATGGAAATAAAATTAATTTTAATTCAATTAGAAAAGGGGAAGTGATTGGTGAACATGAGGTAAAATTTTCAAATGGTAAAGAAATTGTAAAATTAAACCATGAAGCGTTTGATAGAACTCTTTACTCAAATGGTGCATTAACAGCTGCGAAATGGCTAACGAGTAAAAAAACAGGACTTTATTCAATGAGAGATCTATTAAATTTCAAGTAATGGATGAAAAAAATAGAGCAAAACAAATAATAAAAATTTTAAATAAAATTTATCCAAAAACTCCTATTCCATTAAAACATAGAAATAAATTTACACTTTTGATCTCTGTTCTTTTATCTGCACAGTGTACTGACCTAAATGTAAATAATGTAACAAAAAATATATATCCAAAATATAATAAACCTGAACATTTTGTAAAATTGGGTAAAAAAAAAATTGAAAAATTAATAAAAAGTATAGGGATCTTTAGAGTAAAAGCTAAAAGCATCTACTTAACGTCTAAACAACTATTGGAAAAACATAATGGAAAAGTACCAAAAACTTTTAAAGAACTAGAAAGTCTACCAGGTGTAGGTCATAAAACAGCAAGTGTAGTTATGTCCCAGGGCTTTGGATTTCCAGCCTTTGCAGTGGACACACATATACACAGACTGGCGCAAAGATGGGGGTTAACTAATGGTAAAAATGTTATTCAAACTGAAAAAGATTTAAAAAAAATTTTTCCTAAAGAAAAATGGAGCAAACTACATCTTCAAATAATTTATTATGGAAGAGAGTATTGTCAGGCAAGAAATTGCTATGGTTTAACTTGTAAAATTTGCACGACTTGTTATCCTAATCGTAAAAATCCAATTAATATTAAAAAAACTTAATATGAAAATTCTAGGAATAGGAAATGCTATTGTCGATGTTATATGTAAAGTTGAAGATAAATATTTGTCAGAAAATGGATTAACCAAAAGTACGATGAAACTTGTTGATGAAACTGAGTTTAAAAAGTTATTATCAACTTTAAGGATTGAAAAAACTGTTTCGGGTGGTTCTGTTGCAAATTCTATTGTTGGTCTATCTCAGCTAGGTAATAATGTTGGTTTTATTGGAAAGATTAATGATGATGATTTTGGTCAAAAGTATGAAAATGGCCTAAAAATGGAAAATGTTAATTTCTTATATAATAAAAAAAATGAGCTCTTACCTACTGGGACTTGTTTAATATTAATTACACCAGACTCTGAAAGAACTATGTGTGCATTTCTTGGAACTGCTGGAAAAATTAATGAACATGATGTTGATATAAATTTAGTAAAAAATAGTGAAATGACTTTTTTAGAGGGTTACCTATGGGATGAAGGTGATCCTAAGTCAGCTTTTGATAAAGCAATTAAACACTCAAATAAAGTTGCAATGTCATTATCAGATTTATTTTGTGTAGAAAGGCACAAAGTTAACTTTTTAGATTTAGTAAAAAATAAATTAGATATAACCTTTGCGAATGAACAAGAAATTATTTCATTGATAAATGCGAAAAACTTTGGTGATGTAATAAAATTTGCACAACAATTTGGAAGATTAATCGTTGTTACGCGTGGAGAAGTTGGAAGCGTAGCTATAAACAAAAACGAAGTCATCGAGTGTCAAAGCAAAAAAGGTCTAAAAATAAAAGACTTAACAGGTGCTGGAGATTTATTTGCTGCAGGATATCTTCATGGTCATATTAATAATCTATCAATTCGCGAAAGTCTTGAAAAGGGAACAGATTTATCATCTAAAATAATTCAACAAATTGGTGCTAGATTAATTTAGCTTTTTTTCTCTTAAAACTACCTTTTCCCTTTTTGGTTTTAACTATTCTAGGTTTATACTTTGTTGTTCTAAGCTCCTTAGCTATAAAATTTTTTCTTTTCATTTAATTGAATAACCTGCCTCCTCACTAATAATAAAATTATCATCATTAAATTTTTCTTTAATTTTTTTTTTCAATCTATAGACATGTGTCTCAACTGTATGAGTTTCAAGGTCAGACTCATATTTCCAAACTCGATTTTGTAGAATATTAATACTTTGTGGTTGATTATTTTGATTTAAAAATAAGATTATATCCATTTCTTTCTGGGTTAATTTAAGCTTTTTTTCTTTGTCGGAAATAACTCTAGAATTAAAATTTAAAGAATAGTTTTTTATATTTAAATTAGATTGAATATTATACTTTTGTTTTATTAAACTAATATTAAGATCTTCAATCAATTTAACTAAAGGCACTGGCTTGTCAGGTAGTGTAATGATTTGCTGTTTATCTAAATTTTTTTTAAATCTAAGTTCATGGTCAATTTTTTTTGTTATAATCAATGAATTTTTTAAATCATTTTTAATTGAAAAATCTATAAATTTTTTTTTGTCTATGTAATGATAAATTTCAAAACTTAAATTTTTTTTAATTTCTTCTAATATATCAAATAATACTTTAAAATTTATAATATGAATATTATGTTTAACCATTTAGAGTAACCTTATGCTAATTTTTTTAAAAAATAAAGATACGTTGGTTGTTGATGATTTTAAATTTAAGTGTTCTATTGGTAAAAATGGAATATCAAAAAATAAGGTAGAAGGAGATAAGTGCACACCACAAGGAATTTTTGGACTGGGCCCATTATACTTTAGAAAAGACAGAAATTATAAACCAGAAACAAATATTAAAACAAAAATAATCAAAAAAAGCATGGGATGGTGTGACGATCCTAAAAATAAATTATATAATAAAGAAATAATTATAGATAAATTTATTAAACACGAAACACTGTTTAGGAAAGATAGTATTTATGATTACCTACTTGTAGTTAAATATAATACCAATAAAAGTATACCATTTAATGGAAGTGCAATTTTTATACATTTAACAAATGATTACAAACCTACGGCAGGTTGTATTGCATTAAAGAAAAAAGATTTTTTAATAATGATAAAATTAATAAATAAAAAAGTGAAAATTAAAATCAACTAAGATCTTTGACCAAATATTTTGGAACCTACTCTAATAAAAGTAGAATTAAAATTTATTGCATCTAAATAATCATTAGACATGCCCATACTTAATTCTTTTAACTGAGTTTTTTTAATGAGCTCAAGCATTTTAGCAAAATAGATTTTAGGGTTTTCATTTGCTGGTGGGATACACATTAAACCAATTATATCTAAATTTAAATTCTCTATACAATTTTTAACAAAATCTGTTAAATTTTCTAAATCTATTCCATTTTTTTGGGCTTCATTTCCAATATTTACTTGAATAAATATTTTAGGTCTAAAGTTTTTTTTTTCTTGTTCTTGAGAAATTTTTTTTGCTAATTTAGCACTATCCAGTGAATGAATATAATCAAAGAGAGGAATTGCATATTTAACTTTATTCGTCTGTAATTTTCCAACTAAATGTAGCTTTATTTTTTTAAAATCATACTTGATTGTAGTCCACTTTTCTTTTGCTTCTTGTACTTTGTTTTCTCCATAATGTACATGACCATAATTTATTAATGGCAAAATTTCACTTATCGGAAATGTTTTCGAAATAGCTATGATTTCTGTTTTATTTTTTTTAAACTGTATTTCTTTTTTAATTAATAATAAATTATTAAGTGATTTATGCATAAATATAATAAAATTTACTATTTTATAGATGATTTTGATATAGATGAAATTAAAAAAATAAACAAAAATATTTCATTAATATACAGAAATTATAAAAAAAAATACAAAATCGATTTAATTAAAAAAATTAGAGATTTTTGTATTAGAGAAAAAAGAAAATTTTTTATTTCAAATAATTTAAAAATTGCAAAAAAATTGAAACTTGATGGAGTCTATATTCCTTCTTTCGAAAGAATAAAAAAATTTAGAAATTTAAATATAAACAAAAATTTCACAATTATTGGCTCAGCCCACAACATGGCTGAAATAATTAATAAAAAAGAACAAGGATGTTCAGAGATATTTGTATCTCCTATTTTTAAAAAGCAAAAATACAAATTCAATTTAGGTATTAAAAAATTTAATTTAATGACCAACTCTTTGGATGTAAAAATTATTGCTCTAGGAGGTATTAACTCTTCTAATTATTCTAGATTAAAATTAACTAATTGTGATGGGTTTGCCGCAATAAACTGGATAAAAAAAACCGGCCTAAAATAAATTAGGCCGGTTTAGTAATCTTAAATGTATTAACTAGAATGCGAAAGATACAGATAATTCTGTTTCTTCGTATTTCATAGCAGTTACACCACCAACGTTATCAGTTTCATACATTGAAGCAGCTAAAGTCATAGCTCCCATTGAGTATGAAGCTTGGATAGCAGTCATTTCTACTTCCAATAACGCAGCTGTATCTGAAACCGCTTGAGTTGTTTCATTTTGTTGAGCGTAAGACACTGAGAAATCACCTTGAGTTATAGCGATACCCATCATGTCAGCTTCAATATCAGCTCCAACAGAAGCAGCTACTGAGTCTTGGTGAGCACTGTCAACATAAGTTTCTTGGTAACCAACGCTTAATGGTCCAACGTTTAATAAAGCATAACCTGTAGCTCTGTTAACACCAAAATCATCAGTACCATCATCTTCAACTTCTTCAACACCAGCACCTAGAGTTAATCCAGACTCATGAGCAACTTTAGCTACATAAGCTACACCGCCTCTTGAATTTGAACCAACACCACCAGCAGCCGCAGGGCCTACACCAGAGTTTGGATCATAAGTTACAGCAGCACTAACAGTAGTTCCCATTCCTAAAGATAGAGCAGGAGTTCTGTAGTCAACTGAACCTGATTGAGTTGACACACCAAATGAGTGTGTAGAAGCAGCGTGAGAAGTACCATCCCATGGCTCTTCATAAGCTTTTGGCATTACATCATCAATTGATGTTGCGGCAGAACCGAATACATCATTGAATTGCACAGTTCCTAAAGAACCCATACCAATAGTTAATTGAGCAGATGAGTTAATACCACCTGATGTTGCTGTGTTAGCTTGTTCTAAATCTAACGCAGTAAAAACACTTACAGTCCAACCATTATCTAGTTCTCCTGAAGCATTAAAATAAAGGTCAGTGTCAACACCAAAACCTTTACCACTTGAAGCAGTACCGTCATTCGAACCGTTATCTTGAGTCGAATATACTACTTGAGCATCTCCTGTTACTGCGTATTCAACCGCATTAACAGAAAACATAGCTAGTGATCCAGCAAGAGCTGAAAGACCAACTTTTTTAAAGTTATTCATAGTATTTCCTTTTGTTATTTGTTTATTCATATGAATGCTTGATAAATATCATTTTTGATTAAATTTAATGTTTTTTTTAGCATAAATACTCAATATTTTTGATTATGTTGCAATTATGCAACAGAAATAAGCTTTTGAATTAGCCATTTATTGAGTTAAACCATCATCAATGATGCCTTTATATAAAATTCTTAAAAATCTCTGTTTATTATGTCTAATTTTAGTTTTTGCTGCAGGCTGCAATCCCTTGAAAGATATTGATTGGAGTAAAAAACAAGAACCAGATGGAAAAGAAAGAGCAAGAAAAAATGTACGAGAAGGAAAAGGTTTTTCTATGGGTATTGGTAAGGGCACCAAAGGAACAAATTTTCAGTTTGCTTCATCTAATCCTATGTGGCGTTCAACTTTAGATGTTTTAAATTTTATAACAATTGCAACTGTTGATTATGCGGGTGGCCTAATTATTACAGATTGGTATTCAGAAAATAACAATAATGAGGCTATCAAAATCACTGTCCGTTTTTTAAGTGATGAAATTAGATCTGATGGATTAGATGTCATGTTGCATAAAAAAACGTGTGATCAAAATAATAATTGTAATATTTCAAAGATCAACAATGATGTAATTTTAGAAATAAAAGATGCAATATTAAAAAAAGCAGCCACATTAGATGCTCAAGATTCTAAAACTGCAAAAGAAAATAGGCCTAAAAAAAAATGGGGCGGAAATAAATAAAGATATAATCTTAAGAAAATATAGTGGAAAGATATAATTTTAAAACCATTGAAGAAAAATGGCAAAAAAATTGGGAAGTAAATAAAACTTTTGAAACTAAAGTAGAAAAAAATAAAAAAAAGTTTTATTGTTTAGAAATGTTTCCATACCCATCTGGTAAAATTCATATGGGTCATGTCAGAAATTATACGATAGGTGATGTCCTATCTAGATTTAAAAAACACCAGGGTTATAATGTGCTTCATCCTATGGGATGGGACTCTTTTGGAATGCCCGCAGAAAATGCTGCAAGATTAAATAATTTAGACCCAAAAGATTGGACTGAAAAAAATATTTCTACAATGAAATTTCAGCTAAAACAACTTGGGCTTTCCATTGATTGGAGTAGAGAAATTTCAACCTGTTCGCCAGAATATTATAAACACCAACAAACATTTTTCTTAGATTTATATGATAAAGGCTTAGTTTATCGAAAAGAAAATTATGTAAATTGGGATCCAATTGATCAAACAGTTCTTGCAAATGAACAAGTCATAGATGGTAAAGGTTGGCGTTCTGGTGCTTTAGTTGAAAGAAAAAAACTTAATCAATGGTTTTTTAATATATCTAAATTTTCTGATGATCTTCTAGAAGGATTAAATGATTTAGAACAATGGCCCAATAAAGTCAAAGTCATGCAAAAAAATTGGATTGGGAAATCTTACGGTTGTGAAATTGACTTTAAAATTGAAGGCGATTTACCTGTAGAAAAAATTAAATGTTTTACTACCCGCCCCGATACATTATTTGGATTTTCTTTTTTAGCTCTATCTGTAGACCATCCAATTTCTAAATTTTATCAAAACGACAAAAATTTTTTGCAATTTAAAAAAGATTGCTCTAAATCTGGAACAACTGAAGAATCAATAGCTCAAGCTGAAAAATTAGGATTTAAAACAAATTTATTTGCTATAAATCCTCTTGATGAAAATATCAAAGTCCCTGTTTATTTTGCAAACTTTGTTTTAATGGATTATGGATTTGGAGCTATATTTGGATGTCCTGCACATGACCAAAGAGATCTGGACTTTGCCTTAAAATATAAACTCAAAATTAATACCGTCGTTAGGCCAGAAAATAATAATGATGATTTTATTGTTAAAAATGAAGCATTCACTGATTCAGGAATAATTTTTAACTCACAATTTTTGAACAATTTAAAAGCTCCTAATGAGTCTATACCAGAAACTATTAAAATTCTTGAAGAAAAAAAGATTGGAAAAAAAAGGATTAATTTTAGATTAAAAGATTGGGGCGTCTCGAGGCAACGTTATTGGGGGTGCCCAATCCCTGTAGCATATAATAAAAAAAATGAAATTATTAAAGTTCCGTTGGAATTATTACCCATAACTCTTCCAGAAAACATCGACCTTAATACAAAAGGTAACCCTCTTGATCACCAAATTAAATGGAAAAAAATTATAATAAACGATGAAGAGTGTACTATGGAAACTGATACTTTAGACACATTTGTTGATTCATCTTGGTATTTTTTAAGATTTTGTTCACCTAATAATAAAAAATATGGTTTTGATAACGATGAGATAAATTATTGGATGCCAGTAGACCAATATATAGGAGGTGTTGAGCATGCAATTTTGCATTTATTGTATTCTAGATTTTTTATGCGTGCATTAAACTTTAACAATAAATTGTTTCAAAATACCGAGCCTTTTAAAGGCTTATTTACCCAAGGCATGGTTTGTCACGAAACATATAAAGATCAAAACAATAAATGGCTAAATCCTAAAGATGTTGTTTCAGAAAATGGAGTAGATTTTCATATAAAGGACAAACCTAATCAAAAAGTATATGTGGGTCCGCCCGAATCTATGTCCAAATCAAAAAAAAATACTATAGATCCCGAGGAAATGATTAAAAACTATGGAGCTGATGCTGTTAGATTGTTTATACTTTCTGATAGTCCACCTGAAAAAGATGTTCAATGGTCAGAGCAAGGAATGCTTGCTTCCTACAAGTTTATACAGAAATTTTGGTTACTTCATCGGTCAATAAAAGAAAAGATTTTAAAAGAAACAGAAGAGATGTCCAAAAAAAAGGAGCTTGAATTTCTTCAATTTATAAATCAATTGATTAATAAAATTACAAAAAACTTAGAAAGTTTTCACTACAATGTGATTGTTGCAAATTTCCATGAAACATACAATTTTTTAATTAATATAATTAAAGAACCAATAGATAGGCAAATTTTATTGGAAAGTTATTTAAAAATTTTAAAAATTATGAGCCCAGTTATTCCTCACATTACATCAGAATGTTTACAAGAAATGGGTGAAAAAACAAACGTAGTTTGGCCAAAAGTTGATAAAAAATATATTGAAAAAACAAATAGACAAATTGTTGTTCAAATTAATGGAAAGAAGAGAGGTCTTTTTGAAACAAATAAAGAAATGAACGAAAAACAAATTATAGATGTTATTAAATTAATGCCATTATACGAAAAATACTTTAATAATGTTAAGGTCACAAGAACTATTTACGTAAAAAATAAATTGATTAATTTGATAATTAAATGAAGAAAATCGTTCTATATTTCTGTATGAGTTTTATTTTAAGTTGTTCGGGCTATACACCAATATTATCAACAAACAATTTAGATTTCTATATTAACAATATTGAAAACTTAAGTAACGACAAAATTACAAAACAAATAACAAAAAAACTTAAAAACTTTAGAGTTAAGAACTCAAATAAAAAAATTTATAACTTAAAAATCAAAAGTAAAAAAGATACGATTGTTGCCTCAAAAGATGCTAAAGGTGATCCTTTAATGTATAAAATGCTAGTAGATGTTTCTGTCAGCGTTATCTATAACCAAGAAGAAATAAGTAAAATCACACTAAATGAAAAATTTAGTTTTAGAAATAGTTCAAATAATTTTGATTTAAATCAGTACAAACGAAATATAGAAAATAATTTGATTAACAAAATTAGTGACGATTTAATTCTAAAATTACAAATACTATAAATGATAATAAAATATTTTGAATTAAATAAAGTTGATCTGAATAAAAATTATTTTTTTCTCTTGCATGGTGAAAATCAAGGATTAAAAAATGAATTGATAGAAAATAAATTTAAAAGAAACTATTTAGAAAAATCATATAATTACGATGAAAATGAAATATTAAATAATAAAGAAAATTTTTACGACAATATTTTATCAAATTCTTTTTTTGAGAATGAGAAATTAATTATAATTAATAGAGCAACAGATAAAATAACTAATATTATAGAAGACATTCTTGAAAAAAAAATAACTGATTTAGTTTTGGTGTTAAACGCAAACACTTTAGAAAAAAGATCTAAGATTAGGTTGTTTTTTGAAAAAAATAAAGAAACAATCTCAATTCCATTTTATGAAGATAACAATCAAACATTGATGGCAATTGTTAATAACTTTTTTAGAAGTAGAAAAATACTAATTGCTCAACAATCAATAAACATATTAGTGAATAGGTGTAGGGGCGATAGGCAAAATTTAAATAATGAACTTCAAAAAATAGAAAGTTTTATTTTAAATAAAAATAAAATTGAGATTGATGACCTTCTAAAACTTACTAACCTAGCTGAGAATTATAATGTTTCTGAACTTGTAGATTCTTGTTTGGCTAAAAATAAAAGAAAAACCATAAATATCCTTAATGAAAATAACTATTCTCTAGAAGATTGTATTATAATAATAAGAACTTTTTTAATTAAATCAAAAAGACTTTTAAAATTGAGTACAGATTATGAAAATGGCAAAAAAATTACAGATGTTATTTCTTCGTATAAGCCTCCTATATTTTGGAAAGATAAAGCGATTGTGGAAGATCAAATAAAATCTTGGTCTTATATTAACGTAGAAAAGTTAATTTATAAGATTAATGAAATTGAACTTTTAATAAAGAAAAATTCAGATATTGCTATAAATGTGTTATCTAATTTTATAATTGAGCAAGTAACTTCAGCTAATAATTAGTTTTTATAATTTCGATAATTTTATTTAGTTGATCAAAATCCTTATAATCAAATATTATAGATCCCGAATTGTTTTTTTTATTTTTTATCAAAACATTTAATCCGACTTTATCAATTATAGAACTTTCTAAAGCTTTTAAATTTGTGTCTTTAAAACTTTTAGTAGATTGTCTTCTTACCTTAAAAATTTTTACAAAATTTTCTGCTTGCCTGACTGATAAACTTTTTTCTATGATTTTTTGCGCTACAAAATCAGCATTATCAAGACCAACCAAGATTTTAGCATGACCTGGAGATAATTTTTTAGACTCAACTAATTTTATAACTCCATCAGGTAAAGATAAAA
>Ga0209631_10002667_pt1 | contig 21181 bp, 23 predicted proteins | sample COG_08_FD_184752 | JGI IMG/M metagenome (GOLD analysis project Ga0209631, IMG submission 184752) | Pelagic Microbial community sample from North Sea - COGITO 998_met_08 (SPAdes) (version 2) | ecosystem: Environmental > Aquatic > Marine > Neritic zone/Coastal water | place: Helgoland, sampling... | reverse complement strand
GATAAATTTAAAAAAGGTTTTCAAAAAAGTGCTTCGGCATTTTCATCTGGTCTTAAAGAAATAATTGTAAAAAAAGAAATAGATGATGAAAATTTAAATAAAATTGAGGAATTTTTAATCCGCTCTGATGTTGGAATTGAAGCTGCTTCTGAAATAAAGGAAATAATTTCAACTAAGAAAGTAGATCCTAATAAAGATTTAACATCAGAGATAAATTTAATTTTGAAAGAATATATTGTTTCTTTAATGAAACCATTGGAGAACAGCTCTTTTTTTTCAAAAAAAGAAAAACTTAATGCAACTTTAATTTCTGGAGTAAATGGTGTTGGTAAAACAACAAGCATTGGTAAAATTGGAAAAATTTTAAAAAACAATGGTAATAAAGTTATGTTTGCAGCTTCAGATACTTTTCGAGCTGCAGCAATTGAACAATTAGAAAATTGGGCTAATAAAATAAATGTTCAAATAACTAAATCATCACAAGGATCTGATCCAGCCTCTGTTGCCTATAAAGCTATCGAAGAAGCTATTAATAATAATTTTAATCAAGTTTTAATTGATACTGCTGGAAGACTTCAAAATAAAAAAAATTTAATGGAAGAATATAAAAAAATTGCAAATGTAACAAAAAAAATAGATCCTGACGCACCACATGATGTTATTTTAGTTTTAGATGCAACCTCTGGCCAAAATATTATTAATCAAGTAGAGGAATTTAACAAAATTATTCCAATTACAGGAATTATCATGACTAAATTAGATGGAACTGCGAAAGGTGGTATTCTTTTGGCATTAGCAAAAAAATATAAACTTCCAATTATTGCTTTAGGTTTAGGTGAAAAAGAAGATGACTTACAAATATTTGAAGCTGAAAAATTTGCAGAGGCTTTTACTCAAACTAACTAATTTATTACAAAGATATAAAGGTAAGAGTCCTAATAAAATTAATTCACCTAGCATTAATTAATTAAATTACTCGAAATTAAAGGTTTGTAGAAACTACATTTATAATTATCCTTAAATTCAAAATGACCACAATTTTTAGCAAAAGAGGAAATGATAAAATCAAATTTACCTGTAGTTGGGTATAGCTCTAATTTTTTTTCTATAATATCAAACTTAAAATTAGCATTTAAACTTTTTACTGCACTAATCATTACTAAGGTTTTGTTATCTTTTAAAAGATAGTAGGCAAAATCATCTGGAAATACTGGAAAATCATATTCTTGTAGATAAAATTTTGCATGGGTTGGGAACCACTCATATGAAATTAATGGAGATGAGGTTTTGGTTTTATAATCATATATATAAAGATCTTTTGGATAATCATTAATGTAATTACTAGTTTCACCTCTGGCTAAAATTGAGTTCTCTCTGCCTTTAAAATACAAAGCAAAGTTTTTATTATGTGAATTCATTTGATCTATGTGAAACAGATCATCGGGTAAAAATTCATTGTCTTTCGCGGTTGCAATTTTACTTAACGAAAAAATAAAAACTATTATTAAAATTATTTTACTCACGATAATATTTTAAAAATTAATATTGAGTTATATTTGTTTAGAATGTGGCCTAATTTAAACTTTTGAAAAACGATTTAAGTGCTAAAACTAACTTATCATCATATTTCATCATATGATTGTCATATTTAGTAAAGTATGAGTATTTGGGTTCATTGGCTATTTCATAAATTTTTTTCCCCATTGAAAATGGAACTATTTGATCTATTTCGCCGTGCATAACTAAGATAGGTGAATTTATATTCTTAACTTTTTTATAATTTTCAAATTTATCTTTAAGTAACAAATTAACTGGAATATATGGATAAAATATTTTTGCAGCATCTACCATAGAAGTAAATGGTGTTTCTAAAATTACACCTCCAAAGTTCCTATTTTGAGCCAATTGTATGGCTACACCTGTCCCTAAAGACTCTCCATACAAAATAAGATTTTTTTCAGCCACTCCTTCTTTAATCAACCAATTAATTGCACTATTACCATCTAAATAAAGTCCTTCCTCGGAAGGTTTGCCATTGTTACCACTAAAACCCCGCCAGGCTATGATCAAAAAATTAATGTTCATATCTTGAAAATGGTTAAGTTTATGAATTCTATTTTCTAGAGAACCAGCATTACCATGAAAATAAACAAGAGTTTTATAATCTTTAATATTTTTTTCATGATACCATCCAAATAATTCAATATTATCTGAAGTTCGTATTTTTACTTTTTCAATTTTTACTGAAATTTTATCTCCTGAATAGTTATTTTCATTTGGATGATAAAGTAAATTTCGTTGATAAAAGTATAAAAATACTAAAACGAAAAGATATAGTGAAAAGATGATTAAAACTAATTGCAATAAATTCTTCCTAAATTTTTTGAACATTTTTTTTTTTTGCTAAGTATACGCCAATAAATACTAAAATTGTTCCTATCAAATGAAACTTTTTGGACTATTTATTTTTTATCAAACAAAGCTTCATAAATCATTATAAAGATTGCAGTACCCATTAAAAAAACTATAGCAAGTATAGAACCTGAGAATTCTATAAACTTTTGCATTTTAATTATTACATTCTTTTTCTAGCCATCTAGCTGAGCCTAAAAATCTATGATCATCATAACGTTCACCAATTACTTGAACCCCTAACGGTAAATTATCTTCACCCTCAAGTAAAGGAAGGGAAATGCACGGAGTTCCAAAATAAGACCAGACTTTATTAAATTCCGCGGTGCCAGTACTTTTTAAACCCTTTGGTGCAACCCCAGGACTCGATGGAGTCAAAACTCCATTGTATTCTTCAAATACTTCTTGATATGATTCATAACTTTGTTTTTTAAAATCTAATGCCTTAGCATATTCTTTTGCTGAGTGTTTATTTCCATTTGCTATAGCCGTTTGCATATATTTGGATAATTTTGTTTTATGTTTTTTATAATAATTTTCAAAATTATTAGCCAAATCTGTTTCATGAATAATTTGATGATAACCATGAATATCCTTGAAATATGGAGGGTTATCGAAAACTTCTATATTTTTAAATGATTTAATAAAATATTCAAAAGACTCTCTTGATTTTTTGTCAATTATTTTCCAATAGTCAGTTTTGTAAAAAATAAATTTTGGTTCAAAAAGCAGTTCTTTTTTTACCTCCTCAACAAAATTTGAAGAGGAATAGTTTATAGTCACATCATCTTTGGAATCTTTTTTTATTAAAGTTTTTGCTAGCAAAGCAACATCCTCAACCGTTTTTCCAAATAGACCAATATGATCAAGATTTTTTGAAGTTCTTAAAACTCCGCTTCTTGAAATTAACCCATAAGAAGGTTTGTACCCAACAACTCCGCAATAAGATGCTGGTCTTATGATTGATCCGCCTGTTTGAGAGCCAATAGACAATGGTGCCATAAAAGATGCAATTACTGCTGCTGATCCACTAGAAGATCCACCTGGAGTTCTAGAATAATCGTGAGGATTTTTTGTTGCAGGAGGCCCTAAATAAGCAAGTTCTGAAGTTGATGTTTTTCCCATTACAATTGCACCAGCTGATTCTAATAAATTAACTATTTCAGCATTCTCTGCTTGGATTTTTCCCTTTCTTAGTACTGTTCCACACTCAGTTGGCATATCAATTGTGCCAATTATATCTTTTAAAGCCACAGGAATACCATGTAAAGGTCCTAACGGCTTTCCAGTCCTTCTGTATGCGTCTGCAGCTTCAGCTTTTTCAATTAAAAGATTTTTGTCAAAATAGGCCCAAGCTTTTATATCTTTTTCAAATTCTTCAACCCTATCTATATATAGTTTACATATTTCTATTGGGGTTATTTTTCCTTCTTTAACCTGATTTACTAATTCAGAAACTGGTGTTGAAAAAATATTATTCATTAAGTTATTTTTTTATTTCTTTATAAGAATCATAACAAAGAAGAGATAAACAAAAAATAATTATAAACCAAAAAGGTAAGCCTCTCCAGAAACCTGCTAGACCAGTACTAATACTCCATGCCAGACCAATAACAAAGATTGAAAATAACAGTATACCTAAAATAATTGAAAATTTATTATTTTTTGACTTTGTTTTATAATCCATAAATTATTACTACTTAGCTACACCAAAAAAATAATCTGGCAAAAATAATGCTATCCCTGGAAAGTTATACATTAAAACCATTGTAAATATTACTATAATCAAATATGGTGCTATATTCTTAAATATTTCGACAAGGTCAATTTGATCTCCCACAACTCCCTTAAGATAGTAAGCAGCCATAGCCATTGGTGGGGTTAAAAAGGATGTTTGTAAATTTAAAGCAACTAACATTGCAAAGAAATAAGGATTTACACCAAATGTATCAAGCATAGGTAAAAAAATTGGAACAAAAATTATTAATATTTCTGTCCACTCAAGTGGCCAACCAAGTAAAAAAATTAATAATTGTACTAAGACAAGAAACTGCCAAGGTTCTAAATTAAATCCTAAAATCCAATGTTCTACTATTTCGTGTCCACCTAAATAAGAAAAGACTGAGGCAAAAGTCCATGAACCAACAAACAACCAACAAACCATAGCTGTAGTTTTTGCTGTCAAAAAAACAGATTGTTTCAAACCTTCAAATGTAAGAGATTTATAACAAAAAGCCAAAAACAACCCTCCACTTGCTCCAATAGCAGCTGCTTCTGCTGGTGTGGCCAGCCCTAGTAAAATTGATCCTAACACTGTAAAAATTAAAAGTGCCAATGGCACAAATGAAGTCAATAATTGCATAATAATTTCTTTTACTTCAGGTATTTCTTCTTCAGCTGGTTTTGGAGCAATACTAGGTTTAAAATATGCATAACCAATAACATAAATCATATAAAAACCTGCAAGTAAAAATCCAGGAATTATTGCTGCTGCGTAAAGTCTTAAAGGAGATAATTCAGCTATTGCCGCATAAACTATAAGCATAATACTTGGAGGTATCAAAATACCAAGAGTACCACCTGCACAAATAACACCTGCGGCAAATCCTCGGTTATAATTTGCTTTAACCATTGCTGGAAATGCTAACAACCCCATCAATGTAACAACAGCACCAATGATACCACTTGCTGTAGCAAATATTGCACAAGTAGCAAGTGCTGCAACTGCCATCGACCCTGGTAAATGGCGGGTTGCTAGCTGCAAACTAAAAAATAATCTGTTTACTATGTTGGCTCTCTCTACAACATATCCCATAAATAAAAATAATGGTATAGCAACCAAAACATCATTTTCCATAACTGAATAAGTGTTTTGATTTAGTAAATAAAAAATCTTATTTAAAAATAAATTTCCTTCTTCGAAATAAGCATAATATCCAAAACCAACACCCATTGCTATTAAAGTAAATGCTATAGGAAAACCAAGCAAAACTAGGAAAATAAACAAAGACAACATCAAAATTGCAACTTGTGGATCTGTCATTTTATTTACCTATTGTTTCTTCTTGTTTTTTTTTAAAAATTAAATTTTCTTCTGTCTCCTTTACATCGTCATGTCTTTTTAACCACTGACCATCTTTAATACATAGAATACATCTCATACACTCTGAAACTCCTTGAATAATTAAAAATCCACCAGCAAGTGGAATTAAAGATTTAAAAAAATAAATTTGAATTCTAGCAGGACTATTCCAACTTACTTCTTTATATCTCCAGGAGTCTGATGCAATTTCATAACCAAAATAAAATAAAGCTAATATCCCTGGGAAAAAAAATAATATATAGAGTGTCAAATCAATTTTAGCCTGTAGCCTGGGTGAAAATAATCTATAAATAACATCTCCTCTAACATGCGCATCCTGGGCTAAAGCATACGGTCCAGCCATTAAAAATAATGCACCATACATTTGTACCATCATATCAAATGCCCAAACTGTTGGCGCATTTAAAACATATCTAACAAAAACTTCATAGGTTACTGAGAGGGTTAATACTAAGATGCACCAGCCAAAAGCTCTTCCTACCCATATACTTAAATTTTCAATAAAATAAATTTTATCTCTCATGTGTTAGTTTTTATATAATAAAAGGGCGATTTTAAAAAATCGCCCTTTTATAAAATTAATTTATATTATTTAAATTGCTTTTGTAGGTTCTCCAAAATGATGCTTATAAGCCATTTCGTAATCTGGCTGATTAAGTAACAGATATGCCATTACTTTTTTAGCGTACACTTTTTGAGACTCTACTACTTTTTTGAAAAAAGGATCCTTATTAGAAAACTTTTTAGTAATAACATCCCAAGCTTTAAGCTGATCTGCCATAACTGAGTCTGGAGTTCTGTAAACATTTACACCAAGCTTGTTTTTTAATTTAACAAGGTCATCTGCATATCTTAAGGTATTATTCCAGAAAAAATTAGAGTTTTCTGCTTCAGAAGCATACTCAAGAATTTTTTGTAATTCTGGAGATAAACTATCGAACTTTTTTTTATTGAATGTTATTTCAAAACATTCTTGTGACTGGTGAAAACTTGCTAGATGATAATGTTTAGACACATCTTGCATACCAAAGTCACTGTCTGAAGTTGGGTTATTAAATTCAGCAGCATCAATTAATCCACTTTTCATAGCTGGCTGGATCTCTCCACCAGGTAACTGAACTACCGACATACCCATTTCACCAAGAACGTCAGCTGCTAATCCCACTGTACGATATTTTAAACCTTTCATTTGAGAAGAGTTTTTGATTTGTTCTTTAAACCAACCTAAAGGTTGTGCAGGCATTGCACTATTAAAGAAGCTAACTATATTTAAATCCAGGCTTCCCATTAGTTCATAGAATAATGCTCTTCCACCACCATAGTGTATCCAACCTAACATCTCGTTAGCACTCCAGCCCCAACAAGGACCAGTACCAAAAAGAGATGCTGCTGCTGACTTACTATACCAATAAGCAGGAACATAATGAGCACCATCTAGGACTCCTCTATGAACCGCATCTTGCATTTGACCAGTTTTAACGACTGAATTTACAGGTAACAGATCTATCTTTAGCTTACCTCCAGACATTTCGTTAACTCTGTTAACGTATGCCTTAGCGTTCTCTAAAAAAATTCCGCCTCCCCATGCTGCTTGAACTTTTAATGTTACGTGACCGTCAGCTCTTGCAATGTTTGGCATTGCAACAGTAGCTGCAGCAACTGCTCCAGCTTTAGCAGCAGTTTTAAAGAACTTACGTCTTGAAGATGTTTTAATCTTCAATGATTTATTTTCTTTTGTCATTGTTTCTCCTATTAAAGTTAATTAACTGGGATAATTTAAACATAGATTAGGATTAGAGTCTTTTAAAAAAAAAGCGACAATATAACGTTAATTAAGTTCAAATTCACTTATAAGTAGAATTAATTAACTTTATTTTTGCAATTTCCTGATTTAAAAAATTCATCAATATTATCGATTGCCAAATTTGCCATTGCAATTCTAGTATCTTTGGTGGCACTACCTAAGTGTGGTAAAATAAAAGCTGTTTTAATTTTTAGATAACCTGGATTTAGATTTGGCTCATTTTTATAAACATCTAGTCCAACGGCATAAATTTTTCTTCTATTTAAAGCATCAATTAGAGCTTCGTCTTCAACTATATCACCTCTGGCTACATTAGTTATAATTGCTCCTTTAGGAAAATATTCAACTGTCTCTTTATTAATCATGTTTTCGGTTTCTTTGGTAGCTGGACAACAAATTGATAGTACATCTGAAACAGAAAAAAGACTTTTTATGCTATCATGGTAAATTGCTCCATTTTCCTTCTCATCTTTTAATTTAGATCTATTATGGTAATGAATTACCATTCCTAAAGATTTTGCAACCTTAGCAATTTTTTGTCCAATTCTTCCCATTCCTAAAATACCTAATCTTGTTCCTGTTAACTGTTTACCAATTAAGTAGTCTGCTGACCACTTCCAACCGCCTTCTCGTGCGGCTTTTATTCCTTCAGCTGCTCTTCTACATGCACCTAAAATTAACAAAATTCCAATTTCAGCGGTAGCGTCTGATAAAACTTCTGGGGTATTCGTAACAATAATATCTTTTTTTTTTGCTGCCTCTAAATCTATATTTCCAAAACCAACAGCAAAATTTGAAATGATCTTAACTGTATCAGGTAATTTATTAATTGTGTTTTTATCAAATTTTTCAGTTAATGAAGATAATATCCCATCACATCCTTTACTCATTTCTATTATTTTAGATTGAGAGTACAATTCATCATTAGTATTTAATATTGAATCAAAATTTTTTACAGCTTTGTCTTCACTTTCTTTGATTAGTTTTCTTGTAATTAGAATTTTTTTCATAAAATATTTTTTTGATTATCAATTTAAATCGAAAATCTTACCTGGATTCATTATATTGTTTTGATCAATACTTCTTTTAATTGACTTCATTAAAGGGATATTATCACCATGTTGTTTTAACAAGTAAGCTTTTTTATGTAACCCTATCCCGTGTTCACCAGTTATAGTACCTTCAAGCTCTAAGGTTTTATCGATAAGTTTATTTGAAAGTGTTCTTATTTTTTCATATTCTCCCGCTTTATTTGGGTCATACCCTATTATTGCATGAAAATTACCATCACCAACGTGTCCAACCATTGGAGCTTTTAAACCAAGTTTTTTAATTTCTTCTTCTGTGAAATTAATACACTCTACAAGATTTGATATTGGTACACACACATCTGTTGAATATACTTTAAAGTTGTTTCCTTGAGATTTAACTGAATAATAGCAATCATGCCTTGCTTGCCATAATTTATTTCTGTCCTCCAACGTTTCAGCCCATTTGAAATCACTTCCACCATTATTTTTTGAAAGCTCTTCAACTGTTTTTACTGACTCTTTGTTTGACTCCTCGCTTCCATGAAATTCAAAAAATAAAGTTGGTAATACCTCATAATTTTTTAATTTTGAGTAGTTTATAACTAAATCCATTTGATCTTTATTTAACATTTCAATTCTTGCAATTGGAATTCCATATTGAATTACCTCTTGAGAAGTTAAAACTGCAGACTCAAGGTCACTAAATTGGCAAACTGCGCTCATTATACTTTCTGGAATAGGAGAAAGTCTTAATTGAACTTCGGTAATAACTCCTAAAGTTCCTTCAGAACCAATAAACAAATTAGTTAGATTATATCCAGCTGAAGTCTTTTTAGTTCTACTACCAGTTTTAACAATATCTCCATTGGGTAAAACAACTGTCAGTCCAGATATTACTGTTCGCATTGTTCCATACTTAACTGCCATTGTGCCAGATGCAGAGGTAGACGCCATTCCGCCTAAGGCAGCATCAGCTCCCGGATCAATTGGAAAAAAAACACCATCTTCTCTTAAATACTCATTTAATTGTTTTCGAGTAACATTGGCTTGTACTCTACAGTCAAAATCACCTGCATTTACAGTTAAAACTTTATTCATTTTTTCCAACGAGATAGTGATACCGTTAGAGTTTCCAACTGCATTACCCTCTAAAGAAGTTCCTGTTCCGAAAGGCACTACAGGGATTTTATTATCATTACATAATTTTAAAACTTTTGAGACTTCTTCATTGGTCTCTGGAAATACTACTGCTTCAGATAAAACAGGCTCATATGTATCTTCACCCCTAGCATAATTTGCCCTTGTTGATTCTGAAGTTGAAAATCTTCCATTAAAAATTTTTTTTAATTTCGTTTGGACTTCATTGTTCATTACTTGAATACTAATAAAAATTTTTGTAAAAATACAGCTTATTTAACTAGCATTTTCTTTATATTTTCCAAAGCTTGAGAAATATTATCTTGAGATGCAGCGAAACTAAATCTTACGTAGTCATTACAAGTTTTGCCAAAGGCTGTGCCTGGAACTATTGCTACCCCAGCTTCGTACATTGCTTTTTTACTAAATTCATTACCATTCATGCCTGTTCCAATCACTTTTGGGAAAGCATAAAAAGCACCACCAGGTAAACTACATTCCACACCAGGTAAATCATTTAATCCTTTATGAATTAAATTTCTTCTAACTGTAAATTTTTCCATCATTTCATTAATTGAGTCATCTGGACCATCTAGTGCAGCAATTCCAGCAAATTGTGCTGCAGCATTTACACATGAGACGCTATTAATCAAAAGCTTGTTTACATGTGGTACTAATTCTTTGGGCCAAAAACTCCAACCCAATCTCCATCCAGTCATAGAATATGCTTTACTCCATCCCTCCAATACAATTAATCTCTCTCTCAATTCTGGGTAATTAAAAAAAGATGGCATCTCTTTATTGTCGAAGATTTGTCGACTGTAGATTTCATCACTCAAAATAGTTACATGTGGATGTTTTTTTAAACCTTCAGCCAATACATCTATATCTGATTTTTCCACAAAACTTCCTGTAGGATTATTTGGATTAATTAATATTAATAATCTTGTTTTATCGGTAATTAGTGACAATATTTTTTCAGGATTAAGTTTTAAATCTTTATCTTCTGTCAAATCATAAGATACAGCAGTTGAGCCTGTATAATTAATCATTGATTCATAAATTGGAAAAGCTGGTGTTGGGTGAATAATTTCTGCACCTGGCTCTCCAAAACATTGAATTGCATAAGTCATCGTTGGTTTACCGCCTGGCATGATTAAAATTCTTTCAGCATCTACATTAGTATTATATCTTTTCTTGATCCATCTCGTAACAGCTTGTCTGCACTCTAAAATTCCATTAGACAAAACATAACCATGATGTCCATCATCTAGCGCTTTTTTTGCAGCTTCAACAACATGTTTAGGTGTTTTAAAATCTGGCTGACCTAACCCTAAATGTATCATTGGATTTCCTTTAGCTTCTAATGCCTTTGCTTCAGCTAAAACAGAAAAAGCTGTTTCGGTACCTAAATTATTTAAATTCTTTGCAAGCTTCATGATTATATTCCTTTAATTTAAAATCTACTTCTATAAATTAATTTCGAACTATTCAACTCTTTTAAGTTTTTACAGCCCATTAAAACCATATTTCTATTAATCTCATCGTGCATATTTTTTAACAAATGTTCAACACCTTGTTGTCCTCCTGCGGCCAAAGAGAACAAAAACATTTTCCCAAAACTACAAGCTTTTGCCCCAGCAGCTAAAGCTTTTAAGACATGAGTTCCTCTTCTAACTCCCCCATCTAATATGATTTCTAGCTTATCTCCAACTGCATCTGATATTGCTTTTACTTGATCAAAAGGTGAGCGAGATCCATCCAATTGTCTTCCACCATGATTTGAAATCATTATTGCTGTGCATCCAATATCTATCGCTTTTTTTGCATCCTCAACTGACATTACTCCTTTTAGAGCAAAAGGCCCATTCCATTTTTTTGCACAGTATTCTGCATCTTTCCAGCTCATTGCCGGATCATACTGTTCATTAATATATTCTATAACTGACTTTGAAATATTTGTTCCTTTGTCTGTTTTTTTTTTTACGTTTGATAATTCAAATCTTTTACCAGTCAAATAGTTAAAAACCCATTTAGGGCGCATAGCAAAACTCATTAAACTATTTAAAGTAAGTTTAGGTGGAGTAGTAAATCCTGTTCTGTGATCTTTTTCTCTATTCCCTGCAACTAAAGTATCTACTGTTAAACACATTGCATCAAAACCTGATCTTCTAGATCTGTCTATTAAATCATCAGAAATTGATCTATCTTTATGAACATAAAGTTGAAATAATTTTGGACCACTCGAAATGCTTGATACTTCTTCAATTGTATTATTACCCATAGAGGACATACTATAAAAGGTATTATATTTTTCTGCCGCTCTAGCTGATGCCTTGTCTCCATCTGGATGATATAACCTTTGCATTGCTGCAGGAGACAAAAAGATGGGCATATCAATCTTTCTTCCAAATAAAGTTGTAGATAAATCAGGCTTACCAACATTAGCTAAAATATTCGGGACTAGATCGCAATCATTAAATGAATCTGTATTTCTCCTTAAGGTTTGTTCATCATCTGCTCCTCCATCAATGTAATGAAAAATAGGTGACGGTAATTTTTCCTTTGCTAATTTTCTAAAGTCCTCGAAATTATGGCAATTTTTCAAGTTCACTATCTTCTTAATCTTAAATTGTTTCTATTCAAATCACTTATTTTTGTACACCCCATTAACTTCATATCTCTTACTAATTCAGATTTATATTTTTCTAAGGCCCTTTCTACGCCTGCTTGACCACCAGCAGCTAAAGCATAAAGATATAATCTACCACCTGAACAAGCTTTAGCACCTAACGATAATGCTTTGAGCATGTGGGTTCCTCTGTGAATACCACCCTCGCAAATTACATCAAGTTTATCTCCTACAGCATCAACAATTTCAGCAAGCTGATCAAAAGGAGATCTTGAGCCATCAAGTTGTCTTCCTCCGTGATTCGAAACCATTATACCTGTGCATCCAATATCAACTGCCCTCTTAGCATCTTCTACACTCATAACTCCTTTAAGAGCAAAGTGTCCTCCCCACTGAGCACAGAGTTTTTCAGCATCTTTCCAATTCATAGATTGGTCTAACATTGTAGAAAAATAATTTCCAATCGATGTATTTGTGTCTGTGCCTTCTTTTACATAATCTTGTAGGTGAGGCAATTCAAACTTTCCTTTAGTTAAATAATTAATTCCCCACATCGGTTTTGTAGCAAAACTAAACAAACTAGATAACGTGAGTTTAGGAGGTGATGTAAAACCAGTTCGTAAATCTCTTTCACGGTTTCCTCCTGTAATTGTATCAACTGTTAAAGCCATAACATCAAACTTAGCTGCTTTTGCTCTTTCCAAACAAGAGGTATTCAATCCTCTATCTTTATGAAAATAAAATTGAAACATTTTAGGAGTGTCAATCATAGATGATATCTCCTCAACGCTCACTGTAGCTAGAGCTGATACACCAAACATAGTTTTAAATTTTTGTGCAGCTTTTCCTACTGCTCTTTCTCCATCATAATGAAAAAGTCTTTGTAATGCGGTAGGTGCTAAATAAAAAGGTAGATCAAGTTTTTTTCCAAAAATTGTAGTTGATAAATCAACATCTTCTACACCTCTTAAAACATTTGGCACCAAATCAACATCGTCAAAAGCACTAGTATTTCTTTGATAAGTGATTTCATCGTCAGCAGCTCCATCAATATAATGAAATATTGGTGATGGTAATTTTTTTTTAGCTAATTTTCTAAAATCGCTAAAATTGTGACAATCATCTAAATTCATTTAAAAACTTAAAACTTTTTAAAGAAATTAAACATATAACTATTTGCCCCAGGATTTTTGTCTCCTAAACTAGCATTTGACAAATGATTATATGAAAAGCCAAATTGACTGTCTTTTGGCAAATCTAATGAGAGTTGAACTTCACTTTTAAATTCCAAAGCATGGCCAAGGTCTTTTCCGTTACCTGAATTATAATAACCTGGTGTAAAACTTGGTGTAAAATTTAATGAACCAATTTTATATTGAGCTTGAACACCTGTATAAAAATAGGAAGCATTATCTGCTGTAATCATTGCACCAGTAATTGGTGATAAATTTCCTAAAAATGTGTCTCTATTTAATTCTTCATTTTGGTGCTGAAATCCTATCAAAGTCGATTTTTTACCGTCATCACTGAAATCAAACATTCCTGAATAAATATTAAATTCAGTTTTATTATCTAATTTTATTTCCTCTGCTACAAGGGAAAAGCTGAACAAAAAAGGAACTATTAATAGATAAATTTTTTTTAATTTCATAGACTAAATATACTTAATTTTTTCTTATAATAAATAATTTAAATATTATTGCACCACCGATTATAAACATCAATACAGGCAATAACCAAAGAAAATAGGTATTTTTATTAAATTCTGGATCATATAAAATCCATTCACCATATCTGTCTTTCAAATAACTGTAGATTTGTTTTTCATTTAAACCTTCATTTAATTTTTGTTTTGTTAGTATTTTTAAACTATTAGCAAATTCTGAGTCTGAGTCATATACTGACTGGCCTTGACATATTAAACAACGCAAATTTTTTGTAATTTTTTTTTGTAAATCTAAATCTTGAGCATTTAATAAATTAAAATTTAATACTAACAAAGTAACTAGTAAATAATTAAATAACTTCATTGAATTAATCTCTCGATTTCTAATAATGATTCTTCATTAATTGGTCCAATAATTTTTTTTATAATCTTGTTATTATGAATTAAAAATGTCTCGGGCACACCAAATGCCCCCCATTCAATAGCTATTATCCCATCTTTATCTAAAAAAATAAAATTATAGGGATTACCTAACTCTTTTAAGAAATTTTTTGCATGTTCATTGTTATCTTTATAATTCAGTCCAATGATTTTTATGTTTTTTTTTTTACTCAAATTAACTAAAAAGGTATGTTCCTTTCTACATGGCACACACCATGAGGCCCATATATTCATCAAATAAAATTGATTACCTTTGAAGATTTCTTCTGAATTAATATTAATCCTGCTATCAAACATTTCAGCTTTAAAAGATGGGATATTTTTTTTAATTTTAATAGTTGGTTTATAATTATTTGGATTTTGTAATCCTTTATAAAAAATAAAAAATATAATTAAAAAAGCTATAGTATAAAATAAAAAATAAATTTTAATTTTCATATTTTTTATTAAATAAGCTTATTAAACCACCAAAACTAATTATTAATACTGAAATCCAAATCCAAATCATAAAAGGTTTGATTTGGTATCTTATATTAAAGAAATCCTGATTCTGAACTAAATTCATAGTTATAAATTTGTCTGTTAATAAATTAGTTTTGATGTCTGCTTCACTTGTAACAATATTTGGTTGATTATATATTCTCAGTTCAGGGTTTAAAATTTCAACACTACCTTCCGAATCTTTTATGCTAAATTTTCCAATAATAGCTCTAAAATTTTTCCCGATTTTTTTATCTACACTTTCAAAATTTATCTCAAGGGTTTCAGATTTATATGTGTCACCAATTTTTAAGTTTGTAATAATTTCAGTGGATAATATGTTGTTAAATAAAATACTCAAAATGAAAAGACTAAATCCAAAGTGGGCTAAGTTTTGAGAAAAATTTTTAAATTTCTTTAAGAAAAAATCCCGTAATGTAACTAAAAATAAAAAAAATGCTGAAGTCACCAAAATAGAGTTCACTAGAAAACTAATATTTAAATTTTTAACTATAAAAACTGATAATAATAATGAAATGATAAAGAATGAAACTAAATATAGTTTATCTTTTATATCAGACTTTATCCATTTTAAATTTGGACCAACTGCCATTGCAAACAAAAATGGAATTAAAAAAGGTATCATTAATTTATTATAAAATGGTGGTCCAACAGATATTTTTTGTAAGTTTATGACTTCTAAAAATATGGGGTAAGTAGTTCCAACTAAAACAACTGAAAGAAAATACATCATAAACCAATTATTAATCAAGATTGAAGTTTCTTTGCTTAACCAAAAAAAAGACTGGATATTTTTATCTTTAGATTTATGAAAAAAGAAAAAAACAAAAAGTGACAAGAACACTAATAAAAATAAAAAGATCAGAATAAACAGTCCTCTCTCTGGGTCACTTGCAAAAGTATGAACTGAGTTTAAAACTCCCGATCTAACTAAAAAAGTACCACACATGCTTAGTGTAAATGTCATAATGGATAAAATAATTACCCAGGAAGTTAAAATTAATTTTTTTTCTAAGGCTAAAATACAATGCAATAGAGTCGTTAATACTAACCACGGCATTAAAGAGACATTTTCCACTGGGTCCCAAAACCAGAACCCACCCCATCCTAATTCATAATATGCCCAAATAGATCCCAATAAGATTCCTAAAGTTAAAAAGGTCCAAGAAACTAAAACCCAATCTTTAATATGTTTTGCCCATTCTTTTGAAATATAATTTAAAGAAGTAGCAGCAAGAGCTGAAGAAAAAATTATTGATGACCCAACATATCCTAAATAAAGTATTGGTGGATGAATTGCTAAAGCAGGATCTTGTAAAATTGGATTCAAACCTAATCCCTCATTCGGGATTGGAAAGATGTAATTGAATGGATTTGAAGTTTTTATTAAAAAAATAAAGAAACCAATAATGATTATTTCTTGAAACAATAAAGTTAAAATTCTATATTTTATTGGTTGTTTATTTGATTTTATTAAAAATAAAAATATAAATAAAGTTAACACTAACAACCAAAGCAATAAGCTTCCCTCATGATTTCCCCAAGTTCCTGAAATTTTATAAAAAAGAGGTTTTGTAGTATGAGAATGATTATAAACAATCTCGTTACTAAAGTCTGAATTCACAAAAGATATAATCAGCCCAAAAAAACTAATAGTAACTAAAAAAAATTGAAAAAAGCAAAGAGATACAACCTTCTCATCTAAGATGTTGCTGTTCTTAAAATTTTTAACTGAAAAAAAGGTAATTAATAAAGAACAAGAAAGTCCAAAAATTAAAGAATAATATCCAATAAGACTAGCCAAAATTTATTTCTCCTCTAATGCCGCTTTTACTTCAGGGGGCATATAATTTTCATCATGTTTTGCTAAAATTTTAGTAGCTAAAAAAAAATTTCTATCCTTTAAATATCCTTCTGCCACAACACCTTTTCCTTCAGCAAAAAGATTTGGAACAGCACCTAAATAAATTACATTTATTTCATTTTTAAAATCAGTGATGATAAATTTTATTTCTTTTTCCTCAACTAATATTGAATTATCTTTTACCATTCCCCCGACTCTTATTTTTTTCTTTTCAATTTCTAATATTTTTTTAATTTCTGTTGGAGATTGAAAATAAATTACATTTTCTTCAAGAGATTTTAAAATAAGAAAAACTGATAAAACTAAAGTAATTAAAATTAATAATACAAAGAAAAATCTTAATTTAACTTTACGACCATACATGGTTCAAAAGTTAAATAATTGAAGTGTTGGACAAAATTTCTTTGTTAATACTTTGAGATTTCGCAAAAGCTGCTCTTTCAGAATTTAAATTTCCAAATTTATTAATAAACTTATTTTTTTCTTTAATGTATTGGATTTTTGTTACAACATAAAGTATTGCAAAACTCAAAAGAGTAAATGCGAAAGCAGACCAAACATACAGTCCGTATCCATTCATAAGTAATAATTCTTTTATCATAATCTATCTAAGCCTTTGTTCTTAATCTTTATCAGTTCTGTATTATATTTCATTAAAAAAATTAATAGAGAAAATAGAGCAAATGCCGCAGTCATAATTAATAAAGGAAATAACATTGAAGTATGAATTGAGGATTTTGACAAAATATTAATTGAAGCTGGTTGATGTAGGGTGTTCCACCAATCTACAGAATATTTAATTATTGGAACATTGATTATTCCAACAATTGTAATAGTGGACGTTATTTTAAATACTTTATCATCATTTTCATAAATTCTCCAAGCGACTAAATACATTATATAAAATAAAACTAAAATTAACATTGATGTAATTCGTGCATCCCAAGCCCACCATGTCCCCCATGTGGGTTTTCCCCAAATCGATCCTGTGACTAGTGATATAATATTAAATACCAAACCTGATGGTGCTAAACTTTTTGAAATTAAAAAAAAATTTCTAACTTTAAAAATATATCCACTTACAGACAAAAATGTGATTACAGAAAAAATTCCGAGCGTAATCCATGCCGCTGGCACATGAACATACATAATTCTTACCGAGTGACTTTGTTGATAATCTTCTGGAGAAAGAACAAGTGCCTCTGTTAAGCCGATTGAGAGGATTATAATAAATAAAAATAAAACAAATTTAGGAGCTCTAGATGTTATAGAAAAAATCTTATTTGGTTCAAAATATTTAAACATTGATTATTAATATTTTAGTTTAATTTACAGATTTTTATTACGAAATAACTATCTGATCAAGAATGCAGAGGGAGATAACAACAGAGGGTAAATAGTTAACACTCTTGATCAGAATTAGGTTTAAATTAGTAGATCCCTGTGACCAAGATTTGAGCTAAATGTGTTTAAAAAGTGATTTTTTTAGTTTGAAGGCTTGAAATAACTAGATCCTTTTTTTCCTGAAAAGATTTCCTCAATTAAAGGATGTTTTATTGGGTCATCAGAATCATCCATCAACAAATTTTGCTCCGACACATATGCCTCATATGTAATTTCATCATTTTCGGCAAGAAGATGGTAAAAAGGTTGATCTTTTCTGGGTCTAACGTTTTTTGGTATTGATTGATACCATTCTTCAGAGTTATTAAATTCAAAATCCACATCATAAATTACACCTCTGAACTCAAAGTGTTTATGTTTTACAATATCACCTATTGAAAATTTAGCTTTTTGAATTGGCATTGATATGAGTATGGGTATTTAAAAATAAAAATCAATAGGAAAAATTTATAATTTCTGAATAAATATTATTTATGTTAATATCTTTTAAGTGAACAAATCTTTTTTAAAGTTTCTTACCGATTTTGGGCCATTAGTAATTTTTTTTTACTACTACTACGATAGTGGTAAAGATTTAAAAATAGCAATTCCTCCTTTTATAATTGCGACAATATTAGCATTAGTTTTGATGTGGGTTCTAGAAAAAAAAATTCCTAAAGTTCCTTTGTTAAGTGGAGTCCTAATTACTTTTTTTGGAGGTTTGACAATTTATTTTAACAATCCAGTTTTTATTTATATTAAACCCACAATAATAAATATTTTGTTTGGTTTAGCCCTAGTATTTGGGAAATATTTTACCAATGAGCCAATTCTTAAAAAACTAATGGGAAAATCAGTTTCACTTACTAATGAAGGTTGGGAAATATTAAACAAAAGATGGATATATTTTTTCTTCGGGCTGGCTATATTAAATGAGGCAGTTTGGCGAACACAATCAGAAGAATTTTGGGTTAACTTTAAAGTTTGGGGCTTACTCCCTATAACTTTCATTTTTACAGGTTTTCAAATTGGATTAATTAATAAATATAAAACAAATGAATAATAATTTAAGATTAGTAGTAAATAATATTCATAACAAAAAATTAGAAGATAAAAATTTTTTTGAAAAAGATGAATTGAAAATTATCTTAAATCTATATGCTAAAATGGTTTCTGAAGGTTCTTGGAAAGATTACGGATTAAACATATCAAGTAAGCAAGTAGGTTTTAGTGTTTTCAAAAATGCAGCTGAAAATGCTCTTTATAAAATATGTAAAAATTTCAAACCCAAAAATAAAAACCTTAAATATTTAATAACGGATACTAATGGAAAAATATTAAAAAACTCTTTTGATCTAAATATACTTTTAAAAAGTACTAATTGGAAAAAACTTTAGGCTGAAATTATCTTCTTTGGCCAAAAAGTCTAAGGAGCATGATGAATAAATTTATGAAGTCTAGATAAAGAGTTAAAGCTCCCATCACAGCTTTTTTACCCATGATTTCACCAGTATCACTTGCTGCATACATATTTTTAATTTTTTGAGTATCATAAGCCGTAAGCCCAACAAAAATTAAAACACCAAGAATTGAAATTACAAAATACATCATTGATGATTTTAAAAAAATATTAACTAGTGATGCAATAATAATTCCGATTAATCCCATCATTAAAAATGAACCTAGTTTTGTTAAATCTCTTTTAGTTGTGTAACCATAAATACTCATAGCACCAAAAGTAGCAGAACAAATAAAGAAAACCCTTGTTACACTCATTCCTGTGTAAATTAATAAAATTGAAGATAAAGATAAGCCCATTAATGCTGCAAAAACCCAAAAGGTTGTTTGAGCCTTAGATGCACTCATTTTGTTAATTCCAAAGCTCATGTAAAAAACAATTCCTAACGGTGCCAGCATGACAAGCCACTTAAGTCCAGACATGTAAATTGCATTTCCAATTTGAGTTAAACCCACTATCGACCCAGCAGCATCTGTAACAACTGACATTTTAAATGTAAACAGAGCAACTATACCTGTTAATAATATTCCTGTTGCCATGTAGTTATAAACTTTAAGCATGTAGGCTCTTAAGCCTTCATCCATTGCTACTGTTGACTGTTGAGCTTCTGCGGCTCTTCCTAAAATTCCTTTTTTATTAAATTCCATAATAACTTTTATATAATAGTCTTTTACTAATTATTCAAGATACCTTAAAAGATTAATAAAAAAAATTAATACTATAAAACCTCAATGAACTACAAAAAATTAGGAAATACTGATCTAAATGTAAGTACAATTTGTCTCGGAACAATGACATGGGGTGAACAAAACACCCAAGATGAAGGATTCGAGCAAATGGATTATGCTTTAGGCCAAGGTGTAAACTTTTGGGATACTGCAGAAATTTATTCTATTCCCCCAAGAGAAGAAACCTTTGGTAGCACTGAAGAAATAATTGGTAATTGGTTTGAAAAGACGAAAAAGAGGGACAAAGTAATTCTTGCTTCCAAAGTTTGTGGACCTATGAGAGAATATGTTCGAGGTGGTGGCAATCAGTTTGGGAGAAAAAATATTACTGAAGCTTTAGAAGGAAGCTTAAGAAGATTAAAGACGGATTATATTGATTTATATCAACTTCACTGGCCTGAAAGAAATACAAATTTTTTTGGTAAATTAGGTTACGAACATGGTGATGATGGTGAGTGGACTGAATTTGAAGATATTTTAGAAAATCTCAAAAAATTTATAGAACAAGGAAAAATTAGATATGTTGGACTATCTAATGAAACTCCTTGGGGATTGTCAAGATTTTTGGAAATATCTAAAAATAAAAATCTTCCAAGAATGCTTTCAGTTCAAAACCCTTACAATTTACTAAATAGAACTTATGAAGTAGGCCTTGCAGAAATGTCTGTTAGAGAACAATCAGGACTTTTAGCTTATTCTCCTCTAGCTTGCGGTTATCTTTCAGGTAAATATAGAAATAATCAATTACCAAAAGGATCCAGAATTGCACTACACAAAGATTTTTGGACTAGATATAGTAAACCTAATGCTGGAAAAGCAATAGAAGCTTATTATGAGATAGCTAAAAAACACAAATTAGATTTAGCACAAATGTCATTAAAATTTTTGGAAATTCAACCTTTTGTAACTTCTGTTATAATTGGTGCAACTACAATGGAGCAGTTGAAAACTGATATAGAA
>Ga0209631_10002666_pt1 | contig 21181 bp, 23 predicted proteins | sample COG_08_FD_184752 | JGI IMG/M metagenome (GOLD analysis project Ga0209631, IMG submission 184752) | Pelagic Microbial community sample from North Sea - COGITO 998_met_08 (SPAdes) (version 2) | ecosystem: Environmental > Aquatic > Marine > Neritic zone/Coastal water | place: Helgoland, sampling... | reverse complement strand
CTGCATGCTTATTATGTTTATCAAGCCTCCACAGATTTTCAGCTATCCTTAAGATAGCTATCAAGTTTGTCGGAGTAACAAAAGCCATCCTATTATCATTAGCATACTTTTGTAATTCCCAATCATTTGTAAGAGCTAATGATAGAGCTGACTCAATTGGAACAAACATAAGCACATAATCGGGAGAGTTTATCTCTGGTAAAGCATGATAATCTTGTTCTTTTAGAGATTTCATATTTTTCTTCAATGAAGCTATATGATCTTTTAAATGTACTTCTTTAAGTTTTATATCATCTTCTTTAATAAATTTTTCGTAAGCAGTTAGCGAGACCTTAGAATCGATAACAATGTTCCTTTCTCCTGGCAAATATATGACAGCATCAGGTATTTTTAAAGAACCATCTGATGCTCTAAAACCTTTTTGTAATTCGTAATTTAACCCTTTCTCTAGTCCAGATTCCTCAAGCGTTCTTTCTAGAATTTGCTCGCCCCATAAACCTTGAGCCTTTGAATCACCCTTAAGAGCATTGGTTAAATTCTGGGTATTATCATTCATACTATCTGTGGCTTTCAAAAGTTGATCTACCTGATTTTTAAAGCTTTCTTTTGCAGCTGATTGTTCTTTTTGTTGAGTTTGGATTTGTTCTTTTAAATCTTTTATCTGCTCTTTAAAAGGTTCTAAGGTTAAATTAAGGTCTTTTAAATTCTTTTGAGACAAAGAATCAGTTTTTTCTTCAAGAATTTTATTAGCAATATTAATAAAGCTCATCTCTATTAGTTTTGTGTTATTTTTTTTCATTTTTACGATGACAAATAAAATTATTGCCAAGCTAAAAATAATTAAAAGTCCTAAAATTATATTTTGTTCAACCATTAGATACATTATTCCATTAAAATATATCTCATACTATGCCTGAATCAATTGCTCAACAATTTAAATCTCTACTAGAAGAAAATTTATCTATAGACCTAACGCGTGGAAAGCCTAGTTCATCTCAATTAGATCTATCAAATGAGCTCTTAAGTATTCCTTTACAGCCATTAACTGAAGATGGGGTAGATATACGAAATTATGGTGAACCGCTTGGCATTCATCAAGCAAGAGAGTTAGGAGCAGAGTTATTGGACAGCCCAATTACCCATACAATTGCAGCTGAGCAATCAAGTTTATTGCTATCTTATCAATTGCTTCTTGCTAGTCATCTTTTTGGCATTAATGGCAGGCCTTGGAAAGATATTGAAAATCCAAAATTTATATGCCCAACTCCTGGATTTGATAGACATTTTAATATGTTAGATGAACTTGGGATTGAAATGCTATCAGTGCCTTTAGTTGGAAATGGACTTGATCTTGATATTTTAAGTGCAACTTTAGCTGAGCATGATGACATCGTTGGTCTTATTAGTGTTCCAAGACACTCCAATCCTTCTGGTGATATCTATTCAGATAAAAATATTCTAAATATATTTGAGTTATGTTCTGAATATTCTGAAGATTTAATTTTTTTATTTGATCACGCATATTTAATTCATGATTTAACAAATGCACCAAATCAGACTTCAATATGGGCATTAGCGGAGCAAGCTGGAGTTTTAAATCAAACTGCAGTTCTAACCTCGTTTTCTAAGGTTACATTCGGCGGGGGTAGTTTAGCTTTCTTTGCGGGCGGCGATGGCACTTTCTCTTTACTTAAAAAGATTAGAGGCTCAATGATTATTTGTCCTGATAAAGTAAACCAATTACGTCATGTAGCTTTTTTTAAGAATAAAGAAAATATAATTTTGCATATGCAAAAACATGCAGCAATCATCGAACCAAAGTTTGTATTAACTTCCTCTATTTTAAGAACAATTCCAGAAGAATGTGGAACCTTCTCAAATCCCACCGGAGGATATTTCATTACTTATAAGACTACTAAACCCATAGCTTCTAAAGTTATAGAGATATGTAAGAGAGCAGGTGTTCTAATAACTCCAGCTGGTGCAACCTTCCCTCATGGAGTAGATCCTCAGGATAGCATTATTAGACTAGCGCCTACTTTTGTTGAGGCTATTGAGTTACAAAAAGCTATTGAAGTTTTTGCAGCCGCTGTGCAGATAGCGCATTTTAATTTAGAAACTTAATTCTTTGCTCTAGAGGCTGGAACATGACTTCCACTTTCGAAATGTGAAAAAATACTTGAAATATCAGGATGATTAGCAGGCTTATTAAGATTCTCTAATAAAAGATTTTGTTCAGAAACATATGCGATATAAAAAATGTCCTTATTTTCTGCAAGCACATGATAAAAAGGCTGATCTTTTGCTGGTCGCATGGTTTCTGGAATAGCCTCGTACCACTCCTCAGTATTATTAAACTCAGGATCTAGGTCAAAGATGACCCCTCTAAAATCTAGAAATCTATGCTTAATTACATTACCGATGGAGAATTTTGCTTCTATTAATTCTTTCATAATTTATATAATATATTGGTATCACTAAAAGAGAAATATTATGGATCAAGATATCATGGTTGTCTCCTCAAATCAGATTGAAGGAAGACGAATTTTAGAATACCTAGGAGTAGTAGCAGGGAGTATTGTGAAATCTAGGAATGCAGGTAGTGACATTTTTGCTGGCCTAAAAAGTATTGTAGGAGGTGAGCTAGTAGGCTATTCAAAACTACTTCAAAGAGCTAGGGACGATGCTTATCAACGAATGATAGAAGATGCAAAATCAAAAGGAGCAAATGCAATTATCGCTTTTAGATTTCAAACTTCAACAATCACGAAAGGTGCATCTGAAGTGGTGGCTTATGGGACAGCGGTAAAGATATAAAAAAAGGACGTATCAATGAATAAAACAGAAAAGACTGCTTTTAGAGAAGCGATAATAATTGTAATGATGGGCTGTATTATAAATTTCCCACTTCAAACATTTTTATTATGGCTAACTATCGATCAATGGTCGTGGACTAATACAATAATTATTTCACTCTTTACTCAGGCAATATTAACTTTTGTAGCCTTGTTAAGGGTATATTCAATTCGAATGAGATTTCAAAGAGGAAAATTCTAGAATATTTTTATAGTGCCCTTAGGGCATCAGTTATATTTTGTCTTGCTGCATTAAGCGCAGGCAAGAAACCTCCAATAAAACCAACTACTAATGCAAGAATTAGCCCCTGCATTATAATTTCTCCAGTAACAGCAAAATCAAACGAAGTTTGGCTAAATGTTCCGCCGGCTAATGTTGAGACGGTATAACCGTTAAAAATTACATAAGCTAATCCAGCACCAAGCAATCCTCCCATTAGTGCCAAAATCATAGATTCAATCATTAATGCAGCTAATATAGAACTACCCCTAAAACCAACAGCTCTAAGAGTTCCAATTTCAACCAGTCGAGTGGATACAGCGCTATACATAGAATTTAAAGCCGCAAAGATGGAACCAATCGCCATAATGATGGCAACCAAATAGCCAAAGCTATTAATTATTCCTGAGACCCCAGATGCTTGATTTTTATAAAAATCTAATTCATTTTCAACTTTCACTTCGAGTCTTGGATCGTTTTCTATAAAAATAGCAAACTCATCAAAACTTGAAACAGATTCTAATCTTGCTATTGCATTTGATGTTGATGCTCCTCTTTGGAATGCAGATTGTGCTACTTTTACGTCAGCCCAAACCTCAGATTCATGGACATCTCCTTCAGTACTAAAAACACCAACTACAATCCACGTAGCATTTCTAAAGGTTACTTTTTCGCCAAGCTCAACACCTTCATATTGATCATAGGCTCCTCTACCAACAATAATTTCTGCTTTACCTGGTTCAAAGTTTCTTCCCTTAATGATCTTAGTTTCAGGTCTTACAGCAAAACTCATTGCATCAACACCTCTTAATGGAAGATTTGAAGTATCCTCAGCACCTTTCTTCTTTAGATCTACAACTGTATAGACTTCAAATGCAATCATTGGCTCATTACCTAATTGTTTTAAGCCTGGAGCATTAGCCATAACATTGGCTTCTTCTATTGAAATAACGCTGCTCAATTCAGACGAAGATCCAGATCTCAAGATCATTGCTCTATCTTCTTCGCCAGTTCCCTCAACAGTAGATTGCAATCCACTTGCCATAGCCAGCAAAGATACCATGACTGCAACCGAGCCAGCTATTCCAATAATAACTACTAATGAAGAGCCAAAGCGTTGAGTTATAGATAGCAAATTCATATTTGTTACCGCTAATATTTGCCTAAACCATTTCATAATTAATCCTTTTTAAGAGCATCAACAACTTTTAACCTCATTGCACCTAGAGCAGGAGGAAAACCAGAAACAAATGCAGTAATAATAGCTATACCTAATCCTGAGAGTATCACTGATATCTCTAAAGAAATCTCTCCAAGAGATACTGATACCATTTCTGAAAGTGCTGGCATCATAATCGCTGTAATACCAAGACCAAGAAGGGCGCCAATAATACAAAGAACGAGGGATTCAATTAGTACTAAAGTCATAACCGTCAAATCAGAAAATCCTATAGTCTTAAAGACAGCAAGCTCTGAAGTTCTCTCTCTGATAGATTGACTCATAGTATTTCCTGTTACCAATAATATTGTAAAAAATACAGCAGCTAGGATCGCATTCATAATAAAGCCTATATCACCAATTTGACTCGCAAACATCTGTTGATATGCTTTTTCTGTTGATGTTTTTGTTTCATCCATTGAGTTTGCAAACATCGCATCAATTTCTTTTGCTACTCTTGGGCCATCATTTTTATCGGTTAACTTAACTATAAAATTACCAACTACTCCTCTCCGTTCCTCCTCTCTAGCTTCATCAAAATATTGATAATTTAAAAAAACTTGATCTTCATTCCCAGGATTTTCAATATCAGTAAAAGTACCGACTAAATCAAATTCCCATAAGTTTGTTCCATCATCTAAAAAATAAATGTCTCCAATAATAGGAATCCTATCTCCAATCTTCCAATTAAATCTATCTATTATCTTTTGGCCCGCAATCATACCTGTTCTCGTTGAGATAAAAGCTTTTTTATGCTGATCGCTAATTTTAAATTCTTGATAAATATCTAAAAACTCTTTTGGTGGGACTGGCCATTTTGGAAAAAAATTAGCTCTGTCTATATAAGTTCCGCCAAACCAATCTTGATGAGCAACAATTTCGACACCATCAACACCCCTTATTCTTTGCAAATAAGCAATAGGCATAGAGTCAATGATTGAATATTTAGAAGATACTATCAATCTATCATCGCCAGATAAGTCGACGTCCTCTGTAAATATTACTGCAACTGATCGCAATAGCCCAAATAATAAAAAAGCAATGACTAATGATGAAATGGTTAATCCAGTTCGCCATTTTTTTCTTTTTAAAGCCGCCAGAATGATGATCCAATATTTCATAATTATCCTTTTGCTAAAGCATCTACTACTTTTAACTTATAGGCTTGATAAGCTGGAAGAATTCCAGCAAGAGAGGCCATCAGGACACCAATTAAAATACCTCTGATAACTTGATAAAAATCAAAGACAATAATTCCACCAGTAAGACCACCACTCGCTTGGTCTATGAATGGCATAGTGATGAGAGTTAGCATTAAACCCAATGAAGCTCCTATCAAGATAATAAAATTACTTTCTAGAAGTATAGAGATAAATATTTGCCCATCTTTATAACCTAAACTTTTTAGGATTGCTAAATCACTGGTTCTTTCGCGTACAGATTGACTCATGGTGTTTGCAGTAACTAGGAGTAATGTAAAAAATACAGCAGAAATAATAGCTGTAATAATTAATTTAATATCTCCGATATCTGATAACATTTTTTGAGATAAGGTAATTTCATTTCCAGTGAAGGTTGCATATGCTGAGTTTTTGTAATTATTATCAATAATGTTACTAACTTCATCAGCTTTTGATGGATCATCAAGATTAAACATTATCATTGATACAGTTCCTTTATTAGCAATTCTTGCTTCTTCTACATATTCATTTCTGACCATAATACCTAGTTCATCTGCAGCAGGGTTTGTTGTATAAATACCCTCTATCACAAATTCCCATACATTTGAGCCATCATTCTTTTCTGAAAAAGTTGGAATTGAAACTAGATCACCGACTTTCCAGCCCTTTATATCAGCTGCTGCCTTACCGGCGAGAGCGCCTCTTCTATTAGAAAAAAACGCTTCTTTTTCTTCAGGCAAAGCTTCGAACCGATCCATAACTTTGAAGTAATCTTTACTTATAGCAAAGATAGGAATATTTTCAGTCATGGAGTTTATATCCATTGAAAGCACATCTAACCAAGCAATGTTAGCAATACCTTCTAAAGATTCTAAGTAATTAATATGTGATTGAGGCAGTCTCCCAAACATCATGTCGTGCTTGGGCATAATAATCATGCGTTCAGCATTGATTTCACCAGCTGCTCCAGAAAATAATGGATCAGCTGAGTGAAGTAAACCATATAGAAAAAATGCTATAACAACAGATAGCATTGTTAGAAGGCTTCTTATCCTCTTTCTAATAACACCAGCTTTAACTAGAATCCAGTACACAATTAAATTATCAACTTACCTTTATCCAAATGGAGTGATCTTTTTGCAGATTCTGCAGCGGCAGGGTCGTGAGTAACCATTAAAATTGTTTTTCCATGATCTTCATTTAAACTTTTTAATAGATTGAGGATATCTGTAGCAGTATCTCTATCTAAATCACCAGTAGGTTCATCACAAACCAAAATATCAGGATCAGATACCAGAGCTCTGGCAATAGCTACTCTTTGTTGTTGACCGCCTGAGAGCTCACTTGGCTTATGACCAGATCTATCTGCTAAGCCAACTATATTTAGAGCTGTTTCAACATGTTTTTTTCTTTGGGCGCCAGACAGGTTAGTAAGAAGAAGAGGGAGCTCAATATTTTTTTGAGCTGTTAACACCGGAAGGAGATTATAAAATTGAAAAATAAAACCTACGTTACTTGCTCTCCAATTGCTTAGTTGTTTTGAGTTCATTTGGTCAATTCTCTCACCATTAATAGAAACCGAACCACTTGAAGGAGTATCTAAGCCTCCTATAAGGTTTAAAAGTGTTGATTTTCCTGACCCTGATGGTCCCATTAAAGCTAAATAGTCTTCTTTAGGTATCTCTAAATTAAGATCATCTAATACTACCAAGGTTTCACCACCACGCTTATATTCTTTTGAAAGGTTTTTAACATCCACCAATATTTCTGACATATTACTTCCTATTTAATTAATACTTCTTGACCATTTTGCAGTTCATTATTTGGATCTGTAACTACATTATCACCAACTTCAATTCCATTTGTTATTCTGCTGAAATTTGAAGATAAACTTCCAACAGTCACTTTAGTTTTTCTTATAAGACCATTTTGAATAACAAACACATAAGATAAATTGCCTTCTTTCACTAAGGATGAGGATGGAATCATTACTCCTTCAAGTTTTTCAGGAGCCTCGATAATCTGATCTTTTAAGAATGAAACTTTTGCACCCATATCCGGAAGAACTCTAGCATCTTTTTCTAACAAGCCAATTCTTACCTTAACAGTTGCTTTATTTCTATCAGCAGTAGGAATAATGGCTATAACTTCAGATGAAATATCCCAATTCGGATATGCATTAAGATTAGTGATTGCAGGTTGGCCTGGTTGAACTCTATTGATATATGATTCATTCACATCAACTTCAACTTCTAAAGAGCCCATGTCTACTATTGTTCCTATGCCAGTTCTAGTGAAGCCTCCGCCAGCAGAAACTGGGGATATCATTTCACCTGGTTGAGCAGCTTTATTAATAACTACCCCTGAGAAAGGTGCGCGTATTTGCATATCAGCAACTATTTGCTTGCTTATATCTAATCTCGCTTTTAAGCCATCAACTTGTGACTCAGCTGCATCCAATGAAGCTTGACTAGCAAGATTATCTTTTCTTAATTCTGAAGTCCTGTTAAACACTCTCTGAGCTTCTTTCAATTGAGTTTTGGCAAAATTTAGTTCGGCTTGAACAGAGCTATCATCTAATTGTGCAAGTATTTGGCCTTTTTCAACAAACATTCCTTCCTCAATAAAGACTTCTAGCACTTTGCCAGTTATCTTTGATGAAACTGTTGCTTGCATTCTTGCAGTTACATAACCTGAAGCATCTAAAACACTTGCAGAAGAATTATTTGATTGACCTGCCGGTTTAGCTTTATATGCTGAAACTTCTAATAGTTCATCTTCGGAAAGAAAAATAAATTTTGTAACAACTAGAATAAAAATAGATACAACTGTAATAGTAATTATTTTTGATAATGGAGATTTCTCAGAATTATTATTATCTGATCGATCAATTTTTAAATCATTTAAAAGATCTTTCTTATCACTCATATATGCTCCTTAATATAATTCTACACGAACAGACGAAAATTTAACTCTTAGAGGTGCGGATTTTTATTTTTATGTAGATCCCATTCAGGTGGTCCAAAGAATGAATTAAACCTATCAGTTAAACTGTTAGAATTTCGAAAGTCTTCAATCATTTTAATCCAGTTCATGAATGTTATTTTAATTGGATTAAAAGTTTTTACATTCTCAGTAATCCCAAAAATAACTTCACTTTCTTCTTTAGCATAAGTCCCAAAAACTCTATCCCACACGATAAACATATTCCCATAGTTTTTATCAATATATTCTGGATTAGAGGCATGATGAACTCTATGAGATGACGGAGTGACAAATACATATTCTAGAATCCCAAGCGTTCTTATTGATTGAGTATGGCCTGTTATTCCCCATAAGGTTGCGGCTGCTCCTGCCAGGGCTGTAATTAAAGGATCAAAACCTATTAGAGGAAGTACTAAGAAAAAGGGAACTTTGGTTAGAGGGCCAAACCAAGCCTGACGCAGAGCTACGGTAAAATTCATTTCTTCGCTAGAGTGATGATTCATATGCACTGCCCACATAAATCTAACTCTATGAGAAAATCTGTGATACCAATAGAAAACAAAATCTATAACTAAGAATGTCAGAATCCATACTGCCACTGATGAGAAGATGTCGCTAATAGTGAAAATGCGAAACTCATATAAATAGAAATAGAAAAATAGAATAGAGCCTTTTGTAGCAATATTAACTAAAACGTTGCCTGCTAAGAGACCAAATCCAGCCATGCTGTCATTTAATTTGTATAAGGAAAGATCATTAATCTTTGAATAAATAGTTTCAGCAATAATCATGCTAATGACAATAGGAATGCCGTAAGTATAAAGATTTAAATCAGTTATCACTTTAATATTTTAAGCTTTGAATAATAAAAAAGAAATGAGAAATAACTTGAAGCGCTGCCTAGATTAAAACCGCGACATCTTGAGCTAAAAGCAGAAATAGGAAGATTGCAGACAAAAATGAGAAAAAAGACATCCCAATAAAAAATTTTTTAAAGAAAACTAAATAATCATCTATAGGAAATTTTTGTCTCTTTTCTTCATCCATAGTGTTATAACCTGCAAGAAGATAACGAGCATTATTTTTATTAATGAAGAAACCAATGGCTAAATAAAGCAAGCCAACAAATCCAACAGACAAGAAAAATCCAAACATACTGGAATATTGTAACTATTTATAAGACTTTTTACTCTTCCTTGTAATTCTTCTCAAGAATTTCTTTCTCTTTAAGGGTTTTTGTTAGTTTTTCTACTCGAACAAATGCTATTAGTCCAAACACAAACCCCATTATTGCGAATGCTTCCATAATCTAATCCAATATTACTTGTGTGGGGTAACTAAAAACTTAGTTCCTGTTGCTTGTTTTCCATAACTTTGGATTGCCTTAGGCTGAAGCATTTCTTCAAATGAAACTTCTTGAGTGTAATGACTAGCAAAAGTAGTAGTAATTTCTTTAGCAACTCTTTCACGCATAGCCATAAATTTTTCCATGCCTATTCTTCCAATCATTGGGGTTAATAACCATCCACCAAGACCCCACGACATGCCATATGATCTATTAAGAACAGTAGGAGAGGGATCTAAGCCACCATAAATATAAACCTGTTTATAAGTGTCAGATCCATATCTACTATATTCGGCAGCTGTCTTATTTGCTGCTATTTCCATTGCTGATAAGATTTGACCTGCCAATTTCCCTTCATTTCCTCCACCTGTAGCATCAAAACCAAGTGTTGCTCCTGTTGCTACAAGAGCATCTACCAGACTATCCATAAAATCAGGTGAGCTTGTATTACATACATATTCAGCCCCAAGATCTTTTAATAACCCTACATGTTCATCTTTTCGAACAATATTAACTAGCGGTACTGAGTCATCTTTACAAATCTTTACAAGCATCTGACCAAGATTAGATGCAGCAGCTGTATGAACAAGACCTGTATGATTTTCTAACTTCATTGTTTCAATAAAGGCCAGTGCAGTTAGTGGATTTACAAAGGATGAAGCAGCATCTTTTGAAGAAGTACCATCTTCCATAACTAAGCAGTTCATTGCTGGTACACACCTGTATTCTGAATACATTGCACCACCGGCAACACCAACAGTTTTTCCAATAAGGTGTTGAGCGTTTGCTCCTGCAGCTTCCACAACTCCTGCACCCTCATTGCCAACCTGCATTGATTGATCTAGTCTTGGTGTCATAGCCTTCATTAAACCTTTATGAATATCCATGGTTGCAACTGTTTCATTTCCAGAACCAGAGACTGAAAGTGTTGTTGGATCAGAAGCAAAACTAACCAAAAGAGCAAGATCAGATGGATTAATGGGAGCAGCTTCAACCTTAATTAGCACTTCATCTTCTTTAGGAGTTGGTTTCTCAACTGTTGCAATGGATATATGTAACTTCCCTTGGCTAGTAATTTCTGATCTTATTTCTCGTGAAGTCTCTTGTGTCATTTCTGTCCCCTATAATGTTGTAGAAAAATTATACCCCTTAGAGTTTACTTTAGGTCAAGACTAATTTTTACCAAATTTATCTGTTGCAGATATCAATGCATGAGTGATTTCTTTTTCAAAAGCAGTATGTCCAGATGCTGGAGCTACAATTAGTTCTGCCTCTGGCCATGCTTCTGATAGTTCCCATGCAGTTTTCATTGGACAAACTACATCATATCGCCCTTGAACAATAACGGCCGGGATAGATCGGATTATATCGATATTCTCAATGATTTGATTTTCGGTCTTAAACCATCCTTTATTTACAAAATAATGATTCTCAATAAGTGCAAATGCCAAAGCAAACTCTGGGTTTGAAAATTCTTCTACTAATGATGGTTTATATGCAAGACTACTTGTAGCTGCTTCCCACTTTGACCATGCTATTGCTGCCTTTAAGCGCCTTTCTTTATCATCACTTTTAAATATTTCGTGGTAAGAGCTCATTAAATTATCTCTTTTGTCTTCATCAATTATGTCCAAAAACCCACTCCAAGCTTCTGGAAAAATTCTACTTGCACCGTCTTGATAGAACCAATGAAGCTCCTCTTCTCTTAAAAGGAATATACCTCTAAGTACTAACTCACTTACAGATTTAGGATGCGCTTGGGCATAGGCAAGAGAAAGAGTACTTCCCCAGGATCCACCAAATACCAACCATTTATCTATATTTAAGTTTTCTCTAAGAATTTCAATATCAGCAACAAGATCCCACGTAGTGTTATTTTCTAAGCATCCATGCGGCTTACTTCTTCCACATCCCCTTTGATCAAAGACTATAATTCGATAAATATCCGGATTAAAGAATCTTCTAACTTCTTCACTGCCACCACCACCAGGACCACCATGAAGGAATAGGGCAGGCTTGCCATTTGGATTTCCACATTGCTCGTAATAGACATGATGCTCATCAACATCCATAAATCCTGAGTCGTACGGTTTAATTTCGGGGTATAAATTTAAGTAGTCTTTCATATCTTATTATTAGATTTATAAGGATGTACTTCAACTTTTACATCTTTAAATAAATAAATTTCTTAGTTTTCAGAGACGATTGTTGTTTTCATAGATTTTTTACTTAACCCCCAAAACAATCTTGCTGCTTTGATAAATAATAGCCTGAAGGTTTTATCAAAAAATGAAACTTTAGAGATATCTGTTTTTACTTCACAGGTTTGCTTACCTCTTATAAGCTTGCCGGGAAGTATGCCGGTAGCTTTACCATTTTCTGAAACAATCTGGCCATTTTTTATAGTAGCAACATAACCAGTAGCATCTTGAACCAATCGCTTTCCGCCTAACGGCAAATCATAAATCATTGATGGATGACTAACATTTAACTTTTCATAATCAATGATATTAATATCTGCAAGCATTCCAACTTTAATTTCTCCACGATCAAATAAACTAAATGTTTCAGCTGTATCTTTAGTTTGTTTTTTAACAAGCATCTCTAGAGGAAATTTTCTTCCCGCATTTCTATCTCTTCCCCAGTGAGAAAGGTTTGTAGTTGGCATGCTCGCATCACATATTAATCCACAATGCGCTCCGCCATCACTGCCACCTGCAACAGATGACTTTAATCTATATGCCTGTTCAACAAACTTTAGTTTATAGTTATCGTAAGGCGTGAAAGCAGCATATATAAGATTTGTTCCATTATTTTTTAGCATTTCATCATACATTACTTCAAGCTCTGAGATTCCTTCTGATAGAGCGACTGCTGCAATACTATCCTCTTTTTTCGGCTCGTAATTTGGCGGTGTTCCTAAAATAAACTGTGTTTCATAATTACGAGTGAGCTTTGTTGGAAGTGCTGCATCCTGAGCAATTTCGTCTCTAGTTTTGTTTGAAACATTTTCTGCGAGCAATTTCTCAATTTCTGGAGTGAAATCAGGCTCTTGTTTTAATAATTTTTCCTTGAATAGAGGATTTTTCAAAATTTCAAACTTTTGATCCAAAGGCAGATCAGCAATTTCTCTATAAGCCGGATATTGAATAAATGGATTAAGGGTACTTTCCCACCCAAACATAAGCCCAACATTTCTGCCAGGAAATTGGGGTCTAATATTCTTACCTTTTAAAAATTGTTCTTCAGAAAAAAGAATTGTTTTTACTGCATCACCGCTAGTTTGAAGAAAGGTTAACCCACAATTACTTTTCTTAATATATTCCTTCATCCATGACATTTCCATTTCCTCATCAAGCCAATCAGAGGTAATTTCAAACGTTCCTTCCCCAGCTTTATCTATTCCAAAAGCAAGAGCTTTCATTTCATCAGAGCTTGCTTCTGTTCCTGGTACATATTTCCCATATATGTCTCTATGCAAGACAGTTCTTGAAGAACTAAATCCAAGTGCTCCCGCATTAATTGCTTCAGTTACAAGCCGCGACATTTTATCAATCTCAGCATCGGACGCATCAACTTGATTCTGACATCTTTCGTAACCCATAACATAACTTCTTAAAGGTCCATGCCCAAGCATAAAGCCAACATCCATAGCAAAATCTTTTTTATCAATAACATCTAAAAATTCTGGAAACGTTTCCCAACCCCAATCTATACCTTCATGCAGAGCTGAGCCTGGAATATCTTCCACACCCTCCATTAATTGAATAAGAAAATTTTCATCTCCAGGTCTTACAGGAGCAAAGCCAACCCCACAATTTCCCATTACTGCAGTTGTAACGCCATGCCAGCTTGAAGGAGTAAGATATGGATCCCAAGAAACCTGTCCATCATAGTGAGTGTGAATATCAACCCATCCAGGGGTTACCAAATTACCTTTTGCATCTAGTTCCTTTTTTCCTGAAACTGATATTTTTCCAACTCCTGAAATTTTTCCATCATCAACGGCAATATCACCAAAAAATGCTTTATTACCAGAACCATCTAGAATTTTTCCATTACGGATTACTAGATCATGTAAAGTATTATTCATGTTTTAAATTATAAACTAATTATTGTCATATATTATGCCAATAGTTCTCTTAATTTTAAATAAGAATTTTTGAGATTTATAAATGATGGTGGCCTGAGGTAGAATCGAACTACCGACACAAGGATTTTCAATCCTTTGCTCTACCGACTGAGCTATCAGGCCATTTAAATGAAGTTGGATTATAGAAAAGTTTCAAGTTAATGTCATTAAGATTAGGTATCTAAATCTTTATCTTAAGGATCTAACATATTCAAGATCAGATTAACTTAGAGGTTTAAATCCTGCAGGCTTTTCATAGTCTTCATTGTTAAAGAATTTTTCCATTTCTCCAAGCAGCCACATTCTGCTATCTTGATTAGACATATCTAAATGTTTCTCATTAATTAATGTTGTTTGATGAGATTTCCACTCATCCCATGCTTTTTGAGAAACTGTTGCCATTAATTCTTGACCTCTTGCTCCAGGCATAGGAGGAATTTTTAGAGCAGGAAGATCCTCTTTAAATTTTTTGCAGAATATTTTTTCACTCATAAACTTAAAATTATTTTTTTAATAGGAGCAGGCATCCCAAAACTATCAATATCTGATTTATTTATCCAGCGGTGCTCAGCGTTTGTTTTTACCTTAAAAACTTTATTGTATCTTAATAAGTTGATACTTAAATTTAATTCTAGATGCGTTAACTGATGTTTTTGTCTAATCGTTTGTTGGCTAGAGGATTTTGATTTTGTAATTTTGTGAATTCTTGGATATTCAGAAGGCAGCCATAAACTGTCCCAAAATGTTTTCTCTTCACGTTTAAATAAAAGAACATGAGAATTAGTATAGGCAAGCGTAAACTGAATATCCCTAATAGGTTTTATTTTGAGGATTTTAGATGCCTTTAATACATCTTTAACTTGAAAAGCAGAATCACATATCTTATTCAGTGGACAAACTTCACAATCAGGTTCTTTGGGCTTACATATGATTGATCCTAAATCCATAATTCCTTGTGTATATTCAAATATACCCCTCATTGGCGTTACTTCTCTTGAAACTTCCCACAACTGCTTGTCTCTTTTGCTAGGTGATTGCTCATTTATATTTGAGTATCGCGATAGAACTCTTTTCACATTAGCATCAAGAATTGGATAAGATTTTTGATAAGCAATTGACATAATTGCTCCTGCAGTTGACGCTCCTATTCCAGGCAATGCTTTCAAATCATCAAAGTTTTGAGGAAATTGTTTATTAAATTCTGTTTTGATTATTTCTTTTGTTTTAAAAATATTTCTTGCTCTTCTATAGAAGCCTAATCCAGACCATAGGGCAATAACCTCATCTTCAGTAGCCTCAAATAAAGATTCTAGAGAAGGGCGCTCTTTGAGAAATCTTAAATAATATGGAATAACTGTCTTAACTTGCGTCTGTTGTAACATGATCTCTGAGATCCATACACTATATGGAGATATATTATGCCTCCAAGGTAAGCTTACTCTTCCCTGAGATTTATACCAATCAATTACAAAACTGCTAAGTATTTGGTTATCTTTTTGTGGACTAATCATTCATAAAGTTTTTCTTTTGAAGATATAGAGCCATCTTCATCAAATAAATAGTGGACTGGTGCACCGGTTGGTATCTCTAACTTTACTATCTCTTCTTCTGAAATGTTATCCAGTTGCATTATTAACGCTCTTAGAGAGTTACCATGAGCAGCTACAAGAATATTCTTATCACTTAACACATCAGGCATAATTACCTCGTTAAAATAAGGAAGAACTCTTTCTGCTGTATCTTTTAAACTTTCTCCATCTGGAGGAGGAGTATCATATGACCTTCTCCAGATATGCACTTGATCTTCTCCCCACTTTTTTCTAGCGTCATCCTTGTTTAGGCCTGATAAGCTTCCATAATCTCTTTCGTTTAAAGCTTGGTTTTGGATAATAGGAATATCTGATTGTTGTATTTCATTGAGAATTAAATCACCAGTTAACTGAGCTCTTTTCAATGCCGATGTGAACATGCAGTCAAAATTGATTTTAGTATTTAAAATAAGTTGCCCAGCATTTTTAGCTTCTTTATAGCCAAGCGAAGTTAACCCAGGATCCTTCCATCCTGTAAATAAGTTTTTTTCATTCCATTCGCTTTGACCATGCCGTACTAAAACTAAATTTCGTTTTAAACCCATTTCTTAACTCCTTTAAACACAAGTGACTTATTTTAAGAGATAATACGCATATGATCGAATTCAATTTATTTTTAATAGATTATTGGTATTTTTCTTTTCCACTATTCTTAACTATTATCTTATGGTCTCGCCATGAAATGAATAGGGGAGGTAATAAAATTACTTCCGCAGACTTAACAAGACTTGTAAATAAGAATTCAGCAACTGTAATTGATTTAAGATCTGCTGATGAATTTAATATTGGCCATATAGCCAATTCAATAAATATGCCACATGATGCTTTTGAAAAGTATAGTCATCGAATCTCTTCTGATCGTCAAAAACCAATTATTTTGGTATGTTCGATGGGCAGTCAGTCTAAAAATATTGGCGAGACGCTTAAAAACATGGAATACGCCAATATAAATATTCTTCAAGGCGGGATTTTAACTTGGCAACAAGAGGGATTGCCATTAGTAACAGAGTAAAACTAAAGACCTAGCTCTTTTATCTTTTTGCTTAAAGTATTTCTTCCCCATCCCAATAAAACAGCAGCTTCATTCTTACGACCATTAGTTTTTTCTAAAGCGGTTTGAATTAGTATCTTATCAAGCTTTGGATTTACGATATCTAGAAGATCAGAATCTTTATTTTCAGAGAGCTCCTTTAACCAAGCAGCAAGACCTTGCTCCCAGTCTGATGAAGCTTCAACTTCTTGAGCTTCATGATCTTTTACCTCACTTGGTAAATCTTCAACTTTAATATTTTGTGTGGGAGACATTAAAGTTAACCAATAACAAATATTTTCAAGTTGCCTTACATTTCCTGGCCAATCATATTTTTCTAAAAATTCTAATGCCTCTTTACTTAGAACCCTTAACTCTTCTCCAAGCGCGTCTGAATGCATTTTAAGAAAAGCGGTTGCAAGAAGCTTGATATCATCATGTCGATCTTTGAGTTTAGGAACCTCGATTCTGATTACATTTAATCTATAAAATAAATCTTCTCTAAATTTAGCTAAACTTACTAGACTATGAAGGTCTTGATGAGTAGCTGCTAAAATTCTTACATCTACTTTTATAGGTTTATCTCCACCAACTCTATAGAATTCCTTATTTGATAAAACTCTAAGTAATCTAGTTTGGCATTCAAGAGGCATATCACCAATTTCATCTAAGAATAAAGTTCCACCATTAGCTTGTTCAAATCTTCCTATTCTTCTATCTACAGCCCCTGTAAATGCTCCTTTTTCATGACCGAATAGCTCAGATTCAACAAGTTCTTTTGGAATATCTGCCATATTTAGAGCAACAAAAGGCATATCATTTCTGGGACTATTCTTATGCAATGATTTGGCGATCAGTTCTTTACCTGTCCCTGACTCACCTTGTATTAAAACAGTTGCATTTGTATTTGATAATTTTCCAATGGCCCTAAAAACCATCTGCATAGAAGCAGCTTTCCCAATAATTTCAGAGGAGGGCTTACCTTTCAATCCTTTTGTTGCTGGTTTCCCTTCTAAAGCACGATTTACTATTTCTATTGCTTCATCTAAATCAAAAGGCTTTGGCATATATTCAAATGCTCCGCCTCCGTATGAATCAATTGCGGCCTGCATATCTGTAAAGGCTGTCATTATTATTACTGGTATTTCTTCAAAGTTATCATTTATATATTTCAGCAAATCATACCCATGGCTTCCAGGCATCTTGACATCAGTAATTATTAAATCTGGTTTATCCGTTTTTAGCTCTTTCAGCAAACTATCTGCATCCGGAAACAAGTTTGTTAAAAATCCAGCACTATTTAAGCTCTCCTCAAGAACCATCCTTATAGCTGCATCATCGTCAGCTACCCATATTTTATGCATTAGCAACTCCTTTTAATTGTATTGCAGACATAGGTAATAAGATTGAAAAAATCGTATTTCCAGGCTTACTAGAAAAAGCAATAGATCCACCATGTATTCTTATAATGTCTTGGGCTATTGAAAGCCCTAAACCAGAACCATCATCTTTTGTTGACATCATAGGAAAAAAGACCTGTTCTTGAATATCAGCAGGTATACCAGGCCCATTATCTATAATATCTATCTGACAAATAGTGGAGAAGACTTTGCCATTAATTGGCTTGCTATAGCCTATTCTGGAAGATATTGTTATAAAAGATTCTTCGTTTTCAATATTGATTGCCTGCATTGCATTTTTCACTATATTTAAAACCGCATGAATAAATAGATTTTCATCTCCATAAATGTCAGGAATGCTTGGATCATAATCTCTTATTAAATTAAAGTTTTTGTTTTGCTCCGCTAATGCCAAAGAGTGAACCCTTTCCAGTGCTGAATGAATATTAAAAGGCTCTAAATTTGGTTTCTTTGGTGGAGTTAAAATCTTACTAACAATAGAATTTAATCGGTCTGTCTCATCTATAATAATTTTTAAAAACTTAGAAGAAAATGTATCCTTTAATTTTGAATTTAATAGCTGAGCACTTCCCTTAATTCCAGATAATGGATTTTTAACTTCATGAGCTAATGTTCTTGCAAGGTTCGCAGCAATTTTTTGCGAAGAAGCCATCTTAGATGAATCAATAATCTTATTAAGATTATCAACACTCATTACTTCGATAATGATCCATTCATATTTTGGAGAAAATGATACAGTCAGGTCTACTTCACGTGATGCGTTATTATTTGATATAAGTTCAAAATCTCTTTTGGTAACTGACTTACGATCTTTAATGGCCATGTTAATGACTCTTTTAATTTCTTGTTCAGTTTTTGGACAAAAGAATTTCGAATAAGAAGACTGATTTTTAGTATCATTTATCCAGCCATTAGCTAAAGCAGAATCATTTACCCATAATATACTTAAAGACTCATCTAAAATAATAATCTCTGTGTTTAAATGATTTAGTAAGCCTGTATCTAATTGTTTTATGTCAGCCATTAGATGATATCGGCTCCTTTTTCAAAGAGCCGATTAGATTGCAGATTTATTTTGTTAATGTTCCCACTATATGAGACACAATTTTATAGGGATCAGCATTTGAAGCAGGTCTTCTGTCTTCTAAATACCCATTCCAATTATGCTCTACCGTATAAACAGGTATACGGATACTAGCACCTCTATCACTTACTCCATAAGAGAATTGATCAATACTTTGCGTTTCATGCAGCCCGGTTAGCCTCATATCATTATCAGAACCATATGCAGCTATTCCCTCTGCATGGACTTCACCGAGTTTTTCACACATTGATGAAAATAGTTCTTCTGAACCATTAGACCTCATAGCTTCATTTGAAAAATTACAGTGCATTCCAGAACCATTCCAGTCTCCTGTTTTAGGTTTTGGATGGATGTTGACACCAACTCCAAATTCTTCAGCAATTTTATATAATAAATATCTGCTAACCCATAAATCATCAGCAGCTTTTATACCTTTTCCAAAACATTGGTATTCCCATTGTCCTAATGCTACCTCAGCATTTGTTCCAGTAAGCTCGATGCCCATTTCAAGACATGCTGCAAGATGAACATCTGAAATTTCTCTTCCTACAACATTTCCTGATCCAACTGCACAATAGTAAGGTCCTTGTGGCCCAGGCTCTCCATTTTCCCATCCTAAAGGATCCCCGGTTTCAGGATCAGTAAAAAAGTATTCTTGTTCAAAGCCAAACCACCATTCATCTGTAACAACAGCCTCAGCAGCAGCTCTGAAGTTAGATGGGTGAGTAGTATGATCCGCTGATTGAACTTGTGTCATCACAATGTCATGCCCATTCTGGTTAGCATATGTTTGAACAGGTATTAGTAAACAATCCGAACTTCCACCTTCTGCCTGTTGAGTAGATGATCCATCAAATGACCATTCAGGCGGTGTATCAGATTTAGTTGCTTTAACCTTACTTCTCATTGACGACTCAGGTTTATAACCATCTAGCCATATATATTCGTATGTTTTAAATTCCGACATTTTTTCTCCAAAAAAATTAATAACATTCTTTAACATGCAATATTAATGCCAAAAATAGAAAGAAACAAGCATTATATGAGTGCATTTTGAGCATTATTTATGTGCAATTAATATAAAATGCACGATAAAAGTGCTTATTTTACAAATTGAGAAAATTTTTGATAGTACCTAATTTTTCTGAGAAAGAGACATATGAATGATTGCCTCCAAATTTTACATCTATATACCCACCACTATAGAAGCTTATTGCATCAATATAATCAAGGACTTCATCTCCAGATTCAGTTAAAAGCAAGTAGTTGGATGGATTTTTGATTCTTGATATTTCGATTTCTTTTAGTTTTTCTATATCTTTGTTAGTAAGTTCGAATTTACTTCCATTTGAATAATTTTCATTAACACCAATATATTCTTTTAAACCCTCTGATGGGTTAATCGCTGGATTAATCACAATTGCTTTTTGTCTATAAAGCTCCGCAAAATAAGTAGCAAAAAAACCACCTAACGAACTGCCCATGAAACTCTTTCCCTCTGATAAGTCCTCACTCACTAATTTATTAAGTTGAGGAACTGCTTCAGAGAACTTATCAGCTATATTTGGAATTATTAATTTTGTATCTGGAAAATTATCTTTTATAAATTTTTTAAAGGTTTGGGCTTTAGAAGATTCAGCCGATGACATAAATCCATGAAAATAAAAAATAGTCTTATTCATCTATGATATTTGCAATTTCTGATTTCGCTGCTATCCCAGAAATAAATATACTTTCTAGCCATTCTGTAAGAAATCTATTCTGTTGTTCTTTCTCATCTCGTGATTGGATTTCAGATTTTTTATAGAAAAAAGGCAAGGGTTTTTCACTTTGATATGAAGCGACTTCTGCCATTTCTGCATCTATAAAAATATTAATGCGTAATGTGAATATATTTAGGGAAGAACTCTTGTTAGTTTGTTTAGCTTCTATAGTAAGAGTATGTTTAGTTCGATCAAGAACCAAAAAAGAAATATCTTGTGACTTGGAGTTGCCTAGGATGGTTTCGAAGTGATATTTATCAAGTATAAAATGAGATAATAAATTAGATGATCTCAAATAATTAGCTTCGCAAATAGCAATATGATGTGAAGTTTTGGGTAGTCTATTTCTCATGATTT
>Ga0209631_10002665_pt1 | contig 21181 bp, 22 predicted proteins | sample COG_08_FD_184752 | JGI IMG/M metagenome (GOLD analysis project Ga0209631, IMG submission 184752) | Pelagic Microbial community sample from North Sea - COGITO 998_met_08 (SPAdes) (version 2) | ecosystem: Environmental > Aquatic > Marine > Neritic zone/Coastal water | place: Helgoland, sampling... | reverse complement strand
CCCCAAATAGAAGTGGCGGTCGGGGAGAATGCGACCGCACTTGTCTTTAGGCATTTAAAGCCATTGACCGAGGCTGATCAGCACGCGTTAGCGGCTTTTGGTGAACGCCACCAGACTCAAATTTTTACCCAATCAAAAGGTCCGAAAACGGTTACCGCCTTGTGGCCAGCCGAACCGGACCCCCTGAACTATTCGCTTGAAAAATTTGGACTGACTATTGAATTTTCGCCTGTCGATTTCGTTCAGATTAACGGTGGGATTAACGAGAGATTGGTTGGGGTCATCATTTCTTGGCTTGAACTCAATCGTCAGGACGAAGTACTCGATCTTTTTTGCGGCCTTGGAAATTTTTCGTTAGCAACAGCGCAGCGTGCGAAAAGCGTGCTCGGAGTCGAGGGCGAGCGCGCGCTTGTTCAAAAAGCAGAACTCAATGCGTCTCATAATCAAATCCGGAATGCCAGTTTCAAGACCCGAGACCTCTTTGATGACGGAATCGTCGACTGGAGCGAGGGTAAATTCTCGAAAGTGATTGTGGATCCGCCCAGAAGCGGGGCCCGCGAGGCGCTGAAGCGCGTTGTGGACCATGTTAAACCCGAAGTTATCGCCTATGTTTCGTGTAATCCCGCGACATTAGCAAGGGACTCGGCAGATTTGATTGAATCGGGATTTTATGGTCTCGATCGATTGTTGGTTGCCGATATGTTTCCGCATACGGCGCATGTCGAAACCGCCGCATTATTTAGACGGGTAAGCTGAGCCTTAAATGGCGACTCAGCTTACCTAATTCACTCTGAATTAATCGACTTTTGGACTGTTTCCCGCGGCAGGTGAAGGGGTGGTGTCACGAGCGTTGGAGGACTGACCCGTTTGAGGTGACCGCGCTCGGTTGCCCGACTGGCGATTGCCTTGGCCCGAAGATCGGTTACGACCTCCTCTTGACCGCCGCTGACCACTTTTTTCTTCGGAGGATCCTTCCGTTTTATTTCGATCCTGATTTCGATTAGACGCATTTCGGGATCGAGTTCCACTTCCTGAATTTCGATTCTGCGAACGGCTGCCATCCCGCCGGTTCCCGCCACGTCCGCCCCTGGAACGATTGCCAGAGTGTTGACGATTCTGCCGCGGCTTTTCATCAACGGTCTCGTTTTCGGAATCCCCACCCAGCCGCTTAAACAGTCGAGAGAAAAATCCCGCGGTATCCTTTTCTTTTTTAGGGGCCGGGGAGGGCGATGCGGCCGGGGTCGGCGGAGGCGTTGTTGCTATCTGGTCAATACTGACCGCTGCTCGCCGACTATTACGACTCATCGCATATTCTGGGCGATTGTCATTTTCAGAAGTGATTTTGATCTTATGGCTTGCTAACATGTTTTCGCCAGAATCGAGATCTTCGCTTTTGAGTCGTTGGATATTGTTCTGAGAGCCATGAAGATTTGACGACGGAATCAGAACAATCCGAGTCCCTAACCGCGCCTCAATCTGGTTGACCTCAAAACGCTTTTCATTCAGCAGGAATGTCGAGACTTCAAGCGGTAATTCGGCAAAGACGGCCTCGGTGTTTTCTTTTAGAGCTTCCTCCTCAAGAATTCGCAGAATACTGAGCGCAGAAGAGGTGACGTTTCGAACCTGTCCTGTCCCATCACAAAGCGTGCAAACCCCATAATTCGAGTCACTGATTGAGCTTCGCATCCTTTGTCGCGACATTTCAAGGAGGCCAAATCTGGAGATATGACCGATCTGTATTCTGGCACGATCAGGCCTAACCGCTTCAGCCAGTCGATTTTCAACTGTCTTCTTATTTTTGGGAGAGGTCATATCAATTAAATCAATTACGAGTAGACCACCCATGTCCCGGATTCGCATCTGACGCGCTAATTCATCTACAGCCTCCAGATTGGTCTGTAGCGCAGTCTCTTCGATATCAGACCCTTTTGTTGCGCGAGCCGAGTTGACGTCAATAGAGATCAGCGCCTCTGTATGGTCAATCACGAGCGCTCCGCCGGACGGAAGCTTTACCGATCGCGAGTAGGCATTCTCAATTTGATGCTCAATTTGGAATCGGGAAAACAGGGGCACCGTGTCTTCATAATGTTTTAGCTTGGACGCGTTTTGAGGCATCAATTGGGACATAAATCGAGAGGCCCGCTCGTATACTGATGCCTCATCAATCACGATTTCCTGAATATCGGAACGCAGATGATCTCGCAATGTCCTAACGATCAGATTGCTTTCCTGATAAACCAGAAAAGGGGCTTCCTGGGTTGTTGAGGCCTTATCAATGACCCCCCATAGTTGCAAAAGGAAATCCAAGTCCCATTGAAGCTCTTCCGGACTCTTGCCAATGCCTGCTGTTCTGGCGATGAGGGAATGCTCAGGAGGACACTGAAGGCCAGCCATTGCGTCTCGCAGGTCAGATCGCTCGTTGCCGTCAATTCGTCGGGAAATACCGCCGCCTTTCGGATTATTGGGCATCAACACCAAATAACGGCCCGCAAGACTAATAAACGTGGTTAAAGCCGCCCCTTTCGTACCTCGCTCATCTTTTTCAACCTGAATGAGGAGTTCCTGACCTTCTTCGATCACATCTTTAATTTTGACCTGAGCCATCGGTGTCGCTGGCGAAAAATTCTTAAAGTGGGCGCGGGAAATTTCTTTTAAAGGGAGAAAACCCTGTCGCTCTGAACCGTATTCAACGAAAGCGGCCTCTAGACTTGGCTCGACTCGAGTGACACGTGCCTGATAGATGTTTCCCTTGCGCTGGGCATTGCTCGATGACTCGATATCGAGATCAAGCAGTTTTTGTCCATCAACGATAGCAACCCGAAGTTCTTCAGGGTGGGTTGCATTAAATAGCATTCTTTTCATTTTAATTCCGTTTTAAGGCCGCATTTCCACTCTTCGGAGTTTCTGATGAGCGACCACAGTTAATCACACGCGCCCCTGAAGCACGGCTAGATCAAAAGAGTACGGAACCGACGAGGTTAGGACGCGCCTGGGGCGCGCTGATGTGGCTATGATCCGCAATAGACGGCTGGCGTTGTTTAGAACGACTTCCTTACTACGCATCCCCAGAATCGGGGCCACTTCCTTCTTGAAACCGCTAGTGTTTACCAGCTTGCCGCCGTTTCGGGCGGAAGTTTACGTGAATTCACGTAAACAGGATTCTGTTCGTCATCTCGTCAAGGCAGTAAATTTAAAGCCCGACGTCGGCTCTCGTACTGATGAGATCTTGTTGGTGGTCCCTGGCTTCTTTTGCCTTGGATCCGCGCTTGGTAGAATTCGTTCTCAGCGCGCGATCTGGGTCACCTGAGGCGCCAGAATATCTTCTAGACGCGTCTCGCCAGCTTTCGAGGCGTGTCGATCAAATGATCGACGGCGTCGAGTGTAGCCGTGAAACCGTTTTTTTTCAATAAAATAATAAGTTTAGGTTAGAAAGTGAAGGAAACGCCCAAAGATCCCGTTTCAAAACGCCTTGTGGCGACAACCGAGGCCGGCCAGCGCCTTGATAATTATCTTTTTAAACACCTGAAAGGTGTTCCGAAAAGTTACATCTACAGAATAATTCGCGGCGGTCAGGTTCGCATAAACGGCGGGCGAGTTAAACCATCGAGTCGCCTCGCGGATGGAGATACGGTGAGAATTCCCCCATTGCGGCAAGCGTCAGAAAAATCGCGGGAACCGAGCGCCGCGCCTGACTTCAAGATTTCGACCCTTTTCGAAGATGAGCATTTACTTATTGTCGATAAGCCATCAGGATGCGCGGTCCACAGTGGGAGCGGGCATGACTACGGCTTGATTGAAATTTTGCGAAGTCGAATGACAGGCTATCTTGAACTGATACATCGTTTGGATAAAGAAACTTCGGGAGTCTTGATGTTGGCGAAAGACCCGATGGCGTTACGACAGATGCACCTGCTTTTTAGTTCTCGCAATAAGCTGAAAAGCATACAGAAATTTTATACTGCACTTTTAGTGGGGGAATGGCGGGGCGGGAGTCGAACGCTTACCCATTCTCTGGAAACCGTTCGCGGAACGGTCGGTGCAAAACGTTCGAAAGTCAGTAGTTCAGGAAGGGAGGCGATTAGCATCTTTGATCCCATCAAGTCGTTGAAGGGTCATACCCTAGTGAAAGTTGAAATCAAGACAGGGCGTCTTCATCAGGTGCGTGTTCATGCGGAACAAGAAGGATATCCAGTTGCTGGCGATAAACTTTATGGCGATAAGGAAAGAAATCTTGATTTACGGAAACTCGGGTTAAGGCGGCAGTTTTTACATGCAGAATCACTTCTTTTTGACCACCCCAATTCAGGCGCCCCGATGACTATTCAGTCTGCATTGCCGGACGATCTTTCGAGCGTACTTTCCAAACTTGAACAAAAGCAAAATGTCCAATAATGGTCGGTCCGGTCGCGGCTTCATCTGTCACTCAAAGGTATTAAAAGCCGGCGGAAAAGGAGTGCGTTTTGCTATTCTTGATGGGGAGGTAACGCGCGCTGCTTTTGTCGTTCGTCATGAAAATGGTGTAGCCGCATTTTTAAATCAATGCACCCACAGAGCGCTCGAGCTGGACTGGAGTCCCGGGGAATTCTTTGACCTCGACGGGAAAAATCTAATTTGCGCAACTCACGGCGCACTTTATTCCCCCAATAATGGCGAATGCCTAGGCGGACCTTGTTCCGGAACCGCGTTAACCCAAATTCAAGTCGTTGAGAAGCAAGGAGACGTATTCCTCACAGATCATCGATACCATATTGGCTAATAATGTCCCACCTTGCCGCAACATGAACCAACCCGACGTAAATGGAGAACAAATGGAGACACGCAATGAGTCATCTGACATTCAGCAATTACTCACCACGGTGCTTCGCGAACAAGGTCGGGAGAGAAAACGCCAGCGGAGGTTTCGAATCCTATGGTTAGCGGCTTTAGCATTGCTTCTTGTGGGCGGGCTTGGCGGGCCAATATGGGTTAGCGATCGCCTCCCTAATGAATTTACTGCGGTCATCCCGATCTCTGGGGTAATTGGGGTGGAGCGCGGAACCTCAGCACGCGAAGTGGAGGATGCAGTCCGTGCTGCATATGGCGCGCAAGGTGTTCGCGGTATTATTCTGGATATCAATAGCCCGGGCGGTAGCCCCGTTCAGTCTGGGCAGATCTACCGGGCACTGCGGCGCCTTCGCCTTGAGCATCCTGATATCCCACTCTTTGCCGTGATCGCCGATATCGGCGCATCGGGGGCCTACTACATCTCAGTGGCTGCCGAGGATATATTCGTCGATCCGGCCAGTATTGTCGGCTCCATTGGGGTTATTTCCAGCGGATTTGGGTTTGTTGATACGATGAAGAAGTTAGGGGTCGAACGACGCTTAACGATCGCGGGGAAAGACAAGAGCATGCTGGACCCATTTTCGCCCGTGGATCAAAATGATCAAAAGAATTTGCAGCGGATTCTTGATGATGTCCACAACCAATTTATCGCGGCAGTTAGGGAGGGAAGGGGACCTCGATTACAGGACGACCCTGACATCTTCTCGGGCCAGGTCTGGACCGGCGGGGAAGCGATCAAAATGGGTCTGGCGGATTCAGCCGCGTCGATTAACGAAGTCGCGAGGGATATCATCGGCGCACCAGTCATAATGGATTTTTCAGTGGATGATGATTGGTGGACGCTGCTTTTCGATAATTTTACAGCTCGTGTGGTCAGGTCCATCGGATTATCTGGAACACCCTCCTTAGTGTATTAGAACTAAGAAGTATCATTCACCGGAAACTCCATGCCCGCATTTGAAAGCATGTCGGTGAGTTTGATGAGGGGTAGTCCAATTAGTGCGGTTGGATCTTTCCCGGATAACTCGTTTAAAAATGTAATTCCAAGACCTTCTGACTTAAGGCTGCCACAGCAGCCATAAGGTTCTTCGGTATCAATATACCGATTAATCTGGGAAAGGCTTAGTTTCCGGTATTGAACATAATAAGGTTCGACGGCGCTTTGCACTGAATCCGCGGTGATATTCACCAATGCAATCCCGGTATAGAGTGTCATCGTATTTCCCGATGCAAGAGTTAATTGGTCAATCGCGGCTTGGCGATCAGCGGGTTTTCCCATTATCACGCCATTCACTTCAGCGACTTGATCAGATCCAATTACTAACCCTTCTGAAAATAGCGCCGCGCCCGCTTTCGCTTTTGCAATCGCCAATCGTAATGCGAGGTCGGCCGGTTTTTCCTCAGGGAGAGGTTTCTCCGGCACATCGGGCGCGACCACATCAAATGGAATACCCAGTCGAGCGAGAAGCGCTCTGCGATAAGGTGAAGTTGAAGCTAATATAACTTTCTGGTTCGGCATAATTTTTGACAACCGTTGGCTTAAGCCACTAAAATTAGGGGGTTTTCACCCACGTTGCAAGATACGCTGGCATATTGCTCTCGATCTAGGCGCGTGGGGTGCTCACTATTCTAATCAAAGAGAACCCCTATGGCCGTTCAAAAAAATAGAAAGACACCTTCTAAACGAGGAATGCGCCGTGCCCACGACGGACTGACGAAAGTTACGCTCTCGACCGATCCCGTGTCAGGAGAACTTCATCGTCGTCACCACGTCACCGCGGACGGTTATTATCGCGGCCGAAAAGTGATCCAGGAATCCGCGGCTGAAGAATAGGCTATTCTTGCCGATAGGCTGGAGCTTGCGCTTTTGATATGTCGGGGACATCTAACCTGATCCGGCTGTCTGTCGATATGATGGGCGGAGATCAGGGAATTGAGGTTACCGCACCCGGACTACTCGATGCATTAAGTCGTTACCCTGACCTTATTTGTCACGCAGTGGGTGATCCAGAACAGTTACACGACGCATTGTCGGCTTCAGCGCCGGCTGATCGCCTCATTGTTGTACCATCTTCCGAAGTTGTCGCGATGGACGAGCCTCCCGCGTCCGCATTACGTTTCAAGAAGGACTCGTCTATGCGGGTCGCGATCAATCAGCTGTCCGAAGGCAGGGTGAGTGGGTGTGTGAGCGCGGGCAATACCGGGGCGTTAATGGCGACTGCCCGTTTTGTATTAAAAACGCTACCGGGGATTGATCGTCCCGCTATTATTGCGGTGTTACCCCGATCGGCAGGTCATGTCCATATGTTGGATCTTGGCGCGAATGTCGGAAGCCCGCCCGAAGTCCTTTTTCAGTTTGGGTTGATGGGATCGAGCTTGGTTCGTACGCTAGAGGGCGCTGAGGCCCCAACCGTCGGATTATTGAATGTGGGTAGTGAAGAGATCAAAGGGAGTGAAACAATAAAAGCGGCCTCTGAGATGTTGAGAAACAGTGATCTCAACTATGTCGGTTATGTCGAAGGTGACGATATTTTCAACGGCGAAGTTGATCTGATTGTTTGCGATGGGTTCGAGGGAAATATCGCGCTTAAAACAAGCGAAGGTCTCGCACAAATGCTGACGAAAGTCATTCGAGAGGAATTTACAAGATCTCTATTCAGCAAACTCGCAGCACTAATTGCGAAGCCGGTCTTGAGGGCATTTCAAGCGCGGATTGATCATCGCAGGTATAACGGCGCCATGCTCCTTGGGTTGCGAGGGGTTGTCATAAAATCCCATGGCGGAGCGGATCGAACCGCATTTTCCAATGCGATTGGCGCTGCTCGACTTGCTGCCAGCAAGAACCTGATTTCTCAAATAGAGAGCGACCTTGAAGCTACTTTGGCCCTCGCGGACTAACCCTATGCTCATTGACGCGCGAATTATTGGAACGGGAAGTTATTTACCCAAAAGGGTGCTCGATAATCACGAACTAGCGGAAATGGTCGATACGTCTGATGATTGGATTTTCTCAAGAAGTGGTATTCGCCAACGTCATATTGCGGCCCCAGACGAATTCACCTGTGATCTTGCACTCCAAGCGGCAGAACGTGCATTAGAGTCGGCCCAGCGAAATCCTGAGGATATAGATCTAGTGATCGTTGCGACCACTACTGCTGATCAGGTTTTCCCCAGCACCGCCTGTTTATTGCAGGAACGCCTCGGTATACGGGGGGGTCCAGCTTTCGACGTTCAAGCGGTCTGTGCAGGATTTGTTTATGCATTGGACGTCGCCCATCGATATATCCAAACGGGCGGCAGCAAATGCGCCTTGGTGATCGGCGCAGAAACATTTTCCAGAATTCTTAACTGGAAGGACCGGTCCACATGCGTTCTTTTTGGCGACGGGGCGGGGGCGATGGTGATCGAAGCGTCTGATTCGCCTGGCATTATTTCGAGCCATCTTCATGCCGACGGCGCCTATAAGGATCTTCTTTGCGTTCCAACGGGTATATCGACTGCATATGACCAAGTGCTCCAGCGAGAGGCCTTTACTGAAATGAAGGGGAAAGAGGTTTTTCGCTGGGCGGTCTCCGCGCTGGGCGACGCGGTCGTTGAGGCGCTCGAGGCGAATAACCTGACAGAGAAAGATATTGATTGGCTGGTCCCTCACCAAGCCAACATTAGAATTATTCAGGCGATAGCCCGTAGAGTTGATATGAGTCTTGATAAGGTAGTGGTCACGATAGAGCGTCATGGCAATACATCCGCCGCATCGGTTCCGTTGGCTTTTGACGAGGCTGTTCGTGATGGACGGATTCGCCGGGGTCAGAACATCATTTTTGAGGCTTTTGGCGGCGGGTTTGCCTGGGGCAGCATGTTAGTCAAATATTAATAATGGATGCGCGAGAATAAAGGATGAACGATAAGTTAAACCTGGAGAACAAGTCGGTCAGTTTGGTGACAGGGGCGAGTCGAGGGATTGGCAAAGCCGTGGCGCTTCGTCTCGCGCATCTTGGTTACACCGTCATCGGTACTGCGACGAGTGACGCGGGTGCAAAAGCCATAACAGAATCAATTAAATCGACAGGCGGCGAAGGTCGCGGTGCGGTATTGGACGTTAATCATCAAACTCAAGGTGAAGACCTGGTGTCGGCGATTACGGCTGAATTTGGATCAATTAGCGTACTAATTAATAACGCAGGAGTGACAGAAGACAATTTGCTTCTCCGAATGAAGAAGTCGCAATGGGACAACGTTGTTAATACCAATTTAAACGCCATTTTTTTGCTGACAAAAATTTGTCTCAAGGGTATGACCAAACAACGATTCGGTCGAATTATTAATATCAGTTCAGTTGTTGGCGCCACCGGCAATCCGGGACAAACCAACTACGCTGCGACCAAAGCCGGAATGGTGGGGTTTACCAAATCGCTGGCACACGAAGTGGCGTCTCGGGGGATTACAGTCAATGCAGTCGCACCTGGTTTTATTGCAACTGACATGACCGACGAGATTCCCGACGCGCACAAATCCAAATTGATCGAGACAATTCCTCAGCGGCGCCTGGGCCAACCCGAAGATATCGCACATGCGGTTGAATTTCTCACTTCTGACCGCGCGGGTTACATTACCGGACAAGTCCTTCATGTTAACGGCGGAATGTTCATGGGTTTCTGATGTATCAGCCGCAAATGCCTGTTTTAATGGATTAATTAATTGATCCCCTCGGATTCTCACTATCGATTCTATTTAAAGGTGTTTTGGATTTTTAATGGACTTAACGAGTGGTTTACGGTTTAATCCCGCTTCATCCGGTGGATGCTCAATTTCAGCAATGAATTGATCGTCGCCATGGAAGAATCCATATACCAGGAGGCTATAGCACCCATGAGCAGTATTGAAGAACGCGTCAAGAAAATCGTTGTCGAGCAGCTCGGCGTAAGTGACGATCAGGTAACTCCAGATGCTTCCTTCGTCGACGATCTGGGGGCGGACTCCCTGGATACGGTGGAACTTGTAATGGCCCTCGAGGAAGAATTTGATGCCGAGATCCCAGATGATGAGGCCGAGAAAATAACGACGGTTAAGCAAGCGGTCGAATTTATTCAAAAAAATACCAATACCTGATCACCCCTGAACATCAGGTTCCAGCACCTATATAAAGCCGGCTGACGCTCACGCTTCAGGCGGCTTTATTTTTTTATAAAACTAATATGCATGGATTAAGAAAAGTGGTTGTTACGGGCCTTGGCTGTATTTCGCCGGTAGGCAACGACCTGGATTCAACGTGGACCGGTTTAACGTCAGGTCAAAACGGCATCAACACGGTCAGTCATTTTGACGCCTCTGACCTGCCCACCCAAATCGCTGGCGAAGCAAACGGGTTTGATCCTGAGACTCGCCTCGGCGCTAAAGAAATACGACGGATGGATCGATTCATCCAGTTGGGCTTATGTGCCGGGCTTGAGGCTTTTGAAGACAGCGGTATCGATTTAGAGCGCGTTGATAGAAATCAGATTGGCGTTTTAATTGGAGCGGGTATCGGTGGTCTGGACACCATTGAGAGCACGACTCGGTTATTGGCCGAAAAGGGTCCGCGAAAGGTTTCACCGTTTTATATTCCCAGCAGCATAATTAACATGGTCTCGGGAAATCTCTCCATCATGTTAGGCCTTCGTGGACCGAATCTGGCGGTAGTGACAGCTTGCACCACAGGAACTCATGCCATTGGTGAGGCGGCGCGAATGATTGCACTCGGTGACGCGGAAGTAATGATTGCGGGCGGAACCGAGGCGCCGATTACGCCAACCTCGCTCGCCGGATTTGCAGCCGCAAAAGCACTAAGTCGCCGAAACGATGATCCAACAGTCGCGAGTCGACCGTGGGATCTCGAGCGCGATGGTTTTGTGATGGGCGAGGGTGCCGGGGTCATGGTTCTGGAGTCAGAGGCGCATGCGAAAAAACGGCGATCCCGTATTTATGCTGAGCTTTCTGGTTATGGCGTTAGCGGCGATGCCCATCATATGACGCAACCTGCGCCAGGTGGGGAGGGCGCCGCCCGATGCATGACAAGCGCCTTGCGAAGTGCGTCAATCTCGACCGACACTATCGATTATGTAAATGCACATGGTACGTCCACCCCGCTCGGCGACCTTGCGGAAACGCTCGCACTAAAGACCGTATTCGGGGAACATGCCGGTCAAATTATGGTCAGTTCAACTAAATCCATGATCGGGCACCTTTTGGGTGCTGCAGGCGGTGTTGAAGCGGTTGCTACGGTAAAGTCGATTTTCCACCAGATCATCCCGCCTACGATTAATCTTCATAAGCCCGATCCTGAATGCGATCTTGATTATGTTCCGCACGCCTCTCGAGAGGTTGTCATCCGTTCTGCACTCTCGAACTCCTTCGGCTTCGGTGGCACAAACGGCACCCTGGTTTTTTCCTCGATCACCAGTTAAGTCGTCTCAGGATAAGGCAAACGCTGTTGGTCATATGCTCTCGATAAACTGGACATTGAGAGCACTTTTGGCAACATCCGTTGCGATCGTTTTTTGTGTCGCCGGGATATCAATTCTCTTTCTCTATCAATCGGTTCGAACCCCGATCGGAACAAGCGACCAATTTTTGGTTATTGAACCTGGCGCGGGGCTATCAACGATCGCGAAACAGTTCGAGCGACAGGGTTTCACCCGTTCGGAGTGGCCCGTGATCTTCTGGGGCGTCCTGGGCGGGATCTCGGGCTCGTTAAAAGCGGGTGAGTACTTTATTGAGACAGGCGAAACCCCTGCACAAGTGCTCGGAAAAATTGGGCGCGGTGAGATTTTCGAGCGAAAGGTAACGATATTGGAAGGTGTTACATTCAGGGAGATGTCAGCTCGGCTCGCCCAGGCTAAAAAATTAAAAGATCAACTCAGTCAAATGTCGGATTCGGAAGTCATGAACGCACTCAATCTTCAGGTGTCGTCGATCGAGGGTTCGTTCTTTCCGGACACGTATCATTATGTGTTAAACGAGTCGGATTTTGATGTCCTGGCACGTGCCGCCGGCAAAATGGATCGTGTGTTAAACGCAATCTGGGAATCACGAAGTGCAAATTTAAGTATTGCCACCAAGTATGAGGCGCTTATTCTCGCGTCGATCATCCAGAAGGAGGCGATGTTGGAGGCCGAGATGCCGGTGATAAGTGGCGTGCTCCAAAATCGGTTGAAAATTGGCATGCGGCTGCAGACCGATCCAACGGTGATCTTTGGGCTTGGGCCAGACTTCGACGGTCGTTTAAAACGCAGTCACTTGAAGCAGGATACCGCTTACAATACTTACACCCGGCATGGGCTGCCACCCGGCCCTATCGCTGCGCCGGGCAGGGCAGCATTATCGGCGGCCGTTAATCCATCCGAAACGGAGTTCCTCTATTTTGTGGCTAAGGGCGACGGTTCACATTATTTTTCAAAAACACTTGCCGAGCACAATCAGGCTGTCAAAAAATTTATTAAGTAACGCTTATGGTTGATCAACGCGGAAAATTTATCTCTTTTGAAGGAGGAGATGGCGTCGGAAAAACCACGCAGATTAACCTCGTGCGCCAACATGTTGAAAATTTGGGCCATACGCCTGTTGTCACGAGAGAGCCAGGGGGCACCGCGCTCTCCGAACAGATTCGAGACCTTGTGCTGGAAAGTTCGGCCGAGATCACCCCGATCACCGAGGTTTTGATGATGTTTGCAGCCCGCGCGCAGCACGTCTCAGAGGTGATCGAGCCTAACCTGGCAGCGGGCAACTGGGTCCTTTGTGATCGGTTTACGGATGCTTCCTACGCCTATCAAGGTGGGGGCAGGGGACTGCCTGATAAATTAATAGAGGGGCTCGCTGGAATTGCAACAAACGGGCTGGAGCCGGATCTCACGGTGCTACTCGATTTGGATGTTGAAGAGGGGGTTCGACGAAGTCATTTGAGAGACTCCCCGCTGGACCGATTTGAGTCGGAAGCGATTGAGTTTAAAAACCGGATTCGAGCCGCCTATCTTAAACGACAAGATTCCAATTCGACGAGGATTGTTTTAATTGACGCGTCGCAGTCGATTCAGGAAATTGAAATGGCGATTGCGGCAAAAATTGATAATTTGCATACGGAATCTTATGGTTGATTCGAAGACTTGTACATGGCTGGAGCGTGCCAGAACCAGGCTGACCAATCGATGGCAATCCTTACCTCATGGAATCCTTATTACCGGGCCCGAGATGATTGGGAAGTCGGTACTCGCTTTTGATCTCGCACGGATTATGTTGTGCGAAACCGATCAAAATGAATCAGGTTGCGGGACATGCGCTTCCTGTCAGCTTGTTGAGCAGAGTGTGCACCCGGATCTTCATGTCGTCACGAGTGAGGCGAGCGAGAATTTTTTGCCCGCTGGTTTTGTCAGGCATGCAGAAAGATACTGGCTAGAAAAGAAATCGACATCCACCCGAAAGCCAAGTGAGCAGGTAGGTGTCGACTCGATACGAGCCCTCAACCAAAATCTCTCCGCGACAGCAAATCTGGGTGCTCGTAAGGTTGTTATCTTCCCTAAAGCAGATCAACTCAACCATAACGCAGCCAATGCGCTGTTGAAGTTACTGGAAGAGCCCACTCGGGATACGTTTATTATGTTGGTAACTTCAGCCGCGCATCGTTTGCCCGCAACGATTCGTAGTCGGTGCATCCATTTTTCAGTTAAAGGCCCCTCGTCATCCGTTGTGGCGACTTGGCTTCAAGATGAGAAGGGAGTGGATCCCAAAACCGCCGCTCAATTGTCAGAAGCCGGACTTGGGCCGTTTGTTATTACGGACTTTATCGAAAAAGGTGTCGATCAGACGCTGCTCGAGTTGCTCGGATCTATTCGGGACGGCGAACGGGTGGTTGGCGGGTTTGAGACCCTCAAACGATTTTTTGAGGCGTTGGGTGACGAATTTGTGCTTGAACTTCTGCAACGCCAACTCCTGAAGCAAGTGCGCAAAAATGCCGGTGCGGGGGTCCTCTCGGTAAATGATACGAAAACAATGGATCGATTTGTCGAGGTTGGGGAGGTTCGCGAAAGCCTTCGCACCACAATCGACTCACAACTAGCGCTTGAAGATATGATGATTCGCATTCAGAGTTAGCGAATGTCACACAACCATATACCTTGATTCGGGCCCGATAAACAAAAAAATGACTGATCATCCTAATGAAAGCGGTTCTCGAGCGAGAACTGTATCGGTGTCGATTAATGATGCGCGAACGCTACGAGCAGCCTATATGCCGTTTCTGAAAAATATGGGATTGTTTATTCCCACAACCAAGGAATATGAAATGGGCGACGAGATATTCCTCGTGCTTAAGTTAATTGACGATGAACAATTTGCGTTGGCAGGAACGGTAGTTTGGGTCACCCCGGCAGACGCTCAAAGCAGTCGCACGAGAGGTGTTGGAGTCGAATTCAAGGGTCCTGAGGGAAAACGCCTGCAAGAACGAGTGACGGTTTTGCTGGGTGATTCAGATACCCAGCATGGCGCAACGCATACGCTTTAGATTACCCGAGGGACAGAGTTATGTTGATCGATTCACATTGTCATGTGGACTTTCCGGATTTATCAGAAGATATTGCCGGGGTGGTCATGAGGGCCCGGTCAGCTGGCGTTTCACATTTTTTGTGTGTCAGCGTTAATTTAGCGGACTTTCCACGGATGGTTGAGATCACAGCGCCGTTTGAAGATATTTCGCTGAGCGTAGGCGTACACCCCAATGAAACGCTTTCCCAGGACGAGGAACCCGATGCGAACACACTTTTAAACTTGGCGACCCATGACAGGGTCGTTGCGATCGGGGAAACCGGGCTCGATTATTTCCGATCAGAAGGGGCGCTGGACTGGCAAAGAGATCGTTTTGCGGTTCATATCGCGGTCGGGAAAGCACTACAGAAGCCTGTCATCGTTCACTGCCGGCATGCCGCGGCCGATACAGTGGAACTCATCAAAACCGAGGGCGCCCGTGAATGTGGCGGCGTCATGCATTGCTTTGCCGAGGATTGGGCCACCGCCCGGGAAGTCATCGACCAGGGCTTCTATATCTCTTTCTCGGGAATTTTGACATTTAAAAATGCTGCCGAACTGCGTGAAGTCGCCAAAAAGGTGCCACTCGATCGGATCCTGATCGAGACAGACTCACCCTATCTGGCGCCGCACCCGTTTCGAGGCAAGACGAATGAGCCGGCGTTGGTTCGTTACACTGCCGAGTGCTTGGCTGGACTAAAAGGAATCACCCTTGAAGAGGTTGCCCGAGTCACCAGCGACAATTTTTCAGCATTGTTTCCACTGGCCAATGTGTCCAAAGGGCTCCATATCTAACTTGGGCTTGCCGGTCCACTGGACGCTCGACTCGAATATATGTTCGCATAATGTATATTATGTAAAGTTGAAGATATCACCAACTATCGACCTCTCCGCCCGTGCTGACCCCTTGAGCGTCCCGATTCGTTGACGGTTGGTCGTTTCTCAGCCAGAATCAGACCTATTCAGGGCGCCTGGCGCCCAGTGACGCCCCAATAACCCCCCCCTACAGGACGCCCGTTAAATGACGCAGAAGGAAATCGAAACACCCGCCGCAACTGAAACCCCTAATAAGCCCGCAGCTTCTCAAGCGGCCCCGGCCGCTAAAACGCCGGATCCGGCCAAAGCGAACGGCCGTAAGCCGGCGACCATAGGCCCCTCCATCGTAATCCACGGCGATGTGAGTGGCGAGGAAGATCTGATCGTTGACGGTACCGTTGAAGGTACTGTTAATTTTAAGGACAACAATCTGGTGGTGAGTGCTAATGGGCAAGTAAAAGCCAATATTAGCGCTCGCATTATTCGAATTGATGGCGAGGTCAAGGGAGAGCTCCACGGCAGTGAGCAAGTTGTGATCAGCCCGACCGGTAAGGTGCATGGTGATATTCGGGCACCCAGAGTCGTCCTGGAGGACGGTTGCACATTCAGGGGATCCGTTGAGATGGAGACTGAAAAAACGCCTTCAGTGGACCGCGCAGCGACCCCGAGACTCCGCCCTACTGCCGCGCGACCGGTGCGCCCGGGACGAGAAAGTTAGACTCGACTAAAATCAGACCGTAAAAAATAAAAAACCGCGGGTAAACCGCGGTTTTTTATGGGTGACATCACCCTTACACTACCTTTTTTCAGGAGACAAAGGAAGAAATATCTGAGAGTGAGACCGTCTGGTGCGAATTGATGCCGTCGACCCTTGCTGACTGAACACTCTGATATCCTTTAAAGATTTCCACTTTAGTAGGATCAAACGCAGCTATCGGACCCTGAATCAATTCAGGATGATCGTACAAAATATCGTCAGAAAGCGGAACAAACACTTGGTTTTTCACGTTTTTTACTCTTGAAGCCATTCTCAATGCATGCATCATAACCGCGCGTTGGGGTCAATCGCGGTCAAACCTATGGTAAAACAATGGCAAAAGATGACGAAACTGTGGACAAGCGTAAAAACTGCGTTTTCGCCTAGTTAACTAACCCGTAACAGAAGCCCATGACCACCATAATTGCTGTTGTAGAGGATGATCCAGACCAGCGTGAGAACTACAGCGACGTTTTGACGGCCCATGGCTATGAGGTTCGAACCTACCCGGATCGCCCCACCGCCGAGGCGGCATTCAATCTCGAACTGCCGGACCTCGCGATGCTCGACATCATGCTTGGAGAAGACATGAATGGCGGTTTTGATTTATGCATGCAGCTTCGCAATATGAGTTCAACGTTACCTATTATTTTCTTGACCGCAAGAGATAGTGATGCTGATCGGATATCTTCCCAAAGAATGACCGCTTGGGATTACATAACCAAGCCTGTTAGCCTAGAGTTCCTCGTTGCACGCGTCCATGCCCTTCTGAAAATATCTGATCAACTGCAAACCGCGCCAGCTGAATCCGCTACTATTTCAGTAGGATCTTTAGAATTAAATGAAAACAGCATGCTGGTTCATTGGAAAGGACAACCAGTTAATCTAACCCTCACCGAATTCTGGATAATCGAATCGTTAACCCGCAATCCAGGACATGTAAAAACATACGACGGTTTAAGTGATGTTACTCGACAGGGCTTGGTCGAGCGAAATACGATCAACGGCTATATTCGTCGAATTCGAAATAAATTTAGAACATTGGACGATTCATTTGATCGAATCCAAACTGTGCATGGCACCGGTTACAAATGGGAGCAAGATAGTACGTGAGTGCAGATTCTGCTCGTGCTAGCGGGCGACCGGCTGGCGCCAAAAAATCTGGTCCAACAGTCCCGGCAATCAGACCGGGACTAAAAATCCGAACGAAACTACTTCTGCTGGTGTCTTTTTTGCTCGTGATTCCATGGATGGGTTACGAGTCCGTTCGCGAGATGGAAAAGTTTTTACTGGAAGGTCAAGAGCAGGCGCTTGAGCTAACGACCCAGGGAATATCCAGCATCCTCGGTAACCGCAGTGAACTTTTTGACTCGGAAATCGGCGTTCCGGAACTCGCAGGCGCAACTCTTCCAAATCTCATAAAAGAAATCGATGAGCCCTTAGCGATCGATGCGCCTGCCGAATCCTGGGCGGAAGCGGTCGGCGACATGGTTAGTTTTACCGGGTTTGGTTTATACGAGTGCGGCCCAGACTATCGTCCGGATTCACTCGCGGTGCGTCATGCCATGACGATCGATAGCACGATGATTTTCGCGTATTTTGAGATCGACGACGACATACTTGTGTTTCGCAATCCTGATCTTTTGTCTCTAGATACCAACGATCAAATTCGCCTTACGATTCAAAAAAAATCAGGCGAGATTCTGCGTTATCTCTTAACGCCCGAGGGACCCGGCCGACTGAGTGTTTACCTTATGAAGTCCAATTGGAGAGAAGTGGTTGATGGCGAAGCGCTAAGAGATATTGCGGGGACCATTGACCCTGATGACTATGGATACGCCGTAAAGCTAAGAATTCCGATTGCATTCCTGGGGTCAGGCTCGAAACTTAAATTTGAGATCGTTGATGTTGATGATAACCAGACCCGGGAAATCAGACAAATAATCAGTACCGAGCCCGATCCTTTTTTGCATAAGTTTGGAAGTGTTCGACTGGTGACCCCGGCCCTGGCTAAATTGATTCAACCACTATACGTCTCCGAAGCGAACATCATGGTCTGGGACCAGTTCTTTCGGGTGCGAGCTCAAGTCGGATCCGTTTTTCCTTCGATTAGAGAGGGTTTTGGGCGATCGCCAGATGAGCAATCTTTCTTATCCTCGCTAGAGGATCGTTTTCTAGCATTTTTTGAATGGATTTTACGTAACCCTGCTCGCGGCATGGCTGATATGCCGACTGACTCCAGTCGCGAGGATCGCAGACTTCTTAACAAAGTCATCGGAGAGGGGGTCTCACTCAGCGAACGCCGACGATATGGTGACGCTAAACTGATCGTTACGGCCTCTCCGATTTGGGCCGCTGGACAAATTCAGGGCGCAGTACTGGTGAAGCAAAGCGCTAACAAACTGCTGACACTTCAATACGAAACTTTGCAGCGCTTCACGATCCTGTTTCTGGGTGTGTTTGTATTTTTAGCATTTGCGATTTTAGTGTTCTCGACTCGACTAACCTATCGGGTCGGAAAGCTTCAGCGTGAGACGGAACAGGCCGCAACCGCGGAAGGACGCCTCTTAAAAGACAGAATCCGAGCGGGGGCCCGTTCGAGCGATGAACTCGGAAGTCTGACCCGAAGTATTTCGGCGCTATTGCAAAATCTCGGTCAATACACCCGTTATCTCGAAAAACTCCCCGATACCCTGGCGCATGAGCTTCATAACCCGCTTAACGTCGTCAATTCCTCTCTTGAAAACCTGCAATACAACCATCAGGAGCTTGCCGACGACAAACACTTGCAACGGGCGCGAAACGGGGTTGGGCGGCTACGATCGATTATCACCAGCCTTACCGAAGCGGCAAGCCTGAAAGAGGCGCTAACTCAAGAGCAAGAACAGGCAGAACCCATCAATTTGCCGGATCTTGTCCGGTCTTGTGTCGAAGGTTATCAAGCGGCAAATCCAGGTCATCGAATCATTGCTAACTTTAAAGATTCCCCGGCGCAGATTATGGGCGTGCCTGACCGGCTTGCTCAAATGCTAGACAAGCTCGTTGATAATGCTATCCAGTTTGGCACCCCGAATGGACTTATCGTGGTAAATATCCAACCGTCTGACGAGAGCGTGGATCTCGTGATCGTGAATGACGGCCCTCCCCTGCCACCTGATATCGCGGATCGCCTGTTTGATCCAATGGTCTCGAGCGCGAGAGATGCCCGAAAAACACATCTGGGCTTAGGTCTTTATATTGTTCGCTTAGTCGCGGAGTCTCACCGTGGTGCTGTAAGCGCCCAAAATCGTGATGGCAATCGCGGAGTTGAAGTCACAGTTGCACTGCCGTTGATTGTTAATCGGTAGACCCAATCGATTCAATTAAGCGGATGCCAGACTCCTGAAGAGTAAATCAAGCGGACGAGATACCACAAAGAATATCGGCAAGTTCAGGTTTTCCTTTGGCAACCTCTTCTTCCGTCAGACCCTGAAGCTCGTGGGGAAACACAAGCCATTGATCCGTCTCGTGAACAAAAAAATCCGGCACACGTCCGGTTTGGCTTTTGCTCGGTTTATACCAACAGGTCGCAACCCGTAAATCAGCCGGCAAATTTCGCCGACAACGCGCTCCAAGTTCGGCAATCAGGGCTTCAATACTTTTCCCTGAATCAAGCACGTCGTCGACAATAAGCAACTTATTATCGGCATTCAGTTTGCGGATGAGGTAACCGAGGCCATGAACCTGAACCGATTCGGCGGTACTCTCAATACCTTGATAGTATGAAGTTCTAATTGCAACGTGATCTGTCGCGATGCCGGCATAATCGAGCAACTCCTGAACCGCTATTCCGACCGGTGTGCCGCCTCGCCATATGCCGACTATGAAATCAGGTCGAAAGTCACTTTCGAGAATCTTCTTGCCTAAAATAAAAGAGTCCCGTAAAAGTTCACCAGCGGATATAAATTTTTTTTCGGCCACAGTCGGCATACCTATATTTGAAGTCAGTTTTTAAAACGGGCTAATTTTATACAAATAAAGCGATTTGCTAGCGCCCGTCATTGGCGCGTTCATAAGGATCAACAATCTTTTTTGGTTCTGATTGTTCAGGAGATTGGGTCGAAGAGTAATTAGTTGAGGTCGATATTTCCGCCTCTTCTATGATAATAACAACGTCTTCATAGACTTTCTCTTCGGGAGAGGATAAATCTGTATCGGACACCTCATCTCCAGGGGCGTCTTGGTCATTAACTGTTGTTGAGGTTTCAATACTGCCGTCTTCTATGTCGCTGTTCCCGGGTGCTTCCTCAGAAAGGCTCGCAGCGGTTGGTAGATTGTTGGTTTGGGTTTCGGTGTCCGCGTGCGTCTCGCCGTTCAAGTCGCTGGATTCAGGCGAAACCTCCTGCGCCAGAGCATCATCAACAGGATCCGGAGTCGAGATCCAACCGGGGCTTCCAAGGCTAACTTCGACAGGACTATAAAATACAATTTGATCAGGTAATGGTTTCTCAGGATAACGCTTCGCAAATTTTTCAACTCCGATTCGTGCGATTCCGTAGCTAAAAAAAACATCACATTTATCGCAGGTTTGGCCTTGATAGCGGACGATCTGTTCGCCATTAATCCACATATTTAAAACCCCGTTAGTCTTTGACCAGGTTGCTTGAACAATGACTTCTTGCCATTGCCCAAACAACTGTTGTTTGGTTAGAAGGGAGAAATACTCACTGTCACCTGCAACCAGCCGGCCTAGCCAAAGCACGCCTGTTCGGCCCAACTCTAAAACCCACGCCGCCTTCTGGGTACGACTATCAATAAATTGTCCAAAACGATTCTTCGCCGGATAGCTGCTTTCGAACTCCTCGGGAATATAGAACTGCCATCGATACCACTGCGGACCATCCTGGCGACTGCTACCATCCGCAGTCTGCGCAAGTTCAGCCCGCTCGGTCCCTGATTTGCAATCGTTATAGGGAGGCTTTGCTTGACAATGACCGCTCCGGAGTTCGAATCGCTGAACAAAGGGTTGCGAAGCTAAGCCGGTCGGATCCTCAGCGGTCGACACCGCCCATCCGGGCTCGGTTAAAAACCGGGAAAATATTCCTGAATCAGCCACCGCGATATTTAGACCGCTTCCGATCACAATTACGAGTGTTAATTTCGCGGTTGCAAATAAAGCGTATCGCAATAATTTTTTAGGATTTTTACGATGCATAGCTCAGGACCGATCCACGTTCGACCTAATGGTGCCCG
>Ga0209631_10002660_pt1 | contig 21204 bp, 20 predicted proteins | sample COG_08_FD_184752 | JGI IMG/M metagenome (GOLD analysis project Ga0209631, IMG submission 184752) | Pelagic Microbial community sample from North Sea - COGITO 998_met_08 (SPAdes) (version 2) | ecosystem: Environmental > Aquatic > Marine > Neritic zone/Coastal water | place: Helgoland, sampling... | reverse complement strand
AAATTCCCAACTTATGATAAAAAAATAAATATAATGTATCCTCCTCCAGTAACTCATGCTAATTGGATAAGAAAGCGATTACTAGATCCAAATATTAATGCATTTGGAACCGTAGCAGGACTTGGTGCATTAACCTATGCTGTTGGTGGTATAGCTTGTGCTATTACAATAGGACCAGGGTTATTTGCTGGAGGAATTTTAACTGGTGTTAGCTCAGTACTAGGTATAGGAACAGCATTTAGTGCAACTGCTGGTGTAGTTAAAGGTGTTCTTAGTGTAAAAGAAGCAATAACTTCTAGTCAGGTAGGTAATGTAAATGTATTTAATATGGAAAAATTAATCCAGGATTTACAAAATTATATTTCTTTTTTTGACTATACCCAATTAAAATATCATTTAACACCTTCATTTCCAATGCCTCCATATGATCCAGAAAATAAAGTTTATCAGAAGATAATGTACAGTAATTTTCAAACTGATTTATATTTAAAACAATCTAGAACTGAAGATATTATAGATAATTTAGATTTAGAATTTGTAGGTAGAAAATCATCAGGTTCAGATGCATTCAAATTAGAGGAATCTAGATTAATTAATTTATCAGATGAAGAACTTACTAGTAGATTAAGAGTAGTTGGAAATTTATCAGAAGATAACCATTTTTTTACTACCACAAGAGAATTTAGATGGAATAGTTCAATTGGTAAAGAAAAAGTAGCCTATATTAAAAATAATTTAAATAAAATTAATATTTTAGATTTTAATAAAGTATATTATGCTTTTCCAAGATACAATTTTACAAAAATGATGAATAATAATGGAAATAAAGTTAATATTACCAATTTTACTAATGATAAAAACAATGATTATTATTTAAATGATGTATCAGATCCATTATTTTCTGGTATTGATGGTTGGTTAAAAAATAAAGATTATTTGGATTATATGAAGAAATATAGAGACTTTTTAAATTCATTAAATGATAGTTATAAAAGTAAAAGTGAAATAAGTAACGATTCAATTGTTGTAAAAAAAGTAAAAAGAACAGAACTAAGAGACCACTTAGTAAGTAAAGAATGGGAAATTATTCAAAGAAAAGTTCCAATTAAAGAAAGTGAATATAGTGAAATGAAAAAAATATATAAAGAAAAAAATATTCCATCTGAAAAGCCAATTGGTGAATTTTATTATAAAAATAAAAAAACTGGAGAAACTGTAAATTCTATACCAGAATCATTAAACAATAATATTCATGATAAAATGGAAAAAAGTGTTAATGTAAAAGCAGGCAAAAGATTTAATCTTTTGTTACATGTAAAAAAAGGTAATAAAATAAAAATTACATTTGATTCTGAAAATTATATGGGTAAAACACAGGATATTGCATTTAATTTATTTGATATTCATTATAGTAAATATTTGGTATCTAATGATTCCTTAGATGAGTTAGTAGAAGAATATTATAATTCAAAATGGAAACATGTGCAAATGGGTAGCATACCATATATATATCAAAGTATTGATGGTTGTAATTTAGATGATGCAAAAAAAGATAATTATAGTTGTAACAATATTGAGAATGTAGATATGTCAACAGCAATAAAAGATTTTAGAAATAAACGAACAAAAGTATTAATGAAATATAAAGATAATAAATTTAAAAAATATCAAGATTATGTTGGACCATTATCACATATTGATAACGGTATTTATAACGATAATGGAACTATTAAATCAATATTAGGAGGTGTACCCGCATATTGTGATGTAGTTGAATATTTAAATCAACAAGATGCAACCTATGATGGAAAATGTTACCAGCCTAAAACTGATATGTATTGGGGAACCAATTTAAGATATAAAAAAGAAATCACCAAAGAATTTATTCCTATTAAAGATGGAACTATATTAATTTCATTTGACAATCGTTATTCTTATAACACTTCAAAAAATGTAAAATATGTTATTGAAGGGGATTATTCATTTGTGAAGGGAGATATGGTTTCATTGAAAAAAGATGATTGGGCTCAGTTTTATGAGGGAGAAATTGTTAAGGTGAATCGAGATTTAATAGGTGAAGATACATATGATATCAAGTTTAAAGGTCCTATACATAAGGTATTTAATAAATACAGGTCATATAATCCATTGAAAACTTTACAAAAATTCGAAGAAATAAAGAAAATAAATTCAATATCACCAAAAGTAGGTAAAATATTTTTATGTAATAAATTTATTTATGCATTTGCTGAAATTATGAAATTTAGAGAAGCAAATCACTATTTACCAGTATTTTATTCAAATTTTGAAGAATATGGATTTAACACGTTTTCAGCAATGCTTACTTCTATGGGTTATTATCATATAGTAATTCACCCAGATGATCCTCCTTTAGTAAGAAAAAAATTAATTGAATATGCTAATCTACCTTATAGAAAATTTATTCCTTGTGGAAAAGATAAAAATGAAAAAGAAAACAATATTAGATTAATGAAATACAGACCGCAAACTTACGATGAAGAAGAAGCTGAATCAAAGGGGATTGTAAAAAGATTAAATTTAAATAGATATAAAAATTTATCTTTGAAAAATAAACTGTTTAAAAAAGAATATAAAAATGTAAATATAGATTTGGATGATGATAGTTTAGTCCCTGTTTGTATAGTATTACATCCAAAAATAGTAGAGGGTTTATCTTTTAATCTATCACCGATGATATTAGTTAATGAACCTATTAAAGGTTATGGAAGATCTGAACAGTTATATGCTAGAATAATTAGAGCAATTAGAGGTGATAAAGTTTATGATTTTAATAATGAAACAGATTCCATAGTAAAATCAACAGTTAAAGATGTTATTGAAAATTTATCTGAGGTAATTAATAAAAAAAAAATTAAAAAAAAATCAGGAAACTTTTTCAAATCTTCTAAAATAGATAATAAATTCACTTTAAAATATTTAAAGATATATTTTAACTTAATAGAAAAACAAAAAGAATTAATCAATTCATTAGAACAATGTAAAAATGATAATACATGTGTTGATATTAAAAGCTTAAAAATAAATGGATTTTTTGATAATAAAAATAACGGTTTTATTACATTAAATCAAGCAGCTCAAGCAGCTGGAAATATAGTTGAAAATAGCATGGGAGTTAAAAAAATGTTAAAATATTTTAACATTGATATTGAATATGATTTATTTACGAAGAAACAACAACAGGAACAGGAAGTTAGTATGCTCGATGAAGAAGAAGTTACTGAAATTAAATATTATAATACCATTAGCAACGATTTAAATGAGGTTTCAAATAATTTTAATATTGATAATTTAAAAAAAGAAATATTAGAAATTGTTCAAAAAAAAATTCCATCCCTAGTAAATGATGAAGTTGATTTTAGCTGGTCAAAATTAGTTAAGGATTTACCAGTTGAATATAAAAATTTATTATTAGGTTTTAATAATATTAATGATGAAGATTTTATATTAGATTTAAAAGTGAAACAAAATAATAATTTCCAATATCATATTTATCTAATCAAACAACTTAAATTACTACAAATTGTAGCTTACATCTTAAAGATATTAATATTTAATCATAATTTTGTATATAATATTGAAAAATTAAATTTATCTAATGTAGTCTCTTTTATTGACAATGATAAAATGGACGATCAAATAAAAGTTGATAAATATGTTACATCCTATAAAATATTAAATAAAATTGTTAAAAGTGATGAATTTAAGAAAATTCCATTAATAACTTTATTATCAGAAATTAATAATATTAATAAAAAATTTATTAAGGTAGAAGAAAAAGCTCCTAAAACTATTACTGAATGTATATCTGAAGGAAAATTACCATGCATGTACAGTGAAAACTTTGCTAATTATAAGATAGACAGTATTGAAAAATCGAGATATTATATGAGTGCAGAAGAGGATAAACCTTGGTGGTATCCTGATCATACTATAGTTCCAAATGTATTATTTAAAATGAATGAGGATGTAAAAAAGTATATAGAAAATTATAAGAAAAATGGTAAAAATGAAGAAATTAAATTTAAATTTCAAAATGGTAAAACTGGTCATATTAATTCAAAAGATTTGTTAAATTGTGAAGATATAAAAATAGGTGACTTATGTAGGGCTTCAGCCTATCTAGTTGATAGAGATGATGAAGGTAATAGTATAAAAACTCATAGAAGATGTAGTAAACAGGTAATTATTTTACAAAATTCTTTTAATCAAATTACGTTAGCACCAGCATCTTTTATGAGAGGATTAGGTAAAGTATTAAATAATCCATCATTGATGAAAGCTGCTGCAATTGAACAACCAATGCCTATATGCATGGATTTGATTTCATATTATACTCCAAATTTTTTAAATGAAAAGAAAAAAAATACAATAGAGGAATCAATAATGAATGATTTAGATAAAGAAAAAGCATCTTATACTGGACAATATTTAGCAAGATTATTTAAGGATGATTCATATCCATCCTGGTGGGGAGGTGTTTCACCTACTGAAGCTACTAATAATTTATCATCTCAATTGTCTCCAGATGAAATAGTAGAAACTTCAAATAGATTAATCATGTTTAATTGGGAAAAATTAGTAGAAGAAATTCAAAAAAATGATGATTTACAACTTATGGCAAATGAATGTGCAGAAAATGAAAAAGAAAAATGTAAAATATGGCTACAACAAAAAATAGGAAAAACACCTTTTCTAGAAGAAACTGTAGGTGATTGTGTAAATAAAATTAACACAGCACCCACTACGGTTCCTATTAAATGCAACCAATATAAAATTTTATCATATTCGGAAAAGGTGAATGAATCATGGGCTAATCATTACAATAAATTATTAACATTAAAGAGTCAAGTATCACAAAGTCATAAAAATATAGATTACTTACATGGTCAAATGTTAGGTATAGTTGGTGTTAATTCACGTAAAGTTTTAAATTTTTTATCTAGAAAAGATAAAAATAATGGTTCATATCAAATTAGATTAGAAGATGATATTGATATTTTAAAAATATTTAAATCAAAAGAAATATACAAAACTACTAAAACAAAAAATTGTTCTATTGGAGATAAACAAAAACAAATTAAAAATAGACCTGGTGAAGAAGTAGAATATGTCTGTAGAGAGAAAGATAATAATACATTTTATAATGAATCATCATACCAACAAGAGTATGAATTTTATAAAAAAAAATATCCTTATTTAGAGTTTGTTGAAAAATCAGGTATAAAATTCAAAAAAGGAGACTTGTTACAAGTTATAAATTTTAATCCAGAAAGTGATTTTACATATAGTAAATTGGAATTAGGATCCGATTTTGGTGAAATTTTAGTAAATTCATTGTCTGGTTTAACAGCAGGATCTCGTAGAGAGTTTAAATTACCAAATAAAAAAACACCACCAAAAGGATATGGATCTCATTGGTTAGCAGTTCATTTAATATCCAGAAAAGATAAAAATATTAATGATATACCAGTTTGGCAACAATATTCGATAATTCCATCAAAAAAAGAAAATAGAAAATATTTTAGACCTGTAAATGGACCTTTAAAAAATGGAAAATATGAAATAGATGAACAATATGAACTTAGAAATGAATTATTAGATAGATTTAATAAAATGAATGACGAATATGAAAATAAATATGAAAATAATTTAGATGTTATTATAGTTCCTCCAGTTAGAAAATCATTAATGGGAAATCTAGACTCTATGATTAATACAGTTAAATCAATTGGAAGTTATATTAAACATTCGGCAATAGAAAAATTTTCGAATTCAAACAAGGATAAATCAGATGTAGTAGGTGAAGGTTCAATGGCTGATAGTATGGAAACTTTTTACAGGGAATTAGCAAAAGAAATTAAATTGGAGCAAGAAGAAAATAAAAATAATAAAATAGATTTACAAAAAGGTGGAGGTTATGATTATAAATATATTACACATCCTGTAACAGGAAATAGTTATCACGTAAATTCAGCACAGGGAATGTTAATATTAAATAAATATAAAAATATAATGAATCTAAAATGATAGAAATTTAGTTTTTTTTTAAATTAAAATTAAAAATTTTTTTTAAATTTAATTTTTATGGTGTTTTCATCTCTCATAATATTTTTTTAGAATAATTGTATTTTTATTTTCAAAAAAAAAGGGTTTAATTATAAATGTTTTGGATTTAGATTCATCTAACATTGGTATTTCTTTTTTCATTTTATCTTCTAATTCTTTATAAGTTTTCCACTCAGACTCAATAATTATTATTTTATCATTAACCATTATTATTTTATTATATTTTTTTTAATTTAATCAAATGCTACAATAATTTTAACATCTGATTTATTCAATTTTTTTGTTGCAGAAATAGATAATTCCTGTCTTTTTCTTCTAGAACTCTTTTTAGATTTATTTACATTATATATAGCTTTATAACAAGTATTCATATCTGATTCTATTTTTTTTAGATTACTAGTTATGTAATCAATTACTGAATTTTTAATTGCCCATCTAAAAAAATTTAATTGTCCAACTGTTGTAACAAAAAATGTATTTTGTTTATAGTAAAAGTTAATTCTAGACCTTCTACAAAATGGATCAAATTGTTTTTTCTGATAACCTTTTAATTGTAATTTATAATCAATATAAACTACAAATTCCTTATATCTTTTTAAGTTTTCAATATTATCTACCATTTTACCCTGTTCATTAATTAAATAAGAAATATTATTTTTTTTGGAATAATTAGTTACAAACCAATCAATTACTCTAAGTGAAATTTTAGAATCACCATTAATTATAGGTAATATGGTATTTAAATTATCTGGATTTAGATAATATTTTTGTAATGATGACATTAGTAATTCTTGTTTTACATTTGATTTACTCATTATAAATTATTTTACAACCAAAACTTTAAGTAGATTTTTTTTTATATTTTGTTTATTTTAATTTAATTAAATTTAAATAATCCTTTTTGGTTAATTTATTAAATTCTAATTTACCAGGAATACTAATATTTTTTTTCCCTTTTTTAATATACACACCATATTTACCCCTAATTACTTTAAATTCCTTAAATTCTTTAATTATATCCTTATTTTTTTCATCAATTAATAAAATCGCATCCTTTTCAGTAATATTTGGATTTTTTACAGAAATTTTTATATTTTTGTAATCAATATAATACCCGTATTTACCATTCTTAATATTAATTGCGCTACCATTATATTTCCCAATATTCTTAGGATATTTCATTAACTTTATTGCATCATTTAAGCTAATATTAGGGTCAGATATACCAATGTATTTCACATCTTTATCTTCATGTTCTCCTTCCTGAATGCAGTATCCATATTTTCCATTATAAATATAAATATTTTTGTTGTTAATTGGATTAACACCTAATTTATTAATTTTCTTTTTAATTTTTTTTAGTTCAACTACTTTTTTATGAAAATTATTATAAACTTTTTCAGTTATTTTTACCCAATTTATTTCACCTCTAGAAATTTTGTCTAAATCATTTTCAATTTCAGAAGTAAAGGTATATGAATTAATATCAGGGAAATTTTTATTCATAAATTCAGTTACTAATTTTCCTAAATCAGTTAATATTAATTTATTTTTTAAAGAAGGAGACTTTAATTTTATGTTTTCAATCTTTATTTTATTTTTATTTTTATTTTCTATAATAATTTTTTCAACTATTATTTCTTCTTTTTTTGATTTATTTTCCTTAAAAACATAACCACGTTCTAATAATTTAGAAGTTATAGATGAAAATGTAGAAGGTCTTCCTATTCCTTTATTTTCTAATTCTTTTATCAATGATGCTTCGGTAAATCTAGAGATAGGTTTCGTATTTTTTTCAGTAGATAATATTTTACTTGGTATAAATATACTACCTATTTTTAGAGAATTGATTTTTTTTTCATTGTCATTACTAACCTTTTTATAAATTATTTTATATCCAATTTCTATATTTTTCAATAGACTAAAGTTAAAAATATAATCTTCATTTTCTATAGCTTGTAACTTAAAAATATATTTTTTATCAATAGATTTTTTCATTTGTGAAGCAATTATTCTATTTTTTAATAAAGAATATAATTTTTTACTAGTATTGTTAAAACTATCATCTAAATCAGCATTTATATTAACTGGTCTAATACATTCATGTGCTTCCTGAGCATTAGCAACTTTTTTATTATATTTTCTAGAATTAAATAAACCAGGATAATTATTATTACAATATTTTTCTATTGATTTCATACATTTTTTACTTATAGACGTTGAATCTGTTCGCATGTAAGTGATTTTACCTTTTTCATACATTTTTTGTAATAATGACATTGTTATTTTCGGAGATAAACCTAATTTAACACTTGCTTCTTGTTGAATAGATGATGTTATGAATGGTGGAGAAGGTGAATTATTAATTAATTTATTATCAATAGACATTAATTTATATTTACACATTATTAAACTAGGTAAAATTTTCAATATTTCTTTTTTATTTTTAATTTCTCTAATAAATTCTGTATCACAATTTAATTTATCAAAAATTCCATTTATTATATAGGTTTTTTCAGATTTAAAATTTTTAATTTTTTCTTCGTTTTCATAAATTATTTTTAAAGCTGGTGATTGACATCTTCCAGCTGAAATATTAGGTCTTACATGTTTCCATAATATAGGAGAAATTTCAAAACCTATCAATATATCTAAAATTGATCTAGATTGTTGTGCATAAAATAAATCTAAATTAATTTTACCTGGATTATTATATGCATCTACTATTGCTTCTTTAGTTATTTCATTAAATGATATTCTTTTTGTTTTATCCAAATTTAGATTTAAAATTTTTGCTACATGAAATCCAATTGCTTCTCCTTCTCTATCTGGATCGGTAGCAATTATAATTTCATTAACATTTTTTGAAATATTGATTAAATTTTTAGCAACTTTATATTTATTTTTAACTATAGAATATTTTGGTTCAAAATTATTTTTAATATTAATAGATTTTAATCCATTAGAAAAATACCGAATATGTCCATATGAAGCCTCAACTATAAATTTTTTATTTTTAATATTATTATTAAGAAAGTCCTCTATTTTTTTTTTTTTGGCCGGAGATTCAACAATAATTAAAATTTTTTTCATTTTCTAGTTTATTATACTTAAATTTTTAAATAGTAATAATAATATTTTCGTTAATTTTAAAATCTCAAATAAATATTTCTTTCTATGTAAAAAGTAAAAATGTCGGATAGTAATGACATCTTAGAATTTTTAGTTGAATGTTTATTAAATAATAGAGTAACTTCAAAAGAACCTATAAAAAAGAACATTTATTATAATTATAATTCTAAAAATGTAATTAAGTCTAATATTAAATTCAATGTTTTAAAAAAATACAAAAATAATAATTTAGATAAACTTTATAATGAATTTATATTTGAATTAAATAAATAATCAATTATTTTATATATATAATATATAAAATGGCTGAAAAAAAAAATAATAATAATAATCATTTGGTAATAATGTCACCATTACTTAGTAATAAAATAAATAATTTAGAAGAAAAAGTTGAAAATATTGATATAAAATTAGATAAAATTTTAAATATTTTATCTGGTCAAGAAATATCATGGAATGAAAATAAAAAACAATATATTGATTCACTAGATAACATAAAGGAAATCTCTAAAGAAAATTTAAAAATTTTAAATGAAAATAGAAGTATATTTAATCAAATTCAAGATACTGAAAAAAATGAATTGTTACCAATTTTAGATAAATTACAATCTAATAATAAAAAATTATTTAATAATTTAAATAATAAAAACATTGAAAGTCGCTTATCCAATATTTATTGGAGATCATCTAATAATACAACAATGAAACCAACATATCATGGATTAAATACTATATTGGCTAATTATATAGGTAATTCAGGTAATTATTTATAATATATTTCTCTATATTATCTTTATCATTTTTTAAACATTTTTTACAAAAATATAATTTATAAGTTTTATTATCATATTTTAATAAATAATATCGTGATGTTATTGTCTTACATTTTTTATTTGAACAGACTTTAATCCAACCATTATATGGTAATGTTTTAAAATTTTTTAATGAATAATTATTTACTGATAAGGGTTCATTTTTAAACATTTTTCATATTTAAATAATTAAAATTTTATTATTTAAATATTTTTTCTTAAAATCCGTTTGGTGCATTAGTTTGAAGACCTTGAACACAATGTTGATTATCCCATGATTTTACACAACTATTTTGATTGGCTCCTGGAACTTCATTACTTTGTGCAGTTAAAAATTGATTTTGGGATGTAAATACATTTTGAGGTGATTGTGTAGGTTCATTTGCGGTTGGTTCTTTTGGATAATCTTTAAAATTTTCAGATGGTCTTGTTTCTGCCATAAATTCTTCAGCACTATCATTATTTTGATGCATAGGCATTACTCCTTGACCCTGAAATGATTCAAAACTTTCAGGTGCTTCTTCATGTGATTCTTCAGGTGCTTCTTCATGTGCTTCTTCATGTGATTCTTCATGTGCATCATGTGATTCATGTGATTCTTCAGGTGCTGCTTCTTTTGGTTCTGGTGCTTCTGGTTCAGGTTCTGGAACATTTTCTTTAGCAGATGGTAACCATGATGATTCACCTGAGTTAGCCACTGATAAATCTGTTTTCCATAATCTTTGTTGATTAGCAGTTTGTAAAGTCATGATAAATGCAACAGCAGTTAGTAATGCAAGTGATGCATCCCTAGTTGACATTAATACAATAGTAAATGCAACACCAATTCTAACTAATACATTATCAAATAAATTTACTAAAGATGCTGGAATTTTTGGAGCTGCGAATGCTGCATATAAACCAATAAATACTTTTAATGCGGTTGAAATATAAACATTGTCTAGTGTTCTATTTAAAATTTTTTCAAGTTCTTTTACTACGGCTTTTAATTCGGACATTATATATATATGATATTTAAAGATTTTTTTTTTACATAATTAAAAATTATATAAAGATTTTATTACAATTAATATTATTAAATAAAAATGTTAACATTAGTCTTAAAAGAAAATAAAACTCTTAATAAAAAAAAACTTAATAAATTATTATCATTTTTTAATAGCAATGATGATTTTGAATTAGAAAATATTTGCAGGGAAACTAAATCAAAAACTAGAAGTAAAAAAAAAACTACAAAATGTTTATATTCTAAACAATTACCACTTAATTTAAACAAAAATATTAATTCCGATTATTTAAAAAATTTATCACAATCAAATTTGGATGAATTTCTAAATAATTTTAATCTAGAAATGGTAAAATATTCAGAACGATCAATTTTATTAAAATCAAATAAAAAAAATTTTGATAAAAAATGGAATAAGGTTGATTCATTTGAATTAACGAAACCATTATATTTCAATAAATCTTTAAATGGGTGGATATCATCAGTTTCAAATAAAGAGATTTTAGAAAATAAATTAAATAAAGAACCTTCTTATAATGAAGAAATATCAGATCTTAGTGATTCAGAAGTTTATGATGAATTAATTGGATTAAAAGGTAGTTCTTATAAAAATGGATTGTTGGTTATCCCCAAAAAAAATGATAATAGAGTTGGTGAAAAGTATTTTCATGGAGGTTGGTGGAATAAGACTTTACAAGGATGGGTTTTTAGTTCTAAATTAAAAAATGACTTGGTAAATAAAGGTGTGCATTTTTCTTAAATTAAAAAAAAATTATTTTAATATTATTATATATTAAAATACTTACTATGTCCGATTTAAATTGTAATATTATAAAAAAATCTAGAAAATCTATAAAATACTATATGAATAATAACTATAATTGTAAAAAAAAATTTAAAGATACTTATGAAAATATTAAAAGAATAATAGTTATAGGTGATATTCATGGTGATTTGAAAATTTTATTAAAGTGTTTAAGATTAGCAAAATTAATTGATGTTGATAATAATTGGTGTGGTAAAGATACACACGTTGTTCAATTAGGAGATATTGTTGACAAGGGTGGTCGAGGTATAATGGATAAAACAATTTATATGGAAGAATTTGTTATTTATGAATATCTTAACTTATTAGATATACAAGCTAGAAAGAATAAAGGAGCTGTTCATTATCTACTAGGAAATCATGAATTAATGAATATATTAGGCGACTTTAGATATGTGCATCCTAATCATTTATCAGACACAGGATTTTCTAAAAGGAAAAAATTATTTAGTCCTAGAGGTGATCCTCATCCTATTAGTAATGGAGGATATATGGCTAAATTATTAGGGTGCCATGCTTATGGAATTTTAAAAATTAATAAATGGTATTTTGTTCATGCAGGTTTATTACCATCACATGTAAATGATAGAAGTATTACTGAAATAAATAAATTAGTAAGAAACATTCTAAATGGTAAAATAAAAATAGATGATATAAGCACGAGAGAAGAAGAATTATTATTTTCTAAAGATAGTTTTTTTTGGACAAGATTTTATACAAATAATAAAAATGCATGTAAAGTTCTAAATAATACTTTAGACTTATTAGGAAATAAAAATGGAGGCTTAATCGTAGGTCATACCCCTAATTATACAATTACTGATAAATGTAGGAAAAAACTATGGTTTGCAGATGTTGGTTTATCAGGTGCATTTGGTAACGATTATTTCAATAAAGTTCAGGTATTAGAAATAAAAAATAATAAACCGAAAATATTATCTTAAACTGAAAATGTATTACCACATCCACAAGTTCCATTGGCATTCGGGTTATTAAATTCAAAACGATTCCCCATAATATCATTTTTCCAATCTATTTCTGTTCCAATTAAATAAAAAATAGAATTATTATCTACTACTAAATTTAAATTATTGTGAATATTTATAACTTCATCTAATTTATTTGGTTCATTTTTCATAGGTGATATATCATATTTAAATCCATTACATCCTCCTCCTTTTACTGAAAATAATAATTGTTTGACTTTTTCTAATCGTGATATCTTTACTAATTGTGTTAATGCTTTAGAAGTTAATGTTATCATTGAATATTTTAATTATATAATAAAATTTTTTTATATTATTTTTAAATTTAAAAAAAATGTAAATAAATTCATTACAGAATATCAATCATAGATCCTTCGAACTATCGGAGTTTCCTGTGAGTGAAATAAAATAATTTATAGTGTTCTAACTTCGTTAAGGGATAATATTGCAAGTAACCATTTCTATTTAAAAATATTTTATTTAAAAACAATATCCTTCTAGATATTAACCAACTATTAAATATTTTATCTTCTATAAATTTAAATTTTTTACTATCTATATATTTAATTTTACTATTAATTTCTTTTAAATTTAGTAATATTTTATCATAATTAATCATTTCATCTGATTTAAATATAAATAATTTTATATAATTCCAAATATCGTCAGGAAAATACATATAAATCTATATGGAATTGATTTTAAATTAAAATTACTTGATTCAGGTTTTTATCTTTAATTTCCAACGTTTAACATTTGACCATGATCTAGATTCCTTGTAAGAAATTAAATTTTCTAAAATTATTATAGTGTTTTTGAATTTTTGGAATACTCTTGCTACAAACTTTGTATCTTCACCAAAATGAATATTTTCAAATTTAATAGATTTGGCAACATCCATTGATATTATGCATGGTCCATTAGCATATTTTTTACATATTAGATCTTTATATTTATTATAATATTTATTAGATGAAAGTCTAATTTTTTTAAATCTATCATAATATTCACTATCTTTTTCACCTAATATTAAATCATTGAATATTTCAATATTTTTATTATATAATGGAAATAAATTTAATGAATAATCTGGTTCAATATCTAAAAATCCGTGTAATAATAATTTTGTTTTTGGATATTTACTAAATATATATTCAGAAATTTCACATTTTTGAGGATGTATTAGATCATCTGCATCAGCTAAAATAATTATATCACCTGTCACTAATTCAAAACATTTATTTAAATTTTCACCACAAGAAGTTATTTTATTTTGAATTAAACATGTTAAATTATATTTTTTAAAACTTTCTTCTAATTTTTTTTTATCAATACTCAAATCTAGATTTAAAAATTTAGGACTTAGTGAAATTATAATTTCATCAGGTTTTCTTGTAAATTTATCAAAGGTATTTAATAATTTATATAATAATTTTATATGTTTATCTACACAACCTATGCAAATTGAAATTTTCATTTTATAATATAAATTTATAATAAAATTTTTAAAATTTTTGTTTAGGTCTTAATCTTCTAAATTGTATAGGATAATTATTTAATAAATTCCAATTTATTTTTCTCATACCAGAATGAATTGCCTGGATTCCTTTGTTATCAAAAATATTTGATTCATTATATGGTATTGATTTATGAATTTTATATTTAATTAAACACAAAGCTAATAAACCATTATCTGCATCTTGACCCCTAAAGAATCTAGGTTCTTTAGATTTTATAGATTTACTTCTATCTAAAAAATGGTAATTTTCACATAATTTTAACCAATCTTTTAGTAATTGTATAACATATGTTGTTTTTTTTAATATTAAACATCCACCATAATGATATGTATTGTCAATATTTTTGTTTAAAATAGCTTTTCTTCCATCAATTTTATATAGTTGAGGTAAATAATCTAAAACTGCATCTATTTTAACATACTTAGATGCTTTATATTTATTAGAAATTGAAAATATTACCATATCCTTATTATCTAAATAACTAATATATTCTTTAAATTTTTTTTTACCATCCTTATTAATATAAACTCCTGCATCTGCATAAACTAAAATATCATTTTCTGTTAATTTTAGTATAGTATCTAAAATTATTTTAGGTTTCCATATCCAAAATCCATAGCCTCTGGGATTATTTTTAATAAATTTACTATGTTTATTAATAAATTCTTTAATATCAAGTTCATTTTTAGAAATAATATCGTCAAACATTTTTGATTCTTTAGCTTGTTTAATTATTCTGGAAGTATTCATAAACTTAGAATTTGCAAATGTAATAAAAGTTATCATATTTATTTTATTTATATATATTTAAAAAAATTTGATTTTTTTTTAATTATTTATATTAGTTTAGTTTAAAGATAAAATTTAAAAATTAGTAACAATAAATAATAATAATGGAAAATATTATTTCAGAACCTACTGGTGAGAAGAAAGTAATACTTGAAAGGAATAAAGATATATTACTTAGAGGAAGTGATTGTATAGTTTATGATTACTTTGGAAGACTAACAACCTTATCACAGTGTAATATTTGGTATAATTCAAAACTAGAATATATAGTACCTAAAAAATTTATAAAAAAAACAATAAAACCATCATGCATAATTTCATAAAAGTTATTCAAATACCAAAGAACATAATTTATTTTTATTTATAAAGTTTTTATCAACTTTTTTTTTATCATTTGTATCAGAAAAATGATAACATTTATCATATATATTAAATAATATATCTATAATTTTTTCAATTTCTAATTTTCTTAGAAAACAGCGATGTAATGAAATAAAAAAAATAGGTTTATACTTACTTAAAAAATTTACTAATGCAGGAACCACTATTTTTTCTCCCCCTTCAATATCCATTTTTATTAAACTAATATGTAGAGGATCAATATTTTGTTGTTCGATTAATTTTTCAATAGTAATAGTTTCTATTTCTATTATATCATTATGACTATGTGAACGGGTATGTCTTCCAGTATATGATAAATAATCTTTTTTATTTGCAATTAACAAGGTAGATTCTGAATTTCCAAGGCTTCCATTACCTCCAAATTGAGTAATACCATTTTCTGATGATAAACCTTTTTCTATAAGAACTATATTAGTAAAATTATTAACACTTATATTTTTTTTTAATCTTTTAAGTGCAACTGGATCAGGTTCAATTGCAATTATTTTTTTATAAATATTTGCACAATAAAGAACAGTTGGACCAATCCATGCACCAATATCTATATATATACCCTTTTTATGATTTTTATAATATTCAAAAATGTGAAATGTATCTTTTTCCCATTCATCAAGTTTATTATTACTAAACCAATCTAGTGAGTATCTGTCTTCTTCTGAAATAAAAAATGAACAATTATTTTTTTTCAATTTTCATATAAATATATATATTAAAATTATTATTTTTTTTTTTCAATATCCATAAAATATTTCCATAAAACAGTGAACATCATTCCTTGAATTCCGTTTGATAAAATTCTTGTTTTTAATCCTCTAAATAATAAACTATTTATTCCTTGTTTTTTTATGATTTCATTTATAATTTGCCCATAACTTTTAATTTCTGAATGAGATTGTTTTGTAGTTTTTATAACTCTAATAGAATTAGAACATAAGTCAGATATTCCAGATGCTGTGAATCCAATTAAAGCATTTCTACTGAATTTTTTTAAATTATTATCATTGTATTCTGGTAATTTTTTATTTAAATAATTAAATGTAAAAAACCATGGAAAATGACCTACATAAGTAGCTGAAAAAGATGCGGTTGAACCATAATATAATACTCTCAAATTATTATTATTAATTTTTTGTTTTAACATTTTAAATCCTGATTTTCCATTTACTTGTAATGTTGTTTTTAAAGTATCAATAGGCATTAAAAATATTCTCCATAATCCAGCAGTAAATGAAGCACATAATGTTTTAAAAAAAACTGGTAAATTTTTAGTATTATCATTATTATCCAAATAATTAATAACACCTACATTACAAGCGGTATCACCAAATCTGGATAATGGACCTTGAAATAATGCTGGAACAACACCTTTATAAAATCTAGGAATTTTCCCATCTGAATATAATATTTTTATAGCTTTAGTTGTATTAATACCATGTCTATATTGATAATTCATAGTGGTTCTTAACCACATTAAACTACCAACTTGAAAAAACATAGCAGATGCACCGGAAACTCCTCCTTTGAATGCCTTATTTAAAGATTTTTCCAAAATGTTGTTATCATTTTCAATTTTGTTCATTTAAATTAAAAATATATAATTATTTTATTTATATTAATTAAAAAAATAATGTTTAATTTAAAATACTATATATGTTGTTGTTTCAGATACCAAAATTTAAATGAAAGAAAAAATGAAAGAAAAAAATTTATTAAAAAATTTAATTATTATTCTTCTGAAGGTAATAGATTTATATTAGATTCTGATTTGTAAAATAAAAATTTGAAAACATTTATTATTATTTATAAAAAGAAAAAGAATGAAATTTATTAATGAAATTATAATAAAAAATTATAAATTACTAAATAAATCTATACCTATTTTACAAAATAATTCAAATTGTAAATTTTTACACAATTTAAATTATGTTATAAAAAAAGAAGATTATTATACTATAAATTCTTTTGAAGGATATCTAAATTGTGGTGCAACTAACTATATTTTATCATATATTTTAGATATGAATGGTATAAAAACAAAAATGGTAAAAACTAATTTTATTAAAAATCATAGATATAATGACCATGTTTTTTTAATATTTGATAATAAAATTATAATTGATCCTACTTTTAGACAAATATTTAGAGATGATTATATTCCAAAAAATGACAAGTTTATGAATAATTTGTATAATTCAGATAAGTTCTTTTTTGTAGAAAAAAAGGATAAATTGAAAGAACATTTAAATTATTACCATAACTACTATGAAAATACTTATAAAATAAAACCAACTAAATTATTTGATTATTATGATAATTATATTGACATTTCAAAATATCAAGACTGTAAAAAAGTTATTAATGATAAAAATTATGCAATTAATAGGGGAAACTATTTTTATAATTTAAATAAATTTTTTAAAAATAATTTAAAATAAATTTTAAAAAAAAGATAAAATTGATAATTTTTATTATTTTATTATTATAACAAGATTAAAAATGGTTAATCTATCGATAAAAGAAAGCTATAATTTGTCTTCATCAAAAATGTTATTATTATTAGTTGATCAGAAATTTTGTAAATTTGTAGTAGATAACCAAGAGGATTTAATAGAATTTTATTATACAAAAATTGATAAAAGTATTAAAAATAAATTGGTCACAACTAGTATATCCAAGTTTAATTTAAATTTACCGCCAACTTTAAAACATATTTTACCTAATACTTATACAATCACAACTGATGCAGAGTATGATTTAATAAATAAAACAGTATTTTTTAAAATTAATTCAAAAATAATTGACTTAATTAAAGGAGATTTTTCTTACAATTATTCATTGAAAGATATAATAAATGAAAAATGTCAAAGAACTATAAATTTTAATTTTAAATGTAATATACCTATATTTGGTAAAAAAATTGAAAAATTAATGATTGATAATATAAATAAAACTAATTTTAAAAGATATAAATTAGTAGAAAAATGGATATTATTGAATAAAAAATAATCATTTTTTTTTATCTATAGCTTGCTTTTTAATAAATTATAAAAAAATGAAAAAAAATAAAACTTGTTTGACTAAAAGAGGTTATACTGTTTTTAAAAAATATTTTACTGAAGATGAAATAAACGAAATTAAGAAGGAATTAACAGTTAAACCATATGTAAATGAAGATTATGGAGCTAAACCAAAACCATTTCCAATTTTTCTAGAAAGTAGTAAAAAACTTTATTTACCAAAACATTATGGTTTTAAAAAATTTGGAGAACCAGAATCTTTTAAAGTGAATGAAGGTGTTGATATTAACTTGAAATTTAAAGGATCACTAAGAGAAAAACAACTACCTATCGTTAATTCTTTTTTAGAAACTTGTAAAAAAGGTAAATATATTAAATATACTAGGGGTGGTATTATTAGTGTTCCTTGTGGATGGGGTAAAACTATAATGGCATTATATTTAATATCTTTTTTAAAAAAAAAAACTATTGTTATTGTTCATAAGGAATTTTTATTAAATCAATGGAAAAAAAGAATTAATGATTTTTTACCTGAAGCTAAAATAGGTATCATACAAGGACCTAAAATTGATACCGATGGTAAAGATATAGTATTAGCAATGTTGCAAAGTATATCTATGAAAGATTATGATGTCAATACAACATTCGGTGAATTTGGATTTACAATAATAGATGAATGTCATCATATTGCTGCTGAAGTTTTTTCAAAATCATTACCCAAGATTAATAGTTATTACTCATTGGGATTATCAGCTACTCCTAAGAGAAATGATGGTTTATCACATGTATTTTACAGTTACTTAGGTCCTATGGTTTATACTATAAACAAGAGAGATGATAGAAAAGTTGATGTAAGAGTAATAAATTTTTATGATGTGAATAATAAATTTTACAATAAAGAAGAAATAACAGCATATGGTAAAATATGTGTGCCAAAAATGATAACTAATATTGCTAATAATATTAATAGGAATATATTAATTATATGTTTAACGAAAAAATTAATAAAAAATGGTAATCAGGTATTAATATTGAGCGATAGAAGAGATCATTTAAAATTATTATTTTCATTAATTAGTAAATTTACTTCTGTTGGATATTATGTAGGAGGTATGAAACAAAAAGATTTGGATTTATCCGAGTCAAAAAATGTAATATTAGGCACTTATCCTATGAGTTCAGAAGGATTAGATATCCCTTCCTTAGATTCTATTATTTTCACTACTCCTAAGTCTAATATTGAACAATCAATAGGTAGAATAACTAGAAAACAACATGAAAATATGCCAATAGCTTATGATATTGTTGATAATTTTTCTGTTTTTTCCAGACAATATATTAAAAGAGAGCGAATTTATAAAAGATTAAATTATGATATTTCAGAAATTAGAATAGATGTTTTTAGCAATACAGACGAACAAAAATTTAATGATCAATTGGAATTAGGATTTAAAAAAAAAAATTTTAAAAGAAAATCCCAAAAAAAAGATGAAACGAAATATTTAATTATTGAAGATGAATAAATATAATATTAAACACTATTAATATTATTATTATTAATATTAATGTTGTTTGTAAATAAATATAAGCCTGAATCATTACAAGATATTGTAGGTAATAAAGAAAAAATTAATAGATTAATTGAAATAACTAAGAGTAAAAATATGCCAAATATAATTTTGTCGGGACCACCTGGATGTGGTAAAACTAGTTCAGCTATTTGTTTATCTAAAATAATATTGAAAGATAAATTTAATAAGGCTTACCTAGAATTAAATTCATCCGATTCTAGAGGTATAGATGTTATTAGAGATAGAATTAAAATTTTTTCACAATTAAAATTAGATTCTAAATTAAAAATAATATTTCTAGATGAAGCTGATAATATGACTTCTAGTGCTCAACAAGCACTAAGAAGAATTATGGAATTATACTCACATTCTACAAGATTTATTTTATCATGTAATATTTCTTCAAATATTATTGAACCTATTCAAAGTAGATGCACAATATTAAGATATACAAAGATATTAAATGAAGATATAAAAAAAAGATTAAAATATATTTGTAAATTAGAAAAAATTGAATATACTCAGAAAGGACTAAATGCAATCATTTTAACTTCTAATGGTGATATGAGAACTTCATTAAATAATTTATCATCAACATATTATGGATTTAATTTAATAAAAGAGGAATTTGTATTTAAAATTTGTGATATTCCAAATCCAAAAATAGTAGAAAAAATTATAAATAGCTGTTTAAATGCGGATATATATACAGCAATAGAAAATATCGAAATATTATACAATAATGGCTATAATGCTGAAGATGTAATAAATATATTTAAACTTATGATAAAAAAACATGATAAAATTGATGATAAGTTGAAATTGGAATATTTATATATTATTAGTAATATTCATCTTAGAATTGCTAATGGATGTAACACTTTATTACAATTAAATGGCTTATGTGCAAAATTATGTCAATTAAATAAATTAGATTTTAAAAAAAAAAATGGAAAATAAAATATATATAATGAATATAATGAATAACATTTCATATAGTACAGATGAAGATGATACTTATTTACAATATAATAA
>Ga0209631_10002659_pt1 | contig 21208 bp, 16 predicted proteins | sample COG_08_FD_184752 | JGI IMG/M metagenome (GOLD analysis project Ga0209631, IMG submission 184752) | Pelagic Microbial community sample from North Sea - COGITO 998_met_08 (SPAdes) (version 2) | ecosystem: Environmental > Aquatic > Marine > Neritic zone/Coastal water | place: Helgoland, sampling... | reverse complement strand
TCGTCGTCGTCGCGCGATCGGATGCGGTCGAGAACCTTTTCCCGTCGTTCGTGTCGTCCCGTCCCGCCTCCTCCGACCCCCGGCGCGTCTCCGATGAACCCGTCCGCGGATCCGGACTCCGAAGTAGGGCCGGCGGTGTGCGTGTGGGCGAACCCCGGCGGAAGGTTTTGTCCACCCAGGCCCGAGCCGAGAGCCTCGGCGCCATTCGCGGACCCGTCGCGCGTGTGCGCCGATAGCGAGGAGGTGTTGTTGGACGTCGTGGACGTCGCCGTGGTGGTCAACGAGGCGGCGTTCGTGGACGTGGACACCGAGGAGGACGCGGGGGAGTCGTTCCCGGTGAACGATCCTCCCTCGACGCCGCCGCCGCTCTGGCTCTCCGCCTTGGCCGCCGCCTTTTTCCGCGCCTTCTTCTCCTTGTTCTTGTCGCGTTTACGCTGAGCCTTCAGCGCGGCTTCGTCGTCCTCGTTGGGCTCCTCCTCGTCCTCGAGTTCCTCGAGCTGCGCGGCGACGGCGCGGGCGGCGGCGGCGGTGCGCTCGGCGGCGGCTCTGGCCTCATCCGTCGCTTTCGCCTCGGCGCGGCGCTGAGCCTCCGCCATCTTCTCAGCCTTCTCCCGCCGCCGCTCCTCAGCCTCCGCCTCCTTCCTAGCCTTGACCGCCGCCTCTCGTTCCTTCTTCTCGCGCGCGGCTTCCTCGTTCGCCTGGGCGAGCGCCTCGAGTTCCTCGGCGGTGAGCTCCGGTTTGGGCTCTTTCTTCTTCTTCTCCTTTTTTTTCTTCTCCGGGGTCGTCTCCGGAGTCGTCTCCGGATTGGGTTCCAGATCCAACAGGCCGAGCTCTGTCGACTCCTGTCGCGTGGGAACGGGATCGGGGGGCTCAAGGCCGAGGATGTCGGTCTTAGTACCCCGGCTCCACATCTCCGCGCGGATCAGTCTCTCCGGCGGCTCACTCCTCGCGCCCTTGAAACAATCCAACAAACACATCGGACACCCGGTGGCGTCCGGCGGGAACCACCCGGGGCCGATGTCGCCGCTGCCCTCGTTGTACGGTATCTTGTTCATATCCGCCATCGTAGGGTAGTTCGCGTACTTTTGTTTGCCGCCGTCCTTGTTCTTGAACGCGAGTTGCCTGGCGAATTTCGGGAAACATCGCGCGTGAACCGCCGCGCAATGTCCGCCTTTGCACTGCGTGTACACGTACCTCGCGAGAGGCACCAGGCACTCGACGCTGCCGAAGCCGTCGGCGATGTCCGGCAGGCATTCCATGCAGCAATCCGCGCTGCCTGGAATCTGTTCGAAAAAATGGAATCTCTTCGCGGCGCATTCTCCAATCAGCGTGGTCCCGCCCGCGAGGCCCGCGTCCGTGTCGGTTCCAATCTCCTCCTGTTTCTTCTCTATTCGCGCCTTGACCCGCGCGGCGATGAGCCGCGTCACCTCGTCGTCCGCGGGTGTCCCGTTGTCGTTCTCGCGTCGATCCTTCTCCGTACCCCGCTTGGCCTCCTTCTCGGCGATTTTTCCCATTCGCCGGCGCTCCTTCTCCTTCTCCTTCTCCTCCTTCTTGCGCTTCTCAGCCTCCTTCTTGGCCTCCTCCTTCTGCCGCTTGCGAAGCTCCTTTTGCCACGCGCTGTCCAGCTGCGCGTCCGCTTTCTTCTTCTGAATCGTCTTCTTCGCCGCCGGTTGCGGCGGCGTGTAGAGCGACATCATGGACGCGTAGGAGACCCCGGAGAAAGGCAGCGACGCCGCCGCCGCCAGGTTCGTCCCGAGCTCCTTATCTTTCCGCAGCGCGCTCGCGAGGTGCGCGGGGAGGACAAAGTTGGGCTCTTTTCCCTCCTTCCGCCACGTGTCCTTCTCGAACTGTTTCCGGTCCTTCTCCGAGACGTCCCCCATCTTACCACCCTTCTCCAGCTCGTCCCAGTGCGCCTTGACCTTGCGGTGGTACGTGGCGGTCTGCGCCGCTTGGTGCGCCTGTAACAGAACAAAACACGACGTCAGTCTAATCGCCCGTACGGAAATAAAAAGAAACTCAAATTGTAAACGCAAATAAGAAACGCACCACCTCCACCAACTCCGCCGAGAGGTAGTCCAGCACCGCCGCCATGTACGCCTTGGCCGCGGAGGTGCAGTAGGGCAGCAGCGTGTTGACCGCCACGTCCACCTGCTTGACCTTCACCGCGTCGCCCTCCGGGTAACGCAGAGTGCCGCGTCCATCCTTGAGATGCGTGAATATCTCGCTCGCCGCGGCGTGCACCAAAGTGGGATGGAAGACGATCTTGTTGGGATCCTCCGGTTCTTTCTTACCGAGCACTTTCCACATGCCGCAGTTGTATTCGAGCGCATCCTTGATCTCGTTCATGCCGTGCGTCGCGAGGTCGGTGGGGAACACGCGCCACATGGCAGCCTGCACGTGCTCCGCCCCGAGGTGGGTCGGCGTAGATTTAGACTCGTCCGCGACGGTCGCCTTTGACTCCCCTTTTGACTCCCCTTTTGACTCCCCCTTTGACTCCCCCGCGTCCGAGTCCGAGTCGTCGGACTCGACCAACGACGGCACGGAGCTCGAAGTGTCGTCGTCGGAGTCGCTGCCGAGTCCGTCGTCGTCCTTCGACGCGCTCTTGTTGGCGGCGGCGCCGTCCTTACCGTCCTTGCCGTCCTTGCCGTCCTTGGTCGAACTCGACGGTTTTTCAATCGGCTCGCGGATCAAGGGACGCAATTTGCCGTCGAGGTAGTCCTCCGGGTACGGCGGGTACACCTTGGTCCCACCGTCCGGGTCATTCGGGTACACGATCGACGCGTACGTCTCCTGGTACGCCGCCGTTCGGGAAGAACCCTTCGGTAACGTCGAGGGTTCGCTGTGCTCCTTCTCGACGCGAACCAGCCGATCGCACCCTTCGTCTTTCCGCTTCATCTCCCCGGTGAGCGCGTGCGTCGCGTACACCTCCGCCGCCGCGCGACACAGCCGAACCAACACGTCGGTCAGGATGCCGTCGATCAACGCTTGCGTCTGCCAGTGCAACTCGGCGCCCATCGGCGCGACTTGAAGTAGCGTCCGGCACACCGGCGCGGTCCACAAGCCGGAGCATTCAAGCGGGGAAACCGCGCCGTTTCGTATCGTGCGCATCGCGCGGATGATGTCGAAGAACACGCGGTCCTCGCCGCTGCCACTCGGGCCCCAGTCGTGGTCCTTATCCACCATCTTATCCACCAGCGGCGTTCGCATCGGACTCGGAAGGTCCATGAGGTCCAACCGCAGATACGGCTCGCCTCCCCCGGGTGCCCAGTCCGCCAGGTCCGCGGTGACGAACTCGTCAGGGACGCCGGCGGGGTAGTGGCTCTCCATGCAGACGTCGCGCGGGAACGCCCAGAGCGCCGCGGACGGCGCGTTGGACCGCGCGTGCGTCTCCGCGCCCAGCTCGTATTTCCGCCTGATCCAATCGGGGAGCGCCAAACCCGTCTCCGAGTTACGCCAGTCCTTCACGTCCGATCCTCCGAGCGTACCCGCGACGACGCCGAAGAGCGTGGCGCTGCCCCGGGTGTCCACCTCGGATCCCTGCCGCCGCGTCCATCGCACGGCGACGCCGGCGGTGAGAGTCACTTCGCCGTCGGTTCCTTCACGGACGAAGCCGCCATCCTTCGACATGATCGCGCTGGTCACCGCGAACTGTGAGTAGCCCCACGTGCCGTCGCTGGTGTCGCCGTTGAACTCGTGCTGCCCGCTGCGCCACACCGTCTTGGTCGAATCCTGGGTAGTACGTTGGGTGTTGGTGGGAGGAAGATGGGGTTCGAGAGTTAGTTTTTCGTGGAAGCTGGCGGGGCTGGCCGGTAAATGTGGTGTCGGCGCTGGGGTGCGCCCAGATCGCTTCGTGGGACGCGGGGGATCGTCCCGATAGCGCGCGTCGGGCCATCCCCGAGTGCGTACGACACGGTGTGGTCATCGACGCGGGCTCGAAACCCACCCGGGATCGTCACGGGCGCCGCCGGGAGGCTCGCCCCGCGTCGGCGGTCCCGAGGAAAATAAAACCACGATACGACGCGAGCGGGAAAAATGGGCGCCGACGGAGGCGACGGGCGGGGCGCGCGTGCGAGACGTGAGACGCACCTTGTGGTTGATGATGGCGAGCCTGAACTCCACGAATCGTCTCCATCCCACGGGCGCGGACGTCGCGTCCGCGGCTTCTAGGTACAGCCCGACGTGGTCCCTCGAACCCTTCATGCTCGCGTTGCCTCGAGGGTACAGCGACAGTCGCCACGGGCATCCGCCAGCCATGAACGTGTGGGAGTAGAGCCGTTTGCCCCGCGCGCCCGCGTTGTGGAACTGCGGTATGCGCCACTCGTGCTCCTTCTCCCATCGACCCTCATCTTCCCACCAGTTCGGGTGCGGGGGCGTCACCTCGCCCGCCATGGCGACCACCCAGTGTGAGATTTGATGTGAGATTCACCGGGAAGATAGAGAGACGGACGAGTGATGACTGCGTGGAAACTGAACCTTGACTTTTCTCGAGAGTAACGCCGCGGAGGTACTCACGATTACACAACACTAAACGCCGACTCACTCGTCCTCGTCCTCATCGTCCCACTCCGACAGGTCCCGTGCCTCGATGGCGTTCGTCTCCATGTTCCTACTCCGCCGGCTCTGCCGCCTGTGCGTCTTGGTCTCCAACTTGGCCTCCATCCGAGCGTTGTCCCTCGACGCCTCGCTCCTCCTCGCGTTCCGCTTGGACTCCTTCGATCCATTCCCGCCCGCGGAAGATGAACCGGCACCCCCGCCGCCCTGGTTACCACCCTTGCCGCTCTTGTACTTGGTCCGCTGCTCGCTCACGCGTTTACCTCGCTCGCGTTCAACCTTTTCAATCGCCGCCACCTCGTCGAACATGTCCGCGTAAAAGTCGTAGCGGTCCTCTTCCCACGGCATCACCTCATCCACGACGCACCCCGGCTCGTCCCTGTGCGTGCAATCGCTGAACTTACACGCGCCACGCTCTGACTTGGCTCGGACAATCTCCGGGAAGCAATCGGGCAGGGTGTTGGTGGTGATGGAGGTGAGGGACGGGTAGCCGAAGCCGGGGGTATCGGCGAGTAATCCGCCTGATTTGAGCGGGAGTAAAGTGACGTGCCGCGTGGTGTGCCGTCCCCGCCCCAGCTTTGACGACACCGCCTTGACGCTCTGGAGCTCCAGGCCGTCCAGCGTGATGGACCCGCGCGCGCCGCCGCCGCCGCCGGATATGTCCACGTCGGTGATGAAGCGGTTAACGGCGTCTTCGTACGTGTCCTTGTCATCCGTGTCGTTATCATCGTCGCCTTCGAGCTCGTTCGTTTCGTCCTTGCCGATGGCGCAGTCGCCGTCCTCCTCCTCGAGTTCGCCCGCGGCGGCGAGTGCCTCCGCGAGCTTGGACCCCGCGCGCAGCCTGTTGATCAGCGACGACTTACCCACGCCCGAGGGACCCGCGAGCACGGTGACCGAACGGGGCGCGACGCCGGGTTCTTCCCCTGGGCCCGAAGCTTCTTCGTCCGTTTCGTCGTCATCATCCTCCATCGACCCGGCCTCGCCGTCGCTTCCGTCCAGCGCGCGGTTGTGCGACATCCCGACCGCCAGCTCAGCCTCCAGCTCATCCACCCCCTCACCCGTCGCCACGCTCACGAACCGCGGGTAGTACCCCCACTGCTCCAGCCGCGCGCCCCAGTCCGCGCGCGTCGTCTCGTCGCACAAGTCGCACTTGTTCAGCACCAGCGTGAACGGCACCCCGGTCGCTTCCATGCTGACGAGGAACCGCGTGAGCTGCTTGGCTTCCAGCGGCGGACGTTCCAGCGCGAACACGAGCAGCGCGTGGTCAACGTTGGCCACCGGCGGGTCCACCAGGGACGACCGTCGCGTGTGCACAGTCTCCACCATGGCTCGTCGGTCCACCCAGTCGATCCCTAAGACATCCACCGCGTCGCCGACTAAGACGCGTTGCTTGATCTTCTTGAGGAGCGCCCTGACCACGCATAGGAGTTCGTACGGCCCTTCGTCCGCGAGAACTTCCTGGAGCTTGGCGACATCCGCCGTTTTACCCGCCTGCGACGCGCGGTCCATGGCGTTCGTGAGCTGCAGCGCGCGTTCGTCGAGGTGCGCCTGCGTCATGCTTTCTCTGGTGACGACGACGCGGAGAAAGTTCGCCTGGGAGGTGACCACGGTGCCGTATCCGCGCGCGTGTTCGCTCACCGTGCTGCCCGCGGTGGACTCCGCGGTGGATGCGGCGTCGGTGTCCGAGGATGACGCGCGGGTGGTGACGTGGACGTACCCGCGGCGCGCGTTGACGGGCCGCCCAGGCCAAAGGCGCGTGGGATGGGACTGTGAGGGTCCCGTGGCGCGCGATGATGATGCCCGGGCGACGACGTGCGTACGCGCCGACGTGATGCCCGGTGTCGCCGCCGCGGTCGACATGCCGTTCCAGGAGAGGGTCACCGACGCCGCTCGCTGTCGTAACCGTGTTCCAGCCCTCGCCGCGGCGCCCAACATGCGCCGTCTGAAGTGAGCGTCGGCCACGTCGATGCGTAGGTTCTAGGGTTGTTTTCCTCGTCGGACTGGACTTGACTGGACGCCTAACTCTTACTTCAACACGAGCAACGGGTGAGACTTTCGGCGAGACGCGATGTGTGGTGGATTACAAAGAGACTATCATACGTATCGGCGGCGACGAGGGATGTTCACATCCCTCCCATGCCCTTCATCATGTCCTTCATTCCTTTCATTCCACCCATCTGCTGCATCATCTTCCCCATGTCCTTGCCCTCCAGCTGCTTCATCATGTTCTGTAACCCCGACATGCCGCCCATCTGCTTCAGCATGTGCGGCGGGATGGCACCCGCCATCTGGCTCAGGTTCTGGTTCATGGCCTGCGACTGACCGTACCCGCCCTTCTTCGGCATCTTCATCCCCTTCATCTTCCCCATCATCTTCGACATCCGCTTGTACTCCTCCATGAGCTCCACGACGTCGCCCGGTCCCCGACCCGCGCCCCGCCCGATGCGTTCCATCCGCTTGGGATCCTGGAGGATCTTGAGCGTCGTGGTATCAAGCTCCTCGTCCGTCATGGAGTCCATCAGGCACATCATCCGCTTGATCTTAGCCTGCGACGCCTTCTCCTGGCCCTTGGGTAACATGCCGTCCATGCCGGGGATCATGCTCATGACCGAACTCATCGGGCCCATCTTCTGGATGTTGGCGAACTGCTCGTACAAGATCCTCATCGTGAACTGCCCAGCCGCGAGCTTGTCCATCAGCTCCGGCTGCTGGTCCATCGGTATAACGTCGTTGATCTTGTCGATGAACCCGGTCCAGTCGCCGAGGCCCAGTAAACGCGACACGAACGGTTTGGTATCGAAAGCCTCAAACTCGTCGATGTGCTCACCGGTCCCGATGAACGCGATGGGCGACCTGGTGCCTGCGACGGCGGAGATGGCGCCGCCACCCTTGGCGTGCCCGTCGAGCTTGGTGATGATCACGGATCCTACGTCTACGGTTGCTTTAAACGCTTTGGCCTGATCTTGCGCCGCCTGACCGATGGACGAGTCCATGACGAAGATGGTCATGTCCGGCTGCACCGCCGCCGCCACTTGTCGCATCTCCTCGAACAGCGAGTCTTCCTGCTTGTGCCGTCCCGACGTGTCCACGATGATCAAGTCGTTCTTCTCATCTTTGAACCGTTCCACTCCATCCGCCGCGATCTTAGCGGGATCCGTCTCGGTGTAGGATCCGTAGAACGGGATCCTGGCTTTGGTGGCGTTCTGCTTGAGCTGATCGAAGGCACCGGCCCTGAAGGTATCGGCGCACACGAGCGCGGGCTTGTATCCTTTCTTCTGCCAGTGGTAGGCGTACTTGGTGCACGTCGTGGTCTTGCCGCATCCCTGCAGGCCGACGAACATGACCACGTTCGGTTTGCCCTTCTTCGGGACGAACTTCTCCTTGACCTCCGTCTCGCCTCCCTCGAGCATGTTCACCAGCTCGTTGAACACGGCCTTCTCCAGCAGCTTCCGCGCGTTCAACCCCGCCGCGAGCTCCTGGATGTTCACCTGCTTCACGATGTTCTTCTTCATCTGCACCACGTACTGCACGTTGACGTCCGCCTGTAGGAGCGCCTTGGTGACCTCCTTGAGGCACGCGTCCATGACCTCCTCGTCCACGACGGTGTGCTCGCCCAGCTTGCGCAGCGCGCCGGCGAGGGCGGAGCCCAGCTCACCGAGCACCATCGTCGATTGAACGTGGTCGGGTCGCCGCCGTGCGATCTGCGTAGGGGCGCGGCAAAGGCCCGGAAGAACCCTAAAGGTGCTCGTCTCCTCGATGCTGTCGCCGTCACTATTTGCGCGTACGCGGACGTCGTTTTTAAGTTTCAATTACGAGATTTCCGATTTGACCTAACCATTTGCTTGTGAACCGCAAACAAAGGGCCAGCAGGTGAAGATCTCGAAATCCTCTCGATTTTATTGGCCACGGAGCCTCTTTGGCTCTCGAAGCGGCGGCCAAACACTCTTCACCGCAATCTAGCACCTCCACCTCCCTCCAGCCATGTCTCTCAAGGATAACGCGACCTGGAAGGCCGTCAAGCCGTTCATGAACGGTGGCCTCTCCGGTATGGGCGCCACGTGCATCATCCAGCCCCTCGACATCGTCAAGGTACGAACGCGATCGCGCGCGCCGGATTGAGGAAAAACACACCCACGCCGGTCCCGATGATTGGTGTGTCACCGCCTGACCTTCCACCCACTCCACCCCGATTCACACGCACAGGTTCGCCTTCAGCTCGGTGCCACCGGCGGTCCCTTGGGCGTCGCCGCGGGTATCATCAAGAACGACGGCTTCGGCGCCCTCTACACGGTACGCGCCCGATCCCTAATACCCATCCGCCCCCGCACCCTCTCAAACACTCCCAAAAGACGCGTTCCGAATACCGGTAGAACCATCACTTGTCCGTCGCTGACCTGATCGAACCAATCCACAAACAGGGCCTCTCCGCCGGTCTTCTCCGCCAGGCCACCTACACCACCGCGCGCCTCGGCATCCACGCCAAGCTCGTCGACTACCTCAAGGAGATGAACAAGGGCGCTCCCTTGCCCCTCGCGCAAAAAGCCGGCGCCGGTCTCGCCGCCGGCGGCCTCGGCGCCATCTTCGGCTCCCCCGCGGATCTCTCCCTGATCCGCATGCAGGCCGATAAGACCCTCCCCGTCGCCGAGCGTCGCAACTACACCGGCGTCGTCCACGCGCTCTCGGACACCGTCAAGAAGGAGGGCATCGGCGGCCTCTTCACCGGCGCCGGCACCACCTCCATTCGCGCCATGGCGCTCAACATGGGCATGCTCGCGTCCAACGACCAGGCCAAGGAGATGATGAAGGAGAACGGCATCACCGGTTTCACCGCCACACTCGGCGCGTCGTCCATCGCCGGTTTCTTCGCGTCCTTCTTCTCCCTCCCCTTCGACTACGTCAAGACCCAGCTCCAGAAGCAGAAGCCCCTCCCCGACGGAACTCTTCCGTTCAAGGGCTTCGGCGACTGCTGCGCCAAGACGATGGCCGCGGGCGGACCCCTCAAGTTCTACACCGGGTTCCCCACCTACTACGTCCGCATCGCGCCCCACGCGATGTTCACCCTGATCCTCCTCGACCAGATCAACGTCATGCAGAAGAGCGCCGGCATGTAAGCGGCGTCTTCGACATGGATGTGTGGGTGGGGTTCGTAAAATTCTTGTTTTTCATTCTTGTAAGATCTTGCTTGGTGCCCGGGGGCGGTTGGCTCCCGGACCTGGGCGGCGCGGCGGACGGGTTCACCACTTATTATAGAGACACCCGATGCGCGTTGTAATGCCCAGGACGTTCGAAAATATACGCGTCTAGCTACTAGAGAGTCCATCGCCGTAGCTATCGCGATACCGTCAGATCGTTCACCTATGTTGCGAAACATCATCTCATCGTTCCCATCAAACCATGTCCGCACGGAGGCTCGCATTGAGGTTGGTCGCGGCGGCGCGATCCGCCGCGCCCGTCCCATCCCTCTCGTCCCGCACGTTCGATGCGCCGCGGGTCCTATCGACGCTCACGCGCATCGACCACCACCGCGCGTCCGCCACGTCGACGGGCGGATCCGCCCTCGGAAGGAACAGGATCAGGGTTGAGCTCGGCGTCCGATGGATGTCGACGGGTGACCCCCCGGGTGCGGGACCTTCGGGCCCGGCGTCCGGTCCCGCACCCGTGCCGCCTATTCCCACGTCCCTACCTCCCGTCGTCGAGCTCACGGATGAGAAGGAGCTGAACGGGATGGTCCGCTGGGCTTCCGCCGAGGGCGTGGCCATGCTCTTCGACTTTTACGCCGACTGGTGCCAGCCGTGCAAGCAACTCACGCCCAAGCTGGAGAAGCTCGCGACCGCATCGAACGGCAAGTGCGTGCTCGTCAAGGTGGACGTGGACGCCCACTCTGGGATCAGCGACCAGCTCCGGATCCAATCCCTCCCGACGGTCCACGCCATGGTGGATGGAAAATTCATCGATACATTCTCCGGGGTCCTACCGGACGATGAACTCGCGGCGTTCGTGGACCGCGCGGTGAACGTGGCGGCCGTGGGCGCCTCGCAAACACAGCGAACCGCCGGCGACGACTCTGAAAGCGGTGAAACACGGCCGGGAGGAGGAGGAGGAGGAATGGACGTGGAGACAGTCGTAGATGCCGCGTTCAAAGCGTTGGACTCGGGCGACGTCGAGACCGCCGCCGCCGCCTTCGGCGCGGCGCTCGCGACGGACCCGCCCCCCGCGCCGGGCGTGAGGGCCCGTGCGTACGCGGGAGCCGCGCGGTGCGCCCTCCGCGCGTCGCCCCCCGACGTCGACGCCGCTAAGCAGCTGGTGGACGCGGCGAGGAAGACGGTTGACGGGAAGTTCACGGAGCCGGTCGAGATCGCCGCCGCGGCGGCGGCGGCGGAGCTCCACGGCGCGGCGGCGGACCTGGGCCTCGACATGTCCGCCTCGGGTGACGCGCTCGATGACACGCTGGCGTCGCTCCGGGCGGACATCGACGCGATGACGAAGGCTGGGGATAAAGAGGGCGCGGACGACAAGCGGGAGGAGCTGTCGCTTCGAGTGTTGCTCCAGCGGGGTGACGCGGGCGCGGCGGTGGAGGTGGCGTTGGAGTCGGTCAAGAAGGGTACGCGGGAACGCGGACGGGCGATGTGCGTGAGAATGTTCGACGCGCTGGGGGCGACGCACCCGGTGACGGTGAGCGGGAGGAAGAGGCTTAGCAACCTGTGGTTCCTGTAGGGTAGTAGTGGAGAGGCTCGCGATGAACTGAAAGTAGTCTACTTTGCACCGCATTCCTTGCACTCTCTGCGCCGACGACCGTGCTCGCATATTCCCTTTCCACCGCACTCCTTGCACTCATGGCGCTGACGACCGTGCTCGCAGATTCCTGCACCACCGCACTCCTTGCACCTAGAGCGCACACGACCGTGCTCGCATATTTGTGACCCACCGCACTCCTTGCACTTAGAGCGCTGACGACCGTGCTCGCAGATTCCTGCACCACCGCACTCCTTGCACACAGAGCGCACACGACCGTGCTCGCAGATTGACCCCCCACCGCACTCCTTGCATATGGAGCGCACACGACCGTGCTCGCAGATTGATCCCCCACCGCACTCCTTGCACTGAGAGCGCTGACGGCCGTGCGGACAAGCACCGCACACCTTGCACTTTGAGCGGTACTTCACCCCGTGCTCGCACGGCCCGTGGTGCTTCGGGGCTCTCTTCCGCTTCGTGCCCTTCTTGGTCAACTCGTCTCTCGATGTATCCGTGTTCTCTGCATCGCCGACATTCGGAACGTCTATCCTGACTCTCGGCCTCCAAACCGTCGTCATCCCCATCCGCGCGCCTCGAAGTGAGCTTGACGCTCGGACCATTTCCCTCGGAAGCCATTTAAGTTGAGCTATCCACTCGGCACCAAACAGTGTCGACCGCGCCCCGGCCGCATCGTCGCTCGAGATGAAGGTTCTGCGCAAGGTGAAGGGCAAGTCGCGAATACTCATATTCGTGGCCGTCGTCGTCCTGCTCTCGCTGGCCCTCCGGAAGGTACGCACGCGCGTCACGCCCGCCGTCCCCCATCGTCATCGACCGTTGGATAACGAACTCGCTCTCGGGTGCCAACCAACCGATCCCTCCCCATCCCTCCCCATCTCCCCCACCATTCGCAGCTGAAGCAGGACACGATGAAGCACAGGGAGATCCTACCGTGGCACCAGGGCGGGTACGAGGACCACCACGGGGATCTGGACGGTGGGTTCGTACCGGACCGCGGGGTCGTGGGTGCCATGAGAGGAGGAGGAGAAAGAGGCGGCACTCGGGACGATGGAAGGAACGAGCCACCGGACGGAGGCGGCGATGGAGACGCGGGTGACGCGTCCGGGGGGCACAGAGACGGCGACGACGTATCGCACCTAGTACACGACGACGATGACGACGCGCTCGGGGTGAAGGACGAGGCGTTCGCGAACATGCGGGGCTCCAGGGAGAAGAGTAGTCGGTAGCGGCTTATGTTAGCTTGAAGGTATTATTTTCACGTCGTGAGAATACAAGTAGGCGTTTGTGAGCTCCGGGGTGACCCCGAGTGTCTTTCGTGGCGGCGCCGGCGTGATCCGTGCGCGCGTATGTTACTTCCGTTCCGTTCACTTCTTCTTCTTTCCCCATTTCTTGGCACCCGACGGGGAGGTCAGGCCCGCGGCGGCGCGGTTCCTCTTCTTTTTCTCGCAGCCGCCCGCCTCGGCCTCCTCCTCGGCCTCCTCCTCCTCCTCCCACGCCGCCTCGACCGCGTCCTTCCTGTCCTTACCACCCTGCGACGTCACCGTCACTCCAGCCTTGATCTCCAGCCATTTGATGTAGTGCTCCTTCTTGGCGCGTGAGTTCCGCGCGTTGACCCTGTTGCGGTCCCTCCGGTGAACCGGACCCTTGGGAGCGGGCTTCGCCTTCTTCTTCTTCTCTGCGGGGGAGGGCGGCTCGTCATCTTCGTCCTCGGAGGCGTCGTCCTCGTCAGCGGGCTCCACCTCTTCTTCTTCTTCCTCCTCGTCTTTCGCCGCCGCCTTTTTGTGCCTGGTGATCCGCGGGCGCCACACGGTGGTGGACTGAGGAGCCGCCGGCTTCGGCTTCGGCTTCGAGAGCGCCCCTCTGTCGGGCTTGAGCTCGCGGGTGACCGCGCTGGGGAACGGGAAGGAGCGCGGGGAGGACGGCGGGAGGGTGTCCTGCGAGACGATGGCGGCGCATAGGCCCGCGAGTCTGTCCGTGGCTTCGTCTTCGTCCTGCGCGGGAGGTGACGCGGAAGTTGGGAGAGGGGGAACGGCGAGACACAGCTGGTCAGACCGGTGCCAGCTGTGTTTCGGGGTGAGAGGCGAGACGGACGCGCGCGCGGGTCGGTTCGGGCGGGAGATGGGAGCGCACCTGCGAGGGTGAGGTGCCGGGCGCGGTCATCGGCTCGAGCTCTGGGGCGTATCGGTCGAACAGGTCGTCGACGCTCGCGCCCGACGCCCGTCTCGCGCTGCCCTTCCTCGCCGATACCGGCGGTTCCTTGGAGAGACCCCCGAAACAACTGACCGCCGCGATGCTCGTCCTCAGCTGCTGCGAGAGGGACAGCGCCGAGAACATGCCGCCGCGGCGGGTACGATCGGTCGGAGTTCGAGCGAGGGGCGAGAGGGAGGAGCGGGCCGACGAAGGTACGGGCGAGGCGGTCGCGGGTGAGCGCGGAGGGCACTGAGAGGGAAAAAAGAAACCGAGTCGAGGAAATCTTCGCCGGTGCCGGCTCGAGATATTTTTGAAGAGCGCCACTACCGAGGGCGCCCGGCCCCGCCTCGGACGGGTGATGAGTTCTCACACCGACACTCAGACCGCAAAGATCGCCACCCTCACTTTCGTCACCGGCGTCGCCCTAGGATTCGTGCTCAACAACCGCCTGCGCAGGTGGCTGAACGGGTACTGATCAGCAGGCATCTATCTACATCACGATGGGACTTCCACGCTTTGAGACGACGACGACGCTGCATCGCGCGCCGCCCCCGAAGATGGACTTCATGCTGGGCATGGCGGCGCAGGTTCGCGCGAGGGAGACCGTGGACGGGTACGTGGAGACGTACATGCGACGTAACCCCGCCGCGCGCAAGACGATGGAAGCCGTCGTCATGCGACTCACCGAACGCGCATCCGACCTCCGCTTCGACCACCTCGGCTTCCTCGCGTTCGCAGGGCTCGACGACACCGTACCGGGCGTCGCCCCGATCCTTCACGTCTTCACCCAGCTCGGATGGACCGAGCGGGACGCGTTCGACCTGGAGGATGGACTTGTACACGCGCGATGGTACCAACCACCGAGCAAAGACTTCCCGATGGTGGTCGTCCGGGAGCTACGAGTCGACCGCTTCGGGGAGGAATGCGTCGAGGTACTACGAAAGTACCTAACGCGCACGGATGACGAGGAGGAGTTACTATCGACGGAGGATGTGCGCGCCGCGGCGATCGTGGGCGCCGCGCCGTGGAACACCGAACACATCGACGACGACGACATGGAGCTGCTGACGTACTACTCGCCCCTGTTGGCGTGGCACCTAGCGCACGGGTACGCGGTCCATCAAGTCGCCGGGTCCGTGAACGGGTTGACGAAAAAGATCGGTGACGGGTCGACTCGGCGGATCAACGCGACGGTCGAGGACGTCCGCGCGGTGATGGAAGCCGCTAGCTCCCATGGCGGCGGGTGTCCCATGGCGGACCCGGCGGTTAAGATGTCGAGCGACGGGTCCGCGCGACGTGTTGCCGCTGCGGGTATAGACCCGGTGAGCAGAACGGGGTTGAACAAAGTCGGTTCAACGAATTGGGGCGGGCTCGTCTTTGTGCGCAGGCTCGACGGGGAGATCGTGACGCCCGGGACGGGTATAGACAAACAGACGCAGCTCGCCGAGGCGTTCGGGTTCGACGATGAGGACGATACAGACGAAGGAGGGACCGAGGAGGTGGAGACGGAGGATGGGGATCCGGAAGGGCGGGCGATGCTGGAGGCGTTGGAGATGATGAAAGATGATTCAGACGTAGACGACCCTCTGCTGGACACAGCGGCTACGGACGCAGCGCTTTCGTCAATGGCATAACTTAACAATCGTCAGACTCTTCCTATTACTCTTTCTCACTCACCACGCTCGGACCCTGATGGCTGCTGCGGTGTAGGCGCTCATCCTGTCGTCCAGCCCGCCCTCGTGCCGGTGGTTCCCGGCGGTACCGTCGTCGAGCTCCCAACTCAACACGCACTGCTCCACGTCCCGCGTCGGATCGCACTCGTACCCGTGCGTCACGTGGCACCACTCCACGATCTCTTCCATGCACGCGCACAGCGCGGCGTCCTCCACCATCCCGACCCGGTCCTCCGCGCCCGGGTGGTACATGCCGAGTGAGGGCGCGTCGAACACGGGGATGGGTTCGGATTCGATGTAGGATGTCACCCCGCCGGGTGCGATCGTCCCGTCCCATTCCCACTCGTGGTGGCATCTCTGGCCCTTGACCCACACCGCGGACTTGACGCGTACGCTTATACATGAGGTGGCGTAGTCCCAGCCGTCTTCGTCCCAGCCGCGCTGCGCCCTGGCGTGGTGGAGGACGTAGCAGTGTGCGTACGTTCGGGCGTCTGGTGGTTTGGGGTGCGCGCCGGGCGTCGGGGCGAACGGCGGAGGGGGCAGCGATGCGCTCCTGTACATGGGCGGCGGCGGCGGCGGGGTACCCGGCGCTCCTCCTTCCGTGGTATCGAACAGCGCCTCGCCGGAGTCGTGAAGGCCGTACCCGGGCGACGGCGGCGCGCCCGACGGGTCGTCGAGGTGTAGCCTTCGAAGCGAGAGCTGCGGCGATGGGCTCGTCCTCGGGTCGATCATGGAGGGCGACACGCGGCCGGACCGCGCGCCGGAATCCATCAGCTCCTTCGGCTTGGTCGCGCAGGCTCCCATGACGCGCGAGACACCGGGTCCGCGCGGTGGGAGATCCAACCGCGCCGCCAAGTGGCTCGAGAGAGGGCGTCGCCGCGATGCACAGTGGATACGATCGAGAGTCGAGTCAGCTTGTTTCTGGAGATTGCGAACATGATCTTGATCTGAAGCCCACAACGCGAGGGCGCCCCACCTGTGGCAGAGATGGCGTCGGGTCAGCTCGACGAGCTCATGGGGGTGCTCGGGAAGATGCGCGAGGCCGCGGAACGGCTCGCGTCATCCTCCGGCGACGACGCCGCCTTCGCAGACGCCGCCACCGACGCATCCTTGCTCTTCCTGGACTTGAAAGCCACGAACCGAGCGGCGCTGGAAGGGATCGAGGCGACGCGCGCCACGACGGGAAAGGCCAAGCTGGATCTGGACCACAAGCGGCTGGAGCTGCAGAACGTCGTGTACGAGAAGGGACACATCCAGAAGGAGATACGCGCGTGCCAGGACTTCCGCAGCGCCTACGACGACGACACGATCGGGCTGTGCTCCGTGGCTGAATTCAAGAAGCTGGCGCCCGCGGAGTGGAAAGAAGCGGGGGACGACCCTCACGCGGTGATGCTGAAGAGGCTGTCGCACGAGCTGGCGGAGCGGAAGAAAATGTGCGAGCGCGAGAAGGAGCTCGAGGTACGTCACACGCGAGAAGGAACCCCGGCGAGACCCGACAGTTTGCCCCGCGATCACCCCGGGCCCATCTCCCCACTCAAAACCTAAAATCATCATCATTCATTTCCGCTGACCCGTCGGCTGACCCTCACGTCATCACGTCCTCCATCCACCAGGCTCAAAAGCAGACGCTCCAGGACGGCATCAAGTCCCGGCGCAAGTTCCTGGACGGCCTCGGTGCACAGCTCAAGGGCCTGAAACGTAGCACCGCACCCATGCAGACACACCTGGCGCTGCCCATCTCCGTCGAGGAGAAAAGGAAAGGCGCGGCCCGGGCGCTGCCGCCGCCGCTCTACGTCACGTACACGCAGCTCGCAGCGGCCAGGGAGGCGTTCGACGACGACTTCGAGGTTCACATCGAGGGATCCGTGGCGGACGCGGAGGCGCTGCAACGGAAGGCGGCGGCGGCGGAAGAGGAGGCGGCGAGACGGCGGAAAGATTCCAACAAAGATTCCGACAAAGATTCCGCCGACGCCGCCGTCAAAGCGGAGGACGAGGAGACGACGCGGAAGAGCAAGCGCGCGAGGGTATCGGAGAACACGAACGAAGACGCGGTGGACGAACGCGATACGTACGCGGCGCACCCGCTGTCGGTGGAGCTGAGACTGGACGGAGTCGCCTTCGTCTTTGTCTACCTCCACAACCTACACGTGGTCACCGTGAACGTCAAACCGAACAAAGGCGCGGCGAACAAAGGGAAGAAGGACGTGGCGATCGACGATGACCTACTCGTGAACCTGTTCCCCGGAGACACCGGGTCGGATACCCCCAACGTGGCCAACAAAGTTCGAGTCGCCGGGTTTCAATTCGACCGCTCCCGCGCCGATAGGCCGTACAAGTGGGCGCAACACCTCGCGGGTCTCGACTTTCTGGAGCCCGTGCCCGTGGGACGCGCCCCGGGCGCGGAGGCGGCGGAGGGCGTCGCGAAGCACCAGGCGCAGGCGCGGGTGAGGAACGTGTTGGCGGCGCTGCGAGCGCGGATGGCGTCGAGGGCGGCGCTCAAGTGAGTACCAGAATCTGCAGCCTCGATTGAAACCCGTCTCTCAATGCACAGACGGAACCGACGCTGACCGATCATCCCCCTCTGCCGACGCAGGAGCCAACTCGCGGCGCTGGCCAGGTGCGACATCGACGGCCTCGCCGTCGCCAAGCGCCTGGAGATGCACCCGAAGAGCCAGCTGCGATCGTGGCGCGAGATCACCCACAAGGAGGAGACGCTCAGTCTAGACACCGAGACCCCGGGGGCACCCGCCGACGACGTCGAGATGGTGGACGAGCTCGCCGCCGGTCTCTCCGAGGACGACGGCGCTCGACTCGTTCGGCGCACGGGCGCTCTCGGAGCCGCCGCCGCCGCCGACTGGCGCGACCACGGCGTGCGCACGTACCGCGCGGTGGTCCGCGCCGCGCGTCAGCCCGGCGGCGCCAAGCACGCACGCGCCGTCCCCGTGGACGTCGTCGCGGAGGTTATCGTGTCACCCGAGTATCCGACCCGGCCGCCGTCGTTTTCGCTCTCGCTGGAGCGACGGGTCCCGCCCAAAGGCCTCCCGGCGTCCGACCTGGATGGAACCAAAGACGACGACGCCAATACGAACGGTGTGCCCAAGACTTCCACGGACGACGCCACGGGATCTATCGGGGATGCGTCCAACGACTTGCGTCTCATCGAGGAGGAGGTCAACGCCGAGGCGGTGAATTTGCTCCCGCCGGGTGGCGAGGACGAGGCGCTGGGGTACTGCGTGGTTCGTCTGTTGCAGGCGGTGGACGCGTGCGCGGAGTGTGAACGGTGGGGCGGCGCGTCGGATGAGGCGGTGGGGGTGAGGCAGATGCGGCGGGGACGGGAGCGACGCAAGGAGCTGCCGCCGCTGCTGTGAGGAGAGGAGTCCGATAGATCCGAGTCCCTCGTCGTTGTTATCGAAACAGTCTTTACGAAACGGTTTACGTCGCTATCTAACCTATCAGCTATCAATGGGTGCCTCGTTTACATCCCGAGCATCCCACTACGTCGCCGCGATGCGTTCTCGGACCTTGTCCAGCGTCTGCATCGCCCCAACGAGCTTAGCCTCGAACGCGGTGGCTCTCTTCTCCAATTTGGCCACGAGACTCTCGAGGAGCTCGTCCCTTTGCCTCTCCACCGCGTCTTGATCGTCGCCCAGACCCTCTCGTAACAGCAGCGGAGTACCCGCGCTGGTCAGGGGCGTGCCGGACGGGGTGTACATCGCGCCGGGCGGGGGTTTGACGGTGCTCAATGGCGGTTTCTTCCCGACAGCGGAGGCTGAGGCTTTCGTCGCGGCGATCGATGATGTGCGGGAACGGGCATCATCGCGGGGCGGCTTTGATGCGTCGCGCGTTGGGCTGTTTGGGGCGCTCGGCGGGGGCTCATCGCGGAGGACGTCGAAGCCGGTACCGGACGCGGAGGAGGACGGCGCCGGGTCCTCCGCGCCGATCAAGGACCAACCCTTCTTCTTCCCCATCACGACGCGTTGTGTCGATGTGAGGCGATCCTCGTTTGACCATTATGATAAATGGATTTTGGCTATGGCTCTGCGAGCACTTTCTTATCGAACGACTGGGTCGCTCTCGGCTATGACCTGTGTCGAATGGAGCTCAACTCCACCTCCTCCGCGAACAACTTGATGGGCCCGCGCGTCGGCGGCGCCGGGGGCAAACCCGGCAAACCCCCACCTTCCTCCATCCCGCCCGGGCTCAGAGCTGAACCAAGAGTTGAACCAGAGACGGGGAGCAGACCCGGCGACGACCCGTTAAATGAGAAAGGGTCGCGGAAAGATCCAGCCGCGAAAGGGTCTCGTTCCGGACCCCTCGCGTACCCGTTCGTATCCCTCGAACCGTTTTCTCCTCCCCTGTCTCCTCCTCCTCGCCTGTCCGCAGAGGTCGGGTCGGGTATGGACCCGGTCTCCTCACCGGTCTTCTCCACCCGGTGCCACGCGTATAACACGGCGGATGCAACCGCAAATACGACGACGAACGTCCCTAGGTTCTCATACACGATCGCGAGCGTGCTCGGAATGGCGAGGCACGCGATGCACCCCGCGGCGAAGAGGAATGCGAACCGGCGCGAGGGTGTCCTGAACACCACGCTGGGTAAACCCCGTAGGAACCCGGCATCCGAACCCTGCGGTCCGAATTGCATGAGCAGCGGGACGAACATGTGCAGGCTGTAAAACAGCGACAACACGATGCACACCGGGATGATGACGCCGAACTTGTACATGATCTGAACCGTGCACCCGAGCATGGGTATGACCGCGATGAACGTGGTGATCCCGGCCGCGGAGACGGGCGCGCCGAGTCTCGCGACGGCATCTTCGCCCCTGTCGCCCCTTTTGTGGAAATGCGATTTCGTAAACGCCTCGGCGAGGTGGAGGATGAAGTCCACGGAGAGCCCGACGAGGATGGTGATTGAAACCGCTTCGACGATCCCGAGCGTCCATCCCGCCATCGTGAATATCGCGAGGACGCTGGCGATGATCGTGACGAGGCACACGAGCGCGAGAAGCGCCACGACGGCGTTGCCCGTGAAGATGATCACGGACCCGACGGCGAACGCGGTGGATATGGCGATGGCCCTCACCGTGCCGCTCACCGCCGCCTCTTCCGTGGCCATCCGTACGAACATCTCGCCCGTCAACCGCACGCTCGGCATGGCACACACGTTCGCGGGGCACAGGTACTCGCCGACATCCGCCGTCGTGAGGTTACGGAGGAAAGCCCGGTTGTCGACGTCCGCGTTAAACTCCGCGAGGAAATCGTTCCACTTCCCGTACCAGTCGCCGATGACTTTACTCGGCTGGTTCCACGGCACCGTCGTCTTCACCTTGACCTTCAGGTACCCCAGCCGAACGTCCGTCACCGCACCGCGGTTGTACGTTTGGCCTTCGATCAAACCCACGCTGTCCTTGAGCGAGACGCGGGCCTGTATGAAGTCACTCGCGGCTTTGTCGAAGACGGCGGGTGGAGAAAACGGGAATAATCCGTACGTCAGCCGCCTGCTCTCCACGCTCGCCCACGCCCTCAGCGACTCCATGAAGCACGGCTCCACCTCCATCACCAAACTCTTCGTCCGCCTCAGGCGTTCGCACAGCTCCACGGCGGCCAGCTGGAACTTGATGGAACTCGCGTCGAAGCGTTGATCGAGCACCGGCTCACCCGCGGAAGAGAACGGGTCCAACGCCTCCACCGCCGTCCGCCGCACGTTCGTCAGCCCCCACACCAGGCTCAGGTACTCGAAGTTGGTGCCGTTGGTGCGCCGCGCGGGTGGTGACGGCGGGGCCTCCGCGGCGGGGATGCCGACGGGCGGCGGCGGCGCGTTCGGGAAGTCTGGAAACGCGGGCGCCCGAGGGATCGGCGGCGGCGCCGCCGGCGCCGGCGGCGGGAGCGGCGGCGAGGGTGGGGGCGGCGGCGGCGGCGGCGGTGACGGCGGCGGTGGGAGCGGCGGCGGCGGCGGCGGCGGCGGCGAGGGCGATGCTTGAGGGTCTTCGGGCGGCGGCGGCGGCGGTGAGGTCGGCGGCGGCGAGGGCGAGGGCGGTGAC
>Ga0209631_10002657_pt1 | contig 21216 bp, 27 predicted proteins | sample COG_08_FD_184752 | JGI IMG/M metagenome (GOLD analysis project Ga0209631, IMG submission 184752) | Pelagic Microbial community sample from North Sea - COGITO 998_met_08 (SPAdes) (version 2) | ecosystem: Environmental > Aquatic > Marine > Neritic zone/Coastal water | place: Helgoland, sampling... | reverse complement strand
TGATCAGGATTTCTCAATAGATGAAATCATTGCAGATGCGTATGAACGTCTTGGTTTAGTTGGGACGGCAGGACATCAATTAAAAACTGCAAGAAGATCGTTAAACATTCTTTTTCAAGAATGGGGTAATAGAGGAATACATTTTTGGGAAGTAGGAAATACAAATATTAATTTAGTTGCAGGTTCAACAACTAATATTGATGCTACAGCTGAAGGATCTGGTGTATATACTTTTTACAGAAATGCTACAGATGTGCCTGGAGGTGGTGAACCACCACAAGCTACAACAGTTCCGGTAGCAAATGTTTATGGTATTTCAGATATTTTAAATGTTACATATAGACAAAACTATAACACAACAAATCAATCAGATATTGGTTTAACAAAAGTTGCTAGAGATTCTTATTCTGCAACAGCCAACAAAGCATCTAATGGAACGCCTTCACAATTTTGGGTACAAAGATTCATAGATAAAGTTACAATTACAGTTTACCCTTTACCGAATGCAACTGCCGCAGATAATTTTTTAAATGTTTATTACGTAAAAAGAATTCAAGATGCAGGAGCATATACTAACGCAAGTGATACACCTTTTAGATTTGTACCATGTATGGTTTCAGGACTGTCATATTATTTATCTATGAAATTTGCACCACAAAGAACACAGGAGATGAAGTTGTTGTACGAGGATGAATTAGCTAGAGCATTGTCTGAAGATGGCTCTGCAGCTAGCACATTTATTACTCCGAAGACATACTATCCAAATATATAATGGCTAGATTTTCAAAAGGTAGTAGAGCATTAGCAATTTCCGATAGATCAGGAGCTGCATTTCCATATAGAGAAATGGTTAAAGAGTGGACTGGTGCGTGGGTACACACATCCGAATTTGAACCTAAACAACCACAATTACAACCACATCCTGTAGGAGCTGATCCACAAGGTTTGCAACATGCAAGACCTGCGAGAGTAGAGTTTCCTACATTAGATATTTTACCAAACAATCCTTTTCAAACATATCAAGTAGGTTCAGCTATTGTAAACGTTTTATTACCAGGTCATGGTTATACAACAGGTGATATAAGAAGATTTAGAGGTTCACCAGGAACAGCAGGTGCTTTTAGCACTCCAAATGGAGTAGGAGGAATAACAGGATCTACAATTGCAAAAACTGCTGGATATACTATAACTGTAGGAAAATATATTAGCGGTGCTACAAATACCACTGGAACAAACGGAACAGATTGGTTTCATTTTAGTGCTGATACAAATGCAACAAGTGTTGTAAACGGAGGAGGAGGATACCCAGTCTCAGTTGGACCGGTAACTTTAGAAGCATAATGTCAGGAATTAGTTACAACACATTAGTTACACAAATTAGAAACTACACAGAGGTAGATGCAAATGTATTTACAACAGATGTTTTAGAAAGTTTTATTTTAAACGCTCAACAAAGAATTATGATGGATCTTCCTATGGATTCAGACAGATTCGTGGACCAAGGTACAATGGCAACTGACGTAAATACTATTAGAGTTCCAGCAGGATCTTTATTTGTTAGAGGTGTTGAAGTATTTAATGCTACTAATTCTACAGAAAAAGGTACATGGTTAGAAAGACGTGATCAAACATTTTTAAGTGAATATGTAGGACGATTAACAGGACCTGAAGGATCAACCGCATCAGGAGCTGATGTTACAGGTAAACCTAAATATTACTCTATGTTTGGCGGAGCAACAGGTTTATCAGACACTACTTCAGGATCTATTTATTTAGCACCTACTCCAGATGCTAACTACATATTTAGAATATATTATAATAAAATGCCTGCTACTTTAGAATCTAGTAATCAGACCAATTATATTAGTTTATATTTTCCTCAAGGTCTGTTATTTGCATGTTTAGTAGAGGCATATGGATTTTTAAAAGGTCCAACTGATATGTTGACACTATATGAAAATAAGTATAAAACTGAACTACAAAAGTTTGCAGCTATGCAACTTGGAAGAAGAAGAAGAGACGATTACACGGATGGTACATTAAGAATTCCAATCGAGTCACCGCCTCAATAATAGGAGCAAAATATTATGGCAATAACATCGGCAGTTTGTACAAGTTTCAAAGTAGAAATTTTAAAAGGAGTGCACAACTTTAGTTCATCAGGTGGAAACACTTTCAATATAGCTTTATATACAAGTTCAGCATCTTTAGGCGCAGCAACAACTGCATACACAACTTCTAATGAAGTTTCTGGATCTGGTTACACAGCAAAAGGAAATGCACTTACAAGTGTTACACCGGTTGCTGACAGCACAACTGCAGTTTGTGATTTTGCAGACACTAGTTTTACATCAGCCTCTTTCACTGCTAGAGGTTGTATGATTTTTAACGATTCAGCAAGTGGAGATCCTTCATGTGTTATCATTGATTTTGGATCAGACAAAACTGTAACAAGTGGAACTTTTACAATTCAATTTCCAACAGCAGACGCATCTAACGCAATAATTCGTATAGCATAAGGAGGAACTCCTTATGTCAACTACCTGGGGACAACACACTTGGGATTCTAACTCTTGGCAATCAAACACAGTAACTGAAGTTGTAACAGGTCAATCACTATCTTCATCTGTTGGTAGCGGAACAAACATGGGTGTTCCTCAACAAGGTTGGGGTGGTAAAGCTTTTGGTCAAAACGAGTATGGCGAACTTCCAGATAATACTGTATCATTAACTGGTCTTGGATTAACATCATCATTAAACGCAGAAGGCGTATTATCTTACACATTAAATGGTTGGGGTAGAAATACTTGGAACTCAGAGTCTTGGGGAGACAGTAATAATCCAATTGTAAATTTAGATGGTCAAAGTTTAACTTCATCTGTCGGTTCATTAGAAGCTTTTAACTTAACAGGTTGGGGTGGAACTGGTTGGAACATTGGAGAGTGGGGCGCAGTAAATGACAACACTGCAGAATTAACTAGTCCAGGAATGACAGCTTCTGTTGGTTCACCAGAAGCTTATAATGAAGTTGGTTGGGGCCGTGATGGTTGGGGTGAAGAATTGTGGGGTCAAGCAAATGACTTTGCAATAATTTTACCAGGTCAATCAGCTACATCTTCTGTAGGTTCATTAAATCCAGCTGACGTAGAAGGTATTACAGGACAAGGAGCAACAACAGCTGTTGGTGATCCTACAATAATTGGTGATGTTTCATTTAGTTTAACAGGTCAAGCAGCAACAGTTTCACAAGGTTCACTAGATCCTGCAGATGTAATGGGTTTAACAGGTCAAGCAGCAACATCTGCTGTTGGCTCATTAAACCCTGCAGACGTTATGGGATTAACCGGATTAGGTGCTACTGTATCTAAAGGTGATATACAAATTTCTACAAATCCTGTAATAGATTTACCTGGGTTTGGATTAACTTCTTCAACTGGAACAATTGACCCTGCAGATCAAGTTATGGGTTTAACAGGGCTTGGATTAACTTCTTCAACTGGAGCAATTTCTCCTGCAGATGTAATGGGATTGACAGGAGTTTCAGCAACTGTTAGTTTAGGTAATGTAGCACCTTTAGGTTACGAAGCTGTTACAGCTACACAAAGTGCTAGTTATAGCTCAGTCACAGCAACGCAAAGTGCAAATTATACTGCAGTAAATGATTGACAATGAGTATAAAACAAATTAAAAAAAGATACTAATTAGGAGTACAAAATTATGGCATCAACATACACACCTCTCGGCGTAGAATTAATGGCAACCGGTGAAAACGCCGGTACATGGGGAACAAAAACTAACACTAATTTACAAATCATAGAGCAACTTGCTGGTGGATATTCTGCTCAATCAATAGCAGGTGGTGCACAAACTACAGCTCTTTCAGTTTCTGATGGATCAACTGGTGCAGTTATGTCTCACAGAATGATCGAGTTTACAGGTACTATTACTGGAAATCAAATTGTAACAATTCCTTTAGATGCACAAACATTTTATTTTTTAAGAAATTCAACATCAGGTGCTTACACAGTACAATTTAAATATGTATCAGGTTCAGGAGATACATTTACTTTTTCTGCAACAGATAAAGGTGATCAACTTGTATTTGCTACAGCGAATGATGGAACTAACCCAGATATTTATGCATTAAGTTTTGGTGATGTAACTCTTGATGGAACACAAACTTTAACAAACAAAACTTTAACATCACCTAAGATTGGAACTTCTATTTTAGATACTGGTGGTAATGAACTAATGCTTTTAACAGCTACAGGTTCAGCAGTTAATGAAATTACATTAGCAAATGCTGCTACAGGTAATGCACCTAGTATTACAGCTTCTGGTGAAACAAATGTTGATCTTAACCTTTCTCCAAAAGGATTAGGTAGGGTTACATTAGGTGCTTCTAAAATTGAACAGTTAGCAGAAAAAGCTACAATAGCCGCAACAGCAGCTACGGGGACAATAACCTTTGATGTAATTACTCAAGCAGTTTTATATTTTACAACAAACGCTGCAGCAAACTACACTTTAAATATTAGAGGTGATGGTTCAAACTCATTAAACAATATCATGGATACAGGTGAATCACTTACAATCGCTCATTTAGTAACTCAAGGTTCAACTCCTTATTACAATAACGTTGTTCAGATTGATGGATCAACAGTTACTCCAGAATGGCAAGGTGGCTCAGCTCCATCTGCAGGTAATGCAAGTTCTGTAGATGTCTATTCATATACAATTATAAAAACTGGAGACGCAGCGTTTACAGTGTTTGCAGCTCAAACACAGTTTGCATAATAGAATAGGAGAACAAAGATTATGCCATTAATAAGCACAAGAGGTGGTGGATCAGCTAGAGGGTTTGGATTCGGAGGCGGACTAAACATAATCCTAGCTAATGGTGGAACTGTTACTACTATCAATAGCGGTGGTAACGAATATCAACTACACAAATTTAATACTAGCGGTACTTTTTCAGTATCGAAAGTACCATCTAAACCTGGTTTTAATGTCATAAATAGATTTATCGCTGGTGGTGGTGGATCTGGTGGCGGTGGATCGGTTCATGCTCCAGATGGAGCGGGAGGTGGTGCTGGTGTCGTAAGATTAAACCAACAAGGAATAGGTGCTGCTACAGGTAACTTTGCATTTACAGTAGGTACCGGTGGACCTCAAAACGGTAATGGAGCACAACAAGGATCTGCTGGTTCAGCAGGAGGAAACACAACTGCATTTAGCACTACGGCCAACGCTGGAAACGGCGGCGGTGCCCGAGGTGGAAACGGTGGAAATAATTCAGATTTCAATGGATCAAGTAGATCGGGAGCATCTAGATCAGCAGGATCTGGAGCAGGTGCGGGAGGAAATGCGCCTGACGGACCTACAGGTGGACCGGGAGTTACTCAATATGCTGACGATCCAAACTCTGGAGCGCTAATCGGTGGCGGAGGTGGCTATCGTACAGGCGGAACAGGTGGCGGCGGAAGCTGGCAGGCCGGGAGCGGACAGCGTCCAGGAGCTGGCGGCGGAGGCGGCTATTCTTGGGCTGGAGGCGGAACCGGAGCAAATGGTGCAGTTTGGATTAGTTATAGGATAGCTTAATATGGCAAATTTTTGTAAACTAGATAGCAATAATGTGGTAACTGATTTATACAGAGTCTCTGATATAGATTGCTCTGTAGAGGGTGTAGAAAACGAAGCAAAAGGTGTTGAATTTTTAAGAAATCTTTTAAACGATCAAACAGCTAATATCAAAAAATATTCTATGTGGACTGTGGGAAATAGCAGATTTGTAAATGCTCCTTCAGGTGACCCTTACAGAGGCAATGCTGCTAAAATAGGGGGCACATATGACCCAGCAAACGATGTTTTTATAGACTCTAAACCTTTTGATAGTTGGGTGCTAGATGGAAATTATCAATGGCAACCACCTGTAGCAGAACCTACAGAAGAACAAAGATATTATGGAAGTGATTCTTTTGAGTCTATTCTAGATCCTGTTACTCAAAGACCTGTAAATCCTACAAATGAAAATGGATTTATCCAAGGTATAAATTACGTGACTGTAACAAATACCGATGGAGATGAAATTACTTTACCAGAAAACAGAATACCTGTTCAATGGGACGAAGAAAACCAAGTTTGGTGGGGTTGGCACAACGATGGCTCTAAAAGAAATTGGAATGGTACGGCCTGGAGTCCTTCTCTTTAATTTACAAATAATATAATTGTGTTATAAAACACTCGTGAGTAACGAAAGACAGATTTATAATTTATTTGGCACTCCTTTTTTTATTTTTAATTTAAAAAAATCTCATAAAAAAATAAATGCCAGTTTAAAAAGATTAGCTTATCAAGTTAATAAATTTGAAGGAGTTAAAAAAAGTAATAGATCAGGTTATCAATCTGACTTTTTAAAAGATAAGTTATTAGAAGATTTAATAAAAAGCACTCAAAAATATTTTACAGAGTTTGCTGAAGAAATAGGACTGTTAAAACCATGGTCTTGTAATAATCATTTACCTTGGATAAATATAAATAAAAAAGAATCTTTTAATGCATTACACACTCATGGAGGTGAGGATTTTTCATTAATATATTACATACAAGTTCCTCAAAATTCTGGTGCAATAGTATTTGAAACTCCCGTACTTCATCTTAGAACAAGTGAATTAAAATATAACAACCAACCTTTTTTTAATTCTCCAGAAATACGTTATGTTCCTAAAAAATATGATCTTATAATATTTCCTAGTTGGTTAGCTCACTCTGTAGAATCTAATAAAAGTGATGAAGATAGAATTAGTTTAGCTTGGAACACAAAAATTACACAATGAAAATATTAGGTTTACAGTGTGCACATGATGCCAGTGCTTGTATCATAGATAACAATCGTATTACTTTCTATCAAGAAGAAGCTATGCTGTCTGGTATTAAGAAAGATTACAATATTAAATTTTTATGGAAAGAATTATCTAATCAATATTACGATATAATTGTTTTTAGTCATGCTAAACTTAATCATGAAACAGCACAACAATACAAAGATTTTATTTCCTTAAATTGTGAAAAATACAACATAACCTATAATAGCATTCAATATAATCTACATCATCATTTACAACACGCAGCTTCTGCTTATTTTAATAGTGGATATAAAGATGCTTATTGTTTAGTTATGGATGGAAGTGGTACTCCTTTTTATTGGCAGGGAAAAAACATAGGACCTGAAATAGAAAGTATTTATAAAATAAAAAACAATAAATTTAGTTTAGAATGGAAAGTTTGTGTTGGTCAAGATAAAAGTTATACAGAAAACATACACAGCATACAAAGTATGAGTCCAGGTTTACTTTTTAAATATGCTGCAAAATATTTAGATTCTAACGAACCAGGTTCTGTAATGGGTTTGTCCTCGTATAGTAACACAGGTTTAAACATTCCTGTTTATTATAAAAACAATGATCTGTATAAAGTTAATCAAAGTTTGTTGTGGCAGATGATGGTAAAATTAAATCATGACAAGTATAAAATAACACATAGTATACAAAAAGAATCTAACGAACTTGTTATTAATAGAATAGAAAAAATATTAAGAAAAAATAAAAAAGCTAATATATGTTTGTCTGGTGGTTATTTTCAAAACTGTCAATCAAACGGTCATGCTCTTAGACATTATAAAAATATATTTGTAGATCCTATAGCTCACGATGGAGGAACATCTATGGGTTTAGCTTTGCTTGCAGCCATGGATAACAATATCAAAGTTAAACCATATGATAATTTGTATTTAGGATTAGAGACAGACTATCCGTTGTTAGATAAAAATACTAATGTTGATGAGATAGTAGATTTATTATTGAATAATAATATAGTTGCATTGTTTCAAGGAAAACAAGAAGCAGGTCCTCGAGCCTTGGGTAATAGATCTTTATTGTTTAACCCCATGAATCCACAAGCAAAAGAAATAGTAAATCAATTAAAAAGAAGAGAATGGTATAGACCCTACGCCGGTACAGTATTAAAAGAACACTATAAACATTGGTTTGATTTACCTAAAGAAGAAACACCTTTTATGAGTTATACTGCACAAGTAAAAAAACCTAAAATTATCCCTGGCATAACACACGTTGATAATACTTGTAGAGTCCAAACGCTAACACAAACACAAAATCCTATGTTTTATAGGTTGTTAAAAACATGGTATAAAAAAACAAAATGTCCTGTACTTTTAAACACTTCGTTAAATATTGCCGGTAAACCAATGATTAATAATTATAATCAAGCTATTGAGATGTTAAATACAACCGATCTTAAATATTTATACATGCCAGAAATAAACTATTTACACAAAAATAATGGAACCTTTATTTAGTATACCTTATCACAAACTTAGTTGTAAAAACTGGTTAATTAAAAAAGCTAGAATAAATAAGTTTTTAGGACAGAGGTATAAGGAAGACAATATAAAAACAGATAGAAAGATTTCTAAATATAAAAATGAAGTATTAAAAATACTACAAGTAGAAATGAATGATATAAAAAATATGATAGGTAAATTTTCTGTTACCGATATGTGGTCTGTTCAATATCATAAAAATGATTTTCACCAACCACACACCCACGGAAGTTTAGGATATTCTGCAATACTGTATCTTGATACCGATATAGGAACTTCTTTTATTCAACCTTGGAATGATCCGATAACTAATAAAACTGTAATTGTCACACCTACAATAAAAGAAGGAGACATTATAATATTTCCTGCACACATATTACACTTTACAAATCCAATTAAGAAGAGTATAAAGAGGACAATTATATCATGGGATATTAAAATATGAAGAAAGATATGTTTTTTTTATGTGGTTACATGCGATGCGGTAATACCGTATTAACATCTATTATAAATCAAAATCCAGAACTTAATATTAGTCCTAACAGCATTGTACCAGAAATGATTTACAACATGCATCTTTTACAAGAAGGAACTATTTATCAAGAACAAAAAGATGAAAAATCTTTTAAGAATGTATTAAGTGCTATTCCTCAAAACTATTACAAAGATTCTAAAGCTAAAGCTATTATAGACAGAGGCCCTTGGAGTACACCTGCTAATTATGAATTGTTAAAGTACATGGGTTACAAAGGAAAATTTATATATTTGGTAAGACCACTTCGAGAAATACTAGAATCTTTTTGTAGAGTTGTTAGACCTAAACCACATCATGTAGAAAACTTTTGTGATTATTTAATGCATGAATCTGGACCGATTGGTAAATCTGTTTTAGGTTTAAATTATTTAAAAGAAGTTAAAGAAAAAAATGTGTTGATTATTAACTACCATGATTTTTGTAAACAACCTCAAAAGATTGTCAAAGAATTATATAAGTTTTTAAAAATACCTTATTATAAAAAACATAGGTATGAGGATTTAGATCAGATAGACGAAAAACACGAACAAACTAAAATAAGGACTGACAAAATTAAATCTATAAAACACAAGTTTATTAGAAAAGTGCCACTAGAGGTAATTAAAAAATATGAAAAGTCCTTTGTTTATTCACTCTGAAACTATTAGTTCTAAAGCTGTTGACGAAGTAGTTAAGTACTACAAAAAAAATAAAAAAAGAATTAAAGAAGGTACGTGTGGTGAGGGTTTGGTTCAAGCTGACGTAAAAGAGTCAAGAGATTTATCTTTAAGTCCTGATGAACTTTATGATGACTTACCACTTTACAGCAATGACTTAGTTAAAGTAACTAATACATACAAATTTAAATATCCTGAATTAGAACAAGCCACTAACAGATGGGGTATAATAGAGCCTATAAATATTCAACAATACAAACCTGGACAAGGTTTTTACAAACCTCATTTTGAAAGAGAAAACCATACCTTTACTAGATTACTAGTATTTATGACTTATTTAACAGATAGTAATGGAACATATTTTAAATACCAAGATTATTATCAAGAAGGAAAAAAAGGATTAACTTTAATATGGCCAGCGGATTGGACGTTTACCCATCAAGGTGTAATAGATTTTAATGAAACTAAACAAATAATTACTGGTTGGTTTAATTGGATACTACCCGATGCTTCATAAAAATATTTGTTACGTTTTTGACAGAGTTGTTAAAGAAAGTGTTTGTGATGAAATAATTGATTTAATTAAATGTAGTAAAAAAACTAAAGCTACATTAGCAGGTGTTAAATCAGATTATAAACAACGCAGAGGTCAAGTAATATGGAAAAAACCACAAATGTTTCATGATTTAATATTACCTTACTTTGATAAAGCTAATCAGAAAGGTGGTTATCGTTATCAATTTGATATGTTTGAAGATATACAATTAGCTCAATACAATAAAAATGATCATTTTAATTGGCATGAGGATACTCTTACAGAACCTTTTGACAATGGTAAAATAAGAAAATTATCTATGTCTATTAATCTTTCTAGTAAACAAGATTATGTTGGAGGTGATTTTATATTTAGAACATTACAAAGAGGTAAGGTAGTAGATTTTAAACCTATTAAATTTAAAAACAAAGGAAGTGTTGTAGTATTTCCCAGTCCTACAATGCATACAGTTAAACCTGTAAAAAAAGGAACAAGATATGCTTTAGTTGCATGGGCGTTAGGAGATCCTTTTAAATGATTACAGAAAGTAAAAGATTTTTATTTGACGAAGAAATATACCAACTTAAACAAACTGTTTTAGGAGATAACTTTCCTTGGTATTTTCAACCAAGCTCTACATCTAACAAGTTTCATTTTTTTTCTCATGGTTTAATACAAAGATACGATCATACTAAAGGTGAGCCTGTATTTAATTCTGATATTACTCCTCACATATTAAATATGTTTAAAAGATTTGTAGATGAACATGAGATAAAAATAGATAAAGTAACTAGAGCATGTATTAATCTTACGCATTTTCATGGTAAATATAAAAACGGTGATCCACATGTAGACCATGATTTTCCCCATAAAGTTTTTATGTTGTATCTAAATGATACGTCAGGAGATACTTTAATATTTGATAAAATTTACAATGGTAAAAAAACAGTATTAGATGTTACAAAAAAATTAAAAATTCTTAAAAGAATAAAACCAGAGTTTGGCAAAGCTGTATGTTGGGATGGTAAATACTATCACACAGCTTCGTTTTGTAAACCTATGGAAAGAAGGGTAGTAGCTGTAATTACATTTGTATGAAAGTAAAATATTTTCAAGATTTTTATATGTTAAATTCTATTGATGGTTACAAATCTTTTAACAAAAGATTATTACAATTAATAAACAAAATGCCTAACAATCGTTTTGTAACTAAAACAGAATGTATTAGTAAAACCGATTGGAATTTACCTAAAAATTATAAACGAGAATACCTAACTTATTTTTATAATAACATTAGACCCACAATGTTTGAAATAGCTAAACAATTAAAAGCTAAACAATGGTCAATTTGGAATGGCTGGTATCAACAATATAAACAAATGGATTATCACAATTGGCATAGACACGATAAAACTAATTGGACTAATATTTATTATGTAGAAGCTCCAACAAAATCTATGTTTACAAAAATAAAAAATCCTTTTACAGATGAAATTAATACTATTGAGGCTAAAGAAGGAACGTTAGTTACTTTGCCAGGACATGTCTTACATACTTCACCTAAATTTAAAAGTACAAAAAGAAAAACTATAATATCATTTAACAGCTGCTTTCATGATTAAACACACTAAAAAATATAATATGAATGTGCCGTCGTGGGAAACGATTTTAGATAATTTAAATTGGTCTATACAAAATAAAAAAATTGTTAAACACAAGTGTCCTGGTTTTTTAATATCTCATCAAGCTAAAAAAATAAAAGAAGTAAAACCTGTTCTTAAAAAATTAAATTTAAATGATGCTCACTTATACATTAATTTGTGTGAGGGTGATACTATGGGTAGACATTGGGATGGTGTAGATGTTTATTTCTGGCAAGTAAAAGGAATATCTAATTGGATATTTGATGACCGTAAAATAAAATTAAATACAGGAGACTTACTTTATATACCTAAAAAAACATGGCATGGCGTAGAAGCTAAAGGACCAAGAGCAGGTATATCAATGAGTGTTGATTATACATTATGATGAACATGTATTTTTTATCATCACTTCCTCGTGCAGGCAACACGCTTCTAGGATCTATAATAAATCAAAACCCTTATGTAAAAATGTCAGCTAACACAATTCTTACTGACGTTATGTATAATTTAGAAACGTTGAAAGACTCTGAAATATATAAAAATTTTCCTGATCAAAAATCTTTAGATAATATATCTGTTAATGTATTTAATAACTATTATGCAGATTGGAGATCTACACATGTTATAGATAGAGGCCCTTGGGGCACTCCAGCTAATCTTAAATGTTTAAAAAAAGTTTACCAAAAACCTAAATTTATAATCCTACATAGACCTATATTAGAATGTCTAGCGTCTATGGTATTAGCGGAAAAGGTAAAAGACGTAGAAAAAAGATGTCATTCTTTAATGTATCACCATGGTGGCGCTGGTTATGGATCGGGCATTATGATGCATTACCTTATTAGTAATAAAAATATAATAGAAAACAAAGAAGATTATAAAATTTTTTATTATGATGATTTAGTTAACAACACTAAAACATTTTTAAAAGATCTTAGTAAATATTTGCATGCAAATATAGAATTAAAAAAACTTAAACAGTTTGAAGCAAACGGCATAAAGTACAAAGATGATGTGTTAGGCTATTCGCTTCATACAATTAGAACTGACGATATATCTAAAAGAAAGTATTCTTACAAAGATGTATTGCCTCAATCTATTATAGATAAATATAAAGGGTACGACATATGAAAATAGTTATATTAGGCGGGGGAGCTGCAGGGTGGTTTACAGCTTTGTATTGTAATAAATATTTTTATGGACACGATGTAACATTAATTGAATCTGATAAAATAGGTATTCTAGGTGCAGGAGAAGGTACGACTCCAGGTGTTATAGAAAGTCTACGTTTTTTAGATATAGATCCATTAGATCTAATTAAAAAAACAGGTGGTACGTTTAAAAATGGTATTAGTTTTAAAAATTGGAATGGTGATAATAAACAATACTTTCATCCGTTTACAGGTGATGAAACAAGTTATCTGTTACATGAAGCATTAAACAAAAATAAAAACATAGATGATTTTTTATACGCAAATAAAATAAGTTATGCTAATCGCATTGACCCTAACAATTGTACATATGCTTTACATTTTGATGCACATCAAATAGCAAAATATCTTAAATCTATTGCCATAGGCAGAGGGGTAAAAAGAATAGAAGGGGAATACAAAAAAGCTATTGGTAAAAATAAAATTAAGTCTATAGTTTTAACTGACAAAAGAAAATTTGATTGTGATTTTATATTTGATTGCAGTGGTTTTGCTAGATTGTTAATAGGCAAACACTTTAATACTCCTTGGGTAAGTTATCAAAAACACTTGCCAATGAAAAGAGCAGTTCCATTCAAGTTAAAACATGACAAAGATTTAATTCCTTACACTGAAGCGGTGGCAATGAAATATGGTTGGGTGTGGAAAATACCTTTGCAAGAAAGATGGGGGTCAGGTTATATTTACGATTCTGATTATATTAATGAGGACCAAGCCATAGCTGAAGCCAGTAAATATTTTAAACAAGATCTAAAAGCATTACGACCTTCGTTTAAATTTGATGCTGGTAGATATAAAAAAGTATGGGTTGGTAATTGTTTAGCAGTAGGACTAAGCACAGGTTTTACTGAACCTTTAGAAGCTACAAGCATTTGGTTGGCTTTATCTTCTTTACAATTATTACAACATTTTCTGTCAAATATAAAAACTTTAAATCAAGGGTCATTAGATAAATACAATGAAATTGTTGCAGAAAACAACGACAACATTTTAAGTTTTTTATATTTACATTACATGACAAAAAGAAAAGACAGTCCGTTTTGGAAAGACTTTAGAAAAAATACGGTCATGCCTGCAAAATTAAAACCTATAATAAAAAAAATAGAAGATGGTTCTTTTACAATACCAGATCTATTATCACAAAAAGGCAATTTGTATTTTACTTACATTGGTCATATTGTTGTCAGCCATGCTTTAGGTCTAATTAAAAAAAAGAAAGATATGACTTTTTACAATCCGTTTCCATCTATGAAAGATTACATAGATACAAATAAAATTAACTTTAAACAATCTATAAAACACTCTGACTTTTTTGAAATGTAATGCATACTTTAGATAATATTTTAGACAAAAGATTTGCTGACGAACTTTATTATGATTTATTAAAAAGTCCTTGGTTTGCAGACAACATAGCCAATAGAAACACTTTTCCGTATGGAGATAAAGGAAGTCATTTATTAATGGTTAATGATATATATTTAAGAGAAAATCATTACACTGCTAAGACAACATCTCTTACTCCTAAATTTATTAATTTGTTTGAACATTTATGTAAATGTTTTAATGTTGATTTATATTTAAAACAAATATCTGCTAACCTACAATTTTATGGTTCTGATGGTACGTTTCATTGTGACGGTAATTCTGATCACCAAGTATTTATATTAATGCTGTGCAATGAAGATTTACCTAAAAGTCCTGGAGGTCAGTTTATAAACAAGACTCAAAATAAAAAAGTTTCTTTTAAACACGGTCGAGTCTTTACGTTTAATGCTGCAGAGATACACAGAGCTGATGCATTTAATAAACCATACATTCCACGAATATCTGTAAAATTTTGTGGTGAACTTGTTAAATGAAATTAAAACAAACAAAATTATTAGATCGTGAAATTGTTAAACCTGTAAGATTTTATGAAGGGTTTTATAATAACCTAGACACTAAATATTTTATAAACAAAATAGATAAAAATTTATCTACTAATTTAAATCGTAAAACTAATATCAAGGGTGGTATGACAGAATTTGATTTTTTTAAAACAGATAAAAAATTTCAACAATTATTAACTAAAACATTTAATAAAGAAAACGTAGATATACCACACTGCAACCTTGAAGAAGCATGGGGTATTAAAATGAAAAAAGGAGATAGCACTTCATTTCATGTTCATAATGTAGATTATTCTGGTATTATTTATTTAACTGACTCTACAACACCCATAGAATTTCCAGAAATTAAATTAAAAATATTACCAAAAAAAAATATGTTATTATTTTTTTCAGGTATGTTGGAACATGGAACAGGTATTTTAAAAAGAGGCACTAAATATGCTATACCTTTTAATTTAAATATAATAGGATGGATTAATGATCGAAAGATATAAGTTTGATGTACCTGGTGCAGACATAAGAAGTTTAATACCTTTAATAGGAACACATGGTAAAAATCTAATAGGGTGTGAGCTCGGTACATTTAAAGCTCAAAGTATGTTAGCTGTTTTACAAGCTTTACCTAATGTAAAATTAATGTATGGTGTTGATGCATTTCAACCTTATGAAGACCACATAGCTACCGACTATTATTCTAGAGATCAAAAGGAAATGGAAATTGTAAAATTTTTAGCTTATCATAATATTAAATACTCAGGGGTAGAGGACAGAGTTAAAATGTTAGAAATGACAACTAACAAAGCTTTGTCTAAAATAAAAAACAATAAATTAGATTTTATATTTATTGACAGTTATCTTAGTTATGAACAAGCTTATAAAGAAATAACTGATTGGTATTGTAAAGTTAAAAAAGGTGGTATCTATGCAGGACATGATGCTAGAAATCCTACAATTATGAAAGCATTACATAACTTTTTAAAAGACAATAAAATAAAAAATAGTGTTGTGGTGTGGGATGATACGTGGGTTTTTATAAAGTAAATACTTTGTAATCTTGGTAATAATAATTTTTAACGAGGTCTTTTTGTTTATTAGATAGTTCTATCTTGTCATAAAAATCATACTCAACTTTGTCATATTTTATATTAGTATTTTTAAATTTAATATTAAAGTTAATCTTTATCCATTTAAAAAAATTGTCTTGTAGACCTTTTTCGTAGGCCCATATTTTTGTGTCATGAGATACAAATTTGCACTGTGGCACAAACCAATTACTTTTTGTCTTTGTAATTCTATAATTTATAAACTCATCTAAACTTTGTTGGCTGTTAAATATGTTATCTAAGTTTTGTTCAGTAGGTTTTGTACAAGATAACATAGATATAAACCTGTCTACTGGATCACGGACCACGGAAAACTTAGTCATAGTTTCATGATTATATAAAAGCCCATAATATGGATATTCTAAATGAGGAACTTCAATTAATTTTTTTAAAGGGTCATCATAGTAATTGGTAAATTGATGAAATTCACAATTAAATTTGTTTTTTATAAACAAATGACTTATAAAACGACCACCAGTTCTTGGAATGTGAATATAAAATAGATTTTTATTTACTAACACGTATAAGAAAATAGTAGATTTTAGGTATAATAGCAATATAATAGGTTTTATGTTACAAAAATTAGGATTTTTACCAGGATTCAACAAACAAGTTACATCTACAGGCGCTGAATCTCAATGGACAGGTGGAGAAAATGTACGTTTTAGATATGGTACACCTGAAAAAATAGGCGGTTGGTCCCAATTAGGAGATAGTAAATTAACCGGTGCAGCTAGAGGCTTGCATCATATGGTTAATAAACAAGGTATTAAATACGCTGCCATTGGCACAAATAGAATTTTATATGTATATTCTGGAGGAGTATACTATGATATACATCCTTTAGTTAATCCATCAGGAACTGCGGCTACTAATTTTTTTAGTACAACCAATGGTCAATCAACTATTACTTTAAGTTTTCCTTCTGCACACAATTTTTCTGTAGGAGATATTATTTTATTTGGAGCCGCATCTACTTTTAGCGCTATCACGGGATCTAATTTTTCAGCCTCTACGTTTGCTGATAAAAAATTTATGATCACTGCAGTGCCATCAACTACAACTTTAGAATTTAACGCTGGTGCTACTGAAACAGGAGGTGGGGCAACTACTTCTGGAGGCATGACTTATTTTCAATATTACCATGTTGGTCCTGCTGAACAGGTTGGAGTTTTTGGTTATGGTATATCTCAATGGGGCGGTTCAGTTACTAATCCACAAACAACAACTTTAAATGGAGCATTAAATGCTGACTCTGCTGGAACTGGTGGATCAGGAACTACAATTAATGTGGCTAGCACTACGGGATTTCCAAGCACAGGAACAAATTTTATAAAAGTAGATAATGAAGAAATATCTTACACAGGACTTACAGCAACTAGTTTTACAGGAATAACTAGAAATGTTAGAGGAACAGCTAATGCTTCTCACAGTAACGGAGCTACCGTAACTAACTACAGTGGTTTTTCCGGATGGGGTTCAGCAGCTACATCTACTGATAAAGTTGCAGAGCCTGGTATGTGGGCTTTAGATAATTTAGGAAGTACGCTTATTGCTTTAATATTTAATGGTGAATGTTTTGAATGGAATGCAGATTTAGCTAACGCTACACAAACGAGAGCTACAATTATTACTGGTGCACCAACCGCATCTAGAGATATGTTAGTATCTACTCCTGACCGTCACTTAGTATTTTTTGGAACTGAAACAACTATTGGAGATAAAACATCACAAGACGATATGTTTATAAGATTCTCGTCTCAAGAAAATATAAATGATTATGCACCTACAGCAACCAATAGTGCTGGTACACAAAGACTGGCCGACGGATCACGAATCATGGGAGTTGAACTTGGTAGAAATGCAATTTATGTTTGGAGTGATACTGCTTTATTTACCATGCGTTTTGTAGGTACTCCTTTTACTTTTGCTTATGAACAAGTTGGTACTAACTGTGGATTAATTGGTATGAATGCAGCCGTTGAAGTTGATGGTGCTGCGTATTGGATGTCTGAAAATGGTTTTTTTAGATACACTGGTAAACTAGAATCTATGGATTGTTTAGTAGAAGATTATGTTTACAATAGTCTTAACACGACATCTAATCAAATGATTTATGCTGGGATTAATAATTTGTTTGGTGAAGTTACATGGTTTTATCCAGAAGCAAATTCTAACGTCAATACACAATCAGTTACATATAGTTATTTAGATTCTACTGCTAAACGACCTATATGGTTTGTAAATGCAAGCTCTTTATTTATTAGATCAGCATGGCAAGATTCATCTGTATTTGGTTTACCTCATGCAACTCAGTATGATGCAGGCACAGATACTTCGTTTGATGTAACAGGTAATACAGAGGGGATTACGTATTATTATGAACATGAAACAGGAGTTAATCAAATAAGACTTGGAGTAACAACAGCCATACCCGCTAATATTACCTCTGGTGATTATGACATTACGCAAAAAGTTGTTAGAGGTGCAGCAACTAATTTAGGTGACCTTAGAGGTGATGGTGAAAATATCATGAGAGTTAGTAGAATTATACCTGATTTTATATCTCAACAAGGAACCTCTATTGTACAATTAGATTTAAGAAATTATCCTAATGACACTGCATCTAGTTCATCGCTTGGACCTTTTAATATTACATCTGGCACTACAAAAGTAGACACACGAGCTAGAGCAAGAGCTATCGCTCTTACAATATCTAATACTGCAGTAGATACCAGTTGGAAATTAGGGACTTTTAGGTTAGATATACACGCTGGAGGAAGACGATAATGTCAATAGATAAAAGAATACTATATTCACAAGGTCAAAGAGTTGCTAAAACTATGGATGGTTCAAGACCAGGTTATAGAGGTGATGGAGAGTATCAAGGTGGACGTGGTTATGGTGGATCAAAATCAAGTAAAGGTGGTGACAAAGGAACTGGTGGTAGCAAGGGTAATATCGGCGGGGGTGGTGGAGGACAAGATTCTAATTATAGACAATATAGCCCACCTACACAAAAAACTTACACTTCTAAAACTATAGACAGTAAACCTATTACAGGTGCAGATTTTAGAAGATCAAGAAATGATTTCATAAATACTTTAAATAGAAATAATAAAATAGCAGCAGCACAAGCAGGTACAAGATTTACACCTTATCAAGGTGGAGCAAGAACAACAGATTATTATAATCCAAATCCTTTAAAAGGTTTATTAAAATTAGCTGCTGGTTTTGCAATTCCAGGAGCTGGATTTTTAATTAATCAAGGTGGTAAATTAAAAGATGGATTGATGAGTTTAAATGATAAAATACAAAATTCTAATTTTGGAAGATCTACAAGTTTAATGGATTATCTAGACATGAAAAAATATGGTGGATATGATGAAAGAGAAATGGCTAGAAGAATTAATATGGATGAGTCTAAAAATCTTCAAGCTAGAATAGATGCAGGTGAGTTTGATGGTTTAGACACTATGACAGATGAAGTTGCACTAACTGAAGAAACAACACCTACACTTGATATAAACGAAATATCATCTTTAATAGAAGCGGCACAAAGACCACAAAGTGATTTTGAATATTTAGGTTCAAATTTTAATGACGGACAATTAATGGATTATCAAGACATAGGTATTGCTTCAGATAGTTATAACTATCCAGATAGAAGACAATTAGTAAATTCTGGAACTATAACACCATTAGAAGACGATTTTATCGGACAACAACCACAAGAAGGCATCATGGGTATAGATGTAGGATACCCATCAAATGATTTAATGGCTACATTAGCAACTAATTCACCAGCCTTAGCACAACAAAGAGCTTTACAAAAAAAACAAAGATTATCTGAACTTGGTGGTCCAGCATTTAGCACAGATGATTTAAATAAATTAAATCAATTAAATCAAATGGATGCTGATCAAAACAATATATACAGTCAAACAATATAATGGCAAAGATAGTACAAACATTAACAAGAGCAAGCTCAGAGTATGAGGAAGACGTAGCTTCGTCTTTAGTAAGAGATTTGGATGCTGTTCTAGAAAAATTAAATAGTACTTTTCAAGAAGAATTAAAACAGGAGATAGAGGCTAGAAGCTTCTTTTTAGATTAATGGCAGTAGTAAACCAATATAAATTTGCAGGTCTAGATAACAGTACAAGTGGTAGCGCTCTTACACCATTAGGTGCTAGTATTCCTGCAGTTAATGAAACTATAGTTATTAAATCTATACTTGTTACATCAGCTGGCACTCCAAGTGTAACGGTTCTTAACAATAGTATTACAGCTATTAAATCAGCAGCATTAACTGCGAATGTTACAACTGAATTATTAACCCAGCCGCTAATAGTAGAGGGTGGTAAGACTTTTACAGTGCAGTCAAGCACTTCTGACTCGTTTGATGTAGCTATTAGTTATTTAAATATAAAGAAAGAGGTAACAACATAATGACAGGTATGACAACATTAACACCAGAAAAAATAATAACAACAATTAAGAACAAAAAAACAGGTGAAATATATGAAACTGAAGAAGCTTTAAAAGCTGCTAATATACCTGAAGAGGACGTGCAGAGAGACGTAACAGTTATTATGCCACCTCTTGATTTGTTCGCAAAAACAAAGTAAAGTGGCAAAACCATGGCAATAACAGATATCAATATTTCAGAACAATTAGAGACTAACGCACCATCTATTAAGTATAGAGGAAACGAAGGTCCTAAATCTCCACAACAAGAACAACAAATGATGATGGCTCAATTAGAAGAAGCTTATGGTCAATATGTTGATGAAATGATAGAGATGGGACAAGAAGATTCTATTATGCCTTTACGACAATTTATAGAACAAGCTATGGCCGAAGGTGACATGGCTGGTGGTCAACCATTACCACAAGATCCAACAAAACCAGTTAATCCTTTCCAACCTAAACCTACAGGACCAGTATTACCTGACAGACAGATGGCAGCGTATGGTGGTATTATGGGTATGGATGGTAGACGTCAATATGGAATAGGAAGTTTTTTAAAAAAAGGAATTAGAAAAATTATACCTAACGAAGTAGCAGAGATTGCAGTTAAGGCTGCACCGTTTGTTGCACCATTTAACCCACTAGCTGCAGCAGCTATGTCGGGCCTAGGTAGCTTTGATCAAACAGGTAGAATAGGTTCATCACTTAAATCAGGATTAATGACTTATGGTTTAGGTCAAGGTGCTAGATATTTAGGTGGAGCAGATTTTCAA
>Ga0209631_10002655_pt1 | contig 21216 bp, 16 predicted proteins | sample COG_08_FD_184752 | JGI IMG/M metagenome (GOLD analysis project Ga0209631, IMG submission 184752) | Pelagic Microbial community sample from North Sea - COGITO 998_met_08 (SPAdes) (version 2) | ecosystem: Environmental > Aquatic > Marine > Neritic zone/Coastal water | place: Helgoland, sampling... | reverse complement strand
GATGTTTGGATGAGTCATGGAGATCATGTATCAACTCTACCAGATGAATTTAATTTAATTGCCTCAACTAAATCAGCTCCGATAGCTGCCATGGAGCATATTCTAAGACCTATTTATGCATTGCAGTTCCATCCCGAGGTTACCCACACAAAAGAGGGCAATACAGTATTAGAAAATTTTACATTCAAGATATGTAAATGCTCAGCTCAATGGAGAATGGAAAATCTTATTGAGCAAAGAATATATGAGATTAAAGAAAAAGTAGGAGATCAAAAGGTATTGCTTGGTTTATCGGGCGGAGTAGATTCATCTGTTACAGCGATGCTTTTAGACAAAGCTATCGGAAAAAATTTAATTTGTGTTTTTGTTGATAATGGATTGCTTCGAAAAAAAGAGGTCGAAGATGTAAAAAATTTATTCAAAGATAAGATGGATTTAAATTTATTAGTAGTTGATGCAAAGAAAGTTTTTTATAGGCATCTAAAAGGTGTCTCAGATCCAGAGCAAAAAAGAAAAATTATTGGCAGAACTTTTATTGATATTTTTGATAATGAAGCAGCTAAATTAAAAGATGAGATTAATTTTTTAGCACAGGGCACCATTTATCCTGATGTGATTGAGTCTTCTGAATCAGAATCTAAAGAGGCTAGGGTGATTAAATCTCACCACAATGTTGGAGGCCTTCCTGATGATATGAAGATGGAATTAGTGGAGCCTTTGCGTGATTTATTTAAAGATGAGGTTAGGGCAATGGGATCTGAGCTTGGCCTGCCATTGGAGATGTTAAATCGGCATCCATTCCCAGGCCCAGGATTAGGAGTCAGAATTCTTGGTGAAATTTCTAAAGAAAAAGTCTCAATTCTTCAAAATGCTGATGCAATTTTCATTGAGGAATTAATTAAAGCAGGCTTATACGACCATGTAAGCCAAGCATTTTGCGCATTTCTTCCAATTAAATCAGTTGGAGTGGTTGGTGATGAGAGGAGATATGCCGATGTAATAGCGATTAGAGCAGTTGAGACAGTAGATTTCATGACCGCTACTTGGGCAAGGCTTCCATATGATTTCTTAGCCCATGTCTCAAATCGCATTGTGAATGAATTGGAGGGAGTAAGCAGGGTGGTCTATGACATTTCGAGCAAGCCACCTGCCACCATTGAGTGGGAATAGTGTAAGGTTCTCAAACCCCCATTCTTACAGTCTTTCTACTGTTGTAAACTTGTTGTAAAGACGCATCATTACGTCTTTGTTACAAACATTGTTGTAAAGTCTTGCAACTATTACATATCATAAGAATTTTTCTATATCTGTGTCGCTTATCACTAAATATTTAACTCTTAAGTCGTCTTTAGATTTGAAAACTTTAACTATCTTCAATTCAATTAATTGCTTAATTATTTTTCTTGCTGTTGGAATGGAAACGTAATTAGTAAGAAATTTTTCATAATCACTAACTTTATAGTTGATGTCTTTATTACTAAATTTTCTAATTACTCTCAGATGGTTTATGTTTATTATTTTCATAGGTACTTAGAGTTCTTGCCTAAATTTACAAATAATCATTGTGTATAAAAAAAACTTAAATATTTTACTATAAAAATATTATCTTTTTATTAAAAGTTGTTTGCTCAAAATCAATGTGTGCAATACAGAGCAGAAATAGATGGATTAAGAGCATTGGCAGTATTGCCTGTGATTCTATTTCACGCTGGCTTTGAATGGTTTAGTGGTGGCTTTGTAGGCGTTGATGTGTTCTTTGTAATCAGTGGTTACTTGATTACAACCATCATTATTTCTGAGATGGCTGTAGGCAAATTCAGCATCGTCAATTTTTATGAACGCCGTGCTCGCAGGATCCTTCCAGCCCTATTTTTTGTAATGGCAGCATGTCTGCCATTTGCTTGGCTGTGGCTGACACCAAATAACTTAAAAGACTTTGGGCAAAGTTTAGTTGCGGTATCTACTTTTTCATCTAATTTTCTATTTTGGTCTGAAGCCGGATATTTTGGTGGGCCCGCTGAGCTAAAACCATTACTTCATACTTGGAGTTTGGCAGTTGAGGAGCAGTACTACATTCTCTTTCCTTTATTTCTTATGCTTACCTGGAAATTAGGAATAAAGTGGATATTAATGATATTGTCATTTATTTTTATATTGAGCCTAGGAGTTTCACAATGGGCAGCATATAAAATTCCCTCTGCTAGTTTCTATTTACTTCCAACAAGAGGATGGGAACTGCTAATAGGCGTCTTTATTGCCTATTATCTTAAATACAATACATATATAAAATCTCATCTAGTTAACCAAATACTAAGCCTGCTTGGTTTCAGTATGATTATTTATTCGATTATTGTTTTTAATCCATCTACTCCTTTCCCTGGCTTATACGCATTAATACCCACTATTGGAACTGGGTTAGTAATTCTATGCGCCATACCACAAACAGCTATTCATAAATTATTAAGCTTAAATTTTATTGTTGGCATTGGATTAATTTCTTATAGTACATATCTTTGGCACCAACCAATATTAGCTTTCTCAAGACATGCGATAGAAGGAGAGGTACATAATTTAATAGTTATAATACTTTGTATTTCTTCACTGTTTTTCGGTTGGTTTAGTTGGCGTTATATTGAGAGACCCTTTAGACAAAAATCTTATTTACAAAGGAAATTTATTTTCAAATTTTCAATAGCAGGAATATTGTTTTTCTCAATTATTGGGGTGTTTTTACATGTTAACGATGGTGGATCAAAATCTTATTCGCAACAAAATCAAAAAATTATAACTGCGTTTTTAGCTGATAATAGTGGCTACACAGAAAAACGCGAAAGGACCCTGAGTTTAAATAAATTTGATAAAACAAATAAATTAAAAGACATACTAATTATTGGCGACAGTAATATACAAGATATAGTAAATGCTGTTTATGCAGCAGATTTAAATGAAAAATATGAATTTTCTTCATTTCTTATCTCCGTTAACTGTGGCATTTATTTTGTTGAGGATAAGAAAGATATAGAGAACCAAAAATTCGATTGTGTAAATAGATCTTTTTATAATAGTAATTTAAAAAATCAAATGTTAATTGCCGATGAGATATGGATAGCATCAAACTGGAATAAGGAGCATGTTAAAAAATATATGGTTAAATCTTTAGAAAATATCTTAGATGTTAATAGAAATATAAAAATTTTTGGTACAAAAAGTTTAGGTTTTGTGTCAGAGAAATGGTTTTTAGAAAATGACCCAGAATTATGGTTATCACCCATCAAAACCAATGAAGATATAAAAACATTTAAATCTATAGAAAATACAAATAATTTGATCAATGAAATATCAAAAGATTTAGGGGTGGAGTTTATAAATACTCAACACCTTATATGTGATGGAAATAATTTATGTTCCAATTATTCTAATGGCGATATTATTTCATATGACGGCGTTCATCTAACACCGCATGGTGCTAATATTTTAGGTAATAAAATCAGGCAGATGCTTTTAAATTAGATGCCTCTATTCAGTTGTAAACTTTACAACAGCAGAAGCACTAAACTGCTGATATAAGAAAGATTTTAAGATAGTGTTACACGAAGAAATAAACCATCAATGTTGTAAAGATGTTGTAAAGACAGATTTGCCCCTCGCAAACCATTGCTGTAGAAGGGCTTGTAAAACTGCGACTATTGAGTGGGAGTAATAACAAGCCCTGCAACCCAATTCCTAGGATGTTTTCCATGTTATAAAGACGCAATCCTTCGTCATCCTTTTCTATGTAATAAGTGTAATCTTTAAAAGTAACTGTAAATGATAACTACTGCAGAAACTGGTGTAACATTTTATAAAGCATAAGGTGCAGTGCATTTTTATCTAGATTATAATTTTGTCAGCAAATTATTTTTTTAAAGCTATTTAATTTAAGCAAAGGAGCAATTAATGGACATTAGTAACATTATTCAAAATAGTGCAGATGCATTATCCACTGGTGGAACAATTTCTTTCGGAGCAATTTTTCTAGCCCTTACAGTTTCTTTGGCATGTGGAATGTTTATCGCTTATATCTACAGAACTCAATATCAGGGTGTTCTTTTTCATCAAACCCATGCTACCGCAATTGTTTTAATTACGCTTGTTACTACAATGGTTATAATGGTTATTAGTGGTAACATTGTCTTATCATTAGGTATGGTTGGGGCTCTTTCAATTGTAAGGTTCAGAGGCGCAATCAAAGATCCTCTAGATATAGTATATTTATTCTGGGCAGTTGGTATTGGAATTGCTAACGGAGTAGCTTATTTTTCTGTATCAATTGTTTCATGTCTATTTATAGGAATTGTTTTAATTTTTCTAAAAAGAAATATCAATGAGATGCAATCAAAGCTTTTAGTCTTAAATTGCCAAACTATGAATACAGAAAATGTCTTGAATTTTATTGAATCAATGCCAGGAAAGGCTAATTTAAGAAGTCGATCTGATGATCTAAATGAGACAGAACTTGTCTTTGAATTAATTACAAAGGATCATTTTTCATTAATTGATGAATTAAATAATCTCGATGGCGTTTCAAAAGTGAGGCTATTAAACTATTCTGCCAATAACTAGATTTTAAGCATATGAAGATAAGAAAAATCTATATTTTACTTTTTCTTTGTATAGCATTTATTTATTCAGCTTTATTTTATGCCTTAGAAAGTAAAACTTTTTACATATTTTATAAGAACTACGAGCAAAAATATCCATTTTTACCTTCGCTAGAATTTATAGATAGAGGGTTTAATGAAGTCAATCTCCCAAAAGCAATGATAAAAAGGGGAGGAGTCCAAGACATTAATTCAATTAATTTATCACTCTCCTATCAAGATTTAACCACTTTCAGGGATTATTACTATAATTCCATAAACAATGAAGGTTACCTTCCAGATATAGGTAATGATTGGCGTAAAGCAAAAATAAATTTTCCTAATAATGATGAATTAAGAATAAAAATTAAACTTCACGGAACATCAGCATCTCCCATAAAAAATTCTATAGGATTTATCAACTCAGTAAAATACCGTATAAAAAATTCTTTATCTAATACTGAGGAGTTTCCTAAGAAATATATAGACATAACAAAAGGTGGATACGCATTCAAGGTTAAACTTAGAGATGATGAGGTATATCAAGGCATATCTCGAATGAACTTGTTAGCTCCTGCTGATGATTGGACTATTGTAGGTAATGCTTTAAATAAGTACATGTCATCAATAGGCATAATAACTACTTATGGAACTTTCTATAATATTTTTGCAAATGGAAGTGATATTGGGCTTTATCTCGGCATTGAAAATATTAGCAAAAGTATTTTAGAAAGAAACTTTCAAATCACAAATTATGCAATATTAAAGAATGTCGATGATTGGAATAAAGCATGGGGTCCAGGTCATACATCTCCGACCGAGTTCAACTCGGGTGACATAGAGCAATCAGGCGAACCTTTGACTCAAAAAATAGCACTCTATCAGTTAAATAGGCTTTTTCAAGCAATGTCAGATTCTGATTACGACACAATTAAAACAATTATTGATATTGAGTACTTTGCAAAAGTATATGCTGGAATAATACTAACTGGAGATGCGCACCCATTATTTGGCGATAATACAAGATATATTTATGACTTTTCAACAGGAGTATTTAAGGTAGCTTATAGACTTGAAGGTGCCCCTAACGAAGTGAGTGGTTTAAATTCAAAAGAATTGAAACAACTTAAATTTAAACATTATGAACCACATAAGTTATTTGTCATGCTGTCCTCTCAAGATTGGTTTATTGATGCCACTTATAATTATCTTGAAAAAATATATAGTGACACTGACAAGATAGTTAATTTAATAAATAAAGAGAAAGAAATTTATAAAGCAATTGCAGCTAAATCTAGATTCCCAACCAATCATCATAATTATAAATACTATGATGATCTGAAGGCTGTTAATTCAAACCTTCAACTTATTGAGACAATAGCAACTAAAAGAGACTCATTTAATTTATATCAAGACAGTCATACATCAAAACCTATTTTTGATTTTAGATATGCCAAGGTGTATTTTACAGTGATAAAAAACTTAGATAATGAATACACCCTTAAGGTGTTAAATGATTCGCTTTCTGAATTAACTTTGATATCAGTAGAGAATTGCGCTGGTAAAAAATATCACTTCAAGGAAAAATTAAATATTAGACCATCTAAATACCATAAAAATAGTGGTCTAATAATTAATACCAATGATTCTGATTATAAAATTCCATTCATGTGTTTGAAGGACGCGCATATTATAAATAATAAGCTTAAAGAAAAAATAGACTCTAAACATATATATTTCAATTACTCAGAATCTTTTGCAATTCTTCAAGAAAGTGGAATAAATCAATTGGGATTAAATTTTAAAAAATTAATTGATGCAAAAAGTAACTCTGTTACCTACTCTCTTAAAAAGGGCTCTTACTTTATCAAAGAAGATCTAATCTTACCCAAAGGCGCAAAATTAATTCTTGATCCTGGAGTAAATATTTCATTATCAGATGGAATTTCCATACTGGTTAGAGGAGACCTTTATGCAAAAGGAACAGCAATAGATCCGATAATTATTAAAAATTTAAATGCATTGCCTTATGGAACTTTTGCAGTTAAAGGAACAACACTCAATCCAAGCAAAGTAATAGTTGAAAATTTCTTCCTAGAGGGAGGGTCAGAATCAATTATTGATGGGACTTATTTTAGCAGTCAATTCTCAATACACATTGGAGATGTGATGATAAATAAATCAGTATTTTCAAATAGCTTTTCTGACGATGGCGTAAATATTAAAAAAGGGAAAGTAGAAATTACAAATAGTAGATTTATAAACAATTCAGCTGATCAGATTGATTTAGATTTTGTAAGTGGAAATGTTTCAAATAATGTATTTACGTATTCTAAAAAAAATGATGAAGTGTCCACAGATGGCCTAGATGTAAGTGGTTCTGTGTTAAATATAATGAATAATAAGTTTACGAATATGAGCGATAAAGGATTGAGTATTGGAGAAAAATCTAAAGTTAGTATATTTAATAATTCTTTTAAAAATAACAATATTGGAATTGCTCTAAAAGACGGCTCTGAGGCATGTCTGAAGGAAAACTCTCTTACTAAAAATGTTAATGATATTTCTAGATACATCAAAAAAAATATGTACTTAGAGCCAGTTCTTTATATTGACGATCAGTTTTTTAATAAAAATATTAATGTGCTTAATAAATGCAATATTCAGAATTTTATAGAAAATACAAAAGAATTTTTATTATGACAGATCAGCTTAAAAGAGTAGAACATAAATACTATATAGCAACAAAGTACGTAGATGATTTAAAATATTGTCTTTCTAAAATATTACTAGAAGATAAAAATAATAAGTCTTTAAGTGGATACAAAATCACAAGCCTTTATTTTGATACTCCTGATGATCATGATTTAAATCAAAAACTTAACGGTGTAATATTTAGAGAAAAATATAGAATCAGAGTTTATGATAAAAATAGTTTATTTGGGAAATTTGAAATAAAAAGAAAGCTCAATCAGACTATTGAAAAATATTCTCTAAAGCTAGCGATTGAAGATATCCAAAATATTATCTCTGGAGATTACTCTTCAATTGAGAGAAATGAAGAATTTGCTTATGTTGCCAAAAGAATGGCTTATAAACAATACACACCAAAATCTATTGTTGAATATCATAGGCATGCTTATTATCTTCCATTGAATAATATTAGAGTAACCATTGACTCAAATTTATCAAATTATGGCTTTAAAGATAACTTTTTAAATATTGATAATTTAATACCAAATCAAGTAATGAGACATGGTCATGATATTCTTGAAGTTAAATTCAATGGAACCATGCCTAGGTATATTTTAGATATACTATCCTCTTTCCCTATCAGGCAATCTGCTATAAGTAAGTATGCTCTTAGCAGGATTGATAGCAATACAGAGCCTCAGGGAGATAGCCCAGAAATTCCCTTTTAATCTTCTAATAACTGTGCTTTTTTTTAATTCAAGTCATACTGTAAACTTATACTAAAGAAAAATGAGTTACACAGATTGAGCAGCTAAGAACTAAACATGAAATGTTGTAACGAAGTTATGTACAAAAATACCCTATGAATGTAATAGATATTTTCTGAATGATTTATAAAATCAACTTTTTTCCTTCCATTGAATTGCTGTAAAAAAATGAAAAAATTAAAAATTGGAATTATTGTTGATAACATGACTGTTCCAAAATATTATCTAGACTATATTAATCAACTAAGTGAAGAATATTCATTTTTCGACGAGCCTGTAATTATAAATCAAAAGATTAATTCTCAAAATAACTCTGATGCCAATCTTTTTATAAGGCTAGTTAAAAAAATTTCTAAAGATGGCCTTGCTTCTGTAATTCAATCACTATTTTCTAGGATTATTTTTTTTGTAGAATCTAAGGCCTTATTAAAACAAGAAATTTATGAAAACTTCGATGCAAAAATGCATATTGATAATGAGTTAAGGGTGCTTGAGGTCTACCCTGAAATCTCACCTTCTGGTTTTGTATACAGATACACTCAAGAGTCAATTCGTTTAATATCAGATCTTGACTTAGATCTTATGCTTAGGTTTGGCTCAGGTATCCTGAGGGGAGACATTCTCAAAATTTGTAAATTTGGGATAATTTCCTTACATCATGGCGATAATAGAGAATTTAGAGGCACTCCAGCTGGTTTTTGGGAGGTTTTTTATTCAGCACCATCATCAGGGTTCATTATTCAGCAGCTCACTGAAGACTTAGATGCCGGAAAAGTCTTATATCGCGGAAATATCATGACAGCCTCTTTCTGGCTTAAGAATAGCGCAAATATTCAGATCAAAAGCATATTTTTTTTAGATAAACTGCTCAAAAATATTAGTTTGAATGAATCCCTGCCCCCTGATGAGTCTTCAGCAATTATAAGCACTCAATTATTCAGGTATCCATCCTTCGGTATTTTAATAAAATACTTTCTTCAAGTTCATGTTCCTGCTTTCTTGAGGTCTATGAGAGGCTTGCTTTTCAAACTAAAAAAAAGGCGATGGCATGTAGCTTTTATTAGAACTAAAAATTTGGAATTTGATTTTGCTAAAGTACATAGTATTCCAAATCCTCAAGATGGATTCTTGGCAGATCCTTTTGTAATCGAGCGAGAAGATCAGAGTTATTGCTTTGTTGAGGAATTCTCTTATAAACAAAACAAAGGAAAGATCTCCACTTACTTGCTTTCAGAAGATTCAGCCCAACCACTTGGAACTGCGCTTGAGGAAAACTTCCATCTTTCTTTTCCATATTTAATTGAACACAATCAAGACCTATTTATGATTCCTGAATCAGCCTCAAATAGTGACATAAGATTGTACAAGAATGTTTCTTTTCCAAATGAATGGGTTCTTGAGAAAATACTAATGAAAAATGTTGACGCAGCAGACACAGTAGTTTTCTATCAAGATAATATGTGGTTTATGCTTACGAATATATGTTCAAGTAATATTTCTGACCATCAGTCAGAACTTCATTTATTTTTATCTAAAGAACTCGTTTCAGAGAAATGGTCTCCTGCTGCTAGTAATCCTATTATCTTTGATTCTCTGAGGGCTAGAAATGGTGGATGTTTCGCATACAATGGAAAGCAATATAGAGTAAACCAAGTTCATGATAAATCACATTATGGCAAGGCATTGCAAATAAATGAAATATTAGAAATTACCTCATCAGGCATGACAGAAAAAAATATACTTTCCATGGAACCAAACTTTTTTAGAAATATTAATTCAACCCATCACTTTGATAAGGGTAAATATTTCGCCGTGTTTGATTATGCTAGAGACGAATTAGTATAGTTATGTGTGGAATTTTTGGAATTTCCTTATCCAACACCTTAGTCTCTAAAAAATTATTTGCCGAGAGTTTGGACCTTATTAATCATAGGGGGCCCGATATGACTGGGATTAGGCATAATGAAAGAGAGAAGATAGCTTTTGGCCATAAGAGACTGTCTATAATTGACCTTTCAGATCTTGGGTCGCAACCAATGAATACTGTAAATTCCTCATGCCAAATTATTTTTAATGGAGAAATTTATAATTTTAAAGAAATTAGAGATGATCTAGAAAAATTAAATTATAGTTTTATTTCCCAAACTGATACTGAAGTTTTGCTAAATTCATATGCTGAGTGGGGCCCAGATTGTGTAAAAAGATTCAAAGGAATGTTTGCCTTTGCAATATATGATCAAAAGCAAAAAACTATTTTTTTAAGTAGAGATAGAGCGGGTGAAAAGCCCCTTTATTACTCTATTTATAATGGTAATTTAATTTTTTGCTCAGAAATTAAACCTATTCTGAATTTTGAGAAGAATTTAAATATTATAGATTTCGAATCATTTTCATATCTTTTTGAGCATGGATTTACACAAAGAGATAAGTCTATTTTTAAAAATATTTATAAATTAAAAGCAGGGCACTCACTGACTTTTAATATTCAGGATAGAGGTTATGAAATTCACAATTATTGGAGCTTACCCAATAAAATTAATGAATGCCATGAAAATAACATTCATGCCAAAGAGAGTGATCTACTGCCAGCACTAGAAAATTATATGGAACAAGCCGTTAAGTCGCAATTAGATGCAGATGTCCCAATAGGAATAATGCTTAGTGGTGGCTTAGATTCAAGCTTGATAACTGCATTTGCTTCGAGGTTTAAGAACAAAATAAATACATTTACAGTAAGTTTTTCTGGTCATGGGGTATTTGATGAGACATCCCATGCAAAATTAATTGCAGATACGTTTCAAACAAACCATCATGAATTAGAGGCCCGCGCAATTAACCCTCAAATAATTGAGAATTTAACATATTATTATGATGATCCAATGTTTGATCCATCTATGATCCCAACCTACTTACTTTCTGAAGCAATTTCTAAAAACTTTAAAGTAGCATTGTCGGGTGATGGTGGCGATGAGTTATTTGGAGGCTATAATCATTACAGCAAGCTAGCTAGATTAAAAAACTTTTCAAATCTTATGCCGTACTTTTTACGGCAATCTCTTAATAGCCTATCTCAAAATTTTCTACCATTGGGCTTCAAAGGACGCAAAACAGTTGAATTGTTATCTTCAAATTTCAGTAATTCATACCCAAATACAAATGAATTTTTTTCGTACAAGGAGCAAGAAATTTTCTTTTCTAATTTCTTTACAAATAAAGCTCTTCCTCTATCAAAGAGCACTCGTGATCCATCTAACTTAATCTCTGATTATGGATTACGAGCAACTTTTCATGATTTTACAAATTATCTATCAGAAGATTTGCTAGTCAAAATTGACAGAGCCAGCATGGCAAACAGCATAGAGGTTAGAGCTCCTTTTTTAGATAAAGATCTAGTAGAGTTTGCATTTACCAAGGTTCCATCTTCCTTGAAGTTTGATTATAAAAATCAAAAGATATTATTAAAAGCCCTTGCTTCTAAAGTGCTTCCTTCCTCATTCGCGATCAATAGAAAGCAGGGTTTCTCCATTCCGTTAGGAAATTTTTTGCTTGAAAAACAATGGAGAGAATACTTTGCCCAAACAATTCTAGATTCTGATCCATCACTGATTAACCATAGGGATTCTTTGGATTTACTTAACGATAAAGCAAGAATATTTCAAAATGCTGGAAGGTTATTTGGACTGGTATTTTATATTCATTGGATGAGGAGATTTAAACCCCTTTTTTGATATATTCTTTCTTACCTAAATCTTTTACTCTATCAATTGTAAATATTGTCTGACTATTAATCCAATATCAAATTTTTTTTCAATGAGAACAAGCGATTTTTTTGACATTTTATCAATTATTTTTGGATTAGAAATAAATTTGGCCATTTGGTTCTCTAATTCTGCAATATCTCCCACTTGCACAAGAAATCCGTTTTTATCTATGCACTCATTACATCCCTCTACATCAGTTAGAATCAGCGGCAAGCCATTTGACGCTGCTTCGAGTGCACTTTTAGGTATACCTTCGCCGTGAGAGGGCAGGATGAATATATTCGAATTGGAATAAAAATCATTCATCTCTGAATGATTAAGATGCCCATAATAATTAATATACATAGAGTTTTGCATCTTCTCAAAGCAAACTTGGGAAATATAATCATCTTCATTAGGTAGGTATTTTCCTGCTATATTCAGCTCAAAGTTTTTATTTTTTTTAAAAAGATTTTCAGCTGCCTGTAGCAATTCATTTACCCCCTTTGAGACCGCAAGATTACCTGCAAAACAAAACTTGATTAACTTTGCGTGATCTGGATCATGCTTTTCAACTAAATTTACTTTAGGAATTCCATTGCCACTTATAACAATAGAATTTTTTTCTGCCGCATAGTTCAATGAGATAAATAAATTTTTATTGCTGTGATTTTGAAAGATAAATTTTGAGAAATTATTTTTCAATTCCCAGCCAAATACTAATGAATATAGTACTTTTACGATTTTATATTTGAGCTTTCTTTTTGAAAAGAAAGCTCCAAGACCAGTAACTAAATAGTATTTATTTTTTATGTATTTTTTATTTTTTAATAAAGATCCAAATAAGGACATCTCTATTGTGACAAAGAAGACATGGTCATAATCACACTGATAAATCTTCTTTCTGAGCTGATAAAAAAATCTAAAATATGAAAATTTTTTATTTTTAGATCTCTGTTTTATGTGTTGAAGTTGTATATTATTTTTTGAGCACCTATCAACATCTTTTTCTGATGCGAATGAAGTATCAGTCATTACAGTTACATGATTTTTTTTTGATAATTCTGCCAGTAAATCAAATCTATGAGACATGAAGAAACTAAATTCATTAATTACAAAACAAGTTTTCATAAAATTTTTAACAATAATTTTTTGTGTTAGTCGCGAACAATTTATCTACATATTACTCTATTCTTAAAGAAGAACTATAATATAAAATAATAGGTAAGAGATTATGAATGTATCAGAGGCTGTTCTTTCAAGAAAATCGATAAGGGGTTTTTTAAACACACCCGTTCCAAATCTTTTAGTGAAGCAGTTACTCAAGAAGGCCGCAAGAGCGCCATCAGGTGGCAACCTTCAGCCTTGGAAGATTTTTGTTATAAATGGTCCCTCAATGAATAAATTTTTGGCTCATCAGGCGTCATGGAATAAATCAGATTCTGGGGCTTATGATATATATCCCCCTAAACTCAAAGAACCATATAGAACTTCTCGATATGAAATGGGTGAAGAGATGTATGCGCTGCTAAATATTCCTAGGGATGATAAAGATAAAAGAATTGCGCAAGTAATGAAGAATTTTGAATTTTTTGGAGCTCCGGTTGGACTTTTTTGCTATATTGATAAAGATATGGGATCCCCTCAATGGTCAGATCTAGGTATGTTTCTTCAGACATTTATGCTTTTAGCACAAGAGAGTGGTTTGGGTACATGTGCTCAAGAGGCATGGTCGATGAAGCAAAATAGCGTTACTAGTTTTTTAAAAGCAAGCTCAGAGGATATTCTTTTTTGTGGAATGGCGTTAGGTTATATTGATAGAGAAAATCCTGTTAACGATCTTGAGACGTCTCGCAGACCTCTGAATCAGTGGGCCTATTTTATTGATAAATAGGGAATCTGATCCTATTAGAATACATTTATCATCTAACTGCTTGAAATCAAAAGACCCAATTTATGTTAAAATCTGCTCAAATTAATATGTGAAATTTTATGCATAATTCAACTCAAAATACTAAAATACATCAATCTCCTAGCTTTTTAAAAAGTGCTAGAGATTTCATAAGAAAAATCTCTCCCGGTGTTTTTACTTTTATGAAAGCAGTCTATATTTTTGCTTTGCATATTATTTCAAGGAGACGTTGGAAAAAGATTCTTAAACAAGACATGATTAAACTTAATCTCGGCTCAGGACCAAGTAAGGGTGAAAATGGCTGGACCAATATTGATTTATTTGGTGCAGATATTAATCATGATCTAAGAAATGGTGTGCCTTTGAAAGATGATAGTGTTGACATGGTATATAGCTCTCATGTTTTTGAGCATATTCCATATCAAGATTTGCTTGGTGTAATTGGTGAGATTAGAAGAGTCTTAAAGCCCGGCGGTACCTTATTAGTCTGCGTTCCTAATGCTGGCCTTTACCTAAAGGCATATTTTAATAAGAAGATGTTTGTTTCTTATGATGAGATGTTTATTCCTGCTGCTGTAAATACTGGCAGTGGAATTGATCAGGTTAATTATATCGCTTATCTTAATGGCGATCATACATTTATGTTTGATGAGGAAAATATTATAAATATTTTAAAAAAATGTGAATTTCATAATGTAGATTTTAGAAATTTTGATCCTCTTATAGATCGCGAGGAGCGTGATTTTGAATCAATGTATGTCAAGGCATCTAAATAAATGAAAAATTTAAAGCAGACCAACAATATTGACAATAAAGTAGTAGAAGATTTTGGTCGAGAATGGAAGAGATTTAATCACAAGGAGATTGATGAATCTGTTCTGAATAGTTCATTTAAGGACTATTTCGATATCTTTCCACTTGAGAAGTTAGGAGATGCTGAGGGATTTGATATGGGTTGTGGTTCAGGGAGATGGGCAAAATTTGTCGTGCCTTACGTTAAGTCTCTTCATTGCATAGATCCAAGCGGAGAAGCGCTCGAGCAAGCCAAGAGCAATCTAAAGCAATTCAGCAATTGCGATTTTGAATGCTCTTCAGTGGATGTATGCTCTCTTCAAAACTCTTCACAGGATTTTGGCTATTCATTAGGAGTGCTGCACCATATCCCAGATACGCTGGAGGCACTGAGATCTTGCTCATCTAAATTAAAATCAGGAGCTCCATTTTTGCTATATCTTTATTATCGGTTTGACAATAAACCAAAGTGGTATGCATTTGTTTGGAGGCTTTCAGATTTTTTAAGAAAAATTATTGCAATTCTTCCGTACCCGCTCAAGTTTTTTGTATCTCAGGTCATTGCTTTGACTATTTATTTTCCGTTAGCAAAGATTGCAAGAGCGCTTGAATTATTTGGATTAAATGTTTCGAATATACCGTTGAGCGAATATAGGTCTAAATCGCTTTATATGATGAGAACGGATGCTTTGGATAGATTTGGAACAAGACTGGAGCAAAGATTCACAAAGGCGGAAATTACTAAAATGCTAGTTAACACTGGTTTTGAAAATATAACTTTTAGTGATAGGGCCCCTTTTTGGGTTAGTTTGGCATATAAGAAATAACTTTTAATGACCAAATCTTTATTACCAAAAATTTCAATCATTATTCCATGTCTTGATGGCTTAGAACATATTGATGAATTGTTTAACGCATTAGAGAAACAGACTTTTAAAAATTTTGACATAATTTTTATTAATTCTGAGTGTAAAAACTCTTTTGAGATAGAAAAAAAAGTTAGTAGCTTTTCTCAACTTGATATAAAGGTTTTTCGAACTCCTCCTCTATGCCCAGGGGATGCTCGCAACCTTGGAGTTCAGCACTCAAAATCTTCAATAATCGCTTTTTTGGATGTTAGAACAATTCCTAAAAAAGATTGGCTGGAAAGCTCGCTAGAATATAAAACAGTTCATAATTACGATATTGTTTTAGGAAAGTTTACATGTAGAGCATCAACAGCATTACAAGTTTTAGTCCGATCTGCTACATTTGGAATGCATCCATCTGACTCATTACCAGGGTCAATTTTATCTAAAGAGCTTTTTAAGAGCGTTGGTAATTTTATTGTTGGTGCAAGGGCAGGCGAGGATGAGGAGTGGTTGGGGAGAATGCGAAAATCACATTATCAAATTGGTAGTATGACTTTTGCAACCTTAGATTACATCGGTCTTCCACAAAAAATATTTGGACTAGTTCAAAAATGGTTTTTTTATTCAATCAAAAGCGCCCCAATCAATGTTGCATCCTCCCAAAAAGGAGCTTATTCCTTTGCAATGTTTTTGCTCATCATTTATTTTTTCCTTAATTGGAATTATATATTTACTGATGATCAGTGGGATAAGAGTCCTTACTTCATTCCACATGTCAATAAAATAATCTGGAGTATTTTCTTAATAATTTATTTATTCTTTAGAGGGTTTTTCTTGCCTCTAAAAAAAGGAGTAAGTCAAAATTTCCTAATGCCGTTTAATTGGTTTTTGATAAGCCTTATCGGCTTAATGATTGACCTATCTAAGTTTCCTGGTCGCATTATAGGATTTTTTTATTTCCTTAAGACTAAGTTTGCGAGGTAAAAAATGTTAAATTTTTTTAGATCCCTCAAAATTATTTTATCAAGAAATGATCTTAGTAAGATTTATTTTTTATCTTCAATAATGATTGCTATGGCAGCAGTTGAAGTTTTTGGCTTGATCCTCCTTTCTTTTTTAATTGTAAATATTAATAGTCTTGATGAAACTCTTTCAACATTTGCAATCTTAAATCCATTTCTAAAAAATTATAATTTTTTAAATGAGAATCTTTATTTAATATCTGCTTTGGTCATTATTTCTTACGCAATCATTTCTAGTGTTATGGTTTTCTACGCGCTGAAGTACGTCACAATATCTAGCCAAGTTATTGGATCAAAAATTAAACTAAATCTTTTGAAGACATTTGTTGAGTATGAATGGTCATCAGTTCTTAATTCAAAGAACTCAGAAAATATTTCACGAATTGTAAATGATGGAAACGAACTAGGTACACTCATTAATTTCTTATTACATTTATTATGTAAGTTAGTTATAGCAATTATGATTATCAGCATGCTCGCTGTATATAACCCATTTTTAACAATATTTATTTCATTAACCTTGACATCAACATATTTAATAATTTTTTTCTATTTTAGGCCACATGTCGATAATCTAAGCAAAAAAGCGTCTTTAGCTAAGGATAAAACAGTTCAAATAATTTCAAACTTATTTGGCTCCATGAAAGAAATTATTGTTTATGGCAATCAAAAGGATACTCTTGATTCCTTTATTCTTGTTAATAATCAGCATGCTCACGCACTTGGAGAAATGTATTTTTTAGCCCAGGCGCCCAGAACTTTAATTGATAGTATGTTAATTATTCTATTGGCTATAGCATCGATTTTAATAAGCTCCATGAGCTTAAATTCAATAGAGTTTTTTGCTTCATTTGCAGTATTTGGAATAGCAGCATTGAAGTTATTGCCAGCTTTTCAAAATATTTTTAATTTCACTCACGAAATTAATATGCGAATGCCGTATTTAGAGAATACAGTCAAAATTTTTGCTAATGCAAAATATCACAGCATTGAATCTAAGAGTGAATTAAGAAAGATTGATGATGTAGAGGAAATTGTTTGTAGCAATATTACATTTCGATACGAAAATTCTCATCAAGATGCTGTTAATAATATAAATTTATCCATTCAAAAGGGTGAAAAAATTGCAATCATAGGTCCAAGTGGCGCCGGAAAGTCAACTCTAATTGATATTTTGCTTGGATTGCTAAACCCTAATTCTGGAAGTATTAGTATTAATAATATTAATTTTGAAGATATTGATAAAGATAATTATAGATCCCTATTTTCTTATGTCCCTCAAAAACTTTATTTACTCGAGGATACACTTAAAAGGAATATATTATTTGGAATGGGTTCTATGAGCAAAAGTATCAATTTAGATGAGGCAGTAAAAATGAGCCAAATAACTGAGCTTGTTAATAGCCTGCCTAATGGTCTCGAAACACTAATTGCAGATGGAAATGCTAGTTTTTCTGGGGGTCAAAAGCAGTGCATAGGAATTGCAAGAGCGTTTATTAGGAAAAGAAATATGTTAATTCTGGATGAATCTACTAATGCAATGGATGCTGATTTAGAAGATAGTATTTTTACTAATATTGAAAAATCTACATTTAAAACTTTAATTCTGATTACTCATAAACCACGTCTTCTGAAAAAAGTTGATAAAATTATTGTTATGAAAGATAGATCTATCGAGTCAATTGGTACTTTCGATGAGCTGCTTGAAAAAAATGCTTTTATCCAGCAAATGTCTCAAAGTTCTAATATACAGGTTGAATAATTCTTCAGAGTTTTGGATGTCATATGCAATTAATATGGCAAAAGAAGCATTCAAAAAGAATGAGGTTCCAGTTGGAGCTATCATTGTTAAAGATGAAAAAATTATTAGCTATGGATTTAATTCAGTTATAGCAGATTGTTCTGTTACAGGACATGCTGAAATAAATGCTATCAAGTCTGCTAGTAAAAAACTAAATAATTATCGCCTAGTAGATTGCGATATGTACGTTACACTAGAACCATGTCACATGTGCGCAAAAGCTATTGTAGATGCAAGAATTGAAAATCTATTTTTTGGAGCATTGGAGCCCAAATCTGGAGCAATAGTTTCTGTTGATAATTTCTTAGATGCAAAATTTCTTAACCACAGGGTAAGCTATCAATATGGATTTTTAGATCTAGAATCATCCTCACTTTTAAGATCATTCTTTGAATCCAGAAGAAATAACTAAGATAGACTATTTGATTGCAATACACTCCAATCCATTGCCTCTCTCATATATTTTATAGGAGGTGAAATTAAAATTTTGCTCAAACAATTCTTTAAATTTTTTTGTTGAATAGTGTCTTTTGTAGTGATCAGTATTTTTATCGTGTGTATCAAGCATTGACCATTCAAAATGCTGATCTTTAGAAAGTTCAAAAATACCATAATAAAAACTTATTGGAGAAATGCGTCTTAACACATACTGTATTATTTTATTTTTTCTAAAGTACCAATGAATTGGAAAAAATAGCTTGGTTAAAAAGTTTGTTACTTTAGCTTGAACATTCTTAGGGAGATTTTTGATTAAATACCAATAGACTAGATATAGAGATAGAAAATGACCAATATGAAATTTGTAGTGGTCAACTACCAACAACCCACCTTTTTTTAGAACTCTATTCAGCTCCCTAATGCTATCCAAAGTATTTGGAGTATGCTGCAAGACTCCTAAACATAATGACATATCAAAAAAATCATTTTCAAAGGGGATTTCTCTTATATCAGCTTGAAAAATCGTTAAATCATCGTTTGGCATATTATTATTGAAATTTGCTTCCACCGCTCCGCTATAATCAAAAGAATAAACTTGCGCGCCATATTTAAGTAATATCTCAGTAAATCGACCTGCCCCTGAACCAGCTTCTAGAATCTTTTTACCTCTGAGTTCTGCCAAGGGCATTCCTATTGCAGTCTGAAGCCTCTTTTCGGTGATATTTGTTTTTGTATATGAATCAAGTTGCGTTTTTTGAAATTTATTCCATTGAATTCCAAATGCAGCAGAATAATTTTCCGAGCTTACAAACCTAGGAATTAAGTTTTGAATCTTAAAATTTTCTCCGCTTTTAGAGGTTAGACTGTTACCATCAAAGGTAATTTTTTGTTTACTGGATGGCGAAATAAAATTGTTAAAGTCCATAAGTTTTTTTATTAAGTGGTCTTGTTATTTATAAAAGATTATAAATATTCTTCAAATATATTTATATCAATTCTATCCAAACTGGGCAATGATCAGATGGTTTCTCCATTCCCCGTGCGATATAGTCGATACCTGTACCCTTGATTTTACTTAACAGGTTATCTGAAATCAAAATATGATCAATCCTAAGGCCTCTTTTGGGATTATCATCAAACATCCTTGAGCGATAATCAAACCATGAATAGATCGATCCCTCTTCGGGATTCTGCTCTCTCCATGAATCTACAAAACCTAGATTTTTAATTTTATTCCACATTTCAATCTCTTCTGGAAGAAAAGCAGTTTTACCATCTCGCAACCATCTTTTTACATTTTGTTCCCCTATACCAATATCTAAATCTGATGGAGCAACATTAAAATCTCCCATTACAATTAAATTCTCTTCAACTTTTTTAAGTTTTTTGATGTGTTTTTCCAAGTCATTATAAAACTTAATTTTCTTTGGAAACTTGGCTTCATGCGATCTATTCTCTCCCTGAGGAAAATATCCATTCATGATGGTAATTTTTTTTCCTTTCCAATTAAATGTAGCTTGAATAAATCGTTTCTGGTCATCTTCTGAATCATCTACAAAACCTTTTAGGACATTTTCAGGTTTTTGCTTGCTCAAAAATGCCACACCATAGTGGCCTTTTTGACCCCAAAATTCTGGGTGGTATCCAATCTCTTTAATTTCCTCAATTGGAAACTCCGGATCATTTACTTTAGTCTCTTGAATTCCAATTACATCTGGATTAATAGTATCTCTAAGGTGAATTAGTTGATGAGGCCGAGCTCGAATGCTATTAATGTTAAAGGATACAATTTTCATATTTTATGCAGCTTGAGATAAATAGGTGTTTTGATTGAACAACATGTAGTCTGAAAGAATTTGCGCGCCCTCATTTAAAAGATAGTCATCATCAATGTTTATCTCAAGATCTTTTTTATCATCTTCAGTCTCTTTGGCATCATTATAATCTTCCATAGCCTTGAAAGAATCAAAAGTTTCTAAATTAAGTGAGACGCGTCGCTTGTTTTCAATATCCAAAGCCCATAATTGCCTTTCTTCTTTTTCAATTCGTCGATTTAATAAGTTCAGAGAAATCGCCTCTTTATTTTTTTGGATTTCATATCTTTTCCTAATATCAAGGATATATTGTAAATTAGGACTCTGATTGACCCTTGTTAAATGTTCATCATTTAAGCGAGAGATCAAAGAAGCTCCTATGGAAAATTTCTGGAATCGAATTGGTTTAATTTCATCCCATGGGAGCGCTGTATCATATGAACTTTCACCAATCTCTTCTATGTCCCAGGTACTTGGTAAGGTTATATCAGGATTTATTCCTTTGCTTTGCATCCCAGCCCCAGTAATTCTATAAAACTTGGATTCAGTAATTTTTATTTGTCCAGAGCTCAAATTATCTAATTTTTGAACGGTACCTTTCCCAAATGTTTTTTGACCAATAATTATTCCTCTTTGATAATCTTGAATAGCTCCAGCAAAAATTTCTGATGCTGAGGCAGAATATCTATCAACCATTACCACTAATGGTTTTTTCCAAATTTGTTCAGCTCTAGCACCACCCCAGGGCCTAATAGCGCCATTGCTT
>Ga0209631_10002651_pt1 | contig 21234 bp, 29 predicted proteins | sample COG_08_FD_184752 | JGI IMG/M metagenome (GOLD analysis project Ga0209631, IMG submission 184752) | Pelagic Microbial community sample from North Sea - COGITO 998_met_08 (SPAdes) (version 2) | ecosystem: Environmental > Aquatic > Marine > Neritic zone/Coastal water | place: Helgoland, sampling... | reverse complement strand
GTGATCCTTGTTGCTGCCATTGTACTGCTTAGTGATTTCAGTGATCATTATCTTCTCCTATTCTGCCCATGATCTATCTACCAGTTTGTCCATTACGGACACCGACTTAATAGATTCAGGGTCAGTTCTCTTTTGTGTTTGTTGATCAAGAACCTCATCTTCCCAACGCTTTTGGTTCAGATAGGTACTGGCATGGAGGATGAATGACTGGTTATCTTTTCGCCACTCACCCTTCTCCACCCTCTCCCTGACGTTATCAAGGATCAATTGCATGATATGTTCATCAGGTCGTAGCTTTGCCCATGCTTTCCTGGCCGCTTCCTTACCTGCTTTACGAGGATAGAACGTCCAAAAAGAATCAAAGTCACCTATACTATTAACTGTAATATTCTTTGTAGTATTAACTGTAGTATTAACTTTGGTCTTTTGGTCAATAGGGTATACATCATTTTGTAAAGGGGTATTGATCATTTCGTCTATACCCTCCCCATTAATTTTTATATACCTATTAAGGATTTGCTTACTACCCTCTTTGTACTCCAGTTGTACGGTGATGTATCCTCGGGTCTTGAGTTGTCCTATCCATCCGCTCACAGTTGTCTTGTCCACTTCATATAGGTCAGCGAAGTATTGGTTGCTGGCCCAGCAGTAACCTTCTTTGTTGCACAGTGCCGTAATCTCTGCGAACAACAACCTAGCCAGTGGCTTCAGGGTTTTGTCATACCTGACATCAGCAGTCAGAATGGCGTAGTACGATGGCTTATCCATCACTCACCCGCCGCGATAAACTCTGATACCCTGACGCCGAACATGTCAGCCAGTTGTTGCAGTGTCGCGCAGCTCGGTGAACGGTGGCCGTTCCTAATCAAACTAATAGTAGAGGGGTGCAGCTTGGACTCCCTGCTGAGGTCAGCCTGGATGAAGTTCTGGGTTTCCATAAAGTGGTTGATGCTTTTGTTGATGTCCATGTATTTCTCCTGTTGAGTGAGGTGACATAGTAACCATCATAAAATTAATTTACAACAAAAGTTTGCATCTCGTAACAACTTATGTAAAATAGACAGCACACACACAAAGAGGAAAGACTATGTACAACTATGAATCCCCCCAACGCACTGGATCTCCGTGCGATGACCAAGACCACACACTGCAAGCATTATTCGACAGCATGACTGACTACGAGCGTGGAGAATACGACTACATCCACCATCACGATGCTGCTGATGGAGAATCTGAGGAGTACAACCGAGGATATGGTGACGCATACGCTGCTGCTGAATGCGCTACCTTCAAAACAATACAGCAAATGTTAGGAGAATAACCATGAAAATTGATAAGCATTACCCAATCCCGGGCGTTGTTGACGCTAAATCTATTGTTAAGAAAATGAAGCATGGAGATTCTGTGCTGCTAAAAAATAACCAGCAAGCAGAATGCTTCAGGTATCAGATCAGAAGATGCAAAGGCTTTAAAGTTGTAGGCCGCGCTGAAGACAAAGGCTACCGCATCTGGAAGGTGAAGTCATGAGCGTATGGAAAACTCTGTCAGCTATCGACTGTAGCAAACATGTCGAGAAGAAAGGCAACCTATCCTATCTATCATGGGCATGGGCATGGCAAACGCTGATGGAGCATTACCCTGACAGCAGCTATGAGTATTACCCCATAGAGGCTTATGGTGATTGCCCTGAGAACGCTACTGCTGAGGTGTCTGTGTCTGTCACAGTCAAAGGTGTTACGCACATGATGTGGCTGCCGGTCATGGATCATCGCAACAAGGCTATAGTTTTCCCTACATCCAGAGACATATCTGATGCCCGTATGAGATGCTTGGTGAAGTGCATTGCTATGCATGGTCTAGGAATCTACTTGTATGCCGGTGAAGACTTGCCAGCCGCAGTACAGGATGCTGTCGTGACGAGTGAGCAAGCAGCGCAGATCAAGTCTCTGCTGGAAATTACTGAGAGTGATGTTGAGAAGTTCTGTCAGGTATTCAAGTGCAGCACTGTTGACCAAATGAGGGCGGTGCAGTTTGATCAGGCACTGTCAGCACTGAAGCGCAAAGCTGATGCAAATACTGCAAGCTGAACAGGGTAGTCAGGAATGGCTGGACGCTAGGCTAGGACGGCCTAGTGCTAGTCAGTTCCATAAACTAATCACCGCCACTGGCAAGCCAAGCTCCTCTGCTGATGGGTACATCAACACCCTGATCGCTGAAAGGATATTGGGGTACTCGGAGCCTGTATTTGTGTCCGAATGGATGACCAGGGGCAATGAGTTGGAGCCAGACGCAAGGGCAATGTACGAGCTGATTACCGATACTGAGGTCGAGGAGGTAGGATTCATACTTGATAACTCAGGTGAGTTCGGCTGTAGCCCTGATGGTTTGGTGGGAGATGGCGGCATAGAGATCAAGTGCCCCGCACCCCACAATCATATAGAATGGAGCAGGAAAGGAGTGTGCCCGTCAAAGCATTATGCTCAGGTTCAGGGTTGTATGTGGATAACTGAGCGTGATTGGTGGGACTTTATGTCCTACCACCCAGAGATGAAGCCCTTCATCGTGCGTGTTGAGCGCGACCAAGAGTTCATCGACAAGCTGGCCGAACAGGTTATACTGGCCGTAACAGAAATAATTTCCGAAGTGAGGAACTTACAATGAAGATAGGTGTATCAGTGTCACTCGACGTGACCAAAATCGACAAGTCTCGTATGACTCAAGTAACCAAGAAGGATGGCAGCACCGCCACCTACCTGAACATGACCACGTTCATCGACACTGACCAGCAGGATCAGTACGAGAACAACGGGTTTATAGCTCAGTCGCAGAGTAAAGAAGAGCGCGAGGCAGGTGAGGAACGCCCACCCATTCTTGGGAATGTGAAAGTATTTTACACTGATGGCGCGCAGCCTACCGCTGCCCCTGCTGCTGCACCAATCACTGAAGATATTCCGTTTTAGCCAAGGGAGTTTCCTCTCCCCGTGTAGCAGGTCTGGCCCACCTGTGGTGCATAAACGGGCCATTACTGAGAGGCATGTAATGGATAAGCCTAATACATTTGTGACCATCCGTAGAGTCTTTATAATAACGGCTCATTGGATATGGGTGGTGGTTAAAGTGTTGATTTATATGATAGTATTCGTAGTCTGTGGGCTATGTGCAGTAGCGAAAGACGATTTAGAGCGCCCTTAGTGGCGCTTTTTTTATGGAGAAAATATGAAGCATCTCATCATACCCGATACACAAGTCAAACCTGGCCACCCTATTGATCACCTACGCTGGGCAGGGCAGTACGCGGTGGACAAGAAGCCAGATGTAATTATTCATATAGGCGACCACTTTGATATGCCCTCTCTATCGTCATGGGATGTTGGCAAGAAGTCATTTGCTGGCAGGAGATACACCGATGATGTGGAGGCAGGGATTGCAGCAATGGAGACATTCCTTGAGCCTATCCGCACAGAGCAGCAACGCCTGATTACCAACAAGCATAAACGCTGGAACCCTCGCATGGTGTTCACCCTTGGGAACCACGAGCAACGGATACAACGGGCCATTGAGGGCGATGAGAAGCTAGAGGGGTTGATCGGCTACCATGACCTGAAGCTAGAAGAGATGGGCTGGGAGGTGTACGATTTCCTAGAGGTGGCAGTTATAGATGGCATTTGTTACTCGCATTACTTTACATCAGGGATTATGGGCAGGCCAGTAGCCAGTGCCCGCAGCATGATGACTAAAAAGATGCAGACCTGCGTTATGGGCCACGTCCAGGATCGAGACATTGCCTATGGCAGGAGAGCTGATGGCACCAACATTATGGGGTTGTTTGCTGGCATCTTCTATCAAGGCCACGAGGACTACTTAACCCCGCAAACTAATTTGTCATGGCGGGGAATCTGGATGTTGCACGAGGTGGCAGATGGTGGTTGCGATGAACTGCCAGTCAGCCTGAATTATCTACGCAAAAAGTACGGAGGCAAGCATGACTAAGTGGAAAGAGCTACAAAAAGAACACCCCGCTATTGAACCACGGCCAGTTTCTACCATGGAAAAAAGCGCCTTGGCAGGGAATACTAGCGAAGCCACGACTAGCTCTACCCCGCCTACTGATATGGTGAACCACCCAGCCCACTATCAAGGTGAGATTGAATGTATCGACGCAATCGAAGCGAGTATGTCAAAGGAAGCATTCGCGGGTCACTGTAAAGCATGCGCTATCAAGTACCTTTGGCGATACCAGCAAAAGGGTGGCGTTGAATCACTAGAGAAGGCGCAATGGTATCTATCTAGGCTCATAGACACCGAAAAAAAGGCCCTGTAAGCGTTTCTCGCGGCATTTAAGGGGTTACCCTATGCCTACCTACAGGGTACAAAAAAGCCCCCAAGTAAGGAGGCTAAAAGGCCCGTTTTCGGCACGGTGGGCCAGCCCGCTCTCATAGGATGTAAGGATCACCCTTGCCTAGCTATTCCTGCAGATGCCATCATCTCCTCAGCAAAGTTGCACAACTCTACCCATTCATCGGACTCAAAGTCCTCTGTGCAATGGTAACGCTCGCCTATTTCCTGCGCTATGTGAGTATATGTCTCTATCCATTGGGGGGTTGTCAATGTAATCATGCTGCTACCTCCGCTTGTAATTCCCTAACATCATTAATAAGGCACTGATTCAACTGCTCCAGTTTATCGTGACCTATGTTGTTAACTAACCAGCGTTGCACTTGCTGGGTGCTCAATGAGTAATCAAGCGCGTTATATTCAACGAATGATTGGATAACAAACATCCGCGCCTGCTTGTCAGTGTTAACATCTAACCAGCGAGTCTTTAGCTTGGTATAAACATCTTCGCCATAATCCCCGTTAACATAGCAGCGATAAAACCGGCGGACTACATGATTACAGTCTCTGATTATATTGTCGAAGTCTGAGAAATCGTTTTTTAGTTGTTCAATGCTCATAATGTAACCCTTTTTTTGTGTGTGATTAATACTATAAAGCCCACCCTCTCAAATGGGCTTGAACTATTAACCGAATACGAATGTCATTAGTCCGATGTAGGACGCGACAATAACGCCAGCGAGTCCGTAAAAGTACCGATTCTGTTGTCTATTGATGCGCTGCTGCTCCTTTTCTGCTAGGTATCGAATAGCGATTAGTTGGGCCTGTTGGCCGATGTAATCAGTTGGTTCTATTGTTGTTTGCATTGTTTACTCTCCTACTGTTAGTCGGTTAGCCTTACAGAACTTGTAAGCTTCACGCTTAAGGGCGCGTGATAGTTGCCAGAATTTACGGTTTCGGCTGAAGTCACTTATTCGGCAATCGTCGCTTTGACTCTCCCACTCTGCGAAAGTATTAATTAACTCGCCATCTTCAGCCAGCATTTGCGCGTAGTTTTTATTAAGGCAAATGTCGGTGATCTGGCCATTGTTGATGGTTATTGATTTGGGCGTGCAAATAGTTTTCATTGTTTATGCTCCTTTGTTCATTTTAAAGACTTCGACCTGATAGACCTTGATAATGCCCACCTTAATCAGTAAGGCCTTAAACTTTCCCTTTAGTGTATCTGCGGCGATGTTAGCTTTTACTGTACATAGTAAGTGCTCGTATACAAAAGCTTTAGCAGTGCCATCTTCACAACGCCAAGCTTTACTGAATCGGTAGCCAGTGACTGCTAGTAGTGGTGCGGCTATATGTGCGCTTAACTGTCTCATTTGTTTATCCTTTTGTTTAATGAGGTCTAACTATATACCTATACATTGCTACTTGTAAACTATGTAAGCCTTTTTTTATATATCGTTTCATTCTATACATAGGGGTTTATATGCAAATAGTGCTATAATCTGGTTACTTTTTGATCAAATTGGTCAATTTTTAATCAGTTTAGAATCAATGGCATAGGAAATTTAAACATGGCAAGTAGAGGTAGACCGAAAGGTTCAGGCAATAAGCCGCTTAAAAGGTTGCTAGCTGAGAGGTTGGCGGAGAAATACCCAGAGTATGATCCAGTCATGGAACTGGTAGAGGCAACCATCAAGATAAAGGCGATAGCTGATAGCACTGGTGACATTGCCGATTACAAGAGTTTGGTTGATAGCTTGGAGAAGACCAGCCGATTCATTCAGCCCACGTTAAAGAGTGTAGAGGTACAGACAGATAACGCTCTCACTGTATCGGTACAACGCAAGCGATATGATGCAGGCGCTATAAGTAATGACACAGACAATGCCGATAGTTAAGTGTCACTGTATGGATAGCCAGTACTGTATGCATGTACAGGTGTATATAAGCTGTGCTTAACCTGTGCATAAGTCTGTGGATAACCATGTTGATAAGCTGGGAAAAAGTTGTGCAAAAGCTGTGGATAAGTAGACCCCCCCTTCCGAGGCGCGTGTCGTGTAGTATATATATGCATCAGGCAAAAAAAAATTGAGTAAAATAATAAAGCTCCACCCAGATATAGAGGATGCCCTAGAAGCCACTGTAATCGCTTCTAAAGACCATATCGTCATTATCCTTAGTGATGATGGGGTTGAGTTCAAAAGCACCTTAAACGACAAAAACAGCGTATTCTACATTGAATTATGTAAACAAATGATATTAGAGGACTGGTTATGTGGGAGCAGTACGAGCTAGACGATACTGATTCAGAGGTTATAGAGGCGTTTATAGAGGCTTTCTTGGATAGGGATGCCATTGCTATGCGAGAAGTATTATACTTGTTAAACGACTTTATAGAGGATATGTATGATGGGCCAGAGTCTAGTACACAAGCTGGAGAAGAAGGATAGGGATAGGCACTTCCCTGAGTCTAATGGTGGTAAGGGCAGCCATGCCCGTAAGTCTGACAAGAAGACTAGAGAAGCCTTTAAGAAGGGCTATGACGCTATAGATTGGACTAAGAAATGAGCCAAATAGAATACAACCTAATGCCACAGGGCCAGGTTTTACAGGACTTTGCTGACTGTAGGGCTAGAAACTCCTTCATCATGGGGCCACTCGGCTCTGGTAAGACCGTTCAATGCATACTTAAACTGTTCGACTTGATGTGTGAGCAGGCTCCTGTGTCTGACCCACAACACAAGAACTACGGTGTGCGCCTGTCACGTATAATTGCAGCCCGTAACACGTACTCTGAGCTGTTCTCTACCACGATTAAGGACTGGCTAGAGATACACGGGGAACTTGGTGACTTCAAACAGGGTAATAAAGAGCCTCCTACGCACTTTATACGCTTTAACCTAGAGGATGGTACGAAGGTAGAGTGTGATGTCGTGTTTATCGCCTTTGACCGCCCTGAACACGTCAAGAAGGCTAGGGGTATCCAGACTACATGGGTGTGGTTAAACGAGACTAAGGAGCATTCTAAGGCTGTTTTAGACATGCTTGACCTACGACACGGCCGTTACCCTTCTCCTAAGGAGGGAGCGCGTCCTACACACCACGGAATGATAGGTGATAGTAACGCCCCTGACGAAGACCACTGGTACTTTAAACTCGCAGAGATAGAGCGTCCTGAAGATTGGTCATTTTTTAGGCAACCTGGCGGTGTATTCAAGGACGGTGAGGCATGGAAGGTCAACGAAGAAGCTGAGAACCTGATTAACTTACCCCAAGACTACTATAAACGTGGCCTAAACGGTAAGACTAACGACTGGATCAAGGTAAATCTAGCTAATGAGTACGGCTTTGTGTCTAACGGTAAGCCTGTTCACCCCATGTATACCGACTCTGTACACTGTCAACACTTAGACTTCCAGCCATCCAAGGACTATCCTATTGTCCTCGGCTTTGACTTTGGTCGTACACCGGCCTGTGCATTTTTACAACGAACCTCTATAGGTAGGTGGGTGTGTTTTGATGAGATGGTACTTACCGATTCGGGTGCAGTGGACTTTGCTCCGACACTCAAGCGCTATATTGAGGAGATGTATCCAGACCACGAGTTCAAAGGATGGGGCGATCCTAGTGGACAGAACAAAAATCAATCAAACAGCGAAACCCCATTCCAAATCATGCGGGCGGCTGGCATACCCTGTCACCCCACCCAATCAAACGATCCACTGAAACGTAGAGCAGCCCTAGAAGTGCCCATGAAAGAGATGTGCATGGACGGCAAACCACGATTCACTGTCCTACCCAAAGCCTCAATGATACGTAAGGGGTTACAAGGTGGCTTCTGCTACCGCAGAGTGCAGACAAGTGGAGAAAGATACACTGACGAACCGGACAAGAATGAGTATTCCCACCCCGTAGAAGCCCTAGAGTACGCTTTACAGGGCGAAGGTGAGGGCAGATCAGCACTAGCACGCTCTGGCAATTACGATAAGCCTATTACAGCGAAGGTTGGGTTCAGTGTCTTCTGACATATTCGTAGTATTCACCAAGGATGATGGGCACTGGTGGTCTTGGTTACTGCATAAAGAGATTCAGCACTGCTTTGTCATCAAGCCTAACGGCGCTGACTACATTGTCCACGGCAGGACGACCCAAAAATTTGATCTGTTCACCGTGACGGACAAAAATGCTATACTTGACGAACCTTTTATTATGATGGGGTATAAGCAAAAGCACCCTGTCAGGGGTTTGTTCATGCTAAATACTTGCGTAGGACATACTAAACAACTGTTGGGTATTAACCGGCCATTTATATGGACACCCTATCAACTCTACAAGTACATGAGAAAGCATTATGAAAGCACCTAAAGCACCTAAGCCCACTGCTCAAGAGACGGCAATGGTAGAACGCCAGCGCAGAGAGCTAGACGAGGAGATGGCAGAGCAGGAACGACGGCTCAAGTCTGTAGCTAGAGGAACACTAGGCACTAAATCACTGTTAGCCAAGGGCACTCCTGCTAAAAAAGCAGGCCCAGGACGAGGGCAAGGTGGCCCGGGTACATTGTCTGGCGGCGGTTTGATGGGCGGTATTGGCGGTTCTATGCCCGGTCGAGTATATACAACTAGAACTGGGCGATAATATGCAATTACCTAAAGAGCTAGGGTCTTTAGCTGACCTTAAAAAGCGCGAAGCCAAGGCATTCGAGAATGCTATGATGTGGCACGATACGCTAGATGATGTGTACGAATTTTTCCTGCCTAACAGGAACTTGTTTGACACTAATCGCCGAGGTCAAAAGAAGATGGAGCGTATATTCGACTCCACGGCTCTTGAGGCAATCCAACAAGGCGCTAGTAAGCTGCAAGAGAACATCGCACCTATCTGGTCACGCTGGGCTACGTTCGCTCCGTCCGACCAAGTAGTAGAGATGCTTGAGACTGGTGAATACGGCGTAACTGTACAAGAGGTAGAGGCTAACCTAGAGAAGCAGGCCGAAATCATCTTTGATTACATCAACCGTTCTAACTTTGCCACGCAGTTCTACGAGCATGCGCTAGACCTTTTAGTCGGTACTGGCTCTCTACGCATCGATGAGAACGATGACGACAACATGCCTGTCATCTTTAATGCTATCCCACAGAAGGGTATCGCGTTTGAAGAAGGCCCATACGGTACTATTGAGACACACTGGCGTAGATTCAACGTCAAGGCGCGTAACCTAGAGCGTCAGTGGAGAGGCTTCAAGTCCTCCGAGAAGATCAAGAATGTGATCAAAAATTCACCAGATAAAGACATCGAGATATGCGAGGGTGTTGTCTACATGCCCAAGTCTAAGACCTACTACGGTTGTGTCTGGGTAAAGAGTGAAGATTCTATTAGCTGGATGGAAGACTACGGTAACTCTAGCCCTTGGTTAACTGGACGCTACTCTAAGGTATCCGGTGAGATACGCGGTCGTGGCCCTGCCCTGCAAGCACTGCCTGATGTGCGCTCTCTAAACAAAGCTAAAGAGTTTGTACTACAGAAAGCAGCTATCGATCTAGCGGGTATGTACACAGCTACTGATGACGGTGTAACCAACCCCTACAATATTAGTATAAGCCCAGGCATTGTTATTCCTGTTGGTTCTAACAACTCTGCTAATCCTAGTATTCAGCGCCTAGACACGGGAACTAACCTGTCATTAGCGCAGTTTGAGATTGTAGAGCTACAGACAGCTATCAAACGTGCCCTGTTTAACGATCTACGCGACCCTACTGGCCCTGTTCGCAGTGCTACTGAGGTGGCTATTGAGTCCAGAGAGCTAGCAAAACGTATTGGTTCTGCGTTTGGGCGCTTGCAGACCGAAGTATTAATCCCTATCATCAAGCGTGTAGCAGCTATTCTAACGCGTAGAGGGCTAATCACCCCCATACAGTTAGATGGCAGAGATATAGATATTAAATTCTTGTCTCCATTGGCTAAGGCGCAAGATGGTGAGGACTTGATGTCAGTACAACAGGCTGTAGCATTTGTATTACAGACTGCTGGCCCAGACCAAGCCATGATTTCCTTTAAGATGGAAGACTTTGGTACATGGGCTGGAGGTAAAACTGGTATGCCTGCTGAACTATTACGAAGCGAAACCGAGAAACAACAAATTATTCAGGCTGGCGCACAGGCTGAACAAGCTGGACTGCCTACGAGTCAGCCCCCAGTACAATGAGTTGGGATAATATCGAGAAGGCTTCTGTTAATCCAGAGGCCGCAAAAAAGCAGACGGCTGAAAAACGGGCCAAGGCTGCTGCTCTCGCCAAAGCATACAACCGCTGCTTCAACTCTGAGGAAGGCAAGCAGGTTATTGCTGATCTACACAAACGCTTTATCTACGATAACGATACCTCCTTTGGTTCCCCGAACATTAACTATGAATCTGCTTACCATAACGGTGAGTCAGGCGTAGTTAAGTTCATCATCAATCAAATTAATCAGGCAGAAACACTATGACAAAAGAAGTTAAGAAGCGTGTCGCAAAGGCAACGCCCAAGATTCTTATAGGCGATGATTCTAAGAAGTACCTAGAGAAGATTGGCTTCGATATGGAGTGGCTGCACGACTTGGCTAAAGAGTACAAGTTCGATGGGTTTGATTATGTCAGTAAGTTTTGTGCATTCCGGTGTAACCGTGATGGCAAAAGCGTCGAATGGATTGACGTTAATACTCTTGCTTTGCTCAATGGACAGCGCAAGTTATGCGAGATCAAACTTAAACACCAACCATTAGGGAAGTCGAGGAAGATTATCGACCTACCCTGGGAGAAGATTTAATGTCAGAAGAACAGGCCGCAGTAGAAGAAACAACAAGCGATACCCTGTTAGATCAGTCATCGCCAGAGTTAAGTGAAGGTGAATACTTTCTATCAGAAGGTATCAAGGGTGCAGGCGACATGCCTGAGTGGTACAACCCTACCAAGTACAAGTCAGTAGCTGAACAGGCTAAAGCGTATACAGAGCTAGAGAAAAAGTTCGGTGGATTCACAGGCGCACCTAAAGACGGCTATGCTGGCCCTGAAGGTGTAGAGTCTGATGATGCTTTGTTAGAGGAACTGACCGAGTTTGCTAACAAGACCAACATGTCTCAGGACGCATTTAACGATGCATGGGAACTGTTAACCGCACAATCTGAGGCTGTAGAGCAGGTTGAGCAGGAGCAAGAGTTAGCGAAGCTAGGGGATAATGCACAGCAGCGCATCAAGACTATCGAAGGGTTTATGAAGAACAACATGAGTCCAGAAGACTTTGATGTAGCCCGTGACCTAGTAACTACAGCAGAATCAGTGCAGTTAATTGAGATGCTTGTATCCGCTACAGCTCCGACCAAGCTACCCATACAGGGCGGTGAAAGCCCCACAGGTGTTACGTGGTCTGACATTGAGAATGAGATGTTCAGGAAGAACGAGAATGGCCAGTTGTTACGCAGTGTAGATACCAATCATGAGCGCAAAATCCAGAAGATGATGCACGATTACGGCGGGGATACACCACATCACCGCACCATTGGTTGATACATAAGTGTCATTCGGGGTATAATCTGTCCACTGGATACCCTTTCTCTAAGGCCCAGTAAATTAGGTTGGATGCTGACCAATTTACTGGGTACTCAGCAAAAACCTTGAAAAACTTTTTTATTTACTCTTTTTCGAGGAAACTATTATGAGTAAAAATCTATCGGCCGTAGCGGTCACAGAGTTTGACAGTATGGTTAAACATGCCTATCAGGGCATGGGCCTGCTGAAAGGTGCTGTAACTCAGCGCAACAATGTAATTGGCGATACTTACAAGTTCCGCCGTATGGGTAAGGGTCTTGCCAACCAGAAGTCTACTTCTGATCTGGTAACTCCTATGGACGTGGCGCACGAGTTCAAGACTGCCACTCTGACTAACTGGAATGCTCCAGAGTACACTGACATGTTTGATGCTAAAGATGTCAACTTTGATGAGAAGCAGGAACTGGCTAACACTATCGCTGGTGCTCTGGGTCGCCGTACTGACCAGCTTGTTATCGATGCTATGGATGCTTCTACTCCTCTGACCACAACTATCAACACCAACGTAGGTGGCAACAACACTAACCTGAACATGGCTAAAGTAATTAAAGCCCAGGTTGAGCTGCGCGACCAAGGTGTTCCTAACTCTGAGCTGTTTGCTGCTGTAAACGCACTGGGTCTAGGTGGACTGTTGAATGACGAGAAGGCAACTTCTTCTGACTACCAGGCTATTAAAGCTCTCGTAAACGGCGACGTTGACACTCTGGCTGGCTTCAAGTTTGTAATCCTTGAGTCACGCGCAGAAGGTGGACTGACTGTTGCTGCTAACGTAGTTGATTCTTACTTCTTCCAGCGTCCTGCTGTTGGCCTCGCCATCGGTATCGACATGAAGACTGAGATCGACTGGGTTGCTGAGCGTACTTCTTGGTTGTGTAACGGCATGCTGAAGGCTGGCTCTGTTGTTCGCGACGAAGGTGGTTTGGTTAAAGTTCAATACACTCAGACTGCATAAGGAGAGACTATCATGGCTTTTGTTCGATCTGATCTATGCCGCATTGGCGGTTCTGGCAACGGTGGTTCTACTTGGCAGTACACAACTACTGAAGCTACTTCAGCGGTTGTAGCTGACACTAACTACTTTGCTAACGCAACAGCGGAACTGAGCGCCGGCGACATTCTGCTGGTTATCGGTACTACTGGAAGCACTCCTACTGGACGTATTTCCTATGTTGAATCAAATGACGGTACTACCGTTGTTTGTGCCGCTGGTACAGTAATTACCGCGTAAAACTGAATGGGGGCTCCGGCCCCCTTTCTTACTGAGGTTAGTATGGCAGAGAAAATTAAGTTAATTTCTAACGCCTTGATTTTGATTGGCGACCTGCCTGTCACATCATTAAGTGGTAACACACGCGCAGAAACCGTAGCTAACAACTTGTACGACAACATCGTACAGGCTGAGATGTCTAAGCATCGCTGGGGCTTTGCTCGACGATTAGCGCAGTTAGCACTGACTACAGAAACTCCAGTAGGTAATGACTACAAGAACATCTATCAGCTTCCTGCTGACCTGATTAACGTAGTTAAGTTAGACCCTGCAATACAATACAGAATCTATGGCGACAAGGTGTATGCCAATACATCTGGGCCTTTGTACGTTGATTACATAGCAAACGTGGCTGAAGGTGAATGGCCTGTCTACTTTGCTAAGATGATCGAGTACGCACTAGCAATGGACTTTGCGCCTTCTATCAGGGACAGTGCTGCATCAGCACAGGTTAACGCTGCTAAGTACGAGAACGCATCCCGTATGGCACGTTACACTGATTCACAACAATACCCAACGGAGCCGCTTAGAAGCCAACCATTTATTAATGTGAGGTACTAATGGCTGAGTCACAATTCCTGCAAGCCAGCTTTACTAGCGGTGAGCTATCGCCTCTACTAAAGGGCCGTACAGACCTTAATCAATACTATGCTGGCGTACAGACTGGCGACAATGTAGTTATTGTGCCGCAGGGTGGCCTTAAAAGACGGCCAGGTACTGAGCATATTGATTTAGCTTTACGGCAAATAGGGCCATACGTTACTGGTACGTTCACTGCCACAATGCCCAATGGCGGCACACCAGCCAATATAAACGACTTTAACCCTGCTACCGTAGGTCTGACTACCACTAACATTGGAACGTCCGGCACAGGGGCAACAGAGTACGTTGTAGCGCATTACAATATGAGCACCACCACTAACGGTATACGCTTTATTGATGTGCAGGATGTAAAGCTCACTGTAAACAATACAGACACAGCGTATCTGCGAGTGCAAACTAGCAGCAACAACACAACTTGGGTGACACAGCAGACCATACAGATTAACTCTGTAGAGCAGTCGTTCCGCGTAAAGATTACTGACGTTATCGCTACGCCCTATGTGCGGTTAGTTAGGCAGAGTGACACGGGCGACTTAGGTGCGCAGAGAATCTCACTGAGTGAGTTTAACGTGATGTTTGAGACTTCAGCAGTCTCTGACGTTAAGACCTTTGACTTTAGCATTGAGTCTGATCGGCACTATCTCTGTGTCGCTACAGGCGGTGCAGACACTACCCCTTCATACGGCAACATGGCGTTCTACCGAATACCACATGCAGGCTCTACTGATACTGTGTTGGTAGGCAATGTGCCTCTGCCGTACAAGTCTACTGAGATAGCTACGTTGCGTGACGCGCAAACAGAGAACGTCATGCTAGTGTTCCATGAGGAACATCCATCAAAAAGAATTATCAATAGCGGCCATACAGTAGTCTCTGGCAATGACAGTATATTCCAGATAGACAACATACCGTTCTTGAACATCCCGCAGTTCGACTACGATGACGCACTAAGTCCTACACCTGTAGACGAGATACAAGACCTAGAGCTAGATCACGGTAGCGGTCACAACTGGGAGATCGGTGATACGTTCCAGATAGATGTCGAGGGCGTGTTAAGTAAAAACGTTACGTTTGCTGGTGATGGTAACGCTGATCAGATTTCATCGACTGTGCATAACATTAGGCGCAACCTGCAAGAAATGCCTGTGTTTGGTGAAACGGGTGTTGCTGTAGTTAGGACTGGTATACGCACATACAGAATCACTATTAGCGGCGAGTCTACTAAAGCATTTGAGTTGTTTAGCGGATTCCCAACTACAGGCGGTCAGGACAACACCACACTGTTTACTAAGGTGCAGACTGGCTCACCACGCAAAGAAGATGTGTGGAGCGCAACACGCGGCTATGTACGCATGGGTACATTCCACGATGGTAGATTATGGTTAGGTGGTACTAGGTCTAAGATACAAAGCATCTTTGCGTCTAAGGCGGGAATCTTCTTTGACTACTACTTCCAAGAAGGGGATGACGATGAAGGTATCTTTATCACCCTGACTAACAGAATACAGACAGAGATCGTAGACATTAACTCTGACCGTGGCCTACAGGTATTTACTACGGGTGGTGAGTTCTTAATTAAGGGTAATACACCATCTACTGTCACTTCTGTAGCGCAGACGCAGCATGGCGCATTGTACTTAGAGGCTAAGTCACTAGACGGTGCCACATTGTTTGTAGACCAGAACGGCCAGACATTAAGACAGTTTGTGTATAGCTTTAATGAAGACGCTTATACGTCTAATGACATATCCGTGCTGTCTTCGCAGTTAATAGATACGCCTAAAGATGTGGCTGTGCTGTCTGGAACAACGTCAGAGGACTCTAACTGGGTATTCATTATCAACCAGGATGGTAATGGTGCGGTACTTAATACTGTCCGCGCACAAGATATTAATGGATTTACACGCTGGACTAACGCCAACAGTGGTTACTTTGATACTAACGGCAACCCTAACAAGCTCAAGCTAATCTCTGCATCTACCGTAAAGAACGAACTGTACATGGTAAATGCGTTTACTTACCCGCAAACAGGTCAGCCTGATTTAGAGGTTTATTCTATAGAGCGTTGGTCTTTTGATCATTTGTTAGATTCGTCTAGCAAGGTATCTGTGGCTGCCCCTTCACCCCCTGCTACAACAATAGTGCAGCTTCCTGACATACACTTGCGATATGCAGAGGTGAGTGTAATTTGTAATGGTACTAACTTAGCAAAACGTACCGTTACTGGTACAGGTACTATTACATTAACAGCAGAGGAAGTGTCTACAGGCGGTACATTAAACCTAGAGGTCGGGTTAACTTTTACGCCTAAGATTGTACCAATGCCACTAAACACTAGCTCAAAGGCTAGTGCTAATAATGTTATGCGAGAGAAGCGCATTAATCGCATGAACCTACGCATGTACGAGAGTGCTGGTGTTTACATAGACGGCAACCCTGTACCTGTTAGGAACTTTGGGCAAGCAGTAGATAGCCCATTAGGTACACCCTTTGAGGTTAGAACTGGCATTATACAAGACAACAATGGTGGTAAAGGCTGGGGTATTGACGTAGTGCCTGAGATTACAGTGCCAGATGCTGCTCCTTTCCATCTACAAGCAATTGAGTACGAGGTTGAATCGTCATGATTTTCACTATATTAGCTGCTTTAGGCACTGCGGTTGGAACTTACGGCCAAGTGCAGGCTGGCAAGGCGGCAGAAGACGCTGCTAAAGAGCAGGCAAGGCAAGAAAAAATACAGGCCGAGTCAGAGGAGTTAGCCCGTCGAGAGGAGCTAAACAGACAAGCGGCTGCAATGGTTACTGCCGCGTCAACTGCGGGTTACACGGGCGAAACTCAAAAAAGCATAGGCTTGTATAGCGCACAACAAACAGGCAAGAGTGAAGGCCTGATTTCTTTAAGTAGGAAGCTAAGAGACGCGCAGACTATTCGCGAAGGTAAAGCTGCTAAACAAGCTGCTACTCTAGGTGCTGCATCTACTCTGTTAAAGGGTGGGGCTGAAACTAAGCGAGCATACGATGAGGAGTTTGATTAAACATGGCAATGCAACCAATTAAAAGATATGGCGGCTTTACTGCTACAGGCGTAGATACCTCTGGCATCAAGAGAATGCAGGCATTGGCTGGGTTTGCTGGCGATGTTCTGGAGACAACAAGCAGGATTGGTCGCGCTGTAGCTGAGGCAGAGGCTCCTGCTAAGGCGGAAGCTGCTGTTGCTAAAGCTAGGGAAGAAGGCACAGAAGTAAAAATGAAAAGCTCTCTGGCATGGGGTGGCGATACATACAACAGAATAGCTTTAAAAGCCTACGAAAAGGGCATTAACTCTGACATCAACAATGCGTTGTTAGATGCACAAGCCGCGCACCCTGATGATTTAAACGCTTACAACACTCTCGTACAGGAAAAGGTTAAAGGGTACTTGCAGAATGCCCCAGAAGAAGTGCAGCTTAGATCGCGACAGTTTTTTGATCAAGCAAATGCTACTGTAACTAGGGACATTACTGCCGCTGCAAAAGCTAAAGCTGATAGTCAGATTGCTGCTAACTTACTTACTGGCCTAGCAAATGACAAAGACCTGATATCAAACCTATTTAGGAATGGCGATATAGAGTCTGGGCAAGAGGCGCTTTCTGCATACATTGCTGATGCACAATCGGGCGTTGAAGCTGGGCTACTAAATGCAGAAAAAATACAGGCTGACATAGGGGTATTGCAGGACACGATTGCCAAGCAAACAATACTAGGTGAGCTAGATAGAACTTTACTTGACCCCTCGCTACCGGCTCCTGAGCGCATTGCAAATGCTGTAGAGTTTCGTGAGTCTGTAGTAGCGGCTGAGCAAATACCTGATCTAAGTGCAGAGCAAAAAGACACGTTAGTAAAAACTCTGGATGCTCGAATCCAAGATGAGCAGATTGCATACACTAAGGAGCGCAACAATCTTACGCAAGATCAAATGCGTCAAAAGGCTGACTTGGCGCGAAGCATACAAGCTGGTGAAATTAGCGCGGAAGAAGCATACACCCAAATTGATCAGCTGTTCAGAGATGGTCTTATCAAGGATGAGAATGAGCTGATTAGATATGAGGGTTTTGTAACCAGTGCAACTAAAGCCACGCTAAAAACGCAAAGGAATATTAACGACGTTAATAGAGTGCTGGAAGGTCAGTCTCCATCAGAGCCTTTAGAACAAGGGGCTGTTGATGATTACTATGAAAGCATACAAGCGGCGCTTCCAGAGAATCCTGCGGTTAGATCAGCGACCCAAGCGCAAGTGGTACAAAGCACTCGTTACGTTCCGTCTATGTTGAAGACTGAGTTACGCAATGATTTAGTATCTGGAGAGCCAGAAAGAATTGCTGCGGCCACTGACACTATGGACAGAATACTGGACATTCCTGGCATGGCTGATGAGTTTAGCAGTCAAGAGGTAGCATTTGCCGAGCAGGTTGCATTCAATATGGATTACATGGATGCAGACAAAGCGATACAGGCAGCTAGAACTAACACTGATCCCGCTAACGCTGCATTGGTAGAAGCAAGAACTAAAGCTATTAAGGACGATAAGAAGAAGTTTTCTGACGCATACGCTAAAGAAGTTGATGATGCATTTATGGGCTTCCGTGAAGACTTTCAGGCAAATCCTGATGCAGCAGCACAAATGACCAGTGATTATGGACAGCTAGTAGAAACGTATTATAAGGCTGGCAGTAGCATTGAGTCAGCCAAGTCTAGGGCAATGGCTGCTTTGCAAGCTAACTGGACTCAATCAGAGTTTGGTTTGATGAAGTACGCCCCTGAGCAATACTATGGGGTAGGCCAAAACAATAGCGTGTCATACATTAAGAAAGACATATATGACCTAGTAAAGCCTGGATATGATGAGAGAGGTTTGACGTTTACTGAGGATGACATATTCCTTAAAAGCGATGACGACACCGCTAGAGGGGCGACTTTAGGGCAACCTACATACAGCATTTTGATTAAAACGAGCGATGGCACCTTGCAGCGCCCAATGTTTATTGATGATCAGGGCAATCTAGCAGATCGTTACATTCCTGATGTTGCGCTTATAGAAAGTGCCCAGCAATCTGCTGTTGAAGAAGTAAAGCGAAAAGCTGACAAGGTGTTAGCAAAGTCTCCTGATCGACCAACTGCCGTACAAGACCTTGCTAAAGGGACTATATTCGAGAATGTAATGCTATCGCCGCGCAAAGAATACTCTATGACGCTCGCTGAAGAAATAGACGCTTTGGGGGCAGCTATAGACCCTTACGCTTACAGCCCAATTGAGGCTGTAACAGACATAACTCGCGCCTTAAAAAGAAAGAGCGATGAATACGTCGAGTCATTAAATAAGGACAAGTAATGGGATTTGTTGCTAGCACATCTACGCAGATTGTTCTGCCAAAGTTAAGAACATCTACTGCACAGAAGGCACTGCCTGAAGACCCAACTGTAACAGAGATAGCTGGTGCGTTCTTTCGTCAGGAGAATATTATAGGCTCTACCATCAGCAGAGAAGCAGGAATGCCTGATGAGTATAAAGATGACCCTTCTTTTGATGCGTATAGTTTCTTCACTGAAGATGAAAAGCTAGACGAGCAGTTTGTTACTGCTGCGATTATGGCTGACAATGAGGACGAGATTGAGGCTACGCGCAGACAGGTTGCAAGGGAGCGCAAAGACCGAGACATCATGGCCCGAGGTGGTGCCACATCGTTTATTGTAGGGCTGCCTGTAGCTGTTGCTGATCCACTTTCTATCTTATCTGTAGGCGGTGTAGCCCTTAACACTTACAGGGCGGGAAAGAGCATTCTAAGCGGTGCTGCGGTAACTGGTTCTATAGTAGGTATTGATACTGCGGTACAAGAAGCTGCATTGCATAGCCAGCAACTGACCAGAACATATGGTGAGTCTGCTATCAACATTTCTGCTGGTATGCTCTTAGGTGGCGTACTGGGCGGTACTGTAGCTAAGCTGGCAGAAGCTGGGGCTGACAAGACATTTATTGACGCTTATGAAGACGTTATGAATGTAGAGCCTAAGATAGCTGATGGCATAAACCCTACTATTAATGATGCAACTGAGGCGGCTGCTCCTTCTGGTGAAAGCGTAGGAGCCATGAAAACTATTGGCGATGTCCAGGTGTCAGGCAAGGCAGCCCGATTCTTAACGAAAGCCTTGGGCTTTGACCCTCTTTCCAGAACCATTACTAGCGCCAATCCTGAGACTAGGATAGCGGCAGCATTGCTGGCTGAAAACCCTATCAAGATGGATGGTCAAGTGTTGCAGGCTGCGGAATCCTTAGCTAAAGCGCACAGCGGTAAGTTAGCCGTGTCTTTGGAAGAAACAGGAGTCATATTTAAAGGGTACAAGAAACGCGGCGGCAAGCTAAACAGAAGGGACTTTAACAAGGCTGTGGCTACTGCTATGCGTAAGGGCGATAGCGACATTCCAGAGGTTAAGGCTGCTTCTGATGTATGGCGCAAAGAACTATACGACCCACTGAAAGAAGAAATGGTCGCACAAAAGCTATTGCCTGAAGACGTAGATGTTACTACAGCTAACAGCTATCTAAACAGAGTGTGGAATAAGAATGCTATTTCATACAACTATGATGCGTTTGTGTCCAAAGTATCTACATGGCTGGCTGACAAAGACGCTAAGTTGTTCGAGCAAGCTAAAGACGCGGCAGACCGTGTAGCTGAAGCAACAGGTAAAGAGCAGAAAGAACTACAAGCCATTATAGACAAGGCAGAGTTCAAGAAGGGCATGGACTTTGAGCAGCAAGATTATGAGTCGCTTTCCAGAGAAATAGCCCAAAGAATAATGGGCAGCCCTGATGGGCGTTTGCCTTACGATTGGAAGCTAGGCGCTGGCTCACCTGGAGGTGGCGTAAACAATCAGGGCATATCTGGCACTGCTTTGCGCGGCCCACTGCGTAACAGAACCTTCCAGATACCAGATGAAATGGTTGAGGAGTTCCTAGAGAACGATATTGAGGTGCTGGGCGCTAGATACTTGCAGAATGTCTCTGGTGATATTGAGCTAACCAAGACGTTTGGCGATGTGAATATGACTGATGTTATAAGCAAGATAACTCGGTCTGCTGACAGGATGAAGAAAGGCAAGTCGCAAAAAGAACAGGCTAAGATACAGAAGCAGTTAGAGGCTGATATACGCGACATTGCTGGTATGCGGGATAGGATTCGCGGTGTATATGGGTTCTCTGAAGATAATATCTGGACGCGCATGGCTCGATCATCAAGAGACTTGAACTACTTGCGATTACTCGGTGGCGTGACAGTATCTAGCTTGCCTGATGTTGCCCGTGTGTTTATGGCAGAAGGATTTATCAAGACCTTTGGTAGCGGCCTGAAGCCGTTGTTAGCCAACACTAAGCAGTTTAAGGTTGCTGCGGCAGAAATGAAAAGATACGGGGTTG
>Ga0209631_10002648_pt1 | contig 21248 bp, 15 predicted proteins | sample COG_08_FD_184752 | JGI IMG/M metagenome (GOLD analysis project Ga0209631, IMG submission 184752) | Pelagic Microbial community sample from North Sea - COGITO 998_met_08 (SPAdes) (version 2) | ecosystem: Environmental > Aquatic > Marine > Neritic zone/Coastal water | place: Helgoland, sampling... | reverse complement strand
GGGTTGATGACTTTGATTGAAAATAATAACACTGAAAAACTTGCTCGCGATATTAACCGGGAGACGTGTCACTTCGCGCCGCGCCGGGGTGGAGGTTGATGGTGAACACGGTCTGGCGCCCACACGTCATGGTCCCCGTCGCCGTCGCGGAGACGCCGGAGCTCATATCGGACGTTTCCTTCTCCCTGTGCGTCATCTCCTCGCGCCTCCCTTTCGCCCCCGCACAGCTGTGTTTTTCCCCCTCGCTTAAGCCCCCTCGCTTAAGCCCCCTGACGAGCGCCCCCTGACGAGCGCCCCCGACGAACGTGCAGGGAACCGCTGAGTCAGGCGACGCACGCCACCTTCAGCGAGCACGGCGGCGGCGCGTTCAGCATCCAGGACCACATCGAGCGCCTCATCGCCGAGCCCGTCGGCCTCGACGAGCCCGAACACGTCGGCCTCTCCGCCTTCAACGATATCTCCAGCCGCGAGGTCTCGAGACTCGCCGCCGCGGAAGCCAGGGCGACGCTCCCGTTCAAGATCATGACCCCGCGCAAGAAGCCCCTGGACCTCGGCGATGCGTCCCACGGCCGGTGCGCGTCCACGCCCCCGATGTCGCCGCCGCCGCCGCCGCCCAGAGCCGAGGGGAACGCTCGCGAGGGCGCTCGCTTTCGCACCCCGCCCCCCGCGCTCGGGCGACCCGCGCCGAGCGGCTCGGAGTTCTCCGGAAAGGAAGCCGCGCTCGTCATCACCTCCATCGCCGACCGCGTCAAGCGACGCACCACACGCGGCTCACTCGCCACCGCACACTCCACCGGCTCCGCGCCCTCGTCCTTCAACCGGACCAGCTTCTCCCTCGGTCGTATGAAGAAAGAAATTTTGCAGCCGCAGCTGCAGCCGCAGCCGCAGCTCGCCGGGCGGGACTTCGCCGCGGGGCTCGTCGGCGGTGGACCCACACACGCGCCGCGCCGCCTCCCGACGCGCGCGGCCCTTCCCCCGAGCGCCGCCGCGGCCACGACGTCCTCCCGCGTCCTCCGAATCCGACCCGCGGGCAAACTCGCCCAAGATTTCGCCACCTTCGGAGCCCTTTCCTCGCCCGCTGACTCCCCCAACCACTCCCCCGAGCCCAAGCGCCGACGGAAGGAGGACCGCGGGACCGCGCGAGGTGGCGCGGGGCGCTCGCCGGTGGCCGGCATCGTCGCCAAGGTGACCGACGAAGAGCTCGCCGCGCTCGAACACTCGGACCCCGCAAAGTACAGGCGGATCGTGGGTAACCGCAAGAGCGCGGCGGCGTCCAAGGCGAGGCGGGATGCGGCGGCGGAGGAAACCGCGGCGGCGCTTCGGACCATGCGGAGCGAGAACGAGCAGTTGCTGGCGAAGCTGGCCAAGGCGGAGGCGGCGCTCAAGATGCGAGCTAACGGAGGCGGCGGCGGGAGGAGGAGGTGAGACCGGGACGGGGAGAGACGACGGGAACTACGGGGGAACGAACGAACGAACGCGTGGACATCGATGAAAACGCCCTCGGGGCGAAGTGTAGGATTAACGAACACAAAGCCGGCGATTGACCGCTCACAGCTCGGAGTGCGCCCCGCTTCCCTTCGCCTTCTTTTTCTTCTTCTTCTTCTTCTTCTTCGCCGCCTTCTTCGCCGCCGCCGCCGCGGCGTCCTCCTCCTTCTTCTGCTTCTCAGCCTCCTCCTCCGCGAGCTCCCGCTCGATGCGACTCAAACGCTCGGCGTTGGTGACCTCGCCCTCGACGTCCTCGCCCATGATATCCGCGAGGTCAAACTCTTCCTCCACCTCCTCGTCGTAAACGACCTCCGGCGCCTCCCCGCCGGGGACGAGCTTGGGAATCTCCTGGATCATCCGCGTCCGCTGCTTGGCGGCGAGCACGTCGTCGAGGAACCGCGCGATGCCGTCGGCGTTGAACGTGTGGGTGTACGTGGCGAACCTGTTCTTTCGGGTGCTAATCACCGCCACCGCCGGGACGTCGGCGGCGGACACCTCAAACGCGGACGCGAAGGACCTCTGCGCCACCGGGTCGACGATGACGAACTTCACCGGCCTGTCGCTCTTGTCGTCCGCGGCAGCCTGCACGATGGCGGTCCGAAGTTCGGTATCGTCGTCGTCCTGGGGCACGAAGGCGACGACGCAGAGCCCCGCGCCGCCGCACTCGCCGTCGAGCTCTGAGGAAGTGCCGACCACCTTGACCGGGTCCGCCTTGCCCTTCTTGGGCGCGCCGCCTTCGGAGCCGACGCCGCCATCCTTGCCGAGCACCTGGGCGCGGATCTGGTCCAGCCAGCTGTGCATGTAGAGGTAGTCGAGCGCGTGACCGGGGAACTGCGCCACCTGCATCTGAACCTGGCCGCTCTCCGGGTTCTCCCCGTCCTTCAACGGCGGCACGTACATCATGCGGAGCGCCGGGTAGGAAGTCACGCCGAACCTGCGCGCGTTCTCCACGTCACTCGACGGCACCGTCGCGAAATTGTAGTCCTCGTGGAAGTTCGCGGCGAGCGCGATGAAGTCGAGGCCGAGCGCGGAGTCGGGCTTGGCGTCGCCGAAGAGGAAAATTTTAGGCGAGTACGGGTCGTTCTGCATGAAAGCCTCCACGAGCTTGGGCGAGGGCAGGGGCATCGTGAAGTCCGGGATGGCCTCCCTGGCCCACTGCGCGAACGCGTCAGCGTCCGCCACGTCACCCTCGTACGTATCCGGGTCGGAGTCCTCCTTCTCGGAGCCGTGCGGGAAGAGCACGGCGGCGACGCATTTTTTAGATTTGGACTCATCCTTCCCGTCGGTTCCCGTCAGCACCTCCGGCGCGTATTTCGCGACGAGCGCGGCAGCCTCCGGGGCGGACGCGTTGACCTCCATGAGCGACACCCGGCCGTTCACGCCCTTGATGGCGGATTTCGCCAGCGTACGTGAGACGTCCACGCATTCGCGCTCGCCGAGGCGGGTGAAGACGACCACCGCGACGGGGCTCGGTTTGAGCACCTGTTCGTGGAACTTATCGGGCGTCACCGCGGGGAAGAGTGACTCGTCATCCTTGGGTCCTCGGTTGGCACCCTCACCGGCGTTCACGTTCGCCTTGCCGCCGCGCGGGTCCATGACCTCCGGAGCGTCATCCTCGGGCGCGGCCGCCGCGTGGGTTTCGATAAAGTCGGCTAGCGCCGCGGGTTTCATCTCGCCGTCGTGCGCGATCGGCGCCTGCGCGTCTTTCTTGAACGCGAGGAGCGCCGGGGGTTCGATCGCGGTGGTGTCCAAACCCGATGCGCCGCCGAGGACGTCGTCGACGTTGGACGCGTGTACCTCGACGAACGCGGCGCGGGCGCGGAAGCGTAGGGCGAGTGACTTGAAGAGCGATCCGGTGGTTTCCTTCCCGGTGACGAGCACGGCGATCGGGAGGTCGCCCGCGTCGGCGCGCGCCGTCGCGAAGGCGTCGGCGTCCACGACGCGCGTCACTCGGTCCTCCGGGAGCAAGCCGGCGGCGAACTCCGCGATTCGCTTGTGCGAGCTCGTGCTGTTGCGATACTCGACTCCGATCTTCTCCGTCTTTTTCGTGTACGGGTTGAGCGTCTTGTGCGCGGGGTAGCCGAGCACGTGCGGTATCTTGGTCAGGCCGGCGGACTTCGCGATGAGCATGGTGTCGTCGGCGACGTGGACGTGCCCGAAGTTGACGATGCCGCCCATGTGCTTGGCAGCCTTGGCGAACGTGGGCGCGAGCTGCGCGCACGGCGCGCATCCATCCGCGCCGAACGACACGACCCACGCCTCTCGCCCGTTGTTCATCACCAGGTCACTCCAGTTGTCGTCGTTCAGGGTGATGACGCCGGCGTCCGCGTCGAGCGCCCGCACGGGCGAGGTGCGCGACACGCATAGCGCGACGACGGACAGGAGAAGCGCGAGCGATCTGGCCATCTCTCGCCGTCACGATGAAGGCTGTGGAAAAGCGCGATCTGACAATGTGTTTGTTCACAGCGGCGGTTCGAGCAGGTCGAGGCGGCACAGCGTCAATCCGCCCAATGAAGCTCGAGAGAAGAACTACGCTGGTATCGAGGAATGGACAACAAATCATACAAAACTATCCTTGACTCTGTGTACGTCGAGTACAAATGACTCGTGAATGACGGTTCAACGCGTTCCATAGATCGACTCGGATTTTGACAACCCGTCTCCGCCAATCACGATCGAGCATCTCCCCAGCTCGATGTGAGTTTCACACGGGCGTGGCTCTTGACGGTGAATTCTTGCATATTTTGCGGGTGAAATGCCGGTCGCGATCCATATTCGCACCCACGTAAAACCTTCGTTTACGCCACCACACACCATAAAAATGGCTGCTCTCATGTCCACCTCCTCCGCCTTCGCCGGCATGAAGGTCCAGGCCCGCGTGACCGTCAGGTCCCAGCGCGCGCAGACCGTCATCATGGCCAACGGAGCCGGCCCCAAGCGCGTGAGTACTCGCAACCAACACACGATATCGACGATTTTACCCGCCGTTGAGGGCGTCGATGAACGCGTCGCGAGCGTCAGATCCGCGGGTTGACGCGCGAATCGTCTCATTCGGATCGCGTGCATTCTGTTTGGATCGCGTCTTGGACCCCAAAAGACCGGCGCGCGCGCTCGCGTCGCGATTCCCGCGCCTTCGGGTTTCCCGTATCTTGCTGAAAAAAAAACCACTTGGCCGCGATGACGCTGACCACGGCACCCCTTCCCACTCCTCGACTCGCAGGGTACCAAGGCCCAGGGTGGCCAGGCTGGCGTTGGTTACAAGGGCTCCACCGAGGCTGGCTCCGCCCCCAAGCTGTGAGTGCATGTCCCGCATCGATAGATACCCCGCGTCGGACGGCCCGAAATCTACGTCACGGGTTTCCCACGGAGAGATCTCGCGTCAGATTCTCAGCTCTGCGAATTGCTGAACAAATCCAATCCCCCGCCGCCGAGGCTGACCTCCCGTCCCCCGCCCCTTTCCCGATCCCGCAGCCGCAACGGCAAGGCTGGCTACGTCTACAAGCTCGGCCTCCGCAACGGCAAGGCTAACATCGACGAGTACGCCCCCATCTACACCCCCTCCGAGTTCAAGACCGACGGCGACAAGTACGAGGGTGACCTCAAGCTCGCCGTGGGCGCCGTCCTCGGCGTGATCGGCACCGGTGCCCTCGCCATCCTCGCCACCTCCGCCCTCTAAGCGCCCGGCGTTGAAGTCAGTGGGTGTTGAGACGAGGTCTCGTCTGGAATAGCTCCATGGGCGAGAATAGATGCATTTTATGAAAACGTACGTTTTTTGCGAGTCTCAGTCGCGGCGCCAACACTTAGGTTTGCTTCGTTGATCCGTCAATATTATATCGGAACACTCATCGGAACGCAGTGTGTGCTATGTTGCTATCTTTTTTTGTGGTTTTTCTACGGTTGGTTGTCCGGTGGGACTCCGGTGGGACGGTCGGGTCTTTGCGACGGACCGAGCCGGCGAAGTTTGCGTCTCACCCGTTGCGTATTTGGCAGTGGAGGTATCGGCGCCTCACCCCTCAAACTCTTTCATCATCGATCCCACCTTCTCCGGAGCCATATCGACGGTCTGAGCCATGCCGCCGATCTCGGCCCTGGCCCTGGCGCGCTCCTCCTCGAGCGCCTTTTTCTTCGCAGCCTCGGCTTCCTCCTCGGCACGCTTCGCCGCCGCGTTCGCCTCGGCAACTTCGCGAACCTTCCTCTCCTCCTCCTCGAGCTTCGCCTGCTCCTTCGCCGCGGACTCAGCCAGCTCCCTCGCCTCCTCCTGCTCGCGCTCCTTCTCCCGGTCCGTCTTCTGCTGCGCCATGGTCTCAAACTCGGACCAGAGCGAGTCGGGAATGTCCGCCGCGGGCTTGGCGGCGGCGGCGGCGGCGGCGGCGGCGGGAGCCGCGCCGACGTCGTCGGCGAGGTTGGCCCAGCCGTCCGCGTTCTGCACGTTGACCGGCTTCTTCGAGGCGTTCTGCTTGAGCGCGAGGTCCTCGTTGACGCGCGCGGTGGACGAGACCTCCACGAGGGTGGAGGCGCCGCCCGCGGGCGCGGCGGCGGCGACCGCGGCGGGCGCGGCTCCCGCCTTGGGATTGGAGCCGCCGCCCTCCGCGGAATCCTCAGAGTCGGAGTCCGAGTCGGAGTCCGAGTCGGAGTCGCTGGAGGATGACGTGGCGTCGCCGTCCGCAGCCTTGGACGCGGGCGCCGAGGTTGGAGCCGGCGCGTCCATCGCGCCGGGGGGCACGATGGGCTGGCCCACCCCCAGGCTCGCCTCCACCTGCATGAGCTCGCGTTCAGCCTCAGCCTCGAGCCTCTGCGCCTCGAGTAGCATGTCCGCCTGCGTGGGCTTCTTCTTCTTGGGCTTGAGGCAGGACCGCACGTACCGGTCGAGCTTCCAGAGGGTGACGCTGTCGAGCTCCTCGATGTTGATCTCGATCAGGTCGTCCTCCGCGCCGCCCATCTCCGCGTGGCGCTCGGCGACGATCTGCACAACCCTCGCCTGCTTATCCTCGGGGAGCTCGCCGAGAAGTTCGGTGAGCTCCTGCTTCTCGGCGTACGACATGTCGCGGTTGGGAAGGGCGGAGGATCCCCCCCCGCCGCCGCCGGTCGCGCGAGGCGCCGCGCGAGACTTGGGCGCCGACCGGGAGCCGCCGCCGCCGCCGCCGCCGCCGCCTCCTCGCCTGGACCCGCCGCGGGGCGCCGGGACGTACTCCTCGTAGTCCTCCTCCTCCATGAAGTAGTCGTCGTCGTCCATGCGCTTGCGCTTGGCGCCGCCGCCGCCGCCGCCGCCGCCGGAGGGCGGGGTGGACGCGCCCCACCCGCCGCCCATCGGGGGCGCCATGGACTGCTGCTTCTTGAGCTCCTCGAGCTGTCGCTGAACCTCCGCGAGCTGGCGGTTCACCTCGCTCACCTGTTGCGACTCCGCGAGGACTTCTTCCTCGACGGGTTCGTCGGAGGTGTTCGCGATGATGGAATCCTCCTGGGCGCGGAGGGCGTCTTCCTCAGCCATCTTCGCCTCGACGTTTTGAGCGAGCCACGCCCGTTCAAACTCCTGGCGGAGCGTGCCGCCCATCAACCCGGCGTCCGAGTCGGGGGAGTTGTACGTCTCGCAGTTGTCAAAGACGAGGCGCATGTCCTCGGCGAACTCCTGTGGGCCGGCGTACGCGCCGTTCTGCTGCGACTTCTTGTCGAGTTTCTCCTTGATTTTGCCAAAATCCATCGGATTCTTGATGATGTCGAAGTAGTCCGGGATGTGATCCTTGATGGGATCGACAGCCTTGTTGAATATCCACGCGTACTTGTGCTTGCGCACGGACCCGAGCGCCTCACGGCACTCCTTCATGAGCGCCTTGTGGCGCAAGACCCGGATGGCGTCAATCTCCTGCGCCTTGAGCACGCGGTGCGTGATCACGTTCCCCTTCTTGTCGCGTTTGGCAACCTTCTTCGTCTTCTTGCCGCCGCTGCCCGGCGCTGCGCTCTGCGCCTGCCTCGCGATGTTGTCAACCAGCCGGTTCACGGGTTTGGTCGGGCGCTTGCCTTCCTCGCGGTGCGCGGACATGGTCGGGGTGCCGGTGGCCTTGAGCGCGGCCTGATCGAGCTTCGTGTTTGCGTCAACCACGGCGGCGAGCTGCGCCTGGAGCTGAGCCTTTTTCCGTCGCTTGATCTCCTTCTTCTTAGCCTTGATCTCATCCTCGGTGAGGCCGGTGAAGTCCATCTCGTCGATGGAGACTTCGGGGACGGGCTCGAAGACGGGGATCTGCGGCGCGCGCGCGGCGGGCGCTTTGTGACTGACCTTTTTAGATTTGGGCGGCGGCATGTGTAGACGCGCGGGGTTCTTCTTGACGCGCTTGCGCTCCTCCCACTCCTCGGCGACGAAGTCGTGGTCGCCCTCGGGCACCCACGCGTAGCCCTTGGGCGCCTTGAGGGACATGTTGGGCGTGAGCAGCACGCAGAGCTTCTCGCTGAAGATCTGCATCTCGGACCCCGGGGGCCAGAGCTGGTCGCGTCCGTCTCCGCCGTTCATGGTCGTGGGATCGGAGGGTACCGCGAGTGCGGGAGCCGCGGGCTCGGGGGCCACGGGGGCCATGTCGACGTCCGTCATGTGACTCGAGGGTTAACCGAGGTTGCCTGGTGGTGCGATGAACGAGATTGGTCCAGAGGGTTCAGGGATCTGGTGACGCGTCGGGTCGCGGGTGGGGCGCGCGGACGTGGAAACCGACGAGGCTGACGGGCGCGCGTGCGACGATGCGACGAGCCACCGCGATGGAAGGCACCGTGAGGCGGTTCCGGGTGAATTCTCGTGCACACTCGCGATGCGCGCCTCGTAATGGCCAGATCGTCCGACGCGCTCGGGCTTTTATTGGAAAATTAAGGGGGTGCAGCCTTCCCAAGCGTTGGAAGGCTGCACCCGGATCCGGCGCGGTCGAGACGGCGAGGTCGAGACGGCGGCGGCGAGGGTGCATCAGGCGAGGTCCGGCCGTCGTCGAGCGACGGGATCGGCCGCTCGCGATGCACCCCGCGCGCGATCGGCTCGGCCCGTAATTGTCGACGGGACGCCCTAATTTGCGGCGGAGAAAAGCGCACCTTGAGATCACCGAAACGTCGGCCTCGCGGTGACGTGCGACGTCCGCGGAACCTAGTTTACTCCCTGGGCGAGTCGAGGCGGATGTGCCGGAGTTGTTCCGACGATCGAGTCCCGGATCGATGGCCCTGGAGCCAGTCCTTCCGTCCTGGTTCCGTTGCGGCGCTTGCGATCCTTATATTTTCCCGCTCGAAGCTCGCTCGGCACTTCGGCACGAGATTCCGGGACACGAGTGGCGTTTATTGCTCGGACGGAACCAGACACCGAGATTTAGTCGTCAAAAAGTGTAAATAGATCAACTCGCATTATCAGACTACAAGACGTACAACTTTCGACTATTCCTTCTTGCCCTTCCCCTTCGCGGCCCATCGGAACGTCCCGGGCGCCGCGGTGGCGACGAACCCGAACCCCGCGTACTTGATGAGCCTCCCGAGGAACACCGCACTCAGCATCACCCACCGCCCCACCCCGCTCAGCGCCCCGAACACCACGAGCGGGTGCAACGGGGCGGGCGCGGCGGATATAGCCACCGCCCCGATCCACCCCCACGCCGACATGGCCTCCTGCACGCGCCGCCAGTTGTCCGATGCGAAGATGTCGGGGTACTGCGCCTTGACCCAGTCGGTGCCGTTCCTGTCCACGATGGTGCCGAAGATCCAATACCCGAGCAGCGCCCCCAGCGCGTTGCACACCGCCGCGACCATGAACCCCTTACGACCCCTCGCGGCGCACGTGCTGACGAAGAGCGCGGTGACGCCGCCGGAGAGGAACACGATGAAGACGTTCAACGTCGACAGGACCAGGATGACGAGGGGGAACCACGGCTTGGCGACCTGCCCCGTCAGCCCGCTCAGCATCGCCTTGGGGTTCATCGATGAATGTCCCTCTCGCGCCGATGGATGCGTGTGCGTTGCGCAAAAAGTGGATCTGACGTCAGCTCAGATTCGCTTTTTTCATTAGGTCACAGGGAGGCGCGCCCCCCTCCGAATGCTCGCGGTCGCCCAACTCTGCGCCGCCGTATCTTCGCTCCGCGTAAGTCCCCGGAGCACACGCGCGCTCGGTGCCGCGAAGTATCAGTCTAGGAGCCGCGTTCACGCCCGGCCGAGCGTGAGAATCAACGCGTCGACGACATCATCTAAGATGACCTGGGTCGATGAGAACGACTTCGAGGCCCTGAGGGAGGCGATGGTCCTGTACGACGAGCAGCGGGACACCGTCATCAAACGCGCCAGGGACATCACAAAGACGTCCAAGGTGGCCATCTACTGCCTGCACCGCGGAGAGATCGACAAGGCGGACGCGCACATCGCACAAGCCGCCGCCGTCGCCGACGAACTCCTGCCAATCGTCTCAGCCAACCCGCCCCTGCGCGGCGGGTCCTACTCCGGCGGGCTCGAGGAGTACGCCGAGGCCGTGGTCTTCGCGCACTTCGTCAAGCACGGCACGTTGGTCCCGTCGACGCACCCGGACCTGGCGCGATGCGACAGGGACGAATACCTCGGAGGCATCTTAGACTTCACCGGAGAACTCAACCGATACTGCGTGGCCAAGGCGACGGTGCGGGACGTGGAGGCTGTGAAGAAGTGCAGGGAGATCGTCGACGCGCTCATGGGCATCTTCCTCAAGTTTGACTTTCGCAACGGAGCCCTGCGGAAAAAGTACGACGGCTTGAAGTACACTTTGAAGAAGATGGAAAATACCCTCTACGAGATGTCGCTCACGTCGGCGGCGGCGAAGAGGAGCAGGGAGGACGCGGGGCTGGACGACGAGCCCCCGAAGGGTGGCGACGACGTGATATTGTCAGGATGATGTAGTGTTTGTGTGTCGTAGCGGCGAATAGTCAGCGAATGCTTGTAGTGACGAACGAAAGACGCGTCTCGCGGCGATGGTCAACAACCGCACAGCTGTGATTTTCGTCCGTCCCGTCTCCGTGAAACGCACGTGTCCTCGGAGCCGGTGACACATTGACACAGCACGCGCGCGTCACCGCGCCACGAAACCACCGGGAGTATCGGAGTCGACGGCATGACCGCCAACGCTAATCATAAGACGGAGACGCCCTCGCGAGGGCCGCTGGACAGCTGGCTGATCCCGTCGATATGCAAGAAGCCGCGGTCGCCGGGTCAAAGTCCACGTAAAAACGCATCGCCGAGGCCGATCGCTCACGCGCTCCCGCTGAGGCCGCCGGACCCCCGCCGGGTCCTACCGAGCTCGCCTCCCACCCCACCGGCGCCGAAACCGAACAAACTCACCGCGCTGACCCTCAAGGGAGAGCTCCTCGTCGCCGCCATACTCGCCGGCGCCAAGCGATGCGAGAACCGCTCGTGGCAAATCGCACCGGGGTGGTACGCACTGCACCTCGGCTACGGCCAGCCGACGGAGGCGGAGGAAAACTCGTGGCGCAAGCACTGGCGCGCGTCCGAGGGCGCCAACCCGCCGGTCCCGCCCGGCATCGGCGCGCGACTCCCGCGTCGCGGCTCCATCGTCGGAGCCATATGCATCGGCGAGAACACCAAGGTGGTCAGCGCCGCGGCGGCGTCGGTAGGACACGGCGGGTGGGGCGACGGGGGCTGGGCGCACGGGCCGAGGGTGCACCGAATCAAGCACGTCGTCGCGCTCAAGCAGCCGGTGACTGGCGTCAAGGGCAAACTCAGCACCTGGAGCGTGGTCGACGAGAGCACCGCGGGTGAGGTCGCCGCGAAGGCTGTTTGCGACGCAATCGCAGAGTTCACTGGTTGAACGGGTTGAACGTATTCGTTTCGTCGTCAACGCTAAGGGACGGGTTCCCTCTATGTGCTAGCTAGCTGTTTCGTAGTCATGTCGTACCTACGTACGTTCGTTTGTGAGCCGTTCACTCGACGCGGGGCTTCTTCGGCGCGACGGCGAATCCGAGCGTCATCTGCCGCTTCACCGGGGCTGGAGCCGGCGGGCCTCCCTTGATTTTCCGCATGGACAGAAAGTTTCTGTTCTCCTTCTCGCTCTGCTCCTCGCAGCGCTCACCACACCCAGCCAGGAACAGCCGCCGCTCGGCGTCGGTCCCGAGGTACTCGTGGGAGTACACGATAGCCTTGCGCTCCTTCACGGCGCTTGACGACTTTTGCCTGTCGATGCTCGCAATCGCTTTGCCCTTCGCCTTTTGAAGTACGTTCAAGCCGGCGGTGATCGACTTGCTCGTGTCGGCCATATTTTTGGGCTTGCCGTTCAGGGTGGAGCCGCGCCACAGAGGCGACGCGTCCCTCGACTTACCCAGCTTGGTGTGGTAGGTGGAGCTCATGTATCGCTGCGTGAACGGGTCGTCGTAGACGTCTGTTTTCGCGCGGCGGGTGGTGATGATCTTCGCCGCGTCGTGCCGCGTCACCGCGGAGCCGATGCCCAGCCCCTGGAAGTCGGGCATGACCACGAGCCTGTGCTGCCGAACGGTCTGGACGCTCTTCCCGGGCATGGGAAGGGTGGAATCGAATGCGACGGCGCGTTCACCTATGAAAAACACCCACGCCTGGCAGCCTTTCGCGTTGAAGCTAGCTCCGCCGAGGTAGTGGTTCGGTGAAAACTCCGCCCACCATGCCTCCTTGACAGCCTTGACGCCTTCTCCACCCGCGATCTTGCGGCGGGTGAGGCGGATCGTGGGGCGGCGGATGAGGTCCTCGGGGGGCCACGCCGCGGCGTCCGATTGGGTCGTGACCGGGTCGATGGACTCGACGTCAACCTCCATGCCGGTCTCCGCGGAGAACATGACGTCCGGCTGAAGATCACGCGCGATCTCCTCGCCGTGGCAGCTCAGCAGCACCAGACCCTGGATGCGCTCGTTTCTCGCGTATACACCAACGCGCCTCGCCACCTTGGCGCGCGTCGCCGGGGGCAGCGAAGTGAGAAACTCATCCAGCACGGCGCCCGTCCTGATTGAGTCCGCGAGGGATACCAGGTACGCCTCGGAGGTGGACATCTCGCTCGGGTCCGCCTCGCACAGCTGTGTCACCGTCCGCCCGTACTGTCCACGTATCACGAACTCGTCGAAACCGAGCGCCTGGAACCTCGCGACGCGAACGTCGATGGACTCGACCCCGCGTCCCTTCGCGGCGTTGACCCATTCCTCGGGGAAGGCATCGGCGCAGGCTGCCGTCTTGCCGGACCCGCTGCGGCCGCTCACGAGCAGGATCCGCAAGGGCGTCTCTCCCTTCGCCTCCCGCTCATCGTCCGGCGGGTACTTGACGCGCTCGATGATGGACCAGGGAAGGCGGTGGACGCACGTGACGCTGGTGCCGTCGAACGGTGTCGCCAGAGCCTCGGACGCTTTCTTGACCCACTCGTCGACCTTTACCCGCGTCTTGAGCTCTTTAACGTCGTTCCCCTCGGACTGGCGCTCGGGCGGCGCGGTGGTGATCTCGAGCTCCGAGTCGTCGATGACTATCGTCGGGCCGAGCGCGGGTCCGCCGCCGCCGCGAATGACGAGGGTGTTTGTTTCAAGGCACAACACACAGTCCGCGCCCAAGTACCCCCCGACCTCGGGGAACGACGTGAAGACCACCCTTCGGAGCGTTCGCTTCACCACGTCGGACTTGGCGAGGAGCTTGGCGACTCCGGCCGCGGCGGACGACGCGGCGTCCCTCGATACCGTCGCGCCGAAGTCGTCGAAGACGGTGTGGTGCGCGTGGACCCTGAGCGCGAGCTCGGACTTTGTTCGCTCGCCGCCCGAGAGCGACGAGAAGGGCCTGAGGAGCGCGGGGACCGCGGAGAGGCCGCACGACTGCAGCGCCGCGACGGACGCGTCGGGGCTGGCGCCGATGCCACTGACGACCGCCTTGTCGGGGGCCCACCGGAGGGGTTCCGTCGGCTGCGGCTCGACCCCGAACGCTTGGTGAGCGACGCGGGCGAGGGAGCTTTTGCCCGAGCCGAGACCGCCTACAACGAGCCCGAGGCGAAAAGTCTCGGGTAGGCCAACTACGGGTCCGTCCCATCCCGCGCCGCCGACGCGCAGAGAGGCGAGCTGCGCGGGCGTGAGCGCGTCGCGGATGACCCGCGGAGTCAGCGGTTGCGACATCGCGCCTGTCCGTGAGTGCCGCGAAGAGACCCGCCCGAAGACGCCCAGTCTCCAACGAGGGCCAACGGACCCCTCTTCTTCTGTTCACAGCTGGAAAACAAGCAGACAAAACTTTGTTGTTTACTTTCGTCACCACTCGCGGCCGCGCGGCGTAGACTGGGCTCGGGCATGTTACACGCGCTGACCGCCCCATGCGGCGCCATAGGAACACACCCTCGACGGTACAGCGGGTCACGATGCGCCTCGTCCGGTCGAACGGTGCGGTGGATCCAAGTGGCAAGGTGCGATGCGGGCGGGGCGGGGGACGAACCGCGGGCATCTAAGCCCAAGAGGGCGGCGAGGGTCCCGAGGCGGGTCCCTCGGCCCGACGCGGCGCCGGGCGGCGAGTCCCCAGCACCCGCGACGAACAAGAAACCCACGGTGCGAGTACGAAAACCGACGGACCGCGGCAAGTCCCTCACCGACGAGGAGAAGGCGATCCGTATGAGGGAAATAAAGGAGAAAGCAGCGGCGCCTCGGGTGGCTGAGCTGGCGGACGCCGTGAGAGACGCGTGCGCACAGGCTGCCTACAAACCCGCGCAGGCTGCCTACGCGGACCTCAAGCAGGTCCCACACGGCATCGTCCCGCCGGACGTCTTCGAGGAGATGCTCAATCTGTGTTCGACGCTGCGCATGCCGTCGTCCGCGGAGGGCGTGTTCATCGACTCGCTCGCCGCCGGACACGCGCCCAGTCAGGCAGCCTGCTGGAAGCTACTGGAAACATTCGAGAGCGCCGGGGAAAACACGCGCGCGGAGAAGGTGCTCGCGTACATGGAGTCGCGCGGGATGAGCTGACATGGAAGAATTCATCGTGAGGGTTACGATGTACCTTCGAAGGTAAGTGTCAGTCAGAGAGATCAAACAACGCGAGGGTCATGATACAGTCATAGAGCGTCATCGCTGAACTGAATAACACGTATCAACTCGCAACCTTCGCCTCGAATCGTGCGGGGTCGGAGTCGTACGCCCGCCGCTGCGAAGGGTTCCCGAGAACCTCGTACGCCGCCGACACTCTCCGAAACTCCTTCTCCGCCGTCGCCAGCGCCGCGCCGCCGCCGCTCTGCCACTTATCGGGGTGCCACACCGCAGCCGCCTTGCGGTACCCGCGGCGAATCTGCTTCGCCGTCGCCGACGCCGTCACGCCGAGGATCTTATAAAACGAGTCCACCCGCGCGTCCACGCCGGATGGCACGCGTCGACCCTCGTACGTACCCTTACCCCCGCGGATCTGATCCCGCGCGGCTCGCGCCGCGGCGAACACCTCTTGGGCGATCTTCGCGGAGTTCGGCGCCGCGGCTTGTGCACGGCGTAGGCGGAGGAACGCTTCCTCGCAGTCGCCGCGTTCTCGAGAGACATCGGCGAGGACCCGCCACGCGGCGTGGTCCCCCGGGTCGATCGCGACGCATTCCTCGAGGTCGCCCTCGGGGTCGAAATCGTCGTCGTCGTCCTCGGCGGCGGCGGCGGCGTCGTCGTCGCGTCCGTACCCGAGCCTGTCGAGCCGCGCGATGGCCCGCATGCGGAGCAGATCCCCGCGGCACCTGTTCGGATACGGGTTCTTATTCTTTGAGCCACAATTGGAGACGTCGGTGCCGCATCGTCGCTGGTCCCGGAGTTTGAGCGCCGCCGTGAACGCTCGCTCCGCCTCCGCCAGCGCTCCGTCCTCGACGTCCGCCTCGCCGCGTTCGAGCAGCTCCTTCAGCTTGGTGAGCCGTGAGCCCAGCTCGAGGATCTTACGCGGCATCGGCGTTGGCGTTGGGTTCCTCGACGACGACCCATAAGCCGCGGCGAAGGAGTTCAGTTCATCCAGCGCGTCGCCCACTCGTTCGGCTCCGAGCCTCCACAAAATCTCCGCTCGAAGGTACGCTCGATCCGCGCTCGTCTTCGCGAGGCTTTCCGAGCAGGCCATCGCGCGCTCGAGCCTACCGCAGAGCACGAGCGCCTCGCATCGCGCGGTGATCGGTCCCTCCGCGTCCGGGTTCGCATCCGCGACCGTCTCGGCGGCGAGGAGCGACTCGGCGCAATGGCACTGGTCGGGCCACGCCGACGGCGCCGGGAGCGGGTCGCGCTCGCCCAAGCGCGCGCGTTCCGTCTGCGCCGCGCGCTCGGCGTTCGCGGCGCCCGCGGCGGCGGCGGCGGTCGTCTTGCCTCGCGCCGCGGCGGCGTTCCCGGGGTCCAGACGCAGCGCTGCATCGAAGAGTCGAAGCGCCGCGTTCGGGTCTCGCATCTTCAAAGAAGCGTTGGCGCCCCTGACGTGCGCGGCGACGTGCGTTGGGTCGCGTTCGATGGCGTGCGCCGCGTCGTCGCGCGCGCAGACGTGTCGCCCGAGCTTGAGCGCGCACGATGACCTGTTGGCGTGGTACACCGCTCTGGACGGCGCCAGTCGGACGGCTTCGGTGAACTCGTCAAACGCCTCTGCGTGTTTTTTCTCCTTGCACAGCTGTGCGCCTCGATCGTTGTGTTCCTCCGCGCGCGTCTCGTCGTAATCGCCGTCCATCCACCACGGCGTCGTGTACCCGGGTTGGGCCTGCCGGTGCGCGATGTCCTCGACTTGGAACGTGAGCGCCTTGAGCTGTTCGATGGCCTCGACGATCTCCGGTTGGTCCTGGACGCGTAGCGCCTTGGCTCGAAAGACGAGATCTTTGAGTTTCTCCTTGCGCCAGTGCGAGCCCGCATCTCCGGGGTCCGCGGCGGCGCGTACCTCCGCGGCGGTGGCTTGGTCGAAGAACATGCCGCCCTCGTCTCGTGGTGTCTCCTCTCGCGTCTCGCGGCGTTGTCGTGTGTGTGAGACCTCGCTTCACGACGATGGGGGTCGAGTCGACTCGACGGTGCATCGGGGGGCGTTTTCTGCGAGAGCACGGGAGGCGAGGGGTCGCGGCTCCTCGTCGGTGGCTCCTCGTGGCACCGGTCGGCGTCTCATCCGATGGGCATGAGGGTGTTGACCTTGTCGAGGTAATCGATGTGTCCGTTCTCGTCAGCCTTGAGCTGATCCACCAGCTGTTTGGCCTGTCCCGGGGTCACCCCGCCGTCCTCTTTGCAGTACTTGACCAGCGCGTCGGTGAGCGCGGTGCGCGAGATGAGCCCGTGCGGGAGCGACCGTTGCGCGAACGTGCGAAACGACCGGAGCATGTCCTTCTTCCCGCACCGCCCTTTCTTCTCGCCGCCCGCCATCACCAACAGGAACTCCTCGAAGTCCACCTCCCCGTTGCCGTCCTTGTCGATCTCACGGACCAGCAGCTCAACCTCGTCGCGCGTCAGGTCCATGCCGAGCAGCTGAGTGAGCTCCTCCACCTCCTCCATCTCGATCGCGCCGCTCTTGTCCTTGTCGACCAGGTCGAAGACCTCGCGGAACCCCGCGAGGTCCGCATCCGACAGCTCGATGCCGCTGACCACCGGCATCGATACTCTCCCCGTGGGGTCTCTCTGTGACGGAGCGCGGCGGTGCCCTGTTTGGCCCGGTGCTCTCTTCTCGTCTCCGTCGTCGTCCGCATTTGGGGAGTCCCTGCGCTTGCGAAAATATCTGCCGAGTCGATCAAACCCTTTTCGTTGGGTTCAACTCGTCGATCAAGCGGACCCGGTCAATCCAATTTGACGCCAAAACGCGAAAGCGGAGAAGATCTTTGCTCAAAAAGGCCGGGAAAGCGTGACGGTCTCTCGTTTTCGTTGCGGATTATTTGTCACCAACGGCGGCTCGGACGGCGGCCACTACAAGCGACGCGTTCGTCGCACGAAAGAAGGTCACCGACGCTCTAAAAGGGCGCCATGGCCGCGGTCAGCGCGTGCGTGGCGCGCATGGGGGTCGCCCCCGCGCAGCGCGCGCCCATCTCGAACCGTCGTTTCAGGGCGAGCAACCACCGTGCGCTCGCCTCCACGGGCGTGCGATTCGAGGCCCCGTTGGCGAAGTCTTCTCGACGCCCCGTTCGTCGGTCCGCGGGCGTCAGGGTCCGCGCGGCCGCCACCTTCCCCGAGCTCACCGACGACGAGTCCCTCGCGGACATCGCCAAGGCCGCGGACAAGGGCGAAGGCCTGTCCATCTGCGTCTTCGGCGCGTCGGGCGATCTCGCCAAGAAAAAAGTGCTCCCCGCCATCTTCTCGCTCTACTACGATCGCCACCTCCCCGAGAACTTCAGGGTGTTCGGCTACGCGCGGAGCAAGATGACCAACGAGGAGTTCAAGGATAAGATCCGCGAGTCCCTCCCGTGCCGCATCAGCGCCGCGGGCAACTGCGACGAAGTCATGGATGCCTTCCTCGACCGGATGCACTACGTTTCGGGTTTATACGACGACCCGAAGGATTTCAAGGCGCTGGACGCGGCGATGGCGGCGGAGGAAGCCACGATGGGTACAAAGGCCATGCGCATCTTCTACCTCTCCATCCCGCCGTCCATCTTCGTGCCAGTCGCGCAGAACGCGGCGAGGGAGTGCAGCTCCGCCACCGGGGAGACTCGCGTGATCGTCGAGAAGCCGTTTGGTCGCGATCTGACGTCGTCCAGGGAGCTCACTGCATCGCTCGCGGAAGTTCTCGCCGAGGAGAACACCTACCGCATCGACCACTACCTCGGCAAAGAGCTTATCGAGAACATCACCGTCCTGCGCTTCAGCAACATCATATTCCAGCCCCTCTGGTCCAGGGCGTACATTCGCAACGTGCAGATTTGCTTCTCGGAGAACTTCGGCACGGAGGGCCGCGGCGGGTATTTCGACAACTACGGCATCATCCGCGACGTCATGCAGAACCACCTACTACAGGTGATGGCGCTGTTCGCCATGGAGGAGCCCGCGAGTCTGAACGCCGAGGATATCCGCGACGAGAAGGTCAAGGTGATTCGATGCATCCGCCCCATCGAGATGGACAACGTGGTGCTCGGTCAGTACAAGGGCCGGAAAGACGGGGACAAGACGCTCCCCGCGTACCTCGACGACGAGACCGTGCCGCCCGGTAGCAAGTGCCCGACGTTCGCGGCGATGGCCCTCTTCATCGACAACGCGCGATGGGACGGCGTGCCTTTCCTCATGAAGGCTGGCAAGGCGCTGCACAAGCGGCAGGCGGAGATTCGCATCCAGTTTCACCACGCGCCCGGGAAGCTGTACAAGAAGCAGCTGGGCAGCGAGAGCGAGATGAACTCGAACGAGCTGGTGATTCGCATCCAGCCCGACGAGTCCATCAACCTCCGGCTCAACTCCAAGATCCCCGGCCTCGGCATGAGGCTCGACCAGACCGACCTCGACCTGCAGTACAAGACCAAATTCTCAGAGGATAGCCTGCCGGATGCGTACGAGCGCCTCATCCTGGACGTGGTGCAGGGAGACAAGAGGCTGTTCATCCGCAACGACGAGCTCGAGGAGGCGTGGAAGCTGTTCACGCCGCTGCTGGAGACGATCGAGGACGATCAGATGGCGCCGGAGCTCTACCCGTACGGAAGCAGGGGTCCCATCGGGGCGCATTACCTCGCGAGCAGGTACGACGTCCGGTGGGGCGACACCTACAACTGACGGGCGTCACGGGGGTGGGCGCGGCGTCCTAGCTAGGGTGTCGCGCCGATTTATTGTGTCTGGCCCTGGTTCGGGTCCGAGACGTGTAACACGTTTCCTTGTAATTGAGTAAGTTGAATATAACGGTCTTCGTTTTGACAATCGACACTGAGTAGTAATAGCGCGGCGCGAAGGCTGTCATCGCGCCGCGTGAATTTAATGTATCATCGCTTAGATCTCGTAGAGCACCTTACCGCGAGACTTACCAGCCTCCAGGTAGTCGTGGCCCTCCTTGGCCTGCTCGAGGGGGAAGCAGCGGTCGACCTGAAGAAACGCGGGGAGTCGCGAGGTCAGGTTCCGTCGGGACGAGGGCGGGTCGGGAGAGTGCGTTCAAAAGACGGCGGCGGCGTCTCGTAGCCTCAAACGACTGTTTAATGTATTGGTTGTTTGCGCATGTGTGACCACGATTGCAACCGATGTTGATCTCATCGGCAACGAGGCGCCTCGGGGATAAGGGTCGGGGTATCGATGGGGGAAAATATTCACGGGAATGACTGGTACTCACCGTCACGGTCATTTCACCCTTGGCGAGCCAGCCGTAGATGTCGTTGGCGCGGGACATGAGCTCCTCGCGTGTCACGGTGTAATCGTTAAGCTTGGGCCTGGTGAGGAAGCCGGACTTGTTGATGAACCTGAGCGGCGGGAACGCGGGCACGGCGCCGGACGCGTTGCCGAAGGAGACGAAGATGCCGCGCCTCGCGAGCACCTCGATGGATGTCTCCCAGGTGGCGAGGCCGATGCCGTCGATGACCGCCTTCACGCCCTCGCCGCCGGTGATCTCCATCACCTTGGGCACGAGGTCGACGGAGGTGTAATCCTCGTACGAGGTTCCGGGCGCCTCCTTGTACACGATGAGCTCGTCCACGCCGGTGGCCCTGGCGATGTCTTGTTTGGACTCGGAGCACGTGCCGATCACCTTGTACCCGCGGAGCTTGGCCATCTGCGCCGCCCACTGGCACGTGCCGGAGCCGGTGCCGTGGATGAGCATCCACTCGCCGGGCTTGACGAGGCCCGCGTGCGCGCTGTGCGTCAGGTAGTGCGCGGTCATGCCCTGCACGCCGCAGGAGACCGCCACGTCGAGGGGCACCTCCTCGGGCACGGTGACGACTTTGTTGGCGGGCACGGCGGTGTATTCCGCGTACGTCTGGAACACGGACGAGTACGCGACGCGGTCGCCGATCTTGACGCCCTGGGCCGTCGCCTCGGGGGAGACGGCGGCGATGAAGCCGCCGCCCTCCTGGCCGCCGATGAAGGGAAGCTCGCGCTTGTACAGGCCGGAGCGGTGGTAGGTGTCGATGAAGTTGATGCCGGAGTACTTGTTCTTGACGAGGACGCCGCCGGGCTGGAGCTTGGGCACGGGGTAGTCGTGCTCCACCTTCATCACGCTGGAAGGGCCGGTCTCGCGGACCACGGCGGCGCGCTGTGGGTGGTGGTGGATGTGAGTGGGGGAAACGGGCGCGATCAGGATTCGTCGATGGGCGAAAGGAGCGGCGGTGGTTGGGGATAGAGACGCGCGATCTTGGAAAAGTACAGTCGCACAGGGGTAAAGTAATCATCCGCGCGGGTCGGCATCGGCGCCGCAGTACTCACCATGACGTCGGGGACGGAGGCGAAGCCGCGGGCATAGCCGGCGTAGGCGCCGGAGAGCGCCTGCTTCACGGCACGGTTGCGAAGGATCGCGGACATTGTGTTCGGGGAGTGTGTCTGCCCGAAGCCGCCAATCATACCCTACAACCTGAAAGCTTGGAGATTTCGCGCGGTTGTGGATAGAGCAGAGCCACGCGATGCAACGAGATGTCACACGCGGGTGTTATGACTAAAAAGTCATACGAGTTAAGGAAAGAGGTCAACGTCTCATTACCCATTAGGAGTGTAACTGTGAGTTCATACGGGGTCTAATTCGATGAATTTACGTACAGGCGCGCAGTCTTGATTTGGACATGAAATAGATCCCGTCGGGCGGCAGAGCAGGTTTAAGAGTTTCAGGGCAGTCGAGACTTTTTCAATGGCCGGCGAGGTCGTCAGCCACCGCATCCTTAGTGGGGTTCTCGGTCGTATCGTGCGCGTCGAGGGAGCGACGGCGATACGGGTTCGCCG
>Ga0209631_10002647_pt1 | contig 21251 bp, 18 predicted proteins | sample COG_08_FD_184752 | JGI IMG/M metagenome (GOLD analysis project Ga0209631, IMG submission 184752) | Pelagic Microbial community sample from North Sea - COGITO 998_met_08 (SPAdes) (version 2) | ecosystem: Environmental > Aquatic > Marine > Neritic zone/Coastal water | place: Helgoland, sampling... | reverse complement strand
CTGCTTTTTTACTGGGTGCCCACTGGGCGGCATCGCTACAGAAAGCTTCAGCTGTCATATTTAGGCGTGCTAAATTTTCTTCGAAGCGTTTTAGGCGCTTTGGGGAACGCTCAACGGAGCTGACTATAGCGCCCTGGCTTAATAGTTGAGCCGTTTTACCACCCGGTGCTGCACAAAGGTCAATAATATATTTTCCTTCAACATTCCCAAGAAGAGCGACAGGTAAGGTCGCAGCAGCGTCCTGCACCCACCAGGCACCCTCATCGAAACCGACAATTTGCTTTACATTAGTTGTCTTTGTGAGGCGTAAAGTTCCTGTTGGGAGTATTTTTGCTCCTAGCCTCGTTGCCCAGATTTCTACATTTTCTTTAGCAGTTATATCTAGTGGTGGTTCGCTAAGATGGGCCATAGCAATGCGACGGCAGGCTCCTTTGCCGTATGCATTCGTCCAGCTGCTCCAAAGCCATTCTGGAGTATTCAAATGCTCTGCATCTTGGTTCTCTATGAGTTTTCTACCCTCCCGTGAAAGTCTTCGCATGATCGCATTTACGAGTTTTTTATAGTGTCCTAGATTAATTTCATCAAGCATAGATACCGTTGTGTCGACGGCTGCATGAGCAGGGGTCCTTAAGAACATCAATTGGCAGACACCTAGTCTTAGGACGTCACGTACGGCAATTGCGCGACGTGGTAAAGGGCGTTCCAGACAATAGTTAATAAGATCGTCAATCTGGCCTAATCGGCGTAGGATAGTTGCTGTTAAATTACGTGCAAAAGCCCTTTCGCGCGGCTCTAAAGAGTTAAAATCAGTATATTCTTCAAGGACGTCGTCAAGGGGTCTACGGTGTTTCAGAACAGCGTTGATCAGTTCAAAAGCAATGGTGCGCGAATTTTGTGATGGAACGGCCATGGGCGTTCATGCCGGAAAGTCGTTGCCAAAGCAATGCTTGAATGATTGAATTAAAAAATAGGATGTGAATATGACAGTAAATTATGAGAAAAAAGATAATCTTGAAACTGAAGGCTCCAGCAAAAAAAAACCTCAGCCAATCACTAAGGGTGATGATGCAAAGGAAACAGGTGGCCCCATAGGCCTTGAGCCCACTCGCTACGGTGATTGGGAGCGAAAGGGTCGTTGTGTGGACTTTTAATTTACTTGTCATAAGTTATTACACTTAACTGTTGCTCCTTTTACAATCGTTGAGTGTAAATGCTATTTGATGTTTATAAAAAATGGCAGTTCATCTTATTTTTTGATCATGGTGTTTGCGTGTTACTTATTTTGTCTGTTCATGATTAGATCGCCAACGACAGCTGGTTCGGCAAGGGTGGATATATCACCCAGTGAGGCAAAGTCATTTTCTCCAATTTTGCGTAATATGCGCCGCATTATTTTACCAGAACGCGTTTTAGGCAGTCCTGGTGCCCACTGAATCCAGTCGGGTGAGGCAATAGGGCCTATCTCTTTTCTGACCCACTGTACCAACTCTTTTTTTAAGTCGTCGCTCGATTCTACACCCGCGTTAAGGGTGACATAGGCATAGATGCCCTGCCCCTTTATTTTGTGAGGCGCGCCAACGACCGCTGCCTCGGCTACATGTCGATGGGCAACAAGCGCACTTTCCACTTCTGCAGTTCCCATGCGGTGACCTGATACATTTATTACATCATCAACACGACCAGTGATCCAGTAATAGCCATCTTCATCGCGCCGACAACCATCACCAGTGAAATATTTACCCTGATATGTTGAAAAGTATGTTTGCATAAAACGGTTGTGATCACCGAAAATGGTTCGCATTTGGCCTGGCCACGAATCGATGATACACAAGTTACCTGACAAAGCTCCCGTTAGGATATTACCTTCTCCATCTACCAATTGTGGCTGAACGCCAAAGAAAGGACGTGTTGCAGATCCTGGTTTCATGTCCGTAGCTCCGGGCAGTGGTGTTATCATGATTCCCCCTGTTTCTGTTTGCCACCACGTGTCTACGATCGGACAACGACTTGCACCGACTACATTGTAGTACCAGCTCCATGCCTCAGGGTTGATTGGTTCACCGACGGTGCCAAGAAGGCGGATTGATTGTCTGGAGGTCTTGTTTACTGGTCCGTTACCGTCGCGCATTAAGGCTCGAATGGCTGTTGGTGCAGTGTAAAAAATATTAACGCTGTGTCTGTCGCAAATTTCCCACATACGCGAGCTGTTTGGGTAGGTAGGAAGGCCCTCGAATAATAATGTTGTTCCACCGTTGGCAAGTGGACCGTATACCACGTAAGTGTGGCCTGTCACCCAGCCAACATCAGCCGTACACCAGTAAATATCTCCATCGTGATAATCAAAGACGTATTGATGAGTCATTGCCGCATAAACCATATAGCCTCCGGTAGTATGCAGCACGCCCTTAGGCTTACCTGTTGATCCTGACGTGTAAAGGATGAACATGGGGTCTTCAGCGTCCATTTCTTCTGGTGGACAATTTGTGGTGGCCTCTTTGCAGGCTGTTTCATAATTAACGTCTCTACCGTCAACCCAGCCAACGTTATTGCCGGTTCGTGTGATTACAAAAACTGTTTCAACACCCGGACAGCTCTCAAGAGCTTTGTCAGTATTTCCTTTCAGCGGTATAATTTTGCCACCACGAATACCTTCATCAGCTGTGATTACGTAACGAGATTTACAATCATTAATACGACCAGCGAGGGCTTCTGGTGAGAAGCCACCAAAAACAACAGAGTGGATGGCACCTATTCGGGTGCAGGCCAGCATAACTACAGCAGCCTCGGAAACCATGGGCATATAAATTGTTACTACATCGCCTTTTTTGATCCCGCGTGACTTCATTGCATTAGAAAAACGACAGACTTCATCGTGAAGTTCCTGGTATGTAATATTCTTTACTTCATTAGCGCTATCGCCTTCCCAAATAATGGCAGTTTGATTGCCACGCTTTTCCAGATGCCTATCAAGGCAGTTGACGGATGCGTTCAAGGTGCCATCATAGTACCATTTGATAGAGACGTTTGGTGCGTTGAAATTCACTTTTTTGACTTGAGTATAAGGTTTGATCCAGTTGATTCTTTTGCCTTCTGCCCGCCAAAACCCCTCATTGTCTTCAACGGACTGTTTGTACATGGCCAAGTATTTGTCTTTATCTGCCCATGCCGTCTCGGCAAGTCCAGTGGGGACGGGATAAGTATCACTGTCTGACATGTTGCTAAAACCTCTCTACATTTTTAAAGTCGCGACTGTTGTTATATTTATTTTTAAGGATAACAGTCTCTGCGATGCAACCTGAAATTGATTACCTTAAAAATACGGTGTGAAACAAGAGCTGAAAAAACACTTTCAATATTGGAGAAGAAAAATTGATCCCTTGACGATATTGATGGGGACCTTGGTAAGGGACTGTTCGGCACAAGGTCCAGAGATACAAAAGCCGTCATTAACCCTGAAGAGCGCACCGTGGGTGGAGCACATAATTAAGTTTTTATTCGGATTGAGAAAACGTCCAGGAAAAAAATCTAGTGGTGTGCCAATGTGCGGGCAACTATTAACATAAACAAAGACCTTATTTTTTTTTCGAACCACGATAAAACTCTTTTTTTTGCCATTTTTTTCGGCAACAAATCCAGCGGAACCATCGTCGGCTATTTGGTTAATCTCACAAAGTTTTTGAGGGATGGCTCTCATATTTTTTTAAGATTCTGGCTCAAAAATCATTTTCCACGGTTTAATTATGACACTTTCAAATAAACCTGCTTTAGCATATGGATCGCTGGCTGCAAAAGCATTGGCATCTGCGAGACTGGGAAAATCTACTACTAGTAAGGAACCATTCATGCCTTCACCGTCTTCGTTAAGTGTTGGTCCAGCAACAAAGATACTGTCCCGGTGTCTTTCTATAAAATCGATATGAGCCTTGCGGGTTACAGAACGAAGATTGGTGCTGTCTGGTTTATCAGTGCAATGAATAATGAAGTGCATGGTTGAATGTCCTTTTAATCAGTAGGGCCTATCTGAGTTGGTCCTCGTCACCTACAGGCCTTGCCAGTAGGTTTCTAATAGTTTTGTCGATATCACCATTCTTGTTGAGAATGCTGTCCATGGCTGTACACAGTGGCATTTCAACATTTAGGATTTTGGCTAGCTGGACTGCAGATGATGCAGTAAAAACCCCTTCGGCGATCGAGTGGCGTTTGGCCAGAATATCTCCAAGAACTTGTCCTTCTCCTAAGGCAACGCCGAGGGAGAAGTTTCTCGATTGCATTGCATTACACGTCAGAGATAGATCGCCCAGACCGGACAGGCCGAGCATAGTCCCAGGATCAGCACCTTTTGCCTTTGCCATACGTGCTATTTCAGCTAGACCGCGAGTTATAAACGCAGCACGGGCATTGTCTCCTAGCTTGCGCCCCTCAATAATGCCGCAGCCAATGGCTAGTACGTTCTTGATAGCACCACCAAGCTCAACACCAATGATATCGTGAGATCTGTATGCTCTAAAAGTTGGCGTCGAGATAGTTTTTGATAAGGCCACCAACGTATTCACATCTTTTGATGCGAGAGTAACTGCCGTTGGCAGACCCTTGGCTACCTCGATAGCAAAAGTTGGCCCTGACAATACGGCAAGCTTCACACCAGGTAAAGTTTGGGTGGCTATTTCACTCAGTAGTAAACCAGTTTTCTGCTCAATGCCTTTGGCGCAGATTAAAGCTGGAACACCAGCTCGCCAAAAAGTCGCCATTTCACCTGTTACCGCACGTAGATACTGTGCGGGCATGGCTAAAAAAACAGCATCGCAGGCTGCTATTTTACTTAAGTCAGTGGTTGCCCAGATGCCTTTATCAATTGGAATACCTGGTAAAAAAAATGAATTTTCATGAACTTGATTGATGGTGTTGGCGACATCGGCCTCGTGGGCTTGAATAACAACATCACGACCTGCACGTCTAGCCGTTATGGCTAGTGCTGTCCCCCATGCTCCCGCTCCGATAATCCCTATTTTTTGAATTATACTCATAAGATTGTTATGCCCTGTTGCCAGAATTCATTCAAGCTTTGGCATCCTAGCGTCTGTTAAGCTTTGGCCCCTGCAAAGGCGGCCTTTGGTGCGTCCGGGTCAAGAGGCCAGCGTGGTCGAGGCTTAAAGTTTAAATTATCCCGAGCGTTCTCGATACCCACATCTTGAATTCGCTCGATAGCTGCCCAGGCAATCATTGCCCCGTTATCTGTACATAGACTGGCGGGAGGAGCAATCAGGTCAACGGAACGTTGATTAGCAAGTATTTGTAGCCTTTTACGCAGGAACTGGTTGGCAGCAACACCACCTGCTAAAACCAAAGAGTTACTATCTGGATGGTCTGTAAAAAAAATATCTAGTGCGTGGTCAATACGATCGGCAAGTACATCACCTGCTGCTGCCTGAAAACCAGCACACAAATCGGAAATGTCTGTTTTTAGCAGGGGCCCTGTAGGTAGACCCAGGGTAATATGACGAACCGCTGTCTTTAGGCCAGAAAAAGAGAAATCACACCCAGGACGACCTTTCATGGGTCGTGGCAGTGCAAAACGCGCCGCATTACCGTTTTTAGCTGCAGTTTCAACAGCTGGGCCGCCAGGATATCCAATTCCAAGCATTTTTGCCGTCTTATCAAATGCCTCTCCAAGAGCGTCGTCAATTGTCGTGCCTAGACGTTTATAGCGACCCGATCCTTTAACATTTAATAACTGACAATGACCACCGGACATTAGCAACAACAAATACGGAAAGGCGAGCTTGTTTATTTTGCTCAACCGGGGACTTAACGCATGACCTTCCATGTGGTTAATGGCGAGAAATGGTAAATTACATGCGGTAGCAATAGCCTTTGCCGTCATTATGCCAACAATAACCCCACCTATCAGCCCCGGTCCACCAGTTGCAGCAACAGCATCGAGTTCGTGAAACTTGATTCTAGCTTTGGCCATGGTTTTGCTTATCAGTACGTCCACATTTTCCAAATGAGCTCGTGCTGCTACCTCCGGCACAACGCCGCCGTATGGGCGATGATCATCTAATTGTGAAAGTATAGTTTCGGCTAAAATCACTCCGTCGCTATTCACAACTGCGGCGGCAGTTTCATCACAACTTGTTTCAATCCCTAGCACGATCATCTGTAAATACTCTTACATAATATTTGTTCTTGCCAAGCAAAAGAAGAACCTTACTCTCTGAGGAACAATTGAACCACAACTTTGGGCAAAGTTTTTTTATGAAATCATTATCTTCCTTTCGTATTGGTACCCGTGGTAGCCCGTTGGCCCAAGCTCAGGCTAGAGAACTCAGGTCGCTATTGGCTTCAGCATTTCCCGAATTAGTTAATCGGATCAAAATTACGGTTATCAAGACGACTGGCGATATGGTTCAGAATCGAGCTTTATCTGAAATTGGCGGCAAAGGTCTATTTACCAAAGAAATAGACGACGCCATGTTGGATGGTTGCATTGATGTAGCGGTCCATTCCATGAAAGACGTGCCAACATGGCTGCCTGACGGAATAGTTTTGCCATGCATGCTTGAGCGTGAAGACACCCGTGATGTTTTTATAAGTGAAAAGGCTAAATCAATAGCGGGTCTTCCAAAAGGTAGCGTTATTGGAACTGCCTCGTTGCGCCGTCAAGCTCTTATTTTACATCAACGTCCTGATCTTCAAGTTGTCACTTTTCGTGGTAATGTGGAAACTCGCTTAAAGAAACTAAGTTCTGGCGATGTTGATGCTACGTTACTGGCTATGGCAGGGCTCAATCGTCTGGGTCGACCCGATGTTGCTACTTCTATAATAGAGCCCGAAGAAATTTTACCTGCCGTGGCGCAGGGTGCTATTGGAATTACTTGTCGCGCAGATGATGAAAGTTCTCAATTATATCTAGCGGCCCTTAATCACCATGAGACAGTGATACGTGTTTCCGCAGAGCGCGCCTTATTAAAAGTTCTTGACGGTTCTTGCCGAACGCCTATTGCGGCTCTTGGGGAGATTAGTTCTGATGGTAGATTTTTTTTCAGAGGTCTTGCAGCTCGTCCGGATGGCTCAGAGCTACTGGAAACCAAACGCAGTGGTTCTATTCAGGAGGCCGAAGCCCTTGGCAAAGATGCTGGTGAAGAATTAAAGGGTCGCGCTAGTTCCAATTTTTTTGATGCCATGGAGTTAAGGTGAAACTATGACTCTGAGCTTGATCATCACCCGCCCCCAGGAAGACGCAGAGCCTCTAGCGAACGAGCTGGCGGCCCTGGGTGTTAAAAGCCTGCTAGCTCCATTACTATCTATTGAAGTGTCTGGAACAAAAACGCCAGATCTAACTAATGTTCAGGCATTATTATTGACTAGTGCTAATGGTGTTAGGGCATTCACTAATCTCAGTAAAGAGCGAAAAATTCCTTTATACGCAGTTGGACATGCCTCTGCCTTAGCTGCTCAGAAAGCGGGCTTCAATAATGTAGAAAGCGCTGGAGGGGATGTGAAAACCCTTGCTGAACTAGTTTGCGAAAAACTTGATTTCAGGGATGGTGCTGTCCTGCATATAGCTGGTTCAATGTTGGCAGGTGACCTTGCGGGTATTTTGGTTCAAAACGGTTTTGATTATCGTCGCATTCAGCTTTACCATGCAAAAAAGGTCCCCGACCTTCCGCAGCAGTGTTTGATCGCCATTAAAAATACTCTTGTAAATGGCGTGGTATTATATTCGCCACGCACTGCAAAGGCGTTTATAGATTTGCTGATAAAAGCTGAAATTGATGACAGCACATTGCAATTATCAGCTTTTTGCTTGAGCGAAGCCGTTGCCGCAAAAATTGTGGCATACGACTGGGCTAACATTGTGGTCGCTAAAACACCCGACCAGGCGGCTTTGATAAAGAGCGTTAGAGAATTCGTGACCTCTGATAATTTTGCTAAACTGGCGCGGTAACGCCTGATAGGCTGAGGCTAATGATTTTTACAAAGGATTGGCTAGTGAGCGAAAAAACAAGAAAACAAGCAAAAAATACCAATAAACAAGAGAGCAAATCATCAACAAAGGCCATACCCACCTCTAAAGAAGGTAGCTCAAGCTTGTGGGAGGCTCTTAAAAATCAGATAAAGCCCCAAATCTTATCAAACACTGAGGAAGGTGTTATTACTCCTATTCTGTGGGCGTTGATCTTTATTGTTGTTGTTGGCTGTGGCCTTTATGCCATAAAACCCCTGTGGGAGCCTTATCTCATCAATTACCTTCCACAGCTTAAAAATATGGCAGGCAATCAGCTTCCAGAAGACGTGCTTACTGATCGCATCCATCAGCTTGAGGAGGAAATAGTATTAGTCCGAAAAAGTGGACAAGCAATTTCTGATCTTGAAATTGAGCGAAGCCGTTTGAATAAAAATTTTGAGGGAGTAATGGCACGTATTATTACGCTTGAGAAACAAATAGATAATGTCCGTAGAATGAAGAAGGCGACTGCGCCACCCACTGATGCATTTATTACGAATGAATCCTTAAGCCGACTCAACTCTCGCATGATAGAGTTAGAAAAAAGCGACGAAAGAGCTAGTGATGTTTTAGAACGTGTGAATAAATTGGAGCAAATGCTTGGTAAAAGAGATACTAGCGCGGGTGGGCCTGCCAGAGGCCTCTCGCAAATTATGAAAGATTTTTCCCAGCGCATTGCAACTCTTGAAAGCGGTGCTGCTGAATCTGAAGCTGGCGCGGCAAATCTAGCTGAGGCCAAACAGCAGGTAAGGGCCCAAACTCTTGTTTTAGCGGTAAGTCATTTACGCGAGTCACTTCGTTCTAGTGACCCCTTTGTTCAGTCTCTTCGGGCCTTGAAAGCTTTGGGTGGAGATGACCCGGATATCATTAGTGGGCTCAAAGAGCTTGCTCCTTTTGCCCAAAAAGGTATCCACACAATGGATATGTTGCGTCGTGAATACGATACTGTGGCCGAGAATATAAAAGCAACAGCGCCAAAAGTCATTTCCAATAAAATGACACAAGGTGCTCTTAGTGAAGTTTTTAGCCAAGTAACGTCCCTTATTACTATCCGCAAGACAGATTCTGAAAACTATGAAGGCTTTGAAAATAGTCTTATTGACACCGCCATGGTTCAACTTAATCAGGGCGATCTGGAGGGCGCTATTGTAACTTTGTCAGATCTTGACGGGACAGAGGCTGCTGCTGCAGCTCCTTGGCTTAAAAAAGCTCAAGCTAGATTGACCGCAGAGACAACACTTTCCAGATTGCACGTCTTTGTTGTTTCAATTTTAGCCGCATCTATCCAGTAGGGGGGAATGGAGTAAGCTTAAATGTTCCGCGCTGTTTGGTTTATGTTATTACTTGGTGTCTTGGCTATAACGGCCATGTGGTTTGCTGATGATCCAGGCCAGGTCAGCGTGACCTGGCATGGCTATGTCATTGAAACATCAGCTGCGGTATTGGCCGGCGTAATAGCGACTATTACTGTTCTGTCTTCCCTTATTTATCGTCTTTGGATTTTTATTCGTGGCGTTCCTGCTGGAATCTCGTGTTTTCGCGGAGAAGGTCGTCGTCGTCGAGGTTATTTGGCGCTTAGCCGGGGTATGGTTGCAGTGGCAGCAGGTGATCCAGGTGAGGCCCTTCGGCAGGCTGAGTGGGCTAATAATTTGCTAGAAGAGCCGTCACTTACCATGCTGCTAACGGCTCAATCCGCGCAACTCGGAGGAGATGAAGTATCTGCTCATAAATGTTTTATCAAAATGCTAGAAGACCCCAATACAGAATTTCTTGGTCTGCGTGGGTTGCTTAACCAGGCAATAAAAAATGACGATAACTACCAGGCTTTAAAATGGGTCCGTCGAGCATACCAATTGAAGCCCGAGAATGATTGGACGGCTCGCACCATGTTTGATCTTTCTGCTCGGGCAGGATTGTGGACTGAAGCCTATAGTGCTCTGAGCACTGCCGTTCGAAAAAAGCAAATGGATTCAGTAGAGGCAAAACATTCTAGGGCAGTTCTATATCATCAAATGAGTGTGGAGGCCGAGGCGTCTGGTGATAATGATAAGGCGCTAAAGCTATCAAAAAAAGCCGTCAAGGAAGAACTGGAATTTGTCCCGGCCCAGGTCTATTTGGCCCATCTGTTAATGTCTTCCGGAAAACGACACAAAGCCGTCATAATCTTAGAAGCCGCCTGGGCAATTATACCTCATCCTGAGATAGCTCATGCTTACTTGTCGTTTGCTGAAGCTGATGATGTCATGGCGCGCATGAAAGCTGCCCACAAATTAGCAGTGCTAAACCCGAAACATCCGGCGACAAAGTTGATGTTAGTTGATTGCGCTCTCAATGCAGGCCTTTGGGGAGATGCCCGCAAAAATTTAGAAGAAGTTGGTGCCTTAGATAAATCAACTACAAGCAATTACTGCCAGTTAATGGCAAAGTTAGAGGAAGCAGAGCATTCAGACATGATTTCGGCTCGGGAGTGGTTAGTTCGTGCTACCAATGCTGACGCTGATCCTTCATGGGTTTGTCAAGATTGCGGTAATGCAGCAGACACTTGGTCGTGTCTATGCGGCGCTTGTAGCAGTTTTGATAAACTTCAATGGCGGCGCCCTTCACGCGTTCCTGGCCTTGGCACCCCCATCAATGACGATCTAAAGGCACCACGCCTAGTTTCCTCCAGCACGCGTTTGGCACAAGACATTGACGCGAATGGCGCCGAGCATTAAATAAGGCTCATCATAAATGCCGCCTTAGCTCAGTTGGTAGAGCATCGCATTCGTAATGCGGGGGTCGGGTGTTCAAATCACCCAGGCGGCACCATTTAGCCTCAGAGCATACTCATGTTGCAGCTTGGGCATTGTTACTAGAGTCGTCAACGGATTAGGTATTGGTGCTGGTGGGAATATCTGTGAGATTTTAATTAGATGTTATGGCAATATTGTAAGTGGCCACCCTTATTAGAGAGCCAGCATGAGCTCGAAAGAATTTTATAGAAATATTTAGTCTGAACAAAAACCTACTGTATTTCTGTTTTTTTCTATAGATATTTAATTCGGGTATTTGACGCTTCAACAGGGGTTATATACATTAAATGAATAGATGCCTGAATTTTTTGACTATGTCTGTTTATTAGTTGATTTGGATGGTTTATTTAGATGTGACGACGATATTTTGCGGCTCAGGGGGAGGAAGCAGAACTGCTAATGATCACGCTCATTCAGCCTTTAATCACAATTTGGCTCAGGCACGGTATTCTTGGACTTGGGCCTTTCTCACCTGTCCTTTTGCGGGGGCTAGATTACTTTAAGTTTGTTAATATTGACCATGAGAGATCATATCAAATAAATGTTAATCTGGTTCGGTTTATAGGGACTAGATTGTTGATTGCGTTCGCCTTTTGGCACAGCGGTTGTTCTAATTTACATGGTAAAAAACATTTATTATGCTAAGAAAAGGCTACTTTTTAAAAATAGCTAATACTTTAAATAAAATTAAAAAAAGAAAAGATACATAATAAATGAATATAGATTTTGCAACACTCGCAGGCTTAATTTTTGGCGTTGCTATTGTAACTGTTGCTATTATGTCTGGGTCTCCATTAAACATCTTTCTAAATTTGCCGGGATTTATGATTGTTGCGGGTGGTACTATCGCAGCAACAATGATTAAATTTCCCATAACAGGTGTGTTTGTGAGCCTACCACTTGGGCTAAAAGCTGCATTTTCTAACGATAAAACTAAAGCTAGTGACTACATACGACTAACCATTAAGCTGGTTAAGAAGGCACGAAAGTCGGGATTGCCATCACTCGAAAAGGAGAGCGTGCCAAATGCATTCTATAAAAAAGGCATACAACTGTGCGCGGATGGTAAAGATGGCGAATTCATTCGCAAAGTTCTAGTTGAAGAAATTCAGCAAGAAATTAGGCGCGAAGAAGTAGGTGCCAATGTGTTTAAGGCTATTGGTGACAGCGCGCCTGCTTTTGGAATGTTTGGCACACTTGTTGGCCTCATTCAGATGTTAAGTAATATGACTGATCCTTCCACTATCGGACCAGCGATGGCTGTTGCAATGCTAACTACATTATATGGTGTTCTACTTTCACAACTCTTGGCTTATCCAATAAGTGAAAAATTGACTATGAAGATTGATCGCCAAGCTGCATTAAGCGAGTTGATACTAGAATGTATCGTACAAATTCAACAACTTCAAAATCCTACCGCTTTAAAAGATATACTCGAACCATATCTGCCTGGTAACCAGCGTAAAGCGGAAGATGATAGGTAAGATAATTGAAAGTTAAACAATCAAATGATGAAAAGTGGTTGGTCACTTTTGCTGATCTTATGTCTCTTCTGTTTGCATTGTTTGTGTTGATTAATTCTTTTTCTGAGGTCGATGCTGAATCCTTTAAAAGGAATGCAGGCCCAATGTCCGAAGCGTTCAACGGTAACGTACAAGCAAGTGACATTACCTACACGGGAAAAAAGAAAAAAGTAGTTGAAAAAGAGATTCAGCTCACAAAGTTAAATACTAAAAATAAAGCGCCCACAGACCCTTACCTTCTTTTGGTTGAACAAACAAAACTTTTGAAAATATTAAAAATTAAACTCAAGAATGAAATTAAAACCAAAAACTGGATTGTTGCTATCAGAGATGAAAGCATTTTTATTAGTATGCCGGGTGATACTGTTTTTTTATCTGGCAGCGCGCAACTAACTAATGCAGTAAAAAAATCACTAGATGTTATGGTTGTCGTCTTTTCTCAGGCAAGAGGCTCAATCGAAATTATAGGGCATACAGATGATGTTCCAATATCCACCACAAGATTTCCATCAAACTGGGTTCTTTCTTCAGCACGAGCAAGCTCAGTGGCAACCTATTTGCTCTCAAAATCGAGAATTAGAAAATCAAGAATGAGGGTTGTAGGTAGAGCAGACACTCAACCAGTAAGCAAAAATAAAGAAGAAAATAGAAGAATAGAAATTAAAGTTATGTAATTTCTATTTTTTTGATGTTCAGTTGGTTTTCTGTTGATCTGCTTATCCCATAGACAACCCCACCACAAATAAACGCAAAAATTTGTCTACAGCCGAGTAATCTATGAGTGTTGAATGCCAGTGTATGAAGCTATGGGTGTTAAAAAATACATACTAGGAGAGAGATTATGAGTGGCTGGCAAAATGAACCCTTCGCCTTGGATCTGATGGCTGGAGAACCCAAAGCTTTTTTTCGTGTGAATTGTCAAAAATGGACCCTATTGTGATGGATCGTACAAAAGTACAGACAAACTGCCCTATTTGGAAGCCTTTAACGAGGCCAAAAAGTTGTGTATTTGTGGGTATCAAAAATCTGGAACATATCCTGCGATGGTTCTCACCAAGCTTAACTTGGTATTAGGCTTGTCACACAGGTAGTAATTGTAAGGAGAGACTAGTGCACGCCTCTAATCAAAGTATACCAGGATATGATAAATTTAGGGAGTTAGCTCAGATGACTTCTGGCGTTCCAGCGTCCGATGGTAACGGTGTGCGGCTCACTCGTATCATCGGGTCGCCTAAGATTAATATGGTAGATCCGTTTCTTCTCTTAGATGCATTCGAGTCTGATAGGCCGGATGATTACATAGGCGGTTTTCCAGAACACCCACACAGAGGATTTGAAACCGTCACCTATCTCTTGGCCGGACGCATGTTTCACAAGGACAATGCAGGGCATGAGGGTGTGATTAAACCTGGTGGTGTTCAATGGATGACAGCTGGACGTGGAATTATCCATTCCGAAATGCCAGAGCAGGAAGAGGGACTTTTGCAGGGTTTTCAGCTGTGGATCAATTTGCCTGCTGCTGAAAAAATGACAGCACCTGCTTATCAAGAATTTCCCGCTTCAGCCGTACCCAGTGAAAGGCTAAAAAACGGCGGCACTGTCAAGGTAATCGCCGGGCGTACAGACAACGGAACTGAGGGACCAGTTAAAAATGATTATACCTATCCTTTTTTTCTTGATGTTCAACTCAAACGGGGTGAGACATTTCACCAGTATATTCCCCATACACACGCTGGCTTCCTATACGTTATTACGGGTGGCGTTAAGGTTGGCCAAGCTTGTACAACCTTGAATACTGGCTTCCTTGGTGTTCTTGGTGATGGAGAAAGGCTTCAGCTATCAACTGAAGCTGAAGTAAGTCGGGTTCTTATGGTTGCCGGGAAACGCCTGAACGAGCCAGTGGCGCGAGGAGGACCTTTTGTTATGAACACGAAACAAGAAGTCCAGAAGGCCTTCCAGGATTATGAACAAGGGCAATTTTAGGATTTGATTATGGGGCTTTTGCAAAACGGTAAGTGGGTTGACCAATGGTACAACACTAAATTGTCAAAGGGGCAATTTGTACGAAAGGACTCACATTTTCGTAATTGGGTTACTGCCGATGGCTCGCCCGGTGTGACCGGAACAGGTGGTTTCAAGGCTGAAGCTGGGCGTTATCATCTTTATGTCTCATACGCATGCCCTTGGGCACATCGCACCATGATTTTTCGCGCACTCAAGGGTCTAGAAGAAATGATCTCGCTGTCTGTGGTTAATTGGTTCATGGGTGCAGACGGTTGGACCTTTAACGATGCTAGTGGTGTCATTCAAGATACTGTCAATGGTGCCAACTTTTTGCATCAGGTTTATACAAAGGCAGATGCACGTTATAACGGTCGAGTAACCGTACCGGTGTTGTGGGATAAAAAAACAGACACAATAGTTTCTAATGAATCCTCGGAAATCATTCGAATGTTCAATTCAGCCTTTGACAAAGTTGGTGCCAGGCTGGGCGATTTTTACCCTGAAAATCTGCACGCTGAAATTGATGTAATGAATGATCAAATCTATAACGCGGTTAATAACGGCGTTTACAAGGCGGGTTTCGCAACTACTCAGGAAGCATACGATGAAGCTGTCTTGCACTTATTCGAAACATTGCACCTGCTGGAGGATCGATTAAAATCCCAGCGGTATTTGTTGGGCTCGATCATAACGGAAGCAGATTGGCGCTTGTTTACTACCTTGGTTCGGTTTGATCCGGTTTATGTGGGTCACTTTAAATGTAATCTTAAGCGCATTTCTGATTACCCAAATCTCTCGGGTTATGTTCGCGACCTTTATCAACATCCAAATATTACGGCGACGGTTCACATGGATCATATCAAAAATCATTATTATGTAAGCCATACATCCATTAACCCCACGGGAATTGTACCTAAAGGGCCGGAAATAGATTATTCTGCCCCCCACGATCGCCATGACAAATAAGTGTGAATCTCAACTTTGGTTAACCTTTAGCAATGTATGAGGATACATGCCTCGTGATGGCACGAGGGGAAAGTATGTGCAGTTTCTTGGGAGTGATTTTTTGTCAAAAACCGTTTTACTTACCGGCATTTCAGGCTACATCGGATTACATTGTGCAAGAGAACTACTGGACGCCGGATTTGAGGTTAGAGGAACTATTCGCGACTCTAAGAAAGTGTCAGTTGTACAAAATGCTCTGACACTCACTGATGAAGAATTAAAACATCTTTCCTTTGTGGTTCTTGATCTGACATCAGACAATGGCTGGGACGAGGCTGTGCAAGGCTGCGATTACGTTATGCATGTTGCTTCGCCATTCAGGATTGCTAATCCAAAAATTGAAAGTGATATGATAGGCCCCGCCGTTGAGGGAACTGAACGTGTTTTACGCGCTACGCAACGGGCGAATGTTAAACGTATTGTTATCACAGGTTCGATTGTTTCGATGATGGCAAGCTTGAGGCATGGTCGGTTCGGTCCAAATGATTGGACGGATGTCACTTACCCGGATTTGAGCACGTATGTTAAAAGTAAAACACTGGCCGAAAGAACAGCGTGGGATTGGGTTAATAGCCACAAGATATCTCATAACAATGATTTGATTGTGCCGGAATTAGTTGTGATTGCTCCAGGAGCGGTATTTGGCCCTCCCTTAGGGAGAGACATTTCTTGTGAGTCTCTTAGCTTGTTGACCAAGATGCTTAACGGCAAAATACCAATGGCCCCAGATTTTGCTTTTCCTATGGTTGATGTTCGGGATGTAGCAAAATTACATGTTAAGGCGTTGATTTTGGCTGAGGCAGCAGGCGAGCGTTTTATTGTGGCAGGAGTAGACCCAATAAGTTTTTCTGATGTTGCACAAATCCTCCTCAATGCCGGCTACAAAGGTCCTAGCAACAAAAAAGCACCAGGCTGGATGATGAGACTCATGGGACTGTTTGATCGAGAAGCAAAGGGCATGGTCAGTTTTCTAGGCATGCATCTGAGTGCAGATAATTCAAAAACCCAACAGATATTTAGCTGGACTCCAATGCCTTTTGAGCAGTCGATTTTGGAGTCGGCTCGTGCAATAAAAAAAATTCTCGAGAAAACGCAGTAGTTATGTTTGGGAAAAATTCGAAGATATTAAATTGATGCCAAACTTACAAAGCCCGGAGGAAGAAAAATAGGGATTTGTTGGTGGAGCCGAGGGGAATCGAACCCCTGACCTCAACACTGCCAGTGTTGCGCTCTCCCAACTGAGCTACGGCCCCATATTTTAAAACCTAACTAATGACAACTTGGGGGGGCAAATAACGGATACATACGAGTGGTGGCGCGTTAAGGCAAGAAAAAAATAGACAAGCACATCAATGTCAGATTTTAAAAATCGCCTGCGTTCTTCACCTACTGCTTTTCAGTATCATTAACATTTACGTGTTCAAAAACTTCAGACAGTTCATCGCTGTCCTCATCTAAGTCAGATGTGTTTTCCATCAAGCTCTCATCAAGATCATCCTCAAGTTCTGCTTCCAGCTCATCGGTTTCCTTGTCTACGTCGCCATCATTTAGCTCAGGCGGTACTTCTTCCACCTTGGAGTCATCAGCTAATCCAACAGCCTCAGTAGCATTTATATCACTGGATTTTTGCTCTGACGGTGATGTGCGCTTAGCTTTGGTTACAGGTATTTTGAACTTTTCTCCGCACTTAGGGCAGATAGCAGGATTTTTATTTAAATCAAAAAATCGTGTTTCACAGCTCAGGCAGGTTCGTTTTTTTCCAAGGTTAGGCTTTGTCACACCTGTTTCCTCCATAAGATATCAGTATTTCTATAATGCCAATTGCCATTTTCTTACGGCTCTGTCAAAACCTAAAATAAATTGACTTTTACAGGTCCCCTTGTTGACGCTACCATTTCTCTATCTATTTGTGCTAAAGATCGTCTTGTTTTTTTTCCTAAGAGGGTGTGGAAGCGACTGAACCATTGATGTTTTTGGAATTAACAATTGAAACCGCTTAAATCTGAAGCAATAAACTACTTGAGTGGAACCGTCCAAGTGCCGGGGGATAAATCTATATCTCATCGGGCCCTAATGATTGGTGGTTTGTCTATTGGTGAAACTCGAATTGAGGGGTTGCTTGAGGGCGAAGATGTTCTAAAAACGTCGGAAGCCCTTCGCAGCCTTGGAGTTGTTTCTGAAAAAAAAGCTTCTGGAAATTGGTTGGTTAGGGGACGAGGTGTATGTGGGTTGGTCGAGCCTGAGCAAGTTCTGGATATGGGAAATTCAGGGACAGCAGCCCGACTTCTTATCGGTGTACTTGCGGCTCATCCATTTAGTGTCATACTTTCAGGCGATAAATCTTTGAACAGTAGACCAATGGGGCGTATTATTAATCCTCTTAGAGAAATGGGCGTGATTTTCCAAGCGCGGAGTGGCGGGCGCTTGCCGTTAAATATGACCGGTCTAGCCGATCCTTTGCCTATTGAATATGAATTGCCTATAGCATCAGCTCAAGTTAAGTCTGCAATTCTGTTGGCTGGATTGGGGGCAGCGGGTAAAACGCGAGTGATAGAGCCCAAACCTACTCGTGACCATACAGAATTGATGTTGCGTCACTTCGGGGCTGAAGTTGATGTGGAGGATTTAGCTGGTGGTGCTCGCGCAGTCACTATTCAAGGGCAGCCTGAACTCATTGCGCGCAATGTTATCGTTCCAGGAGACATTTCGTCCGCCGCTTTTCCCATGGCAGCAGCTTTGCTAATACCGGGATCGAAAGTCACCATTAAAGGTGTTGGTATCAACCCTCTCCGCGCTGGGCTTATTGAGACGTTTAAAAATATGGGTGGTTCTATAACTTTGGAAAATTTCAGCATTGAAGCTGGCGAACCTGTTGCGGACCTGCTGGTTGAGGGTTCACTCTTGCACGGCATTACTGTGGCGCCGGATCACGCTCCGTCTATGATCGACGAGTATCCAATCCTTGCCGCCTGTGCAGCATGTGCTGAGGGCACAACACGGCTCGACGGTTTAAGTGAGCTCAGAGTTAAGGAAAGCGATCGTCTTAACGGCATGGCTCGGGGCCTTGAGTCTTGTGGTGTTAACATAGAGGAAGGCGAAGACTTCCTGATTATTCACGGCGATGGTACAGCACCTCAAGGTGGCGCAATAATTAAAACAGCTCTAGACCATAGGATTGCCATGGCGTTTCTTGTTCTTGGAGCGGTTACGACAGAGCCTATTGTCATTGATGACGCAGAGCCCATTGAGACAAGCTTTCCTGGCTTCGTTCAGCTAATGAATGGACTCGGAAGCCGCATTATAGAATTGTGATAATATGATGAAGGTACCAAAACTCATCGCTATCGACGGTCCTGCTGCTGCGGGTAAGGGAACTTTGGCTAAGCGGCTTGGCAAGCATTTTGATTTAGAACTGCTTGATACCGGCCTTTTGTACAGGGCGGTGGGACGCAAGGTCTTAGATGCCGTTGTAGAAATTGATGATGACCCCAAAACTTATAGTTTTGTTGCCGAAAAAGTTGCACGAAACTTGACTCCTGCAGATCTCGAAGTTGACGGACTGCGGACGGACCAAGCTGCCCAAGCAGCATCAAAAATATCAACTATCCCTGAAGTTCGTGCTGCCCTTTTGGACTTCCAGCGGGAGTTTGCTAAAAACCCACCCAATCGCGGCAAGGGGGCAATTTTGGATGGTCGCGACATAGGCACAGTGGTTTGTCCTGACGCTGAAATAAAATTGTTCATTTTTGCCTCTATAGAGGTTCGCGCAAAAAGACGCTATAAAGAGTTGCAGTATCGCGGTGTCAAAGCTATATATGCCCGCGTTCTTGACGATATGGAGAAACGTGACGCTCGAGATACGGAGCGTGATGCTTCTCCATTGGTAGCAGCGGGAGATTCTTTTAAGCTTGATACCAATAATCTTGACGCCGATAAGGCTTTAGCTGCGGCTCTTGACTATATCCAGAACAAATGAAGCGTTTCTGCAAATAGCAGTTATGGCGATGGCTTTTCCACATGGTGTGGGTCAGCTTTTTTAGTTCCGTATAGAAAGACCACCGGATTCAACTGGTTGGCCGGAAGAACACTAATTATTAAGGATACCAAATCATGGCTCCTGCTCCTCAGGCAAGTACAGAAGAAAACATTTTTGAAACGGGAGAACAATTTGCAGATCTCCTTGAAGAATCCCTTGGTAATGGCGAACCATTTGAAGGTTCTGTTGTAAAAGGTACGGTCGTTGCTGTTGATGGTGATGCAGCGACCATTGATGTAGGACTCAAGTCCGAAGGTCGAGTTGATCTTAAAGAATTCTCCGTTCCTGGTCAGGCCACAGAAATCAAGGTTGGAGACACTATTGATATTTTCGTTGAGCGTTTTGAAGACCGTGACGGCATTGTTCGGCTGAGTCGTGAAAAAGCCCGTCGTGAAGAATCCTGGGCTGAACTTGAAACCAAGTTCAACGCCACTGAGCGCGTTAATGGTGTTATTTTTGGTCGCGTCAAGGGAGGCTTTATTGTTGATCTTGAAGGCGCTGTCGCATTCTTACCTGGTTCACAAGTGGATATTCGACCTGTACGTGATATTTCCCCGTTGATGGGTACTCCACAACCATTTCAAATTTTGAAGATGGATCGTGCCCGAAATAACATTGTTGTTTCGCGTCGTGCTGTCCTTGAAGAAACCCGCGCCGAGGAGCGTGGTGAGCTAATTTCTAACCTAACTGAGGGTCAGGTTTTGGAAGGAATAGTCAAAAACATCACTGACTACGGCGCGTTTGTTGACCTAGGTGGTGTTGATGGCCTGTTGCATGTAACGGATATTGCGTGGCGTCGTATCAACCACCCATCTGAAGCACTCCAAGTTGGTCAGGCCCTGAACGTTCAGGTCATTCGTTTTAACGCCGATACCCAGAGAATTTCTTTGGGGATGAAGCAGCTTGAAACCGACCCTTGGGAAGGCGTCGAACAGAAGTATCCTGTGGGTGCTAAGTTCAACGGTCGAATTACTAACATCACAGACTATGGTGCATTCGTCGAGCTAGAGCCTGGTGTTGAAGGCTTGGTCCATGTGTCCGAAATGAGCTGGACTAAGAAAAATATTCACCCTGGCAAGATTGTGTCGACCAGCCAGGAATTGGAAGTGATGGTATTGGACGCAGACCCTGAGAAGCGCCGCATCTCTCTTGGTCTCAAGCAATGCAGTTCGAACCCTTGGGAAGATTTTATTGTTAACTTTGCTGTTGGCTCGGAAGTTGAAGGCGAAATTAAGAACATCACGGAATTTGGCCTGTTCATTGGTTTGTCTGGTGATATTGACGGTATGGCCCACCTATCTGACTTGTCGTGGCACAAATCTGGTGAAGAAGCATTGGCGGATTATACCAAGGGCAACACAGTGCAGGCCAAGGTATTGGGTGTGGACGTAGAAAAAGAACGTATTTCTCTTGGTATCAAGCAACTGACAAAAGACCCGTTCGAGGGTGAAGCAAATAGCATCAAGAAAGGTGCGACTGTGACTTGCTCAATTAATGCCGTCGTTGATGGCGGCCTTGAAGTTAAGGTTGGTGAGGGTATGTCTGGCTTTATACGCAAGGGTGATTTATCGCGAGACCGTTCGGGGCAACGCGTTGAGCGTTTTGCTCCTGGCGAGAAAATTGATGCGAAAGTAATGCAAATTGATACAGCGGGCCGGAAGTTGACCCTGTCAGTCAAAGCCCTTGAGGCTGCGGAAGAAAAGAAAGCAATGAAGGAATACGGTTCATCCGATTCTGGCGCCTCTCTGGGAGATATTCTAGGCGCTGCCTTCAAAGATAAGCAGAATTCTGAGCCTGAAAAGTCAGCTTCTCCAAAGAAAGCTTCTCCAAAGAAAGCTTCTCCAAAGAAAGCTTCTCCAAAGAAAGCTTCTCCAAAGAAAGCT
>Ga0209631_10002644_pt1 | contig 21276 bp, 16 predicted proteins | sample COG_08_FD_184752 | JGI IMG/M metagenome (GOLD analysis project Ga0209631, IMG submission 184752) | Pelagic Microbial community sample from North Sea - COGITO 998_met_08 (SPAdes) (version 2) | ecosystem: Environmental > Aquatic > Marine > Neritic zone/Coastal water | place: Helgoland, sampling... | reverse complement strand
AGATCCGACGACACGCCTTCGTGAACGTCGGAGACGATATCGTGCTCCTCGGAACCAACACCGGTGAACTCGGAGGGTCCGAGTACCTCTACGTCACTGCTGACCTGGTCGCGGGCGAGCCGCCCTCAGTCGACCTGGAGGGGGAGCGCGCGCTTCAGCAGGCCGTACTCAAGATGAACCATGAAGAAGTGCTCAATTCGGCGCACGACTGCTCAGAGGGTGGCCTCGTCGCCGCTCTTGCCCAGTGCGCGCTCGGCGACGGTGAAGCACCGCTCGGAATCGACGTCGCGATCGATGAAGACCTTCGCCCCGTCGTATCTCTGTTTGGTGAGTCACAGGGTCGGATACTCGTATCGGTGAGCCCGGAAAACACCGATCAGGTATTGGCACTCGCCCGCCGCTACGAGGTGCCAGCCCAGAAGATCGGCACGGTCACCGCAGCAGACGGCGGCTTTTCGATGAAAGTCCGAGACGCTTCGCTCTCAGCCAGCATGGCCGAGCTCGCCGACGCTTACTTCGGAGCCATACCGAGCATTATGGACGCACCCGAAGGCTCGGGATCCTGATATGTGCGGTGTAGTCGGCATCAGCGGAGTGGAGAGCGCCGCGCAGCAGGCATTCCTCGCCATGTATGCTCTGCAGCACCGGGGCCAGGAGGCTGGGGGCATCGTGGTGTTCGATGGGGAGGAAGGAACCCTCCGCAAGGGTTCGGGGCTTGTATCGGAAATCTTCAGACCCGAAGTCCTGAAGGACCTTCACGGCGACACGGCCGTCGGCCACGTGCGATACTCGACCGCCGGAGGCAGCGATCCAGCTAACATCCAGCCGATCACCGCTCGCTATCGGCACGGTGACCTGGCCTTGGCGCACAACGGCAACCTGACCAACCAGCTGGACCTTCGGAAATCCCTGGTCGATGATGGAGCCATTTTTCGGTCATCCTCCGACTCGGAAACTCTCGTCCATCTCATCGCGAAGTCGAGAGCGGAGACGATCAACGAACAGGTGCTCGACGCGCTGTCCCACCTGGTGGGGGCCTTCTCGATGGCACTGGTCATTCGTGGGATCCTCTACGCCGCACGAGACCCACGTGGATTTCGGCCCCTGATCCTGGGGCGGAAAGACGACGGACATGTCGTGGTGTCCGAAACCTGCGCGCTGGACATTCTCGGGGCCGACTACGTCCGTGACCTCGAGCCGGGCGAGGTCCTTCGGATCGAGGGAAGTCATGTCGAGCAGATCGGCCAGCTCGACCCGGCGCCACGACACGCCGCATGCATTTTCGAACTCGTGTATTTCGCGCGTCCCGATTCCGGGCTCTGGGGCGAGTCTGTCGATCGTGCCCGACGCGCATTCGGTCGTCAGCTCGCCAAAGAGAACCCGGTCGAAGCCGACGCTGTGATCGCCGTCCCGGACAGCGCCAACTCAGCCGCTCTCGGGTTTGCCGAGGAGAGTGGAATCCCCTTTGAGCTTGGACTGCTTCGGAATCACTACGTCGGTAGAACCTTCATCAAGCCCGATCAGAAGGACCGCGATTTCGGCGCCAGGATGAAGTACAACCCGGTCCGGGATGTACTGGCCGGACAGCGCGTGGTCGTCGTGGACGACTCCCTCGTCCGGGGTACGACGAGTCGAAGCCTGGTGCGCATGCTCAAGGCCGCAGGGGCTACCGAGGTCCATTTCCGGATCGGCAGCCCGCCGGTGCGTCACCCGTGCTTCTACGGCATCGACATGCCGACCAGAGGTGAACTCATCGGGTCCGGGCTCGAGATCCCGGAAATCGCTGAGAAGCTCGGTGTGGACTCGCTCGGATACCTGTCGTTGAACGGCATGGTCGATGCTGTCGCCGACGCTGGCCCATACTGCACCGCATGCTTCTCGGGTGACTACCCTGCCCCGCTCGTAGACGTGGAAAAGGGGACGGCTTCGAAAGAAGGGCCCGCGGTGAGTCGGCTCTAAACGCGCGGAGCTGTCGAGGGGTGGCCTGACCACGTCTCGCGCGTCGCCTGTCCGGAGCTGTAGAATCTGACTCGGCTCTGCTTCATCGATCAGAACTGACCCTCACGACTGCGAGGTACGCCATGCGCGTGTCGATTCCGTCATCCGTCCGCTCAATTTTGTTCACGCTCCTCGTCAGCGCCGTCAGCGCTGCCCCGACCTGGGCCCAGTCGGTGGCTGCGACCCCTGAGGTCGAGGCTCAGATCGAGCTGTTCTCGGCATGGATGGAGGGGCAACTCGAGATCCGTGGCCTGCCCGGGATTGCCGTCGGGGTCGTTTCCGGAGACGACCTCGTCTGGGCTCATGGCTTCGGCCATGCTGACGTCGACGCAGATCGGCACATGGAATCGGACACGCGCTTCCGCATGGCATCGCACAGCAAGCTCTTCACGGCTACCGCGATCATGCAGCTGCGCGAAGACGGCAGGATCCGACTCGATGACCCGGTCACCGATTATCTGCCGTGGTTCACCTACCAGACGGCATCACCCGATGACCCGCCGGTCACGATCGAGCAACTGCTCACACACAGCTCCGGCCTGCCCCGCGAAGCCGGATCGCACTGGACGGACTTCGATTTCCCTACCACAGACGAGGTCCGTGCACTCATGCAGGACCGCGCGGCTCCGTTCTCCCCGGAGGTCCGCTGGAAGTACTCCAATCTCGCCTTTACGATCGCCGGCATGGTGATCGAAGAGATCAGCGGAATGAGCTGGGCCGACTACCTCCAGCAGAACATCTTCGATCCACTGGGCATGGGTGCATCGACCGTGGATCAACCTGATCCGATGATGGCTACTGGTTACGGTCGCAGGATGCCCGACGGTTCCCGCCAGGTCTTTCCGTTCGTGGACGCGCGAGGTATGGCGGCAGCGACCGGCCTGACCTCCAACGTCGAGGATATGGCGCGCTTCGTATCCGCCCAGTTCCGTGAAGGTGCCCGTGGCGGCGACCAGCTGCTGAGTACGGCATCCCTCAGAGAGATGCACCGTGTGCGGATGCTCGAGACGACGTGGACCCGCGGTCAGGGGATCGGGTTCAGCGTACAGCGACGAGACGGGACGCTCTACGTCGGTCATGGGGGAGGCTACCCGGGATACACGACGAACACGACGATCCAGCTCGACTCTGAAGTTGGCGTGATCGTCCTCACCAACACCAATGATTCCAACCCCGCCCAGATCGCCCAGCAACTCATGGAGACCGTGGGTCATGCCGTTGCCGAAGCCACCGCGGTACAGCCCGACGTGGCTGCATGGGATCCCGCGTGGGAGCGCTTCGCCGGTGTCTATCGGAGTCGCGGCGGGGAAACGCGCGTACTCGTCATGAACGAGCGTCTCGTTTCGATGAACCCGTGGTCGACGAGTATCGGTGAGCCGACCTACCTAGAGCCGATCGGTGACGGGACCTTCCGTATGATCGCACCGACCGGTGGGGGCGCTGTCGGTGAAGTCGTGCGCTTCGTTGAGGAAGACGGAGTCGTGGTTCGCATGGTGACCGGCGATTCGTATTCGGTCCGCGTCCGGTGACGGAGGCAAACGATGTCCAGGGCCCACGGAGCGTCGATGGAGGCTGACGACAGCTTCATTCTCGCACTTCCAAAGGCGGAGCTGCACGTCCACCTGGACGGATCGCTGAGGCCGTCTACCATGTTCGAGCTGGCGGCCGAGCGAGGGGTACGCCTACCCGCGTCCACGCCAGAGGAGCTCAGGGCGCACATGGTCGTTCAGAATGCGACCAGCCTCGTAGAGTACCTGGAGCGCTTCGAGCTGACCCTCTCCGTCATGCAGGACGCGGAGGCGCTAGAGCGGATCGCGTACGAGTTGGTACTCGACCATGCTGCAGAACAGGTCCGCTGGGTCGAGCTGCGCTTCTGCCCCCAGCTGAATCGACGTCTGGGCCTGACGCTCGATCAAGTCCTGGATGCGGCGCTGCGCGGAATGCGCCGAGCTGAGGCAAAGGTGAACTCAGGAGCCGGCACGATCCAGTCGGCGATCATCGTATGTGGCCTGCGCTCCCACAAAGCAGACGTCACGTCGGAAACGGCCGAGGTTGCTGTGGCGTATGGGGACCGTGGTGTCTGCGGCTTTGATCTGGCGGGAGCGGAAGCCGGTCATCCGGTTGCCGATCATCAGGACGCAGTGGATCGCGCTCACTCAGCCGGGCTTCCCGTAACTCTGCATGCGGGTGAAGGGTTCGGGCCCGAGTCGATTCAGCAGGCACTCGACCTGGGTCACGCGCGTCGGATCGGGCACGGCACGCGGCTCCATGAAGATCAGGCGCTCCTCGACCGGGTAGGCGACGACGGGATTCCACTCGAGGTCTGCCTCACGTCGAACGTTCAGACCGCAGTGGTTTCCTCCCTGGCCGAGCACCCTGCGCATCGCTACCTGCGGGCCGGGATCCCGATCGCGCTGGGTACAGACAACCGCCTCATGTCCGGGGTGACTCTTGCGGACGAGTATCGGAACGCTCGAGACGCCCTCGGGATGACGAAGGACGAGTTGACCGCGATCGCGCGAACCGGGTTCGAACACGCATTCGTGGGCGAGCCGATCCGAGCTACGATGCTCCAGGCATTCGAGCGCCAAGCGGCGAAATTGGCGCATTCATAGCGCCAGGAGGAGGCAGGTCCTCCTGCGGCTCACATGTCCGAGCGCGACCTGCCTGCCTACTCCGCTGCGAGCATCTCCTCCGACAAGGCTACGAACTCCTTCGAGCCCATGTAGATCGGGACGCGCTGGTGCAATCCGGTCGGTGTGATGTCGTTGATGTCCTGCGTCCCCGTGCTAGCCCGCCCTCCGGCCTGCTCGATAATCATCGCCATGGGTGCAGCTTCGTAGAGTAGCCTGAGCTTACCCTCGGGCTGAGCCCTCTCCGGGGGATACATGAAGAGTCCGCCCTGAAGCAGCGTACGATGCACGTCGGCAACCATCGACCCGATGTAGCGGGACCCGAACCCACCCTCGTTCTTGAGATGGCTGACGAGTAGCTGCTGTCCTCTCGACCACCGGGTGAAATACGCTTCGTTGACCGAGTAGACCTTCTTTGGGGGCTCGGGCATCCGCATGTCCGGATGACTGAGGATGAACTCGCCGATCGACGGGTCGAGCGTGAAGCCGTGCACGCCCGTCCCCGACGTGTAGACCAGCATCGTGGACGATCCGTAAAGGATGTAACCTGCGGCGACCTGCCTGCTACCCGGCTGCAGGCAGTCTTCAAGCGTTCCGCGAGCACCGGAGGTGATCTTCCGATGGATGCTGAAGATGGTCCCAATCGACACATTCACGTCGATGTTGGAAGAGCCATCGAGGGGATCGTAGATGACGACATACTCTCCCGCCGGAAACTTGGCCGGAATCGAGATGAGCTCCTCACTCTCCTCCGAGGCCAGGCACGCTACGAGTCCCGTATGATCCAGGGCCCGATACATGACCTGGTTGGCGAAGACATCGAGCTTCTGCTGATCCTCGCCATGGACGTTCTCGTGGCCCACTGCACCGAAGATGTCCACGAGGCCAGCCTTGTTGACCTCGCGCCCGATGACCTTCGCCGCCAATGCGATGTCTGAAAGGAGACTCGTAAACGCGCCCGTTGCTTCCGGGTACTTGCGTTCCTCGTCGATGAGGAATCTCGAGATGGTAACGACGTGGCTTTCTGGCGGCATGGATCCTGAGCGTGAAGGGAGTTCGTCTGCTTGAAAACTACTGCGGACAGGGCACGTCACGGGAGGACATCGTTACTCTTTCCTGAGATTCGCCGACGGGTCCTCTCCTATGCGCCTCAACGCATCGGCGAGAAGTCCGCTGGGTCCAGGTAGACGCGTTCCAGTCCCGTGATGAGTCGGCCGTCGCGCTGAGACTCCTCCGCAACGGCCTGCCACTCCGGGTCCTCCATGAACGCCTGCCAACTCGCATTAGCTGCATCTCGGGAAGCATGTGAAAGGAGATAGATCAGCGTGTTCTCGGAGTCAGGCGCATCCTGAGGGATCCAGTAGCCCACGTTGTGCATCCCGTGTTTCTCGAAGATGCGCATAGTGTGGTCCCGGAAGCGGGTCAGGAGGGCGTCGTGCTTGCCTTCAGCAGCCGTATATGTCCTGAGTTCGAAGACCTGTTCGCGCTGGGTGTCGGCAGAGGCCACGAAAGCCGACTGAGCCGTGGTGCCTACCGCAATACCGGCCGCGAAGGCGGCGGTCGTCGCCGTGATTCGAATCCAGCGTCCCATCGGTCGTCTCCTGAGCAGAGGGTCTAACGGATGGCAAGCTGTCGGGTCCCCTTGCCGCCCGCCAGCGCTCACCTCACGGACTGGACATGGACACGGCCGTCTCGGCCGATGCGGAACCGCACCGTGCCCAGCTCGTCCGTCCGATGAATCCGCACCCCGGCGTCTTCGAGACGAGCCAGCACTCCGGATGCCGGATGTCCATAACGGTTGCTCCGTCCGGCCGAAATCAGCGCGTGCTCGGGCGTTGTAGTGCGGAGGAACGCACGGCTCGTCGACGTTCGACTCCCGTGATGACCGATCTTCAGGATGTCGATATCACCCAGATCCGCCATGAGCGTCTCTTCTACGTCGACGTAAGCGTCACCGGTGAGCACGATGTCGACCCCCTGCCATGACACGCGGAGCACCACGGACACGCGATTCGCCTCCACGGAACTGCCCCTGTCTTCTTCCACGGAAACCGCCGAGTCCGTTGGGTGGAGTACCTCAAAGCTCACGCCTCCATAGGCGAAGCGTTGGCCCGCCCGAGCCGCGCCCCATGGCACACCCTGTACGTCTGCCTCGGCCATAACATCCTCGTAGACGGGCTTACCAACGGGCAGTGCCGGCTCGAGCACCCGGGCGACGTGGAAGCTACGGAGCACACCAGGCACTCCGCCGATATGGTCGGCGTCTGGATGTGTGAGAATCAGCAGATCGATCCGCCGCACGCCCAGGCTCCGAAGGGTCTGTACGACTGGCTGAGCAGGGATGGGCGCATCCGATGGAGGTCCTGCGTCCACCAGGATCCATGAATCGCCGGGCGTCCGTATGGCGAGCGCGTCTCCCTGTCCTACGTCGATCATCCACAGGTCGAGGCCACGACCACCCTCCCGGGCCAGTAGCGTCGGCCACCCCACCAGAGCGCTCACGACAAGAGCCAATGTGATCCGACGACGCCCGCGTGCGTCGACACCCGGATGGCGAGCAAACCAGGACGCCAGAAATACACCAGTGCTCCCGGCCAGGACCGACGGCGGTGACACCCAGACGGAGGCCATTGGGGCCTCCGCGGCGGCCCGGGCCACGAGGGACAGGGCATCGAGCAAGACGGAGACCCCACCCGCCAGGACCAGGCCACCCGCCTCCGAGACCGAACCGACCAGGAGCGAGAGCAAGGCTCCGGGTAGCGCGAGACTGACGAGAGGCGTCGCAGCCAGAGTCGCTGGGATGCCCAGGAGTGCGACTCGGTCAAAGTGCCAAGCCACGAACGGGAGGGTCGCGACGGTGGCTGCGACTCCGGCGGCGAGGTTGGATGTCACAGTCCGCGGAATGCGCTGCGTTGGGCCCCGAAGACGTGTGAGAAGCCATGACTCGAGCGGGCGTGCCCAAGCGGCCAGGCCCGCTGCTCCTGCGAACGAGAGTTGGAAGCCAGGGTTGACGATCTCACGTGGGTCAATCCACAACAGCACCAGTGCTGCCCCCCCCAATGCTCCCCAACGGCTGGGGACACGCCCCAGCGCGACGGAGAGGGCCGTGAGAACAACAATCAGTGCTGCACGGCACGCGGAAACGGGAAAGCCGATCAGAGCGACGTACGCGGCCGTCACAGCGGCGGCCAGCAGTCGCTTGCGCCGGCGTCCCCACGGCAGGGCCGAAACGGAAATCGAGACCAATCCGGCAACCACCCCGACGTGGAAGCCGGAAATGGCGAGCAGATGTGCGATGCCTGCTCCCGCGAACGCATCACGCACGTCTCGATCGAGCCCCTCGGTGCGGGCCAGCGTAAGCGCTGTGATCAGAGGTGCGCGGACGCCGTACAACTCGTGAATGCGAAGGACCAGGCCACCTCGGAATCGCACGGCTCCCCAGTGAAGGTGATCGACCACCGCAAGCCTCGGCTCCACGTGATCCACCGCTTCGATGTGGGTCGCCGAGAACCACGGACGATGTCGGCCCTCGCGCTGGCGACCGAGAACACGAACCGGCTTGCCAGCCGAGCGCGCAGCAAGCGGAGTGGCGTCCCGATCCATATCCCGCAGGACGACCGTCATGACGCCGCAGCCGTCGTCCCGAGCCAGCGGAACCGATTCGGACAGAGGTGGCGACAGGAAGCGTCCCGTGAGGACGCTGTCGACCGCGCATACGGCGAGACCACCCGCGGTGGTCGAATCCGTCGACGGAGTCGCGTATCCGGCGAGCGCTCCGGCCACTCCGACCGCAATCAGGCCAGCACGTAACTCGAGGGGTCCTCCGGATGGTCGTTTGGGCGCGGCGAGCGCCAAGAGACCCGCGAGGAGCGCGACCCAGACCGGCACGCTCATAAGCCCCACGGCCACACCCGCGGCGTACACCAGGGCGAAGCGCGCGATCGGGGCCGCCGCCGTCACCTCAGGCGGCTCACTCCGCGTTCGTCACGTATGTCCGTGATCCTCCGGGGAGTCATCCGACTCCGGAAAGAGATCCTGCTGCGAATCATCGATGAAGCGTCCTCGTTCCTCTCGATCCTCTTCGGCCAGACGCGCACGCAGGATGCGCCGGACCTTCAGGTCAGATTGCACGCCTGCGACCAGCATCACGACCATCCCGACGATCACACTTCCGAACGCGACGACCGTCAGCGGTACGCCAATCAGTGTAGTGAACCCCAGTCGCAGTGTGACCTGATGTCCCGAGTTGAGGGAAGCGAACAGGAGCGACGTTCCGAGCAGGACAGCGATGCCAACCCACCCTGGAAGGCGATTCACACCGCCGCCGTCACCAGTTCGGAGGTCTCGACCTCAGAGCCCACGAATGTCGCGCCCGTGGTCCGCTCTAGCCGAGCATGCGTGTAGGCTCCGATACGCGCAGCATCACCATCGAAGACGACAACCTTGTTTCGTTTGGTCCGCCCTCGAATCTGGCCCGGATCACGGCCCTCGTGCTCGATGAGCACCTCTTCGATCCGTCCGACCTCACTGGTATTGATCTCGTTCTGGATCTGACGAGAGACGGCGATGAGTTCGGCCAGACGGGCCTGCGCCTCCGTCGGTTCGATGAAGTCGGTATCGGGCAGGCGGGTGGCGGGGGTCCCGTCACGCAGCGAGTACTTGTAGGTGAACGCATCATCGAAGCGCACGGTACGCATCAAGTCGAGTGTGTCGTGGAATTCCTCGTCGGTCTCACCCGGAAACGCGACGATGATGTCGGTTGACAACGCGATATCGGGAACCGCCGCCCGGACCATCTCGACCTTCTCGAGCAGCGTCTCGACGGTGTAGCGTCGCAGCATACGCTTGAGCGTTCGGTTGTTTCCGGACTGCGCAGGCAGGTGTAGTTGTTCGCACACCGCCTGCTCCGTGGCCATGACATCGAGGAGTTCCTCGTTCACATCGCGGGGGTGCGGTGACGTAAAACGGACCCGACGGATGCCGTCGACCCGCGCGACCCGCCGCAGAAGCTCCGGGAAGGGTACGTCCTGCCACACGTACGAGTTCACCGTCTGGCCGAGTAGCGTGATCTCGGTGACCCCCTGATCGGCAAGGCTCCGGATCTCGGCGAGCACCTCGGTTGCGGAGCGGTTCTTCTCGCCGCCCCGCACGTACGGAACAATGCAGTAGGTGCAACGATGATCACAGCCGCGTTGGACCGGGACCCAGGCGCTTGGCCCATCCGCCCGGCGCTGTTCCAGTCCCTGATAGTTCTCGTCCATATCGAGCTGCAGGACAGCCAGCTGTGGTCCCCGCTTGCTGCTCTCGCGAACGACCTCGATCGATTTGGGGCCACTAATCACCGTTCTCAACGCCGATTCATCTTCCCCGTTACGACTGGCCTCCAGCCGATCCAGTGTCTCGGGCAGTCCACGATATCCGTCAGGTCCCATCACGATGTCGACATAGGGAGCCTGTTCGAGCAGCGTACCGCCCATGCGTTGGGCCATACAGCCCGTCACGCCGATCACCAGATCGGGACGATCACGCTTCAGCCCGTTCAACTGGGACACGCGACCGAGCACACGCTTCTCCGCATGCTCCCGGATCGCGCACGTGTTCACGAGCACGACGTCCGCGTCCTCCGGGCTACCGACGATGTCGTAGCCGGAACGCTCAAGGATGCCTTCCATCAGCTCACCGTCACTGATGTTCATCTGGCACCCGTACGTCTCGACGTACGCGCGTTTCGAGGGCTTCGTGATCATGGGGAATAAAGTGCAGGATCGTGGGGCGCAACAATATACAGATCGTCCGGATCACCATGCAGGGTTCCGGTCAGCATAGACGACCGCTCTACCGTGTTCCCGGGGTGCCCACTTCCGACACGTACGCGCAGATAATCCTCTGTCAGTCCGGTTCCGCCATCTCCCTCGACCACGACGGTGGCCATGGAACCTGATCGCCTTGCGCGGTATCCGTCTCCCCGATCCTGAGCCAGCATACGCAGTTCGCGCGCTCTGTCAGCCGCGATGCGCTGGGGAACCGGTGAAGGCAGCGTTTGCGCGACCGTATCGTTCCGTGGAGAGAACGGGAACACGTGCAGATATGTAAACGGGAGTTCTTCAATGAGAGCCCTCGTCGTCGCGTGATCCTCCTCCGTTTCACCGGGGAAGCCCGTGATGACATCCGCCCCCAGTCCCAGAGGTGAGACGTGCTCAGCGATCTCCAGGGTTCGCGTTCGATACTGCTCCCGTGTGTGCCAACGACGCATCAGCCGAAGAACGGGATCCGCACCACTTTGAAGTGGCATGTGCAGATGCGGCGCGAGACGTCCGCCTGACGTCACCATGAGTTCAATCAGGAGGTCGTCGATCTCAGTGGCTTCGACGCTTCCGATCCTGAATCGAACATCGGGGACCTTCTCGAGCAGCACAGCACAGAGCTGCGACAGACTGAGCTTGGGATCCAGATCGATACCATAGTGCCCGATGTGTATGCCGGTGATGACCAGCTCGACGTGACGCTCGGCAAGAAGGCGGGCTTCCGCCACCACCTCGGACAACGCCCGCGACCGGGACTCACCGCGCGCGAGCCGGGTCGCACAGAATGAGCACTTCCGATCGCAACCGTCCTGGACCTTGAGCCAGCCCCGGGCCGCCCCGCGTCGCGTGCGGAGCAATTCCCCGCCGACCGGCTCATGATCGATCCGGTCCAGCGAGGTTCTCAGCTGGATCTGCGTCAGTCCCCCACCCTGCTGCCGACCGATCGCGCCGGCCACGAGCATCGGATCATGCCCGGTAACGACATCGACCACGCCATCCATCGCCTGATAGTCGGCTTCACGCAGGGCTGCGGAGCACCCCGCAACGACAACCCGGAGGTCAGGCTGCTCCCGGACCGCCCTGCGAATGAACCGGCGAGCCTGAGCGTCCGCCTGGTTGGTGACCGTGCAAGTGTTGACCACCAGCACATCGGCATCGACCGCGCCACCGGCAGTCGTGGAGCCACGGGCTTCCGACTCCTGGCGCATCCGCTCCGTGTCGTACTGATTCGCCTTACAGCCGAACGTGTGGTAGTGGACGCGCACGAGAAGTGACGATCAGAAACCGGAGGTCAGGAGCGACAGTGTGGCCCTCCAGAAGTTCTCCGTCAGGTTGGCGCTGCTGCGACGACCACGTTCGATCGACATGTCGATTCGGGCGAGCACCATGCCAGCCGTCTCGTTCAGTACGAGACCGAAGCCACTCGACAACGTCCGTTCCGAAACTGATTCGTCCTCGAACGCGAAGGGCAGGCCAACGCGACGGAAGCCAAAGCGCAGCGGCGCGTCCTTGCCGAGCAACCTCGCCCGAGACAGCTCCAGGCCTACTCCGAAGCCGCTACCGCTGGTCACATACGCGTCCGACAACTCGTCCTCGGTTTTCGACCAGTCCGCCAGCACTACGCTGGAGTGCAGGAGAACGCTCGGGCCAAGGTTGGCGGTTGCTCCCAGACGGTACTGGATCGGTAGAGAGAAGCGGCGATCCGAACCCCGTGTCTCCCCGGACGCATTACCACTGAGCATCGAGGGCATCTGGACACTGGCCGCCACCTCAAGGCCGTCGAAGCTTGCGGAACCGCCGGCGGTGAATGACCAGCCAGCCCAGGACCACACACCGGACTCGATGTACTGGTCTACGTTCCCCTCGTCGTCTTCATCGCCGTACGTCCGAACGAGCGTGCGGTCCAGGCTGCCCGCGTACCGCCCAACCGTCAAGCCAGCAGCAAAGTGTCCATTTATCGCCCGCGCGAACCCCAGATTCACATTCGATATCGAACCGTCCTGGCTGAATGCGTCGGAGGTCCGGACTGGTCCGTCTCCGAGGTCCACGTCGCTGACGTCGGTGACTTCATACGACTGATCGAGGAAAGAACCGAACTGGACGGACGCCATGCCCCCGAAGAACGGGTAGCCGATGCCAACCAGTGGAAAACGATTGCCCTGGAAGCTGCCTGAGCGATCACCCGAAGCCGAGTAGTCGACCCAGCTTGGCGACGCGGCCATGACCCCAGTCGAGATGCCAAGGCGGGCCAGCCCACCAGGATCGGTCGGCATGATCGAGGGTCCACCGAGACCAATGCCCATGCTTCCCAAGGCACGCGCCCGACCGTCAAGCGCTTCGACCGGCGTTCCGAGACCCGCCGCGTTAAAGAGCGACTGTCCCCAGACCGGCGCTGCACTGACGAGCAGAACCAGTACCGCCGCCGTCACGGTCTTCGCAGCAGTCGTTATGGGGCTGATCATGGTAGCTCCACGGGCGGGCCGATCGTGAGCACGAGCCTCAGGTATGGCTCGGCCGGCGACAGGGGGCCTTCGAACGATGCAAAGGCGATGGAGAAGGGTTCAATGACCGACAGAAGCGCGAGCGTTTCCGGTGTCGGATTACCACTGGGGTCGGTGCCCCGCAGGCGGTCGCGTGCATAGCCTGTGAAGGGGATCTCAATTTCAAGCCCTGGCGCAGACCCAAACGCCTCCGGCGAAACACTCCGACCGAAGGGGCTCACGATGAGCGAGACGCCGAGCGGCGACTTGGGCATGGAGGCCCGGTTGAGCACGGGTCGTACGTCCAGGCGGATCGAATCTGTGGGCTGGAACGCAGCCTCGGTCAGCCGACTCGTCAGTACCAATGCCGCATACGAGATCTGGCCGGGTGAGAGCGTGTGTGGGCAGCTCACGATAGCGCAGAATTCCGGGATGCCGTCGATGACCTTGGGCACATTCAAGTCAAGAATCGTGCGCCATGACGGCGCACCCCCGATCCGAACGCCATCCGGCGGTGGCTGCGGGTACGGGCTGTAGATGAACGTGGAGCCCCTCGTCGTCGCCGTCAGCTCGATGATCGTGTCAGGATTGCTGCTGGGCCGCGCGTCGAGACGGATCAAGGCACGGTTGAGGGCGAGACGCTCGCCGGTGTCCAGAACTGCGATGCGTGCGCCCGCGCTGAGGTCCGTGGTGTCGGTCCACGTAGCAATCTGAGCAGAGTCCAGAATGAACACCGCCGTGTCGCCCGTTGCCGGATCCCACGTGGCCTGGGCAAACGGAGTTACCGAGCCACCACCAGCCTCCGCCCAGGAACGCTGATCATTGATGGTGTCGATCGCCAAGTCCCACGTTGCCGTTGTCGGATCCCACTCTTCCGTGGTCGCTCCAAGTTGGAGCATCACCGGTGCGGTGTTCGTGCTTTGCACCGGGTCGAAGAATGCCACGAACCGACCACCAAGGATGGTCAGGGTCGAGTCCGGGCGGGACGCACCGGTCGTATCCTGTACGGTGGCAATGCGAGGATATGCACCGATACGCAGGAGCGTACGTGCATCCAGGACACCCGCGTAATCCTCCGCCAGCACGCCCTGTCCGATATCCTCAGCCGACCCGTATCCGCCGAACACTTCCAGGTTCGACGCGAATTCACTCCAAGGGATCTCAACAGTCACGGTGATCGGCGAGCCCGGAAGCGGCTCGCCCCCCAGCGCGACTGGCGTCTGCTCTTCACAGCCCGCGGTGAATGCCGCCAACAGGCCAAGTGCGGCGACAGCTACTCCGGGGCGATATGCACCAAAAACGCTCAAAGACCTGCTCTTCCTTCCAATTGAAGCGGTGCTCACACGCTTTCGTCCATCCATACTCGCGGCAGCCGACCCGTCAGCCCGGTGAGCACCTCGTAGCTGATCGTACCTGCTTCGGCGGCCACGTCGTCCAGGGTTCGCTCGGCCGTACCCTCCGAACCCACCAGTGTCGCGATGTCTCCCTCGCATGCCCCGTCAACGTCGGTGATGTCTACCACAGTCACATCCATGGAGATCCGCCCGATGATGGGCACGGTCGTGCCGTGTAGTATCGCACTTCCTCGGTTGGATAGGGCCCTTGGCAGTCCGTCGCCATACCCGATCGAAAGTGTTGCCCAGCGTTCATCCCGTTGGGACGTATATGTGGTGCCGTATCCTAGCGTCGTACCGACCGGTACGGACCGAACCAGCGCGACCCGTGCATGGACCGACACCACCGGCGTCGGCCGAGGCTGACCAGGTCCGACTCCTCCCCCATACAGGAAGATCCCTGGTCGAACCACCGAGCGGGCCATCTCCGGAGCTCGGAAGACACCGGCGCTGTTCAGCACGTGAACCGCGAGCGCTGGACCCTCCGACCCTCGAAGCGAGACGATCTGCGCGGCGAGTTCCGAGAAGCGAACCCACTGCTCTCGAACCGTTGTCTCGTTTTCATCGGCAGAGTGCAAGTGCGTGTAAAACCCGACGCAGCAGGCGTCCTCCACACCAGCGACCGAATGAGACAGCCACTCCGAAGCCTGTCGCCAGTCGAATCCGCTTCGGCCTATGCCGGTATCGATGTCGATGTGGTACTCGGCGGTCGTGCCCGCTGAGCGAGCCGTCGCCCCCAGTTGCTGTAGCGCGCGCAGGCTGGATATCGACAGCTGAAGCCGGTGCTCGACGGCAGCGGCAACATCCTCATACGGCGCGGGACTGCATACGACGATCCGACCCTCGACGCCGAGTTCTCGAAGCCGCACGCCCTCTGAGACTCCGGCGACGCCAAACCCCCAGGGCTCGAGGGGCTCGAGCGCCCGCACAACCGCCTCGACACCCAGGCCGTACGCGTTCGCCTTGACCATGGGAAGCAGCCCGGTCCCGGGCGCAACCTGATGGCGAACACGGACGTAGTTGTCGCGCAGAGCTTGAGCGCGCACCTGCACCCAGGCGCGGGCTTTAGGATTCGTTGACATAAGCCCCGAAAGATGCCAGAAACAGGTCGCTCCGACGACCCCCCGCAGCCCTCACCGAGGGCAGCGTCGAACTCCGTCCGACACCTGGGATCGACCGACATGAACGGCTCCAATCAAATGCACCACTTCCCCGGTCCAGGCACCCTCGATCGGGCATTGAATCTCGTCCGCTTCCTCCGCCAGGAATGCCCGTGGGATGCCAGGCAGACAGCAGAGTCGCTGATTCCTCATCTGCTCGAGGAAACGCATGAGGTCGTCGACGCGATCCGTGAGGGTGACGACCACGGGCTCGAAGGAGAACTCGGAGACCTCCTGCTCAACCTTGCCTTCCAGATCGTCGTAATAGAGGAGGCCGGCGCCATCGACGCTGACTCTGTCTACGCCCGACTGGAAGCCAAGATGATCGCCCGTCATCCGCACATCTTTGGCGACGGCGAGCAGCGAGACTGGGAGGAGATGAAGGCAGAGGAGCGCTCCGCCGACGAACGCGTGCTCACGGGCCTCGCAAAGGGCTTGGATCCACTGACCCGCTCCCACCGAATCCAGGAACGCGTCGCTGGCGTCGGCTTCGACTGGGACGACGTGAGCGGGGCACTCGACAAGGTCAGCGAGGAACTGACCGAGACTGCGGAAGCCCTTGGGTCCGACGACTTCATGGAAGAGGTCGGAGATCTGCTCTTCGCCTGTGTGAATGTTGCCCGGCTTGGAGGCGCACACCCTACGACGGCATTGGCCCGGGCCAATACGAAGTTCACGCGTCGCTTCGAGGCGCTGGAAGGGCTGGCGCGCGAACGCAGCATCGACTTGGCCACGGCCGGACTACCCGCGCTCGACAAGCTCTGGGATGAAGTGAAGGCGGTGGAACGGGCCGGAGACCCGAACGACCCTTGACGGCGACCGGCCGTGATTCGCCTAGTAGCCCGCGCCCTTGTCGACGACGTTCTCCCAATCCTCGATCGGGTGATCGTGCAGATGCCGATCGAGATTCCTCAGAATGAGGTCGGTCTCCCGCTCCCAGAAACCCCGCGTCACTGCAGACACGTGCGGCGTGATCGCAACATTCGAGAGACCCCAAAGAGGACTTTCCGCAGGAAGAGGCTCCTCGGTGAACACGTCCAACCCTGCCCCCCGGAGCCGGCCGTCACCCAACGCCTTGATCATGGCGTCTTCGTCGACAAGACGCCCTCGGGCAACATTCACCAGAATCATTCCCGGCTTCATCCTGTCGAATGCGTCCGCGTTGATCATCCCCCGCGTCTCCGGCGTGTCGGGCGCCGCGACGACGATCGCGTCACACTCCCGATAGACCTTATCGAGACCGGACTCACCCCATACCATCTCGATCCGTGAATCGAGCACCCCACCACCGGCGATCGGTTCAAGGTCAGCTTCCCCCTCGCGCGCGGGTTTACGCTTCACAGCAATCACCCGAGCCCCGAGTGACGCCACCCGTCGGGCGACCTCCCGGCCGATGCCACCGAATCCTACGATTCCGACCGTCATCGCCGAGAACTCAAGCAACGGGGCACCGACGACGTAGAAGGGCGCCGTCGACCACTCCGACCGGCGCTGCGATTCGGCTGCCAGGTCCAGACCACGCGTGAAGTGGAGCAGCATGGCCAGCACAGTCTCTGCCATGGGCGGTGCGTGGATCCCGGCCGAATTCGTGAAGATCACCGGGCTCTTCAGCATGATGGGGGTCAGCGACGATCCAACCCCAGCCGCGCCCGAGTGCACCCAGCGCAGGTCCCGCCCAGCCTCGAGCAGCTTCGCGGGGATACCATATCCGAAGTAGATCTCCGCGTCAGCCACGAGATCGAGCACCAAGGGAGACACCCGGGCTGCCCCGTCGCCAGAGCCATCCGTCTCCTCCTCGACGACCTCGAGCGTCCACGACGCAGGGAGTGCGTCACGGATCCGGTCAGGGACCCATTCGGGCATGGCCCAGATGGGTCGTCGGTCGGTCATGTCGAGAACGGCACGTGACATGATCGGCTAGGGGTAGAGTCGGTTCATCATGCGGGGGAACGGAATCAGCTCACGGATGTGATGACGTCCCGTGATCCACGCGACGGTCCGCTCGATTCCCAGCCCGAAGCCCGAGTGCGGGAAGGTGCCGTACCGGCGTAGGTCCAGATACCAGTCGTACGCTGCCTCGGGCAGCCCTTCTTCCCTGATTCGGCTCTCCAGAAGCCCGAGGTCGTCCTCGCGCTGGCTGCCGCCGATGATTTCGCCATACCCCTCAGGCGCGAGGAGGTCGTCGCAAAGGACGGTCCGCGGGTCATCCGGGTTTTCCTTCATGTAGAACGCTTTTGCATTCTTCGGATAGTCGTGGACGAAGAGGGGAAGCTCGTGCTCTTCCATGAGCGTAGCCTCGTCGCCCGCGCCCAGATCCCGGCCCCACTCGATCTCGGAACCAAGCTCCTGGAGTCGAGCGACCGCCTGCGTGTAGCTCATGCGGGGGAACGGTGGCTTGACGTTTTCAAGGAGTGAGGTATCGCGCTCAAGCACCTTCAACTCCTCCTGACACCGCTCGAGCGCACGCTCGATGATGTACGACACAAACTGCTCCTGCAATTCCATGTTCGCATCGGAATCGGCAAAGGCGACTTCCGGCTCCACCATCCAGAACTCGGTCAGGTGCCGACGGGTCTTCGACTTCTCAGCCCGGAACGTCGGGCCAAAAGAGTAGACGCGCTTGAACGCTGGGCACGCCGCCTCTACATAGAGCTGACCCGTCTGCGCCAGGTATGCCGACTGGCCGAAGTAGTCCGTCTCGAAGAGCGTTCCAGCGTGCTCGCCGATCGCCCCCGTCAGGATCGGCGTATCGATCCGGACGAAGTCGTTGTTGTACAGGAAGTCGTGAATGGATTGCTCAACCTCGGCACGAACGCGCAAGCCCGCACGCTGCATCGAAGAGCGGAGCCAGAGGTGTCGCTTGTCCAGGAGGAATTCGACGCCATGCTCTTTCTTCTGGATCGGGTACTCGTCGGCAGCCGAAAGCAGCTCAACGGCGGTGACCCCGAGTTCGTAGCCGCCAGGGGCGCGGTCGTCTTCCTTCACCTCTCCAGTGAGGGCGACTACGGACTCCTGCGTCAGTGACTGCTGAAGCTCCCACGTCGCCTCACTGACGTTGGCTTTCAGGAGTACACCCTGCAGGACGCCCGTCCCGTCGCGCACGACGGTGAACGCCACCTTTCCGTGTCCGCGAGTGGCCTCGATCCATCCACGGACCGTGACCTGTTCTCCGACGTATTCTCCGAGTTGTCTGATCTCCGCCATCATCGTGCTGTTTCGCGATCTTGAGGGGCTGTGCCGGGTCGACCCTCCGGCGCGCGGCAGGACAATGCACAGAATGCGCGACGAGGTAAAGCGGGTCAGCCGACCCCATACATGGTGAGCCGGTGCTGGTATCGAGCATGTAGGTGGTTGCTGATCTGGACGTGTTCCTCACGCTGAAGGTCAGGATCCGAGGCGATAATGGCGCGGGCCTCCTGTTGCGCCTCGACGAGGAGATCCTCATCCGCCAGCAGGTCCGCGAACCGGAGGGCCGGATCCCGACCGTGCTGCTGGCTGCCGAACAGGTCACCCTGACCACGGATCCGCAGGTCGGCCCTCGCCACCTCGAACCCGTCGGTAGTGTCCCGGAAGACAGTAAGCCGCTCAAGAGCGTCCTCCCCCGGTTCAGCGACCAGGATACAGTGACTTTCTGCGACCCCTCGCCCAACGCGGCCACGGAGCTGGTGCAGCTGAGACAGCCCGAACCGCTCCGCGTGCTCGATGATCATCACGCTGGCGTTGGGAACGTCGATACCGACCTCGATCACCGTCGTTGCCACCAGAATATCAAGGTCTCCGGAGAGGAACTCCCTCATTACACGTTCTTTTTCTCCTGCCGCGAGCTGCCCGTGGATGAGACCGACCCGTTCCTCGGTGAAGACCTCGGACGAGAGCCGCTCGTATTCACGGGTCGCCGACAGGAGGTTGACCTTCTCGGACTCGTCGACGAGCGGGTAGACGATGTATGCCTGACGGCCAGCTGCGATCTCGGAGCGGACGAAGTCATAGACGGCGGGCCGACGGTCCGGGGAACGTAGTGCCGTTTTTACCGGGGTCCGGCCCGGAGGCATCTCGTCGAGAAGGCTCAGATCGAGATCTCCATACAACGCCATCGCTAACGAGCGCGGGATCGGTGTCGCAGACATCACCAGAACGTCAGGGGTCGGCCCCTCGCGTTCGAGCAGGGCCATACGCTGCTTCACACCGAATCGATGCTGCTCGTCGATGACGACCATCCCCAGCGAATCGAACACGACGGCATCCTGAATCAGAGCGTGTGTACCGACGATCACGCGAGCCGTCCCCGACGCGATGCTTCCCAGCATAGCCCGGCGCTCGACAGCGCCCAGCGACCCGGTCAGGAGCGTGACCCCGACACCTAGGGGCTCGAGCATGCTCGAGATACTGCGGGCATGCTGCTCAGCCAGGATCTCCGTGGGCGCCATCATGCAGGCCTGATACCCTCCCTCGACCGCGAGAAGCATCGCGAAGACCGCGACTGCGGTCTTCCCCGCTCCCACATCACCCTGAAGCATGCGGTTCATGCGCCGCTCAGAGCGCATGTCGGCATAGATCTCCCGAAGCGCGCGGGCCTGAGCCCCGGTGAGCTCGAACGGCAACGCCTCATGCATTGGACGGATCAGCTCATTCGTTCGACGGTGGCTGATCCCCGGTCGCTCCTCGATCGCCTTGCGTCTCGCCTGGGCCTGGACGAGTTGCAGGAAGAAGAGCTCATCAAACGCGAGTCGACGTCGGCCACGCTCCGCCTCGTACATCGTCTCGGGCCTGTGGAGCCAAGCCAAAGAGTCGCGGAGCGACGGTAGGCCGTGCTCCACTTTCATACGCTGGGTGACATACTCATCGTCGTCGGCCCACGTCAGCATCTCGTCGAGATTCTTCTCGAAGACGCCACGCAGCACCCACTGCGGGATGTCCTCGGTTGCCGGATATGAAACGAAGATCATCCCCGCGCCGGACCCGATAGCGCTCTCAGATCCTCCGGTCGACGACCGCCCGAGCACCGTATACTCGCGAGGCTGCAGCTGTCGGCCATGAAAGAACCTCACTTTACCCGAGACGAGCAGCGTGTCGCCCTCTCGGAGCTTCCGATCGAGCCACGGTTGCCCCGGCCAGGCAACGGTGATCATGCCGGAGTCGTCTTCAAGGACCGCCTGGAAGATCCGCAGCCCACGGCGCGTCGGCAGGATTCCCTTGCTCCGAATTCGCCCGACCGCACTAACGTCCATGCCTACCTCGAGATGGCCGATAGGCTCGACTGTAGAGGCGTCGTCATAGCGACGTGGAACGTGGTAGAGCAGGTCTCGTGCGGTCGTGACGCCAAGTCCGGCGAAGGAGTCGGCGCGCTTGGGGCCTACCCCCTTCAGAAACTGCACGGGGCGATCGAGCTGCGAGTAGCTCACCCGAAGACCGCGTCGACGAACGCATCGACGTCGAACTCCTGCAGATCCTCCAGCCCCTCCCCGGTCCCGATCAGCTTCACCGGAACGCCATATTCCTCTCGCAGGGCAACTACGATCCCGCCTCGGGCCGTCGAGTCCATCTTCGACAGGACGATTCCGCTCACCTCGACGGCCCTGGAGAACGCCTCCACCTGACGGACCGCGTTCTGACCCACAGTCGCGTCCAGCACCATCAGCGTCTCGTGGGGCGCACCCTCGATCCTGCGCCGGACCACCCGGTCGATCTTCGTCAGCTCCTCCATGAGGCCACGATTTGTATGGAGCCGTCCTGCGGTATCAATCAAGACGACGTCGAGGCCCCTCGCCTCAGCCGCCTCGAGTGCATCGAATGCCACCGCCGCAGGG